>WUUC01098901.1_pt1 | contig 28802 bp, 34 predicted proteins | sample 6278441 | NCBI WGS metagenome assembly WUUC01 (sample SAMN13675441, study PRJNA597444) | soil metagenome | isolation source: soil | place: USA: Washington | collected 2017-10 | reverse complement strand
CATAGATGACCGTTTCATGCAGCGGCCGGCGCAGCAATCGATCGCCGCCCCAGTCGAAGGCGTCGTCGATGACGAGGCTCTTGGCGACGTAAGGTGCGTTGTCGGTGTCGTCGCGCTCCCGGTCGTCGCCGCCGAGCGGGTACGCAAACAGCGCGGGCCCCCAGTCGAACTCGCCTGTGATCGCATGCGCATATGGATCGAGAAGAAGCTTCGCCGCGTTGCACCGAATCCCGTTTTCGGGATCCCACGGGCCGTGCACCCGGAACCCGTACCGCTGTCCCGGCTTCACACCGGGAAGGTAGCCGTGCCAGCAGAATGCGGTCCGCTCCGGCAGGTCAACGCACGTCTGGCTTCCGTTTTCGTCGAAGAGGCACAACTCCACACGTGTCGCCACCTCTGAGAACAGGGAAAAATTCGTGCCTTTCCCATCGAAGCTGGCGCCGAGGGGCAGTGGTTCGCCGGGCTTCGCGTGCGTCTTCACGTGCGCGGGGGGACGTTGTTCCTGAACGGCCATTACAAACTCTCCATCGGCGTGGCGCGCACAACGAGCTCGGTTTGCCGAAAGCGCGCCGCCAGTTCTTCGCGGTAGCCGGACCACCACGCGCGGTCCAGCGACTCGACCATCACTTCGACCACGGCGACATCATCGTGATGCACATGCCCCTGGTCGTCTTCCCATGACCCCTCGGCCGGCGCACGCGTATACGCGGTCACGCCGCCGAAACGATCCGTGAGCTCTTGCCGGATTCTCCGGAACTCGGCTGTCGGGAACGGCTGACCGTCGTTGTCGTACACGGGCACGAGGACCTGCACCAGATGCACGGGCTCGACGTTAGATCGAGCGTTGAACGGCGACAGCGCCCCTCGGCGTGGTCGTCACCGCGATGCGAGCGCCCAGCAACAGCAACAGGCTTCCCGCCATCATCGCGTAGACCGCAATCAGATCGGAGGTGTCCGCGATCGCGACCGGCGGCAGGAGCGACAGAATGACGCCGAGGAATGCAGTTACCAACCCGTTCAGCCAGAGGAATGTTTCACCGTCCACTCGACCGCGCGCGTACACCGCGGAGACGATGTCGAACAGGCCGGCCAGGATCGCCCAGCCGACGATGAGCGCGTGAAGCGATTCCGGCCGCGCCCGGCCGACGACCGCCATCGCGACCGCGGCCGTAAGCCCGGCCACAGCCCTCGCCAGCATGACCCACGGAGGCAATCCGGTGACGGAGCGCCGCTGGGCGGCCGCCACGAAGATCATCGCGTCGGCAGCGCAGTACATCGAGAATGTCAGCGCCAGCCAGGCAACCGTTGGGCGCGGCCACACCGTCGCCGCCGCTGCGAGACCGAGCGCCACGACGCTGCGGGCGACGGGCAGCCGCCACGATGGCGGGCGTAAGAGAATCACAGGGGTCATCACGCAGCCTTCTTGAGCATCTTCTCCGCGGACTTACGTCGCGTGGCACTCACTTCGGTTCTCGCCCAATCACGTTCAAACGTCTTTTGCAGCTTCCGGACCACCGCGCGGTCCCGCACGATCAAACCGACCTCGCGCCGGTCGTCGAGTTCGAGCTTACGCAGGCTCTGGCTGCCCACAAATGCGCGGCGGCCGTCGCGGATGATGGCGCGGACATGCAGACGTTTGCCGGGGTAGGGGCGCGCATCGAACGCGCCGTTGTCCCACTTCCGCTCCAGCTTGCCGAGGATGCGCACGTCCACGCCCTTCTCGACACGCCGCTGCAGCAGCTCGAGCATGCGGTCGTCGGAAACCCGCGGGTCGTAGATGTCGATGCGGGTGCGCGCCTTTCGGATGAACGCTTCCAGGCGGCGTCTGGCGTTTTCCGGACTGACGATGAGGTCGCGAAGACGGGGCGCGTACTCCGTGCGGTTCGCGTCCGACTCGAAGAGCCGCAGCAGTTCCTTGACGAGCCGAGGCGAGCGCGAGATGACGCCGAAACTCCGGCTGCGGAGATCAGCGACCGTGTAGTTGAACCCGAGGATGAACGCCCGCCGCCGATCGACGACGAGCAGCTTGCCGTGATAGCGGACGAGGTCGTCCTTGGTCCGGCACACGGTGACGCCGCGCTTCAGCATGCGCTGTTCGAGCTTCCGCAGCCCCTTCTCTCCGCCTCGATTCGTGTGGGCGATGAGCGCGCGCACGATGACACCGCGCTTCACGGCAGCGCCAATCTCGTCCTCGAGTTCGTCGAGATCGAACCTGAAGATCACGATGTCGATGCTGCGCCGAGCGCGGCGAATCGCGCTCAGCAGCGGCCCGACGCCCGCCTCCGGTTCAACGATCAACTTCACTTCTTTTTCTTCTCTTCCCAGACCACTTCCTTCTCGCCGTCGCCTTCGAGCACGAGAATGGCGTTCGCCACGCGGTCGGTCCTAATCTCGAGCGGCAGTTGCGTCTCGTACATCAGTTCCTTGCTGCCCGCGCTCCTGAGCTCGTACTTCACGTCGTAGCGCCGGAGCACGGCTTCGATCCCGCCGCGGATGGCGGCGGGATCGGCGGCCGTGACCTTCAGGTCGAACGCCTTGCGCCGCTCCGGTTCGAGCGATTCCACGATCCAGAGCACGAGGAGAATGAACACCGTCGAAAACACGGCAAGTCCGTACAGCTCAACGCCCGTGGCAAGGCCGATGCTCAACGTCGCCAGCATCACCACGGCGTCCTTCGGATCTTCGATCTTCGCGCGGTAGCGAATCAGGTTGGCCGCGCCAACAATACCGAACGCGCGCGCAAGGCTGGACCCGACGACCAGCATGACGAGCGCGCCGACCACCGCGAGGATGATTTGTGTCTGGATGACCGGCGCCGATCGAGGCGGCGTTCCGCGACGCTTGGGGCGGAACGCCAGCGCGGTGCCGAGCACCGCGGCAATCGGCAGCGCGAGGAGCGCGCGCGCCACCATTTGCGCGTGCACCTCCAGCACATCCGGAACGTACCGTGAGAATTCAGGCGGGAGCGGTTGATCAAACATCCGGGGTTGCCTGGGCCGTCACCGCAACCTTCTTGGCTTCCTCGATTTTCTGCCGGATCTTCCGCACGTACCGATCGCGAATCTCAGCGGTGTAATTCGCCGCCCGGAACGCGTCGTGCCACTGCTTCTCCGTGAGCCGCTCGAGCCGCGCCACCGCCCACTGCAGGTCTTCCGGCCCAATGATGTTCAGCAACTGCTGGTGCCGACCGGTGAAGTCGAACTTGATGCGGCCCTCTTCGACGCCCTTGAGAAACCCCTGGCGCTCGAACCCTTCAATCCAGTTGCGGCGGGGATAGAGCTTGCCCGTCTCGCCAAGCGCGGCGCCGAGATCGCGGACGACGAACCACTTCTTCACGTTGGGCGTGCCCGGCACCGGCTGCTTGACCACGTAGATGCTGTTGTTGTCGTCCTTGAGATCGGTACTGTTGAACATCAACAGCACGACGAGCAGGCCATTGAACGGACGGGTGCCGATGAACTGATTCTTTTCCCAGGACCAGTACTCCTCGAGGCGCTCCAGACTGTCGAGCTTGGGACGGAAACGCGCTTCGCTTTCCTTTTTCACGTCACCGGCTTCCGTTACGAGATCCCACGACGGCAGGTAATAGATCGGCGGCTGGTGGTACCCCAGTCCCCACAGCACGCGGGAGAGCACCACCTCGGTTTGCGCTTCGGGGCCGATCTTGGCGCTCCACTCCATGCCGTCCGGGCTTTTCACGTCGTAGCTGACGCTGAACCCGAGTTCGTCCTTCTGCTCGAACGCGTACCGGGCGTCCTTGGAAGGGGCGTATTTCTCGCCGCCGGCACCCCAAAACAGATCGCGGGGCTTCCCGTCGGGATCGATCCAGAGCTGGGCAAGTTCCTCGGGGGAAGGCGGCGTGTCTGGGAGCCGCACATCGCGCGTGGCGCCGCCGCACGCGATCGAGACGACCAGCACAACCGTCGCTGAGATCACCCGCTGTTTCATCACCGGACCTCTTCAGCAAGTGGCATTCCAGTTGTGCTCCGTACTGCGCGCGATTGGCGCCATGATGTGGGCCCGATTCGGAATCCGAATTGCTGTGTCCTGCCCGTGCCTGCCATACCCGCGGCTACGTACCGCCTCCAGTTCCACGCCGGTTTTACTTTCGCAGACGCGACCGCCATCGTCGGCTACCTTGACGCGCTCGGCATCTCGCATTGTTACGCGTCGAGCTACCTCATGGCCGTGCCGGGCAGCACCCATGGCTACGATGTCGCGGACCCGACGCGCCTCAATCCGGAAATCGGCACCGAACACACGTTCCGCGAATGGGTGGCCATGCTTCGCGCGCACGGCATGGGGCACATCATCGACCTGGTGCCGAATCACATGGGCATTGCGAAGTCCGCAAACCCGTGGTGGCAGGAGGTGCTCGAAAACGGGCCGAGCTCACTCTACGCCCGCGTCTTCGATATCGATTGGCACCCGCTCAAAGTCGAGCTGGAGAACAAGGTCCTGCTGCCCATCCTTGGAGACTCCTACGGGGCGGTCCTCGAGCGGCAGGAGATCACGCTGCAATACGACGCGGGCGTCTTCTCGGTCCACTACTTTGAGACGACGCTTCCCGTGGCCCCGGGGAGCTACGCCCGCATTCTCGAGACGGATGTCGAGGCGCTCGTCAACACGCTGGGCGAGGACAGCATCGAAGCCGCCGAGTACCTCAGCATCCTCACCGCGATCCGGCGGCTGCCGGGACGCGCCGACCTGAAGCCCGAATCACGGATCGAACGGGCACGCGAGAAGGAAGTGATAAAGCGCCGGCTCGCCACGCTCACGCGCGACAGCGCGCAGGTCCGCGAGCACGTGGATCGCGCGGTAACGCTCTTCAACGGCACCAAGGGCGACAAACGGAGCTTCGACAGGCTCGACGATCTCCTGGGCGCGCAGGCCTATCGCCTGGCGCACTGGCGCGTGGCCGCCGAAGAAATCAACTACCGGCGCTTCTTCGACATCAACGAGCTTGCCGCCATCCGCATGGAGGATCCGCAGGTCTTCCGCCACGTGCATGCGCTCGTTTTCGAGTTGCTGAAACAGGAACTGGTGGACGGCTTCCGCATCGACCACGTGGATGGCCTGTACGATCCCGGCGTCTACCTCGCGCGGCTGCAGGATCGCGCCCACGAAGCTCGTCCCGACCTGTTCGGGCCGAACCAGCCGCTGTTCGTCGTCATCGAGAAGATTCTCGCCGTTGACGAGGAACTGCCCGACTGGCGAAGCCATGGGACGAGCGGGTACGACTTCCTCATCCAGTTGAACGGGCTGTTCGTCGATCGGCGCAACGAAAAGGCGTTCAATGCGGTGTGGGAGAACTTCACCCGCATCAAGACGCCCTTCCGCGAGATCGCGTACCGCAGCAAGCAATTGATCCTGCGCCTCAGCATGGCAAGCGAGCTGAACGTGCTCGCCCACCAGTTGAACCGCTTCTCCGAACGGAGCCGCTACTACCGCGATTTCACGCTCAACAGCCTGACTCAGGCCATGCGCGAGATTATCGCGTGCTTTCCCGTGTACCGGACGTACGTGAACGAGCGCGAAGGGGTCCGCCGTCGCGACCGCGAATACATCGAACACGCCGTGGCCGAGGCCAAACGTCGCAACCCCGGACGTCCGCGAGCGGTTTTCGATTTCGTTCGCGACCTGCTCCTCAAGCAGGCGGACTACATCCCGGAAGAAGAGCGCGACGAGCACCTGCGATTCGTGGGCAAGTTCCAGCAGGTCACGAGCCCGGTCACGGCCAAGGGCATCGAAGACACGGCGCTGTACAACTACAACCGACTGGTGTCGCTCAATGAAGTCGGCGGAGAGCCCGACCACTTCGGCATTGCGCCCGATGCATTGCACGACTGGCTGCGCACCCGCGCGGCGCGCTGGCCGCACGCGTTGTCGGCGACCTCCACGCACGATACCAAGCGCAGCGAGGACGTCCGCGCGCGTTTGAATGCGTTGTCGGAGCTGCCCGGCGCGTGGAAACAGGCCACCACCCGCTGGGCACGCGCGAATCGGCGCGGGCGGGCCACAATCGACGGCCAATCGTATCCGAGCCGCAACGAGGAGTACCTGCTGTACCAGGCCCTGGTCGGCACGTGGCCGCTCCATCCGATGGACGAGGAGGGAGAACGCGTTTACCGCGAGCGCATCGTCAACTACATGGAGAAAGCGATGCGCGAGGCGAAGGTCGTCACGAGCTGGCTGAACCCGAGCGAGCGTCACGAGCAGGCAATGAAGGGGTTCATCGAGGCGATACTCGACCCCGAGAACGTCGGGTTCCGCGAGGACTTCATCGAGTTCCAGAAGAAGATTGCGTGCTACGGCATCTACAATTCACTGGCGCAGGTCACCCTCAAGATTGGCGCTCCCGGCGTGCCTGACTTTTACCAGGGGACCGAGCTCTGGGACTTCAGCCTGGTTGACCCCGACAATCGGCGGCCGGTCGATTACAACCGCCGGGCCGCACTGCTCGAAGAGCTGAAAGCCGCCGCGGGCGGCGACGTTGGCGCGCGACACATGTTCGAACGCTTCGCATCCTCGCCAACCGATGACGCCTATAAGCTGGCGGTAACGCACAAGCTCCTGCAGTTCAGGCGCGCGCAGGCAGAGATCTTCCAGGAAGGAGATTACGAGCCGCTCGCCTTTGATGGCGCGCGACGGGAGCACGCGTTCGGCTTCGCACGTCGCCACGCCGGCCGCGAGGTCATCGTCATCGTGCCGCGGCTCGTTGCGGGCCTGATCCCGGACGCCAACGTCCCGCCGATCGGAGAGAAAGTGTGGGGTGACACGGTGGTGCGGCTCGCACGGGGTCGGGACTCGTTTGCGGCGATGTCGCAATCGAAGACGAGCCCCGATGCCCTCGCAGAGGCCGCCGATACCGGCAGCCACGCGGAGAACGCCGCGTCGTCGTACGGCAACGTGCTGACCGGGGAGCGCACAACCGTGCAGGACAACAGCCTGCGACTCACCGACGTGTTCGCGCATGCGCCGGTCGCGATGTTGTATTCAGCTGATCACCCCTAGCACGCTCGACATCGATGTTCTGGACGCTACTCGGCATCGCCTTCGTCGTCTGGCTGACGATGGTCATCCTGTTCACGCCGCGGATTGACTATCACGTCACGATGCCGCTGCGCCCGGACGGCGATGACTTTCTCCACGTCATCCAGTCCACCTGCCAGGCGGCCGTCCACCATCAGAACCGCGTGCTCGTGTTCACGAACGGGGCGGCATTCTATCCCGCGATGCGCGACGCGATCCTCGCGGCGGAGACGTCGATCAACATCGAGGCGTACATCTTCAGCTCGGGCGATGTCGCCACCATGCTGATCGGCGCGATGGTTCAGCGCGCGCGTGAAGGCGTCGAAGTGCGGGTTGTCCTCGACGCGATTGGCAGTTCCGGCCTGAGCGGCGCCGACCGCGAGCGGCTGCGCGAGGCGGGCTGCCGGGTCAGCTTCTACCAGCCGATGACCTGGTACCGTCTGCACCGGATCAACAACCGCACGCATCGCGAGTTGATGGTGGTGGACGGGACAGTGGCGTTTACCGGCGGCGCCGGTGTCGCCGATTGGTGGATGAAACCAACCAAGGGCTGGTTCCGCACCAAGGCGGCATGGCGCGACACGATGGTACGGCTCGAAGGGCCGATTGTCGCCGCGCTCCAGGGCGTGTTCGCCGAGAACTGGCTCGAATGCTGCGGCGAAATTCTGACGGGGCCGCGCCACTGGCCAGCGCTGCGGCCGGTTGGCACCAGCGACGCCATCCTGGTCAAGAGCTCTCCATCGGACCGCGCCACCGTCTCACGCGTCGTCTTCCAGATGCTCATCGAAGGCGCCGGGCGCGACGTGGACATCAGCACGCCGTACTTCCTGCCGGACCGCGCGATGCGGCGGGCGATCGTGCGCACGGCGCGGCGCGGCGTGCGCGTGCGCGTGATCGTTCCGGGGCGGTCCACCGACCAGCGCTGGGTGCGCCTGGCGAGCCGGCGGATGTACCGCGAGCTGCTCGAGAACGGCGTACACCTTCACGAATACCGTCCAGGCATGACCCACGTGAAGGCACTGATGGTGGACGGCATTTGGGCGGTGATTGGCACGACGAATGTGGACAACCGATCGTTCGAGCACAACGACGAAGTGAACGTCGCGCTGAAAGACCAGGAGGTCACGACGCGTTTACGGCAGGACTTCGAGAGCGATCTGGCAGCGAGCGACGCAATCGACCTGGACGATTGGCGCGCGCGGCCACTGGTCGAAAAACTGCTAGGCCCCGTCTGCTGGATCCTCGAACGTCAGCAATAGCCGGGTACGGTTGATGCACCACTGCCCATGGCGGCCGGCTGATCGGCCTCAGGGAGCAGAGCAACCACCGTGAACGTTCGTATCCTTCGCCGCGTCATCCTCGGGGCCGCCGGTGCGGCTTCACTTTTCATCGGCTCATCGCTGGTCGCGGCGCAGGACGTCGTGGAAATCCGGCTACGCGGGCGCTACTTCACCGATCCCGCCACCGTGCGCATCACCGTCGCTGTCGAACCCAACGCCGACAATCGCGCTCTGCGGATCGAAGCGGACGGTGATCACCTGTTCCGTTCGAGTGAAGTGGTGCTCGAAGGCGAAGACGGGAAGCGCATCCACACTGTCGAATTCAAGAACCTGCCTGCGGGCAGTTACACGATTCGCGCGGCCGTCCTTTCATCGGCGCAAGTGCGCGGCGCCGCCGAGGAGTTCCTGATCGTCGGAGATCCCGCCGACCAGCAGTAGAACGCTACCGCGTAGCTCTCGCGCGACTGGCTTCTTTGACGGCCCGCACGATGACGTCGAGATCGAACGGCTTGCCAACGATCTCGAACACATTCTCCGCCGGCCCGACAGCTTCCCGCACACGCGCGATGTTGGTGGTGGTCAGAACGAATTGCCGCCCTTGGAGTGGAGGGCGGTTGCGCAAGTGCTCGAGGAAGGTCCAGCTGCGATCGTACGGCGGCCCGATGTCGTAGACAATGACCTTCGGGTCGTGTTGCTCGACGAACGTCTGCAGATCGAGCTGACCTCGCTTGATGTCGTCGATATGACCCGTCACCACGGCAAAGCCCGCCTGCTCGATCACCATTCGGAGAAGTTCTACGACGTCGTCGTTGGTGTTGAAGACCGCGACGCTATCCGGCCGCCTGTCGTGAACGTGGACGTCGGTCATGGCTGCCGATTATGCCATGCGGCGTTAGCTGGATTTGTCAATCGCGGCGGTCCACTCGGCTATCTGCCCTTCCGTCATCGAGCCACGCGGCGTGATCCGCGCGTCTTCGTAGCCCCACTGATCGACGTCAACCAGGTACTGCGCGCGTGACAGCAGCGTGCCCTGACAGACCTTGCTGTTGCGCGTAGGGACATCGAGCTCCGCAAGCAGCCGGCTCACCATGTCGCGCATGACGGCAGCCGGGATCAACGCACGCTCGCCGGGGTAGATGAAGCCAAACAGGACGAGGTGGCTCAGGAGCACGCGCCAGTGCGGCCCGTACCGGCGAACGAGCCGGTCCCAGTTCACCATGCCGCTGCAATGACGAAGCAGGTGGGCCACGTCGGCGCCGTCATAGCGCTCGCGCTCCATGATCAGCGACTTCGACCAGATCATTTCCTCGGCGGGGCACAGCTTCACCGGCACGCCGAGGACCTCCTCGTCGATCGCGTGCGCGAACCATTCGTCATCCACTTCGACGATGCCGTTGCCCGAGTTGAAGATGATGTCGATAAACCGGTCGCCGCTGAACGCCTTGGCGAGCCAATGGGAAAACGCGACTTCCGTCTTGAATCCCAGGCGCGCGAGCACTTCGAGCACGCGAGTGAGATCGCGCGGGCGCACGAAGATGTCGAAGTCCTTCGTGGTGCGCGCAATGCCAGCGTAATAGTGAAACGCGTACGTGCCGCCTACGAGATACGGCACACCGCTGCGATTCAGGGACTCGAGCGACTGACGGTACAACTCGGCCTTATCTGGCGAGGTCAGCAGGGGGGTCTCGGTCTCGAACGCCATGGCACCTGGATGTTGCAGGAAGCTCGCCATTTCCCGCGCTAGGCGGTGCGAACAAGGGGCGGCGAGGTGCTCGTGCTCCCGGGTTGCGCCGGCGGCACGGCCTCGGGCTCCCGGGGAATTTCCACGATCAGAAATGGCGGGCGGTCCGGCTGCGCCCGCGCGAGAAGCGGCATGGCAACATTGTAGACGGGGACTCCGGTGCTGGTTTTTCCCTCCGCGGCTCCCCGGTGCGCGTGCCCGTGGAAGACGGCGCTCACGCGGTACCGGTTGATCGGCTCCTCCAGGCGGCTCGATCCGAGCCACGGGAAAATCTCGATCGGTTCGCCCTCGACGGTGCCTCGAATCGGTGCGTAGTGAAGGACCGCGACGCGGCGCGACGTTCGAAGCCGCGCGAGCGCCGCCTCGAGCTTGAGCGACTCATCCACCGCTTCCTGCACGAACGCCTTGATTGCGGTTTCTCCCCACGGCCCCAACGCGCCGCGGCCGAATCCACCGCAGAACCCCTTCACGCCGGCGAACCCGATCCCGTGAACTTCGGCCGCTTCGCCGTCGAGTACCTTCACGCCGGCTTCCCGCAGGATGTGGGTGATTTCCTCGGCCTTGCCCGCTTCGAAATCATGGTTGCCGAGGACAGCGATCACCGGAATCTTGACCGCGGACGTCAGCTCGCGCGCAAGGATTCGCGCTTCCTCCGGTAGCCCATAGTCGGTGAAATCGCCGCAGAGGACGAGCACGTCCGCGCTGTTGCTGATCTGCGAGAACAACGGCTGGAACTGCCCCTGCGAGGTCTTCGACACATGAATGTCGCCGACGGCCGCAATGCGAACCCGGTTTGAAGTTAACGTCATCCGTATCCTGCCGGGCGCGGCTGGTGGCGGCTCGCGCCTTTTTCGGCGTACTCAAAACGAAAGCCATCTTCACGGTTGAGATAATGGAACTGTGGGACGGCTGGAAGAGATCTTTCTCAAGCGGATGAAGCGGGGCCCCATGGATGGCGTCAACCGCGCCACGCTGATCACCGGACGCGGCATCGTCGGTAACGCGAACCAGGGAGGCCGGAGACAGGTCACGATCCTGTCGCGAGAGAAATGGCTGGCGCTGATGGCACAACTCAGTGCCGACCTCGAGCCCCGTGCGCGGCGGGCAAATATCGTGTTGTCGGGGATCGACCTGGAGAACTCGCGAGGCCGGATCCTCCGCATTGGCGCGTGCCGCCTCCGCGTGCGCGGTGAGACCCGCCCCTGCGAGCAGATGGAGGAGGCGCTGAGCGGCTTACAGGCGGCCATGCGCCCGCACTGGGGCGGTGGCGCGTTCGCCGAGGTGATCGACGGCGGCGAGATCACTGTTGGCGACGATGTTGGCTGGGAATGAAGGTTCCGCTCGCGCGCGCGTTATCGAAACTTGGCGTCATGTCGCGCGCCCAGGCTATCGATCGCGACACACGCCTGTCCAACTGGCTTCTCGATCCCCGTCACAAGATCCCGCGCACCTACATCGTCACCGCACGCGGCGAAGTGAGCCACGAGAGCCCTGGGCGCGCCTCACGCGCGGCATTCGCGACGAAGGCGAACTGCTGCGCGCGTCGGTGGTGGAACTGTTGAAGCGATGGCGCCGCGAGACGCACGTGCGTGTCGAGTTGATTGAAGAAAAGAATCGCGAACTGCGGCGACTGTTCGCCGCGTGCGGCCACGACGTGACGCGATTGATGCGCGTGGCGTTCGGAGGGCTTCAGCTTTGGACGCTCGCGCCGGGTCACTGGAGGGTCGTCGCGCCAGCGGAACTCACGAACACGTTTCCCGGCGCTCCGTTCCGAAGAACTCCCATCTCCCAACATCCCAACTCCCAAGGCGCATAGATTTGCGAGTTGGGAGTTGGGCCCTTGGGAGTTGACTTGCTCAGCCCTGTTGCTGCTGCCGTTGCTGACGACGCTGTCCGCGCTCCTTCGCGCGGGCATCGCGCTGCGCCTTCAGCTCCTTTGCCTTCGCCTGCTGGTCCGGCGTAAGCAGGCCCCACATGTCGGTGTGGATGCGCGCCTGCAGAAGCGCCATGTCGGTCTGCGCCGTGGCGAGCGCCTGCGACGTCGAGCGAATCAGCGCTTCATTAACCGGCACGGTCTCCACCGCCGCGCGCTGCGCGCGGTGCGCCTCGCCCAGCCGCTTGCCCACCGCGTCCATGTCCTCGCGGTGACGCTGCATCACGTCGCGAACCTGCTGGCGCTGAGCGTCGGTCAGATCGAGTTGTGCCAGCGGGAACCCGCCGCGCCCCTGTCCGCCGGGACCAAACCCGCGCCCGCCGCGCCGTCCTCCCTGGTCCTGCGCCAGGGCTGCGGTACCCAACCCTGCGGCGAGCAGCGCCGCGCCTGCCGTCAGTGCAATCGTGGAACGAAAACGTCGAATCATTGATACCTCCGAATGATGCCCTGTTCGCGGGCTCCTTGTTGTATTTGACGGTACCTCGTGGTGACGAGGTCACGACACCTGTGTGACAAGTCCGTGGCACCGGCGGAGTGTCAGCGGCACCCCGGCCACACAGCCAGGGTGCCGGTTATGAACGCCGGTATGAATGCCATTACGCTGCGCCTTCACGATTCCTCACTCGAACCGCAACGCTTCGATCGGATCGAGCGCGGCGGCTTTCCGCGCCGGATAAAACCCGAAGAAGATTCCAATTGCCGCGGCGCACCCGAACGACAGCAGTACCGCGCCGGATGTCACCACCGCCGACCACTGCATCAGGTTGCTGACCGCCCATGACGCGCCAAAGCCGAGCGCAACGCCGATCGCGCCGCCGGCAAGCGACAGCACGATTGCCTCGACGAGGAACTGCAGCAGTACGTCGAGGTCACGCGCGCCAACGGAGAGCCGCAGGCCGATCTCGCGCGTGCGCTCGGTCACCGATACGAGCATGATGTTCATGATCCCGATGCCGCCAACGAGCAACGACACGGCGGCGATGCTCGCGAGCAGATACGTCATCGTCGTCGTGGTGGACGTAAGCATCGAGGCGAACTCCTCAAGCGTGCGAACCGAGAAGTCGTCCTCTTCGCCCGGCTGGATGCGGTGCCGGGTGCGCAGGAGCTCCGTAATCTGCGCCGTCATATCGGGCAGCGACACGCCGTCTTCAGCCGAGATGGTGATGTTCGAGATGTGCTCGACACCCTGCAGCTTCTTCTGCACGGTCGTATACGGCACGATCACCGTGTCGTCCTGGTCCTGTCCGGGCATCGCCGACTGGCCCTTGGCGGTGAGCACACCGAGCACCTTGAACGGCTGGTTCTTGATGCGAATGCTGGCGCCGGTTGGATCGGCGCCGACGCCGAACAACTGGTCGCGCGCCACCGAGCCGAGCACGGCCACCTTGGTGCCGCGTTCGACGTCCTGACGCGTGAACATGCTGCCGAACTGCAGCGGCCACGAGCGGATGTCGAGGATTTCGTCGCTGGCGCCCTGCACGGACGTGTTCCAGTTCCCGCCCTGCGACACGACTTGGGTGCGGGCATTGAGCCCCGGCGACATGTAGCGGATCCCGGGTATCTGCGCGCGAATCGCCTCGGCGTCGTCCGGCTTCAGCGTCGTCGTCGCGCCCTGCCCGCCGCGCACCGGGCCGAAGCCTGCGCCGGCGTTCACGGTGACGAGATTGGAACCGGCGCTCTTGATCTGGTTCTCGATGGACGTGCGCGCCCCGGTGCCAATCGCCACCATCACGATCACGGCCGCCACGCCGATGATCATGCCGAGCGCGGTCAACGCGGTCCGCATGGCATTCCGCCGCAGCGCCTTGACCGCCATCAACACCGTCATGAGGAGGGACATGTGGGTTAGTGGGTTAGTGGGTTAGTGAATTAGTGATTAAGTGATTAAGTGATTAATGATTAGGTGATTAAGGGATAAGTGATTAGGCGGCGTCGGCATCCTGCGCCGCCTGCTCCTCATACGCCTTCAGTTCAACCGTCGCGTCGCGACGCGCCACTACGGGGCGATCGCTCCGCACGCGGCCGTCGCGGAACGAGACGATCCGCGTGCCGTATTCGGCGATGTCGGGTTCATGCGTGACCAGCACGATGGTGAGCCCTGCCGCATTCAACTTCTGGAAGATGCCCATCACCTCGATGCTCGTGCGCGTATCAAGATTGCCGGTCGGCTCGTCGGCGAGCAGGAGCGCCGGCCGATTGACGAGCGCGCGTGCGATCGCGACGCGCTGCTGCTGGCCGCCGGACAACTGGTTCGGGTGGTGATCGAGCCGGGCGCCAAGGCCGACGGCTTCGAGAGCCGCCGCCGCCCGCGCGCGCCGCTCCGTGCCCGAGACGCCGCCATACAGCATCGGCAGCTCCACCTGTTCGAGAGCCGTCGTGCGCGGGAGCAGGTTGAAGCCCTGGAACACGAAGCCGACTTCACGATTCCGCACCTGCGCCAGCTCGCGCTTGTCGAGCCTCGACACGTCACGGCCGTTCAGCACATAGCGGCCCGTCGTCGGTCGATCGAGACAGCCGACCAGGTGCATGAAGGTCGATTTCCCGGAACCTGAGGGTCCGGTGAGCGCGACGAACTCGCCGGGCGTCACGTCGAGCGTGATGCCGCGCAGCGCGCGAACGTCCACGTCACCGACGCGGTACGTCTTCACCAGATCACGAACGGAGATCACGGGGGTCATCGGGTCCTCGTCTGCGTGCGGTTACGATTCGGCCGCTGCGGCAGCAGCGGCGATCCCGAGCCCTGCGCCGGGGTTGCGGCAGCCGCCTGCGCCACCACCGCCGTAACGAGCTGCGCGCCCTCCTGTAACGTGCCGCCGGTGATCGCCGTCGTCGTTCCGTCGTTGATGCCGGTCTCCACTGGCACGCGGGCCAGGCGACCGTCCTGCAACACCCAAACACCCGCGCCACGAGCGACCCCGCGGCCGCCGGCGACGCGAGGTTCGGGCGCCTGCTGACCGAACGCCGTGAACACTTCCGCGGTGGGACGGAAGCGGAGGGCAGCGTTCGGCACTCGCAGGACCTCGTCCGCGCGCGCGATTTCAATCGTGACGTTCGCCGTCATGCCCGGCTTCAGCTTCAGCTCCGGGTTGGGCACATCGATCACCGTCACGTAGCTCACGACGTTCTGCTCGACCACCGGCTCGAGACGAACCTGCTTCACCGTACCCGTGAACGTCTCGTCGGGATGCGCGTCGACGTGGAACTCGACCTGTAGTCCGGCCTGGATGCGACCGATGTCCGACTCGTCCACGCGTGCGTTCACTTGCATTTGCCGCAAGTCCTGCGCGAGCACGAACAGTATCGGCGCCGACATGCTGGCCGCGACCGTCTGCCCCACATCCACATTGCGCGAGATCACGATCCCGTCGATCGGGGCCTTGATCGTCGTGTGCCCGAGGTTCACTTCGTTGTTGCGCAGCGACGCGCGACCCTGGACGAGCTGCGCCTGCGCCGCCTTCAGCGACGCTTCCGCCTGGCGCGCATTGGCTTCGGCGGTTTCGAGGTCGGTCGCCGGGATCAGCTGCTTTGCACTGAGCTCGTGCGCACGCCTGAGCTTCACGCGCGTGTCGTCGACGTGCACTTTCGCCGAGTCCACCTCGGCCTCGAGCCGTTGTACCGTCGCGCGGGCCTGCTCGACCTGCGTCGCGAACAGCGACGGCTCGAGCTGCGCGATTACCTGCCCCTTCCGGACCTGCGAGTTGTAGTCCGCGTACAGCGCCTTGATCGTTCCCGACACCTGGGTTCCGACGTCGACCGTCGTCACCGCTTCGAGCGTGCCGGTCGCTTCAACAGCCTGGACGACGGGCCCTCGCGACACCGGGGTGGTCGTCAACTTCGGTGCGTCGGCCGAGCCATTGCCGCGGTAGTACGCCGCGACGCCGGCGGTCAGGACGGCCACCACCGCCAGCGCCAGCAGGAGTTTCTTTTTCATGTGCCCCCTCTTGTCCACACACCTATTGAACGGAACCTGCGTGGCGCGGCCGTGGCACAGGTGTGAAAAAACGATGGCGGCGCGGACGTCCCTCCAAATCTGAATTGAAGACTCTAATATTCAAAGGAATGGAAGGCGCTGCCGAGCCGCGGCCAACGGTGCTCGTCGTGGAAGACGAGGTGAACATCCGCGAGCTGATCTGCCTTCACCTCGGCCTCGAACAGCTCGACTGTGTCGAGGCAGCGGACGGCAATGCCGGATTGCGCATTGCGCGCGAACGACGGTTCGACATCGTGATTCTCGACCTGATGCTGCCGGGCCTGGACGGGGTGACGGTGTGCCGCGCCATTCGCCGCGACTCGATCAACAGCGGCGTGCCCATCCTGATGCTCACCGCCCGCCGTGAGGAATCCGACAAGGTGCTCGGTCTCGAGAGCGGCGCCGACGATTACCTGACGAAACCGTTTGGTGTGCGGGAGCTGGTTGCGCGTGTGCGCGCGCTCCTCCGTCGCCGACCTATGGCGGCGGTACCGAGCGATGGTGACGGCCAACGCCCCCTGTCGTACCGGCACATCGACGTGGACCCGGCGCGACGGCGGGTCCGGGTGAATGGGCGTGATGTCGAGTTGACATCGCACGAGTTCAGCCTGCTGGTCGTGTTGCTCTCGAACCCTGGGATCGTGTTCAGCCGTGAAGCGTTACTGGGCCGCGTGTGGAAGGAAGACACGTTCGTCACGGTGCGCAGCGTTGACACGCTGGTCAAGCGGCTGCGCAAGAAGGTTGAAGACGATCCGGCGAACCCATCCGTGATCCTCACGGTGTGGGGCGCGGGATACAAGGCCGCTGATGTCTGACCGTCTTCGTGCCGCGGTTACTCCGAGCGGGCCGAAAGGCAGGCCCTCCTGGTACCACAGTCTCTATTGGCGAATAGCACTCGGGCTGATTGCGTTTCTTGGCCTCGCGCTCGCCGCCCAGGGCCTCCTCTTCATCTGGATGACCGACCGTATCGCCGGGTCCATGCCCGCGCGGTCGCCGCGGCAACTCGCGTTTCTCGTCGCGTCCGACTTGTCCTCGGCTCTCGAGCGCGACACATCGACCGACGTGCAGGCGCACCTCCGCCAGCAATACGGCACCGTCTTCCAACCGATCGTGGTGCTGATGCGCGACGGCCGCACGGTCACGAACCGCGATACGCCGCCAGAGCTCCAGGAAGAACTCCGGGAGGAGCTTGCCCGATTCGCATCGCGGCCTCGGTTCGACGCCCGTCGCGGCGCTCGCCCGGGCACCTCACAGGGACCTCCTGGCGGCAGACGACGTGCGGACTTCGCGCCAATTCGCGCGGAAGGCGAAGTGATGGGCGTGGTGGCCGTGCCGCTTGGCCGTCCGCCGTTTTCAGTGCTCGTACGGGAGCTCGGCCCCACGATGGGCCTGGTAGGCGGGCTGGTCCTGCTCGCCGGAGGTGGCGTGATTGCGCTTGTGATGTTCGGGCCGGCGCGGCGCCGGTTGCGCGGTGTCCAGGACGCGACGGAACGGATTGGCGCGGGCGACCTGACGGCGCGGGCCCCTGAAGATGGCGGCGATGAGGTCGCGCAGCTTGCGCGCTCCTTCAACCGGATGGCCGACGACCTGGCGGCGCGGGCGCACGCTCTGGACCTATCCGATCGCGCGCGGAGACAGCTCCTTGCCGACGTGTCGCACGAGCTCATGACACCGCTCACCGCGATGCGTGGATATCTGGAGACGCTTGCGATGCAGGAAGTGCGGCTCGATGCTGCGACCCGCGAGCGGTACATTCGCATCATTAACGACGAGACGCGCCGGCTCGAGAACATCATCGGTGACTTGCTCGACCTGGCGCGGCTCGAAGGCGGCGGGTCGACGTTCCGGCGCGAGCGCGTTGACGTACATGCGCTGTTCGATCGCGTAGCCATGCGCCACGAGCGCGAGATGCAGGCGCGCGGCATCACCCTCGCGCGCGAGCAGGAGCCTGGCGCGGAGTTGGTGGCCGGCGATCCCGATCGACTGGAGCAGGTGCTGCAAAACCTCGCGGCAAACGCGCTCCGTCATACGCCCGATGGCGGCACGATCACCCTCGGCGCCGCCCCTGTGGAAAACGGCGTGCGGCTGACTGTTCGCGACTCCGGGGCCGGAATCCCCGCTGAACACCTGCCGCTCATCTTCGACCGGTTCTACAAGGCGGATGCGTCGCGCCGCGCCGCCACGGGCAGCGGGTTGGGATTGTCGATCGTGAAAGCGATTGTCGAGCGACACGGCGGCACGGTGACCGCGCGCAACGACAAGGGTGCCGTGTTCGACATCGTCCTGCCCCACGACCCCCTACGGTAGAGCGATGACTTCAGTCATCGCGTGAAGATCACGTTCCGTCATCGCGTGACGCCTGGGAACAATGCAATGGCGACAGCCCTCCCGATCTCCGCTCGGCGTCCCACGCGTATACGTACACGCGCCGGTCCAACACTTTCGCCAGGCGGCAGTTTTCATCCTCGCCCCGGTCGAGGCCAAACAACACGCTGCCGGAGTAATGGATTCCGTTGCGCGTCAAATCCAGCGGCCCCATCGACCGCGCGGTACCGACGCGGCCGGTGACGAGTACCACCGCGTTCTTCAGGTTGTCCGCCTCGACCCGCCTGAACAACTCGGTTCGCTCGCGGATGATCGTCCTCACCTGCGAGGCGTGCACCGCGACCAGCAGGGGCGCGAGGACAACGCTCGCGGCGATCGCGGCGAAGAGCACCCGGGTGCTGCGTGCGGCCTGCTCGAGCGCGTCCGCGCGAAACAGGTTCGCGGCGACGAACACGATGACAAACGGGAAGGCCTCGTAGTAGAACCGCGGTCCGTATTGATTGCCCCCGCGCTCCACATAGAAGATCAGCAGCACGGCCGTGAGCACGAACAACCAATCGACTGGTCCGCGCCTCACGCCCGGTTCAGGGCGGCGCAAGTACCACGCATACGCGAAGAGGAGCGCCGGAGGAGTCCAGAGGACGAACCGGAGGAGCTGCGTGGCGAGGATATCCGGGCCCCGCGAGACGACGCCGGGCGCGAACCACAGCGACACGGTGTGATCGGTTGTAGTGAGGCGCCAGGGGGTGCCAGAGAACGCGTGGTTGTACGCCGCCAGCAACACCGCCCACGGGATCCCGCCAAGGGCCACGAGGAGGAGCGGACGAAATGCATTCGGGCTGACGGTGCGCGCGAGAAGCGCGATCACCACGATCCCGCCGATGAACCCGTTGAAGTAGCGGGTGACAACTGCCCATCCGATGAGGAACCCGACGAGCAGCGGAAACGCGAACGGGGCGCGGTTCGTGCGAACGGCGAGGTACGCGGCGAGCAGCAGCAGCGCCCCGCAGAGCGTGTGTGAGAAGAACGACGCCGCATTGAACACGAAGAACGCGGAAACGGCAGTCATCCCCGCGGCGAGCACGCCGATCCGCGTGCCGTGCAGCGCGCCTCCGAGGGCCCACACGATTGCGATCGTCGCTGTGCCTAATAACGGATTCACGAGCCAGGACGGGACGCCGAGTTTCTGCGCCGCCGCGAGCGTCAGTGGCCAGCCCGGAGGGAAGGTGCCGAACACACGCCCCTGATCCTGCGCGATGTAATTGAACTCGAAGAACTCAGGCAGGGCCGGCGCCGGGTTGTCGAGGCGGCCTTCCGCAAGCGTTGCGGCCTGGTAGAGGTAAACGTATTCGTCGCCGGAATTGGGGAAGTGATGCAGGACGAACGCACCGACACCGGCAAGCAACAGTGTGTAGGCCGGTCCACCCACCCACAGGAGGAGAGCTCGCCGCCGATCGCACGCGATCGCGAACGAGAGGCACGCCGCGTACAGCCGGTCGAGCGTCACTGGACGCCGCAGTGTAGACGAACTGTCCTCGCGCGATGAGCCCGCGTCGATGATCTGTCGCACGCGGCGGACGTCTCGCAACATGGATGGACGTCGAAACTCCCTGATTTGCGCCGCTATTTCGCGCGACGCCCCGGCACAGCCATTGCCTGCGCCGTCTAGTGGCCCTGCCTGGGAGGTCACGTGACTCGCTCGAACACACTCGCACTTGCCTGCGTCCTCGTTGGCGCGGCGCTGCTCTGGCCGACAGACGCACACGCCCAACGCCGCCGTGCCGTCCGCTCCGGCGGCGGCCGCTCGGTCGTCGTCGTCGGCGGCCATTTTTACCGACCCTGGTTCTACGACCCCTGGTACGGATGGGGAAATCCGTACGGCTGGTATCCGCCCTACGCCTACGGCGGGCGCTACGCGGACTCATCGCTTCGTATACAGGTGGAGCCAAAAGAAACGGAAGTGTTCATCGACGGCTATTACGCCGGAACGGTTGACGACTTCGACGGTTTCTTCCAGCGCCTCCGGCTCGCGCCGGGCGAACACGAAGTCCAGCTATACCTTGCTGGGCATCGCACCGTGCGCCAGAAGGTGTACCTCCAGCCGACTGGCACGTTTCGCGTGAGGCACACGATGCAGCCACTCGGGCCCGGTGAAACACCCGATCCGCGTCCCGATCCTCCAGCCAACCCGTCGCCGCAATCCGGACGCTACGATAGGTTCGGCCGGCGCGACCGAGCCGAGCGGCCTGAGCCGGGAGAAGGTCCGGACCGCAATTCGGACTTCGGTGCGCTCGCCCTCCGCGTTCAGCCGCAAGAAGCTGAAGTGCTGGTCGATGGCGAACGATGGGACGGACCGGACAGCTCGGACCGCCTTGTCATTCAGCTGGCCGAAGGCGAACACCGCATCGAAGTCCGCCGTGAAGGTTTTTCCACCTACTCGTCGACGGTGCGCGTGCGCCGAGGCGAGACAACTGCCCTCAACGTCAGCCTCGTACGGGAGTGATGCCATGACGCGCCCGCCTCTCGCCGTCGCCATTACCGCGTTGATCGTTCCTGCCAGCCTCTCCGCGCAAACGCCAACACCGCCCACGCCGGCGCCGCTCGTCATCGAACGGATTCACACCAGCTTTGTGGTGACGCCTGATTACAAGGTCACGGATCTGGACGGCGATGTGGCTCACCTCGCGGGTGGATACGCTGGCTGGGTGAGGGAAGACACGTTGCTGGTCGGTGGCGCCGCGTACTCCGTCGCGAATCGTTCGGATGATTTCAGGCTGACGTATGGCGGGCTCGTCGCCGCGTGGACGTTCTTTCCGGAGCGGCGCGTCCAGTTCGGCACGCGCGGGCTCGTCGGGTTGGGGCGTGCAACGCTCGGCACCGATGTCGAGTTCGCGCGCTTCGGTCGTGGCGGACGCGGCAACCGCGTCAGCACGCGCCCGGACGCGGCGCCGGAAACTGTGCGGTTTCGAATCCAGGACGACTTCTTCGTGTTCGAGCCGCAACTGACGGTTGTGACGAAGCTGACGAGTCACATCGCGATCAACGTCGGCGCGGGCTACCGCGTCTCCGCGCATGCCGATCAACTCGACGACCGTGTCAACGGCGGGACCGGCAGTATCGGTGTTCAGCTCGGAGGTTGGTAGGCCCGTGGATGATCTCTCTCTGCGTCGCGGACCGCCGTCGCGCGCGTTCCCGGCGTTTTCTTAAAGAAAGAAATCGGGCATGAGGGCGTCCTCGCTGACGCCTTCGTACCGGTACACCGAAAAATCGGTGGTGCCCGCCTCGCGCAAGACCTCGTCATCGATGAAGAAGTTCCCGCTGCAGGCGCGTGCGTCCCGTGTGAGGATCGCGTGCGCCGCGTCTGCCATGATCTCCGGCTTGCGCGTCCGCTGCAGCATCTCCGGCCCGGCGATGTAGGCAATGGCCGCCGTGTTGATGCCCGTGCGTGGCCAGAGCGCGTTGAATGCCACGCCGTCGGACCGAAATTCCTCCGCCATTCCCAGCACACAGAGGCTCATTCCGTACTTCGCCATCGTGTAGGCGACGTGTGGCCCGAACCAGCGCCGATCCATGTTGAGCGGCGGTGAAATGTTCAACACGTGCGGATTCGCCGCCCGTTTCAGGTGCGGCAGACACTTCTGCGTGCACAGGAAGGTGCCGCGCGTGTTCACCTGGTGCATCAGGTCGAACCGCTTCATGGGCGTGTGCAGCGTCCCGGTGAGCATGATGGCGGAGGCATTGTTGACAAGGATGTCGATCGCGCCGAACGTCTCGACCGCCTGCTGCACTGCGCGTTCGATCTCGGCTTCCTCGCGCACGTCTGCGGCAATCGCCAGCGCGCGGCCTCCCGCCTCCTCGATCTCCTGCGCGGCCGTGTAAATCGTGCCCGGCAGCTTGGGGTGGGGCACCGTGGTCTTCGCCGCGATGATGATGTTGGCGCCGTCGCGGGCGGCGCGAAGCGCGATGGCTTTCCCGATGCCGCGGCTCGCGCCGGTGATAAAAAGAGTCTTCCCGTTGAGCATGGCCATTTCGGCCTCTAGGCTATCGCTGTACTCCTGAAAAGCCCAAGGCCGCGTGGTACCCTGACTGGATGGTCAGCCCGCGGCGCCGCCGCTGGATCACGGCGGGACTGCTTCTCGGCATGAGCCTCGGCGCGCTCGAAGCGACGGTCGTCAGCACCGCCATGCCCACGGTAATCGCCACGCTCGGTGGGCTCGCGCATTACAGCTGGGTCTTCTCCGCCTATCTGCTCACCTCAACCGCATCGGTGCCGATCTGGGGACGGTTGTCGGATCTGTACGGGCGCCGCCGCTTGTATCTCGCCGGTGTCTTCGTGTTCCTTGCCGGCTCGGCACTCGCAGGCGCGGCCGGCACGATGACGCAGTTGATCGTGTTTCGCGCGATCCAGGGCCTGGGCGCCGGCGCGATTATTCCGCTCGGGATGACGATCGTCGGCGAGCTCTACTCGATCGAAGAGCGCGCGCGTACGCAGGCCCTGTTCAGCGGCGTCTGGGGCGTCGCCTCCATCGCGGGGCCGCTCGTCGGCGGGTACATCACCGACGTCCTCTCGTGGCCGTGGGTCTTCTACTTGAACATTCCCTTCGGCGTGCTCGCGATGAGCGTCATCGCCGTTGCCTATCCCGCTGCGCCGCCGACGACACAGGCCCGCGTGGACTGGGCCGGGGCGACGCTCCTGTTTGCCGGCGTGACGACGCTGCTCGTCGCGCTGAGCGACGTGGCGCCGCTGCCGGTCGCGTGGCTCGCGGGGTCGGCCGTCTTGCTCGGCGCCCTCGTGTTCGTGGAGCGCCGCGTCACGCAACCGATCCTGCCGCTGGACTTGTTCGACAATCGCCTCATCGCAACATCGCTGCTCGTGGCATTTCTGGTCGGCACGGCGATGTTCGGCGCGATTGCGTTCGTGCCGCTCTTCGTGCAGGCGGTCATGGGTGGAACCGCCACGGAAGCGGGCACGACGCTGACGCCGCTGTTCCTCGGCTGGGTGCTGTCCTCGATTGCCGGTGCGCGCCTGTCTGTCCGTACTGGTTATCGTCGTGTCACCACTGCCGGCGTCGCGCTCATCATCGTCGGGTTCGTGATGCTCGTAGTCATGGACATCAACGCAGGCCGCACGATGCTCCTCACCTCGGTGCTCATACTGGGCTCGGGCATGGGGCTTTCGATGCTGGCGCTCCTGCTAGCCGTTCAGCACGGTGTCGAACGGGCGAGACTCGGCCTCGCGACGTCGCTCAACCAGTTCTCACGCAGCATCGGCGCCGCGGTCGGCGTTGCGATCATGGGAGCGCTCCTCGCACGCTCGATGTCCGGCATGGATCTGCCGGGCGGCGCGCACGGGTTTGCCGCCGGTTCCCTCCGCCTCGAGGGCGCGGCCCGGGTTCACCTCGCTGGCGCGCTCCAGCAGGTGTTTGCTCTTGGCGCGTGCATGACCGTTCTCGCGCTGATCGCCTGCTTCTTCTTGCCCTCGGTTGACTTCTCCTCGAGCGTCACCCAGGGGGCGGGAGAAATCCTCCTCGAAGCCGAGATGGCGAACCTCGAGCCCGATTCCGAGCCGCGACTGGTGACCAAGCGTTCCTGACGCAGGATGCACATATTCGGTGTGAGCAGGTCGGCGTGGATTCAGGCGGACGTCGATCGCGTGTTTCGCTTCTTCTCGCAGGCAGAGAACCTCGAGCGGCTTACGCCGCCATTTCTGAAGTTCCGGATTCTCCCGCCCGTACCGGCGAGCATGCAGGCGGGAACCACTATTGACTACCGACTGTCGCTCCGCGGAGTGCCGATTACGTGGCGCAGCGAGATCACCGAGTGGGACCCGCCGCACTGCTTCGTGGACGAGCAACGCAGGGGGCCTTACCGGCGCTGGAAGCACACACACCTGTTCGAGGCACGCGATGGCGGCACGCTGGTTACCGATCGTGTGGAGTACGCGACGTGGGGTGGCGCGCTGGTAAACGCGTTGTTGGTCGCGCCGGAATTGCGCCGCATCTTCGATTATCGCCACGCGGCGTTGCTGCAATATTTCGCGGCCGGCTCAGCGTGACGTGCAAATCGCCGCATGCTGACCGCTCAGCTTTACGGCCGGAGTGAGGCCCTGTTACTCTGGCCGACACCGCGACACGCGCCCGGGTTCCAGGTGACAGCGCCCCACGCTCCGTTCATCAATCGTTTACGACGCCGCCTGCGCGGATTGCCCGCCGCGACGATGATCGCGACCTTGCAGCAGTCTCTCGAAGAACTGAACGTCAGCGCGCTCGCGGCCGACAACACGGGCCGGTACGTGGCCGTCAATACGCACGCGAGCGCGCTCACCGGCTACTCTCGGGCGGAACTGCTTCAGATGGCGGTGAAAGATCTGACCCCGGCCCTGAGGCACGACCCCTCCGGCGAGTTGTGGCGGCAGTTCATCCAGGCAGGCGCGCAGTCAGGTGATTACGTGCTCGAGCGCAGGGACGGCGCGTTGGTGACGGTGCATTACGCGGCATACGCCAGCGTCGCACCGGGCGTACACGTGTCAGTGCTCACGCCGCTGGAAGCTGCGACGTAGAAGCCTGCCTAACGCCAGCGGCGCCCGCCGTTGTCCCGCCGTTCCACCGCGCGACGGTCGCTCGTGAAGCGTTCGAGCGCGAACCCTTTCGCGACGACACGGCGTTCGTACTCCGCCTGGAACTGCATGCAGTCCATCACGTCGTGGAACGTGTGGGATTCCCGCGTCGGTCCAGGACCATGAATGTGGAGATGGATCTCGCCCGTGAGCGTGGCCGCCCGGATGATCCGGATCGACTGAGCTCCGTTCGTGAACAACCAGGCGGTTTCGACAGCGGCCAACACGGTTGAGTACCGGATGGGGTATCGGTCCCAACGTGCTCTTCCGTTAGGCCGCGTCCCCGAGCTGGGCAACGTATTCGCGTTCGGCAGGTCCAAACCACGGAGTCGAACCGGCCGCGGCGTTCTCGACCATCCGCGCCGGTTTTGAGGTAGCCGGAATCGCGACGTGGCATCTCGCGTCGCTCAGGACCCATTTGAGCAGCGCCTGCGGCCATGTGGCGACACCGAACGCGCGAAGCGGCTGCAAATCCGCCTGCGGCGGCGTGCGACGCAGCAGGCGGCCTTCAGCAAACGGCCGCATCACGATGACGCCAAGTCCAAGGTCCGCCGCAAGCGGCAGGATGCGATCCTCGGCCTCCCGTTGATGCGGATTGTACGGAACCTGGATCGTGGTGATCCGTCCCGTTCGCATGACCGCTTCGAGCTCGCTGAACGCCGACGCGCTGTAATGGGTGACGCCGATTGCGCGCACGACGCCTCGATCGCGGAGCGATTCGAGAATGGTGAGGTGCTCGCGCCAATTCACCAGGTTGTGCACCTGGTAGAGATCGACGCGGCCGCCGAAGTAGGCAAGCGCTGCGTCGATCTGCGCGCGAGCCTCTGCTGGTGCCGGCGTCCACACCTTCGTCGCGACGATGACCGAGGAACGGCGTCCGGTGAGCGCCAAGCCGAGCACGCGCTCGGCTTCGCCGTACATCGGCGAGGAATCGAAGAAGGTTGCGCCCGAGGCGAGCGCCGCGTCTACGACGGCGTGCGCGTTCGCCTCGGCCGCGTTGCCACGCACATCAAAGGTTCGCCAGGTGCCCATGCCGATGGGCGCCACGGCAAGGCCGCTCGATCCGAGCGCGCGCTCGCGCATGCGGCGAGACTACCGCTTTTTGTTCTTGTTTTCGACCGGCTTGACGGCAGGGAGTTCCCCGTCTTCCGGCGGAACGACGACGAAGTCCGCAAGCGACCAGGTGAACGGCGGCTGCTGCCGACGATCGGTCTTGCGGCGATCCCCGGGAACGTCGCCCGGTTCCGCACGCCGTTCGCCGTGCACACGGCGATCCCACACCAGGCTCACCGGCAGGCCGGCGGTCTTCGTTTTCATCGAGTCGAAGCGCTTGAGCGCACCTCGACGCACGACTATCGTCGTGGAGGGCTTTGTCGTTGGCGCCTTCTCCTGCACAGGGTGGCGCTTGGCTGCACGCTTGGGCTTTGTTGGCACGACAACTCTCTTATCGGCGGCTCGCCTCGCAGACTTTGCAGGCACTCCGCTTGATCCGCCGGTTAATCGCCCCCCGCGCCCTTGAACTGGTCCTCCTCCTCCGCAAACAGGACATTGAAGCTCGTCAGTGAGCCGTAACAGCCCGTGACGTACCCTTGAAGTTTCACCTTCACATCGTCGGGAAGATCGGAGGCGTTCAGCTGTTGTTCGAGCGTCCGCAGGCGGTTCCGCAACATTACGACCTTGTGAAAGAACGTTTCGATCGGCCAGCTCTTTTCCTGAAGGCCGGAGGCAGCCGGGCGCAGCACGAGCGTCCCGCCACGCCATTTCTCGGCGGGCGCGACCGGCGTCACCCCCATTTCCTCCCGGATGATACGCCGCAGCACCATTTCCAGATCCAGGGACGAGTCATCGGACAGCGGCATGGGCGGCGCGCTCCTTTCGCGATCGCTGACCAGCGGAAACGCATCGCGCGCGGTCTCGGGACGGCGAGCCGCGGATCGCACCGACGGCGTGGCCGTCGGCCTCCCCGACGGCTCGACGCGCGGTCCGCCTCGGTAATTGTGTTCACTGCGGCAGTAGTCGCAGACCACACGTATGGGTCGCCCGGCCCCGTCCACCACGACGACGGTGTGTATGCGATCGGCCTTGCACGCGCGGCACACGTCTTCAATCGAGTCGCCGGCGCGATACGTACGTGTGGATGAGGTCACGAGCGTCTGGTACTAGCTCGGGCGAGCATCTCAGGTGGGACAATCGCGCGACCGCTCACTTACCCGTAGGCCGGTCCTCCGTCTGAGGCGGCACCGGCGGCTGCGAATCAGCCGCTTCACTTCGATCGTCGTGAATTGAACTATCTCGATCGGTCTGCCGCCGGACGCCCTTCCGGCGCTCGATCTGCTGCCGTTTTTCCTCGAGACGTGTATGTAGATCGTTTGAGCGATCGGGACGCCGTCGGTCTGTCAGATACCGGCGTTCGCGGAAGTCAGCCATCGTAGGAAGGGTCTCCTCGGGTTCGTCCGAGGCCCTCCCCTGCACGTTTCGGACCCCGGTCGAGCCACGGCGTTGGTACTCGCCGTTGATATCGACGACGGTCTGCTGCGTCTGGCCTTTACTCAATCAAGCGGGGCCATTCGACACGCAATTCCCAGGCGCGCCGAAACCCGTCGTCCGCGTCAGCAAGCACCTCCTCGAGAATCAACCGGTTCTGCACCCACAAGCGGACGCGGTAGCCGTTCAGTTGGCTCCAGACCAACTCGCAGTGCTCAGCCGCGGTCCGCCAGATTGTTCGAATCTCTAGATCGCGCATGTTGGGGCCGCATCTTAGCGCAAAGTGCGCAAGCCGGAAACGTTCGTGTATGGCTCGGCTACCGGATCTTGCTTTGCCATCAGAAATGCTGATGCCGCAATTGCCCTCCCGCCGCGTCACATGGTCGATCGAAGCGGTTGGAGAGGAGTGCCTGCTCGTCGCCATTCGAGACGATGGGCTCAGGATCGCGCAGTTGCACGATACACGCGAAGCAGCCGAAGCCCACGCGCGCCGGCTCTATGACTATCTCATCGAGACGACGAGTGCATGTCCTCCGGATGCGGAGGCCTGCTGACGCGTCGGCGCACGCCTCCTATCGTGGGTACGTCGCAAACTTATCGATCCGGCCGCCTTTGTCGAACGAGACGACGTAATAGGGCTGCGGTTCCACCCCCGACATCTCCATTCCGGGCGAGCCTGCTGGCATTCCCGCGACGGCAATGCCTGTTACGCGCGGCCGCTCCTTCAGCAGTCGCTTGACCTCCGCGGCTGGGACGTGGCCTTCAACGACATAGCCGTTCACCAGGGCCGTGTGGCATGACCTGATCTCAGGCGGCACGCCGTGGCGGGTCTGCACCGGCCCGGTGCTCTCCATGTCCGTTGTGCGAACGGAAAACCCATTCGCGCGGAGATGCTCCACCCATTTGCTGCAACATCCGCAGGTTGGAGTCTTGTACACGTCAACGACGCCGGACGGCTGCTGGGCGGCAGCCGTCACGGTCGTCAACAACCCGGCAAGTGCCCATCGCACGGTCGATTTCATCAATGTCCCTCGACCTCAGGATAGCGCACGTCTAATTGCTCGATGACGAGAGGCGCACTTCCTGTCCGATGAGTTTCGAACGATCCGCGTTCTTCTTCGGGCGGAACTTCTGGATGCGGCCGTTCTGCACTTCCGCCACGTAGAAGTTGCCCTCCTGGTCCACCGTCATCTGGTGCGGTCCCCAGAACTGGCCCGGTTGTCCGCCTGCCTGGCCCCACCCGTAGAGGAAGTTGCCTTTCAGGTCGTACTTCAGAATTCGCTGCGTTCCGCCATCCCCCATCCACAGGAACTGGTCGTCGGTGATCAGGTGGTAATACGGCTGCGACCGGACCCCCGTGGGCCAGTGCGCTTCGCGCGTCGAGAACATGTCGAGAAACTTGCCGTTCTCGTCGAAGACCT
>WUUC01001249.1_pt1 | contig 28819 bp, 24 predicted proteins | sample 6278441 | NCBI WGS metagenome assembly WUUC01 (sample SAMN13675441, study PRJNA597444) | soil metagenome | isolation source: soil | place: USA: Washington | collected 2017-10 | reverse complement strand
CACAGGTATTTTATTTGTTTTATTTTAAATTTTGTTTTATGAATTTGTACGTTTCTAACTTAAGCTTTAACACCACAGACGATAGTTTAAGGCAATTGTTTGAAAAATTCGGTGCTGTATCTTCAGCTAAAGTAATCATCGACAGGGAAACAGGCCGCAGCCGTGGTTTTGGTTTTGTTGAAATGTCTTCACAGCAGGAAGCCAGTGATGCTATCAGTGGCCTTAACTCTAAGGACATCGATGGACGAGCGATCTCTGTTTCAGAAGCGAGAGAGAAGCCAGCCCGTGATAATAAAAGATGGTAATCACCTGACAATATTATTCGCACATGAGCCCTTTACAGGGCTCTTTTTTTATGTCTTTTTTTGAAAATGGCCATCCTTCCATGTCCGGCAACATCTTTTGCTGGGTTCTTTCCGCTTTCCGTGCCGGGTTGCTCGTTCAAGCAGTGCTTTGCCTTACTCAAAAAAAGAATTGCTAACTTTCCGCCATGCCGTCTTTACTTTTTACTAACATAAAACTGCTGGCCAATACCCGCAGTGAAAACCAATTATTGAGAGGAAAGGCATTGGCGGAATTGCCATGCATTGAAAACGCTTACCTTATTATAGAAGATGAACATATTGCACAATATGGCACGATGGATGAGCTGTCGTCTGTGAGCCATAAACCTCAAACCGTGGATGATATTGCTGGCCAGATGATTCTCCCGGCCTGGTGCGATTCCCATACACATCTTGTTTTTGCGGCGAGCAGGGAAAATGAATTCATTGATAAAATAAAAGGAGCAAGCTATGCTGACATAGCGGCCAAAGGCGGTGGTATTCTGAACTCGGCGAAAAAACTAAACGAAACAACCGAGGACGCACTTTTTGATCTCGCATGGAAAAGATTGGAAGAAGTAAGCAGGATGGGAACCGGCGCAATTGAAATAAAAAGTGGGTATGGATTAACAACAGACGGTGAGTTAAAGATGTTGCGGGTGATAAAAAGATTGAAAGAAAGGTCCCATCTTTCAATCAAAGCAACTTTTCTTGGTGCGCATACTTATCCAGCCGGTTACAAAGAAGATCACCAAGGATATATTGATTGTATAATAAATGAGATGTTGCCGGTGATCGCGAAGGAGAAACTGGCAGATTATATCGACGTGTTTTGTGAGACCGGTTTTTTTTCCCCGGTAGAAACAGAAACGATTTGCCGTGCAGGAAAGAGTTATGGATTAAAACCAAAATTGCATGTCAACCAACTGAATAGCATCGGTGGCATAGAAAAAGGTATAAACTTAAAAGCTATTTCCCTCGATCATTTAGAGACAATGACTATAGACGATATAGAGCGAATATCCAGTTCAGATTCGATCGGCACGCTTTTACCATCGGCTGCTTTTTTTTTACGCATGCCTTTTCAACCGGCAAGAGCGTTGATCGATGCAGGAGCGGCTATTGCACTGGCGACAGATTATAATCCAGGTTCCTCGCCAAGCGGCAATATGAACCTCGTAATAGCAATGAGCTGCATCCAGATGAAAATGTTGCCTGAAGAAGCGATAAACGCAGCTACCATTAACGGTGCGTATGCAATGGAATTACAACAAGAGCTGGGAAGTATTACTATTGGTAAAAAAGCTAATATTATTCTCACAAAGCCGGTTCCATCATTAGCCTATATTCCTTATTCGTTTGGCAGCGATCTTATTGATAAGGTAATGATCAGGGGAAAATGGCTCTGAATATTTTCCTTTAATTTCACCCGATGAATAACCTGGATACTGAGCAAGTACTGATCATCATTTGCAGCCTGATTGTCCTTTCTTATTTATTCTCGATTATAAGTAAATATATCCGTATACCCTCGGTGCTGTTGTTGCTTTTTGCTGGGATTGGTTTCCGGGCTATCGCCGATCTTAACGATCTGAGTTTTCCTTTTTCTGATCAACTGGTCGAATCGCTTGGTGTGGTGGGCCTTATTATGATTGTATTAGAAGCGGGACTCGATTTAAAAGTAGGGCGGGACAAAGTCAGGCTGATCCGCGATTCTTTTTTTTCCGCTCTTTTTATTTTTGTAATATCCACAGTACTGCTCAGTTTTATTCTCAACTATTGGCTGGGCGAACCGTTCAACAAATGTCTTGTGTATGCCATTCCGCTTTCTATCATGAGCAGTTCGATCGTTATTCCGAGCATCCATCCACTGATAGCACAGAAAAAGGAATTCCTGGTTTATGAAGCGTCCTTTTCCGATATCATTGGCATCATCGTGTTTAATTATTTCACAGCAGGGGATATACTTGAGTGGAAGTCGGTCGGAATGTTCGGAGTTAATATCGGCCTGTCTGTCATCCTTTCGGTACTGCTCTCTTTTTTGTTATTACTTATTTTGGCTAAAACAAAACTTGATATCAAATTTTTTCTCATTTTTTCCTTATTGATCCTTATCTACGCCGGGGGAAAAATATTTCATCTTCCTTCGTTAATTATTATACTGACTTTTGGGTTGCTGATCAATAACTGGGAAAAGCTAAAATGGAAAAAAGTATTGCAGTATTTCCCACATCAGCAGGTAGATGCATTACGGCATCTCCTTCATTCTGTTACCGCTGAAACTTCCTTTCTTATCCGTACATTTTTTTTCCTTCTCTTCGGATTCTCTATCTCGCTAAAGTTTCTCTCAGAAAAGGAAGTGATCCTCGTAGGAAGTCTCATTGTCTTTGCCTTGTTTATTGTCCGGATCTTATACCTGCGTTTTTTTTTACAGACCAATCTTTTTCCTGAATCTTTTTTTATACCACGCGGGTTAATTACGATCGTACTTTTTTATAAAATTCCCGATCACCTGAAGCTGAATAATTTTAACGACGGCATCCTGTTTTATATTATTCTTACTACCAGTATCATCATGACAATCGGCATGATTTTTTATAAAAAGAAGCCGGAACAAGTCATTGAAGAGGGCCAGTTTTCAGAACGTTCTGATATTTTATAGGCTATTTTTGCTATCGGTATCTTCCATGAAACAATAACGGGGCCCGCCATTTACGCTTTAACTTTATAAAATGAATTTGCTGAAGATCAGCTTCCCTTTGCAGGATCCGGTGCCTATTTTTGCGATCGTTCTTTTCATCATTCTGCTAGCGCCTATTTTGCTGCGTAAACTTCGTATCCCAAGCATTATCGGGTTGATGCTGGCGGGCATGGCCATTGGCGATCATGGTTTTAATCTCATAGCCAAGGGAAGCATTGATCTTTTTGGAAGAGCCGGGCTTTTATATATCATGTTCCTGGCCGGTCTTGAACTCGATATGGCCGAATTCAAAAAAAACAAATACCGGAGTCTTTTATTTGGTCTCTTCACTTTCGCGATCCCCCTGGGACTTGGTTTTTTATTGTGTTACCAATGGCTGCATTTCGATTTTATGGCTTCGCTGCTTGTATCCAGTATGTTTGCCACACATACATTAGTGGCCTACCCGCTCGCGAGCCGTATGGGCATTACAAAGAACGAAGCAGTGACCATCACTGTAGGTGGCACGATCATCACCGATACAGCGGTATTATTAATTCTTGCGGTTATCACAGGTTCTGTTGACGGCGAATTGAACCAGGCATTCTGGCTGAAATTGAGTGCTTCCTTTTTATTATTTGCTTTTGGTGTATTATTCGGGTTTCCTTTTATCGGCCGCTGGTTCTTCAAAAAAATAAAAGACGATCAAACCACACATTTTGTTTTTGTGTTTGCTATGGTATTCCTTGCGGCATGGCTTGCCGAGCTGGCAGGGATCGAAGGAATCATCGGCGCTTTCCTTGCAGGTCTTGCATTAAATCAATTGATACCACATACATCTGCCCTGATGAATCGCATCGAATTTACCGGCAATGCTATTTTCATCCCTTTTTTTCTTATCAGTGTTGGTATGCTGGTTGATTTGAGGGTTTTATTAAAAGGGCCGGATGCACTGATTATAGCAGGCGCATTAACAGGTATGGCGGTGGCTACTAAATGGCTGGCGGCTTTTATCACACAAAAAATATTGGGCTATTCTGCCACGCAGCGGAACGTGATCTTCGGCTTAAGCACATCGCACGCAGCCGCTACGATTGCCATTATCCTGATAGGTTATAATATTGGTTTGATAGATGAAAACGTTTTAAATGGGACAATTATCCTGATCCTTGTCACCTGCATGGTTGGATCGTTTGTTACGGCAAATGCAGGCAAGCGGCTCGCTATTTCCGAAGCCAATAAATTACCCGGGTCTGTGAATGAACATGAACGCCTGATGATTCCCGTAATGGACAACGAAAAAGTGGAAGGCTTGCTTGACTTCGCGGTGATGATCAAAGGAGAGTCAAACCGGTTGCCCATAGATCTTCTGTCGGTTGTTCAGGATGATAAGGAGGCGAAAGGAAAAGTGATGCTTAATCAAAAGAAATTGGAAAGGGCTATTAAGCATGGCGCTGAAACCGAAACAAAGGTTCAGGTGCTGAACCGGGTAGATCTCAACTTAAGCAACGGCGTGGCCCGGGCGGTTAAAGAACGACTTACGAGTGATGTGGTAATGCAATGGGATGAAAAAAGCGGGAGCACTACTGATTTTTTTGTCAATTCGCTGTTTGGTACCACCACTCAAAACATTCTCGACTCGGTATGGGAAACCGTTTATATCTGTAGCTTTCAGCATCCGGTCAATACCGCCCGCAAAATAGTAGTGGTAGTAACACCAAACGCACAGTATGAAATCGGTTTTAAATACTGGGCTAAAAAAATCGGATTTCTTTCCAAGCAAGCCGGTGCCCGTATACTGTTATGCAGCAGTTCCGAAACAAAAGAAGCATTTCAAACCGAACTTAAAGAAAACAAAAGTAATATAGAAGTCAGTTATGCGCATTTTGAAAACGTAGAAGATTTCCTGATTCTTTCAAGGCAGATCAGCAGCGATGATCTTATTGTAATAGTAAGCGCAAGAAAAGGTACATTGTCATATCATTCCTATATGGATACCATTCCGGGAAAATTATTAAAGCATTTCGTTGATAATAATTTTATCCTCCTATACCCTGAACAAACGGAGGTGGAGTTTTTAGAAAGTGGAGTACAATCCGAAGACCTGTCCCTATCCCCAATACAGGAACAGATAGATAACCTGAATAAGCTAGGTAAGGCAGTGAAAAAAATCTTCAACCCTTCGGGGCAGCGGGGCAGCAATCCAACACCTGACGAAAACAGCTAAGTTCTTTGGCTTCGTGCAGCAGAACCCTTATTTATTGAGGAGTTATTATCTTTCTGTAAATTGTTGGTATAAACAACGGCATGCAACATTTTAAATATTACACCAAACAGGATATACTTTCCCTTACAAAGATCAGGCGCTTTGAAACGAAGCTTGGAGAAAGGTTACCATTCGTAAATAATCCTGTAAACCTGGATGAGTTTCTGAAAACAACGCAAGCCAGGTTTATTCTGTTCGGTGTGCCGGAAGATATTGGCACAAGGGCCAATATGGGAATCGGTGGCACGAACACGGCCTGGGAATCCTTCCTGCATTCGTTTCTTAACATTCAAAGCAATGATTTTTTAAGCGGCGATGAAATAGTGCTTGCCGGGTATTTCGATTTCAGCGATATCCAAAACCTGATAGACAGTACCGCGCAAAGTGAAGATGAAAAACTGGAAGCTTATCGTCATGCTGTAATAACGATCGACGATGAGGTTGAAAAAATGACGAAGACAATTACCGAACATGAAAAGATCCCTATTGTGATCGGCGGTGGACACAACAACGCATACCCATTGATCAAAGGTGCAGCTAAAGGCTGGCACAAAGCAGAAAAAATTCCGCTTGCACAGATCAACTGCATCAACCTTGATGCACACGCTGATTACCGGCCGTTGGAAGGTCGTCATAGTGGCAATTCTTTCCGCTATGCCGAAGAGGATGGTTACCTGCAGAAATACTGTGTGATAGGATTGCACGAAAATTATCTTCAACAGAATATTTGGATGGATATTGTCAACAATCCCTTTATCGACTGCATTACTTACGAAGACATCTTTATACATGGCAAGAGAACTTTTATGCAGGCAGTTGCTCATGCTACCGGGTATACCGAAGATACTCTCACTGGAATTGAACTCGATCTGGATGCAGTACAAAACACATTGAGCAGCGCTATAACGCCGGTTGGTATTTCTGCTATTCATGCAAGACAATATGTGTCCTTTGCCGCTGCAGATGCAAACGCGGCTTACCTGCATATTTGTGAAGGCGCTACGCGACTCTCCGATGGCAGCACCGATGGCACTACGGGAAAATTGATCAGCTACCTGGTAAGCGATTTTGTAAAGGGTATGGCAGTAAATGATTGACTATCCGCAGCCAGCTAAAAGGGTACGCCCAAATTGATATAGCTCTGCAGTTTCTTTGTCTGGTCGCAATACATCAGGCTTAGATCAAGGGGGCCCAGCGCAAAGTTGTAGGAGAAGGTAAGACCATATCCTGTATAGATATCTTCGTATGAAAAGAACTCGCTTTTGCTGATAAAATTATTGAGCAGGACATTGGCTCTCCCGGTAAGATAGGCTCCTGTAAACAGGAAGCTGCGAAGTCCACCCTGGATTGATGCCATCGCTGGTGTATAAATAGTGCCTTCCTGTAACCCGGCAAACGTAACCTGGTTCCGAAAAATCTTTGTCATACCACCAACCGTAAATTCATTCATGATGTTGCGGGAATAATCAAAGTTGATACCGGATTGAAGATTTAAAAAGGCAGTAAGGTTTCCGGAAAGTGGGAGGTAGCCTTCAGCAGTTAACCAGGTTCGCAGATAAGGCGTGTTCGCCACCTTTACAGAATCGGGGTCAGCAGGGAGCTGGCCGTTCAACAAAAAATTTATTCTTGTGTGTTGCGTTGCTACTCTTCCCGCTTCCAGTTCTATTTTTATTCCCTTGCGTGAAAGCGTATTCCTGTCTAATGTGTTATGCTTGATGTATCCGAACATCGAAGAGAAATTACTTCTTCCCTCAATTTCGAAAGCCGAAGCGATCTGTGGCTTGTACTGCAACCATTCAAACCGGTGGCCGATACCGACCGTAAAATTTTTGGAGGGCGAATAGTGTAGTTTCTGACTTAGCTCAAGATTATTTTGATTGTAAAGACCGTTTTGTTTGTATTGATCGTAGGTAGTCACATCGAAATGATCAAACTGAGTTTTAAGTGTTAACCCAAAATTTTTGAGCCTTCCTATATATTGCAGGTGCTCGCCTCTGATACGAAAACTTTCGCCAAGATTAATGGCTGCCAGGCTGCGTGAATTGGGTAATAAGAAATTTCTCGAGGTAAGGTTAAGAATGATACCGATTCCCGAGGTACGATTATAATGCAGGCCGGCTTTAAGAAAGGTGAGTGGATTTTCCGTAAGATCAAAAACGATCTTGCAGCCGTTGCCCGGCTGGGAAATAAGTGAATAGGTAATCCGGCTATAGTATCTTGTGCCATATGCTTTTCTTACCATTTCAGCTAATTCGACTGCTGTGTAGTCCTTGTTCAATTTGAAGTTCATGGTATTGACAAAAAAGGTTTGTGTTGTGTTCAGCAAACCTTTTACTTCCATGCTGTCAATGTGAACGGTTTTTACAGTTGGCAACCGATTTGTTGATGTTTGCTGTTGACCATATACTTCATTCAGGGAATCTGCAAGTTTCCTGAACCGTGGATAAAGCCTCCGTCCTTCATCTATTCCTTCTTTTAATATTTTATCGGCGTCACTAAAGCTGGCCATGCTGTATTTATCCAGGTCGAAAGGAATATAGATGTCACAAAGTGGAACTTCGTTTTTAGCGTCTTCCGCTTCCCGAAAAAAAGCAATTTGCAATAATAATTGTATAACATTTTTTACTTTTTCAGGGGGCAGTAACCCCGTAGCAACAGTGCTTCCTATAACGTAGTCGGCGCCCATTTCTTTAACGTCTCTTACCGGGAAATTGCGGCTGATACCTCCGTCGATCAACACTTTATCATGATGATTCACAGCGGTAAAAACGGATGGAATAGCCATGCTGGAACGGATGGCGGAGATGATTTCTCCATCTTTTAAAACAACTGCTTCCCCGTTTCCGACATCGGTAGCGATGCAGCGAAATGGGATATCGAATTTCGAAAAATCTTTTATATCATTAACAGGAAAATACAGTTCAGAAAATTTTAACCAAAGTTCCTGGGCTTCTAAAAAACCCGTCGATATTTTAAATTTATTATTTACCCAGGGTAGTTCAATATCATATTTCCCATACTCGTCCTTTTCTTCCATAAATAAACTGCGAAGGCCTGATTGATTGCTCAGCAACAAGTCCCAGTCGATCGATCTGGATAACTTTTCCAGGGTGTCGGCCGAATAGCCAATGCTGTAAAGACTGCCGATCACCGCACCCATACTGGTGCCCGTGATATAGTCTATTTTCAAGCCGGCTGAATCGATTGCTTTCAGGATACCGATATGCGCCAAGCCCTTTGCGCCTCCGCCGCTAAGTGTAACTCCAATTTTCGGGCGACCGGGTAAGGGCTGGGAAATTACAAACAAAGAATGTGTTAGAAGGAAAGAAATAATGAACAGTATTTTCATCAAGCTGGTAAAGTTGATCAGGACGTGAAATTAACCTGTTTCAGTTTTATTATATTACCTATTATAAAAAGATAAACGTTAAAGATTTACAGCAAGCTTTAATTCAATGCACTTTTTTGCAGGCAGTTTTTTCACACTTAATGCTTTTGTGCTTCCGAATTTTCTTTTTTCGTTTATTGAAAACGTTAGAAAGAATTGACGCCGGTGGCTACTCGATAACAAACTGAGCCAGCCACGGAAGCTATTAGCAGCGATGCATATTGCATAAAAAAAGGTTGCCCCTAAGACAACCTTTTTTAAAATAAGTAGTTTCGTTCTAAGAAGTTTGTGGTGTCAGGTATTGCGCATAGGCATACCCTTCTTCACCATTATCCGTTCTTACGAGCCACCACTGGTCGTTCGTTCTGCTAACCAATGTAACGATTTCGTGGTGGGCGGCTTTACCAATAATAGGCTGGTCGGTGCCGGGTCCTTTCCGTATGTTGAGGTTGGATCGTTCGGTAGTAACCTTCGCTTTTGATCCCGGAGCCGCAGACGATACATTTACATTCATAACAACATCGCCTGCTAAAAAATCAGGATCGATCTTGTTGTAGATATTCCATAACTGGTCTTTTACGGAACCGCTCGGCGCTACTCCATCAATGTATAAAACACCATCCTGTTCACGAACCTGGAGATCACTCACGCCTGATGAAGCAGCGGCATCAGTTAGCTCTTTATATTTATCCTGTAATGCCATAATAGTAAGTTTTAGTTTTTTTATTTAATAACTTTTAAGCCGGATGCATCAACTTTTTTTGGCCTTAATCCATCCAATGTCATTTTCAATTTTTTCCATGAATCGGATTTCAATTCACCGGTTACTGAAATAATGCCATCGTTTACCGTGGCTGTTACACCTGGATAATCTTTTGTTGCATCTTTTACGGCTTGTGTCAACGGATCGTCGGCGGTGATCTGGACGGGTGCGGGTGGGGGAGCAGCAATCGAGATATTGTTTTCCACCGATTTTACACCGTTAACGCCTGTAGCCAATTCACTGGCTTTTGCTTTAGCAGCTTCGTCTTTTACTTCACCGCTAACGGTTGCAACGCCTTCTTTAACGTCAACCATTACGCCAGCGGTTTGCGGGTTAGCCTGGAGTGCAGCCTGTACAGAAGATTGCAGATCGGAATCTTTTACTTTGGATTTGCAACCCGGGGCGGTCGCGCTGATTAGCATTATGGCAGAAAATAACAGTACTAATCTGCCGAGTGTTTGTAGTTTCATAATTTGATTTTAGTTGGTAATAGTTGTTGTATTCTTTTATCACTTGCATTGTAAAAGAACAAGATGTCGCAAAGTCTATACCAATAAATCAAAAGATTCAATTCCCTTCCAGCGACACGATCAATTCAAACGTCTTTTCATATTGTGCATTTAATTCAGACAACTCATCAGTGGCCTTCTTGTAGTTTGTCTCTGCTTGTAAAAACTTATTTTTATCGGAATAAATGGCCGGATCTACAAGGGACGCTTCTAATTCTGTTTTTTGACTATTTAACCTCGCTATTTGTTCTTCCAATTGCTGAAAGATGCGTTGCTGTTTCTGTAATTCTTTTTTCGCTTCTTTATTTATAGGAATGGATGCTTGCGATTTGACGTCTGCGGGTTTTGATTTTACGTTAAATGGTTGAGGTTTAAGATTGGAATTTGGAACAGGTTGATTATTTGCTTCTGACTTTTGGCTTTTTTCCTGCCCTTTGTTTTTTGCACCGAGCGCCTTTTTTGCTTCAGCTTCCTGTTTCGCCATTCTCTCTTTCCATGCTACATACTCTTCATAGCCGCCTTTAAATTCTTTTACTTTATGATCAACGATTTCCCAGATTTTATTCGCTGTCTTTGAAACAAAATGCCTGTCGTGACTTACGAGAATGATGCTTCCCTGGTATTTATTCAATGCGTCTATCAGAAGATCACAGCTGTGCATGTCCAGGTGATTGGTAGGTTCATCCAGCATCAGGAAATTCGCTTTACTTACAATCGTTTTAGCCAATGCTACTCTCGCTTTTTCTCCACCACTCAATATTTTGATCTTCTTATCCGCATCGTCGCCGCTAAATAAGAAACAACCTAACAGTCCGCGAAGCTCCATGTCTGTCATCTGGCTGCCGCATTCTCTCATTTCATTCAGTATCGTATTCTCCACATTCAATGCTTCCAATTGATGCTGCGCATAGAAACTTTCATCTACATTGTGTCCCCATTTCCTTTCGCCTTTATCTACTTTTTCAACGCCGGCAATAATGCGGAGCAACGTTGATTTTCCTTTCCCATTCGCACCGATCAAAGCGATCTTATCGCCGCGATCGATCTCTATCGATGTGTCTTCAACAATCACATTTTCACCAAACGACTTGGTAACATGCTTTAATTCTGCCAACACCCGCCCTGGCGTTTTATCAACCCTGAAATTGATACGGATATCCGGACGCTCCAACGATACATCTTCTATGCGATCAAGTTTATCCAGTTTCTTCATGATGCTTTGAGCCATCGCCGCTTTACTTGCTTTCGCCCTAAAGCGCTCTACCAGCCGCTCATTCTGGCGAATGTAGTCTTGCTGGTTCTCATAGGCTTTTTGCTGCATCTCTATACGGATGGCTTTTTCTTTTTCATAGTAATCATAATTGCCATTATAAATATGTAACTCCTGCTGGTACACTTCCACTATCTTAGTGACCATCCTATTGAGAAAATATTTATCGTGACTAACTATAATAACAGAGCCCTGGTAATGCTGTAGATATTTTTCCAGCCACTCAATGGAAGGAAGATCCAGGTGATTGGTAGGCTCATCCAATAACAAAAGATCTGGTTGCTGCAGGATCATCTTCGCCAGCAATACCCGCATACGCCAACCGCCACTGTACTCCTTATAGGGGCGCTGAAGATCGGCATTGGAAAAGCCAAGCCCCTGCAATACCTCTTCTGTTTTGTGATGAATGTTATAACCACCGAGCAATTCTAATTCGTGTAGTTTGTCGGTGTATTCGTACAGCGTTTTTTCATCACCTGTTTTCTCTAATTCTTTTCCCAGCGCTTCTATTTCTTTTTCCAGTTGCAATACTTTTTCGAATGCGCCTAACGCCACCTGCAGAATACTGTCATTTGTATCAAAGCTCAAAAGATCCTGGTGCAGATACCCGATAGAGGTGGTACGGCTACGTTCTATTGTTCCGGCAGAAGGCGCATATTGTCCCACCAGCAATTTTAATATCGTTGACTTTCCGGTACCATTATAGCCAATCAACCCGATACGTTCATTCGGTTGTATATGCCAGGTAGCTTCTTCAATGATCGTTCTTGCACCAAATTCGAAAGTAACATTTTGTAATCCTGCGAGCATGAGCGGTTATATAATTTTAAAGTTCTATATCTGCTTGTTGAGGTTCGGCATACCGTTGATGATAGTTTAATGATTGAAAATTCTTCTATCTTTCTCATTTTCAGACCATCTTGTTTCTAACCTGTTAAACCAGTTTGCAAAAATAAGGATTACCTGCTCTAAAGGCTTTGAATTACATTTGTCAAAATTTTTGCTGATCTATGAAAAAGGTATTTGCTATCCTTGGTATTTTGTTAATGCTGCTTGCGGGATATGTGTGGTATACATTTAAAAGCGGTAAAAAAAGGGTCAAAGGGCCCAGGCCTGTTGCGCTGGCTGTGAGCAAACACAGTCCTGCATTTAATCATTCGGTGCAGTCTGTTTTAGAAGCGTATTACAATATTTCCGAAGCGTTTGTTAATTGGGATACTGCTGCCATCGCAAAGCATAGCAGCCAACTCAAAACTGCATTAGACAGCCTGAAAGCAGAGGAGCTAAAAGTTGACACGACGGGTATCTATGAAACAGCGTTGGATCCGCTGGCAAATGCGAAAAATGAAACAGCCAATATCTTAAATGCTTCGTCAATTGATAACAAAAGAACTGCCTTTAATAATTTATCCGAAAATTTGCGGCTTCTTTTTCTCGTGGTAAAATACGATCAAAGTAAATTATACTGGCAGGAGTGCCCGATGGCGTTTGGTGATGATCAACCCGGCTATTGGCTAAGCAAAACAGATGCTGTCCGCAATCCTTACCTGGGTACCAGCCATCCGAAATACAAAGATGGGATGTTGGAATGCGGCGGTCCGAAAGACACTATCAACTTTATGGCGCCTGATACGATCAGCACTAATTAGACTTATAGACCCATTCTGTACAGGCCCTCTTACCGACCTACGGAGTGAACACATCCTCTAATACAATACAGGAACGGGTGACACGGATTGAACATGTTTTGATTTAAGCTTGGTAAAAAGATAAAAATCTGTCCTGTTTCTATAAAAACACGTTAACCAAAATTGGATAAACACAGGTGTATTCTGCATCGCAGCATAAAAAATCGTTATCATCCGTCCAACCCGTATCATACGTGTCCAAAAATATTTGCGTCCAAACCGTAGCTTAACGGCGAGGTTTTTTTGCTTTCCGGCATGACAGTAAAGAAATAAATAAAGTATCGAAAGGTTTCCCCCAGGTTTCTCGTCTAAGCAGCATACAATTTCTGCGTATATTCATTTCTAAAAATAATCACATGAGAAAACTCACTGCTTCGTTACTGTTTCTTTTTATTAGCTGCACACTTTTGGCCCAGGAAAAGCTGGACCTTGAAATGATCAACAAGATCAAAGCCGAGGGAATTAAAAATTCAAAAGTGATGGACATCGCTTTCCAGCTTACGGATGTTAATGGCCCAAGGCTTGCCGGATCGCCAGGCTATAATAAAGCGGCCAATTGGACGAAATCAGAATTATCTAAATGGGGATTGACAAACGCAGCGTTGGAGCCATGGGGTGAATTTGGAAAGGGATGGGAACTGAAAAAGAGTTATGTGGCGATGTCTGCGCCTTATTATAAACCGATGATCGCTTATCCAAAAACATGGACAAAAGGAACCAAAGGATTACAAAACGCAGAAGTGATATTGATAGAAGCCAAAGATTCGGCTGAGCTTGAAAAGTACAAAGGAAAATTGAAAAATAAAGTGATCGTTTTGTACCGGAACGATACTTTGAAACAAACCTTTACTGCCGATGCAAAGCGCTATACTAACGAGGACCTGGAAAAAATGGCGGATGCAAAGCCCCAACAACCCCGTGCACAAAACCAGCCCGCCGATACTGCGCAGCAACGTCGTATGCGGGAGTTTCAGCGTAGCAGGGGAGCGGGTTCTATTGCCAGCAAAGTAAAAGAGCTTGGAGAAAAAGAGGGAGCAGTAGCATTACTGAGTGTAAGCCCAAGGGGACACGACGGTACTTTATTTGTGCAGGGTGGAGGCGCTTATAGCAAAGAATCTCCTGATAATTTTTTGGATATCATGGTCACAGCCGAAGACTATGGTACTATCTGCCGCCTGGTTAAGTCAGGTATTGCTGTAAAGCTTGACGTAGATGTAAAGACAGCCTTTGATCAGAAAGATACAAAAGGATATAATGTGGTAGCTGAAATAAAAGGAAGCGACCCTGCATTGAAAGACGAGATAGTAATGCTCGGCGGACATTTGGATAGCTGGCAGGCTGCCACAGGGGCTACTGATAATGCGGCAGGATGCGCAGTGATGATGGAGGCTGTGAGAATTTTAAAAACATTAGGTGTACAGCCCCGCCGTACCATCCGCATTGCGCTTTGGGGCGGCGAGGAGCAGGGATTGCTCGGTTCAAGAGGATATGTAAAAAATCATTTTGCTGATCCGGCTACTATGGAATTAAAACCAGAACATGCAAAATTCTCTTCGTATTTCAATATCGATAATGGCACGGGCAAGATCCGTGGTATTTATTTGCAGGGAAATGAAAAAGTAAAAGATATTTTTTCGCAATGGCTAACACCTTTTCATGATATGGGCGCAACTACTGTAACTATTTCTAATACAGGCGGTACAGACCACGGCTCATTTGATGCAGTAGGGTTACCTGGTTTCCAGTTTATACAAGACCCGATCGAATATGATACTCGTACTCACCATACCAATATGGATTCGTATGACCACCTGATTGCCGCTGACCTGCAACAGATGTCTGTTATCGTAGCCGCATTTGTTTATAATGCCGCAATGAGAGAAGAGAAATTGCCGCGAAAAGAATTACCGCAGCCAAGAGGAACAGGGCAGAGAGGGTTTTAATGTGAGGAAGCTTGCTCGCAGATAAAAGTTCGCCAGGTTACAGGGCGAACTTTTTTATTATTTCTTATTTCGGTTTCTCATAGATAAAACGTACCAACGCATTTTTCTTATCGTCCGATGTCAGGTACACCTGGTATCGTTTATCGTCCGCATTCACGATCATTAAAGCCGTATTGGGAGGAATAGAGCCGAGGTTCTCGCCAACCATTATCATCTCCTGCCTGGGTTTATTGAAGTCGATCCTGACATAGATGGTTATTGGTTTTGTAGCCAGTACCCTTCGTGACACTACCGGTACGTCATTTACATATACCGAGATCGTATCACCGTCAATAACGCCGTTATCATAAAAGTCGAGCCGTAAGTTTCCTGTATCGACTCTTATTTCTTTTACTAATTCCAATTTACGTTCTATCAATACAGGTGGCACTTCCGGGTTAAATGCAGACTTTTGGATACGCGTCATCACAATGGTGCCAGCGGGGCAATTGCTTTTTCCATCCATTGTCTTGCCGGTCCACGATCCGCGTAATTGCTCTTCGCGGCCATCGGTATGGAAAGTAAGGACATATTTTTTTATGCAGGGAATACAGTCCGGTGGTATACGAAAAACCGATACTTTCTGTTCGTCAATGTTCAAAGATCTGGTGACAGAATCGTATAACCCTTCAAACTCTTCTTTTACATAATTACTGGTGTCCGAGTAGTGGTAAGAGTTGCCGCGGATCTTTGCGCCTTCTATCTGCAATTGAAATTCGATATTGTAAACAGGAAAACACCCGCCGGGTTCCATGACAAGCCGGCCTTTCCAGAAGCCATTAATGTCCTGCGCACCAGCACAAAAAACAAGTAGTAAACAAATGTATAAAATGGCTATCCGGTGCATTAAAAATGAAAATAAAGGAAAAACCGGAAGTGAGTACAAAAATTACAGAAACGGCAAAGAAGAAATCGGAAGCTATCAGTCGAACAAACCGGGGAAATAAAATGAATCAGAAAACCTGGTTCAGTTCCATGGAAATGTTCTGCTTTTTATTTCGGCTTTTGGTATTTAAACTTCACAACAGCATTTTTTTGGGTTGTAGAAGTGATACGAACTTCAAAACGTTGATCACCTGCTTCGACTACCATCAGCGAAGTATTCGGGGGTATGCGACCAAGATTTTCGGCTACCATCGTCAGTTCCTGGTCTTCATTGTCGTCCATTGTAAAACGTAATATGAGCGGATTGGCAGTTAGTCTTTTGTTTGATAATACTAATTTGTTATTCAGGAAAACGGATATACTGTCATCATCAATTTCCCCATTATCGTAAAGCTTTACCTTTACATTGGGGTCGGTTACAATAATGGATTGGGCTAGTTTATTTTCTCTCGTTTTTAAGATCGAAGGGGTTATAACAATTGGTTTGGTATTGATTTTATTAATTTCCGGTGTAACCTTCAGTGCCGAATCCACATTTGCTTTTACTGGTGGAACAACTGTTTTTTTAACGGTGCCGGCATCTTTTTTTGCAGAGCCAGAATTTTTTGGTGGATTTTTTTTAACAACCGGTGGCGGGGTGGCCGCTTTCTTCGTGACAGGTGGCGAAGTCCTCCTGGGAACAGCGGTATTCTTTTTCGGGCGCAAAGAAGGTTCAATATAGAATTCAGAGGTGGTCACTTTTCTGAGATAAACTTTTCCACCTCCGCAGTCGCCCCATTCATACGGATTCACTCCCTCAGCTACTTCCTGTTTGCCCAGGTAAGTACCTTCCAGGAACTCCTCTTTTCCCGAACGTGAATAATGCAAATTATAATTCATGATACAGGTGCCACCGCCACCGTAGCTTTTTACTTCTACTGTCTTTATCTCTCTTATCCTGAAATTTTTTGAAGTGCGCACATAACTGCCAGTCATGGTTGCTTTACCATAAAAGCGTATATCATCCTGCCATGAATATGAGACACCGGATACGGCATGACTTACATTCTCTGTTACCTGGAACTCAAGTTTGTATTGGTATCCGTTGTCGGCAATGAAGTAACCACGCCAGATGCCCGTAACGCTTTGCGAAAATGAAGTGATGGAGGCACAGATAAAGATTAAAAGAGGCAACCCGTTCTTTTGTAAGATCCGTATCATGGATATCAAAACTAACGAATAAGTTCGTATAGGTTGATTGCACTCCGGCAAGAGTTTGTTAATTTTGCCCACCTTTGAAAGCTGGTTACCGGTCGCTTGTTGCCGGTCTCCATTTTTTTAAAAACAAATTATTTTATCTAACAAAAAGTTTCGGGTTTAAGCCGGTAGTCAACCGGTAACAGGCAACCGGTAACAAGTAATAAACAGCATGATCAATATCACATTCCCTGATGGCGCAATAAGGCAATACGAAAATGGAGTTTCTGCAATTGATATCGCAAAGTCTATATCCGAGGGATTGGCAAGAAAAATATTAGCGGCAAGCGTTAACGGGCAGGTGTGGGATGCCACCCGGCCTATAAATGAAGATGCATCTCTGAACCTGCTTACATGGACTGATAAAGATGGCCGGGCCACATTCTGGCATTCATCAGCCCACCTGATGGCAGAAGCTGTGGAAGCAACTTTTCCGGGCGTAAAATTCTGGGTGGGCCCAGCTATAGATCACGGATTTTATTACGACATGGATCTTGGCGATAAAAAAATGACCGAAGAAGATCTTGCAACGCTGGAAAAAAAGATGAACGAGCTGGCTAAACAAAACAATATTTATGTGCGCAAAGAAGTTTCAAAGCCGGATGCAATTCAATATTTCTCCCAAAAGAATGATGAATATAAGCTTGATCTCTTACAGGGATTGAGCGATGGCCAAATAACTTTTTACAGCCACGGCAATTTCACTGATCTCTGCCGGGGACCGCATATTCCTAATACCGGGGTTATAAAAGCAATCAAGTTGACAAGCATTGCCGGCGCCTACTGGAAAGGAGATGAAAAGAATAAGATGCTCACCCGTGTCTATGGTATTACATTCCCCTCGCAAAAAGAACTGGAAGAGTACCTGCAAATGCTCGAGGAAGCTAAAAAAAGGGATCATCGGAAGCTGGGCAAAGAGTTGGGCATCTATACAATGGACGACGATGTTGGCCAGGGTCTGATCATGTGGCTACCTAACGGGACTGTCATAATAGAGGAGTTGGAAAAGCTCGCCAAAGAAACTGAGCATGCAGCGGGTTATAAAAGAGTAGTGACTCCGCATATTGCCAAAGAAAGTATGTACCTGACCAGCGGACACTTACCTTATTATGCAGACAGCATGTACCCCCCTATGGAGATGGACGGGGAAAAATATTACCTGAAATCGATGAACTGTCCGCATCATCACAAAATATTTGCAGCGGAGCCAAAAAGTTACCGCGATCTGCCTTACAGGATAGCCGAATACGGAACCGTTTACCGTTATGAACAAAGTGGTGAGTTATTTGGTTTGATGAGGGTACGTTGCCTGCACATGAACGATGCGCATATTTATTGTACTAAAGAACAGTTTAATGATGAGTTCAGGGCAGTAAATGATATGTATCTCAAATATTTTAAAATATTCGGCATCGATAAATACGTCATGCGCTTGTCTTTACATTCCGCAGACAAACTCGGCATAAAATATGTAAATGAACCTGAGCTTTGGAAGGAGACAGAGACCATGGTCCGGAATGTGTTGACCGAATCAAATATTCCATTCGTGGAGGTACAGGATGAAGCTGCTTTTTACGGGCCAAAGATTGACGTGCAGATATTCAGTGCTATTGGTAGAGAATTTACACTAGCGACAAACCAGGTGGATTTTTCCCAGGGAAGAAGTTTTAAACTGGAATACACCGATCAGTCAAACAAACCCGAAACGCCGCTTATTATCCATAGGGCGCCTTTGGGTACCCACGAACGGTTTATCGGGTTTCTGCTCGAGCAGTACGCAGGTAAGTTCCCGGCCTGGCTGGCCCCGTTGCAGGTAAAAGTGCTGCCGATCAGCGATAAGTTTTTAGATTATGCTAAAACTGTTTCGCAGAAGCTGAAAAATGCTGATATTCGTGCAGAGGTGGATGACCGCCACGAAAAGATCGGCAAGAAGATTCGTGATACAGAGTTGATGAAAGTGCCTTATATGCTGGTAGTAGGCGAAAAAGAAATGAACGAGAACAAAGTAGCAGTGAGAAGACAAGGCAAAGGTGACATCGGCGTAAAAGCAGTAGATGATTTTCTGAATGAACTAACTGCTGAGATCAAAGAACGGAGAGCGGAATAATTTTATATAACACGCAATTTTATCCTTGATCCCTGTACAAGGAATAAATCAAAAAAAATAACAGCCTTTTTCAGGGAATTGGCTTTACGCAAAAAAAATAAATGGCAGTACCTCAAAAACCCGGAGGAGGGTTCAACAGGCCACCCGGCGGCGGATACAAGCCCGGCGGTGGCGGCTTTAACAAAGGCGGTTTCAATCGCGGCAGATTTGCTCCGCGTAAAGAAGCCGAGCATCGCATTAATCATTTTATCAGGGTTCCGCAGGTCCGACTAGTTGGCGACAATGTAGAAGTTGGGATCTATTCAGTACAGGACGCTTTGCGCATCGCCCAGGAACAACAATTAGATCTTGTCGAAATTTCGCCACAGGTGGATCCACCTGTATGTAAGATCATCGATTATAATAAATTCCTTTACGATAAGAAGAAGAAAGAAAAGGAGATGAAAGCGAAAAGCAAAGTCTCTGAGGTAAAAGAAATTCGTTTTACTCCAAATACAGATGATCATGATTTTGACTTTAAAGCGAAACATGCGGAAGGATTTTTAAAGGATGGCAACAAAGTAAAAGCATATGTTCAGTTCAAGGGTCGTGCTATACAGTTCCAGGATAGGGGGCAGCTTTTGCTTTTAAAATTCGCGGAACGTTTATCGGAAATAGGCGTATTGGAAAGTATGCCAAAATTGGAGGGAAGAAGGATGCTGGCGATGTTTGCACCCAAAGGAAAAAAGAAAACTGAAAAGCCTGAGAAATCAGCAACTTAAGTTAAAATAATAAGCCCAGCACGCAAGTGACTGGGTTTTTCCCTTCTGCAACTATGTCCCTGTTTTAGATTTTTTATTACTGCTCATATCAGCATTTCAACCATTGGTAAAAAACCAGCGGCTAAACCATCAGCATTACACCTTTCTGTATCTTAGTTCACCTAATTTCACCACCAAAATACAATCCATGCACCGATTCTTTGCCCGTTTCAGTATGTCTATTCTTGCCGTTTGTATTGGTACACTGGCTATCGCACAAGCTAAGACCGATACTACAAAATCTCCGATGGGGGGAGCACGTCCTTCCACAGGTCCCAAACCCTACCAGGACGTAATCACCAGCAAAGCAGCAACCGACGAAGGGCTGTTTAGCGTTCATAAAATCGATGATAAATATTTCCTCGAAATAGCAGACAGTATGTTTGGCCGTGAGATATTAGTGGTAAACCGGATTTCAAAAGCGGCCGCTGGTATGCGGAATGGTTTTTTTGGATATGCCGGTGACCAGGTTGGGCAAAATGTTATTCGATTTGAAAAAGGCCCGAATAATAAAATGTTTCTGCGAAATGTTTCCTTCGCGGAATATTCAAAAGATTCAACATCGCCGATGTTTACTGCCGTTAACAAATCGAATGTACAGCCGATTGCAGCTGCATTTGATATAAAAGCTTTAGCTAAGGATTCTACAGGGAATGTGATCGATATTACAGATTATATCGGCAGCGATAATGATGTATTATTTTTTAGCAGCCAGCTTAAATCCGGTATGCGTATTGGTGGACTGCAGTCAGACAAATCATATATCGTAAACGTAAGATCCTATCCTCTTAATATAGAAATTAATACGGTAAAGACCTATAGCAGGATGTCCGGTCCATCCACCGGACCGGGAACTTCATCACAAGGTGGCAATATCACCGTTGAGATGAATAGCTCGCTTGTGCTACTTCCAAAAGTGCCAATGAAACCCCGATACGCTGATGCGCGGGTCGGTTATTTTACTGTTGGATACACCGATTTTGATGCCAATCCACAAGGCGTCGAATCAGTGCGATTGATTAAACGATGGAGACTTGAACCAAAGGATGCTGATATCGAAAAATTCAAAAGCGGGGAACTGGTAGAACCGAAAAAACCAATCATTTTTTATATAGATCCCGCCACGCCAAAAGACTGGATTCCTTACCTGATACAGGGGGTTAACGACTGGCAGGCTTCTTTTGAAAAAGCAGGATTTAAAAATGCGATCATTGGAAAAATGGCCCCTACCAAAGACGAAGATCCGGAATGGAGCCTTGAAGATGCCCGGTATTCGGCAATCGTTTATAAACCGTCTGATGTAGCCAATGCCAGTGGACCCAGTATCAGTGATCCCAGAAGCGGCGAAATAATGGAAAGCCATATTAACTGGTACCATAATGTGATGGAATTGATCCATCATTGGTATTTTGTACAATGTTCACCGCTAGATCCCGGTGCAAGAAAAATGGTCTATGATAATGAGTTGATGGGCCAGCTGATCCGTTTTGTTTCTTCTCACGAAGTTGGGCATACATTAGGATTGCGTCATAATTATGGGTCAAGTTCCAGTGTTCCGGTAGAAAAGTTGCGCGATAAAGAGTGGGTCGAGAAAAACGGGCATACACCATCGATTATGGACTATGCACGATTTAATTATGTAGCACAGCCGGAAGACAAGATCAGCCGCACAGGCTTGTTCCCCCGCATAGGCGATTATGACAACTGGGCGATTGAATGGGGTTATAAAACATTTCACCAATTTAACAATACCGAAGAAGAAAAAACACATTTGAACAAGTGGGTGATTGAAAAGTTGAAAGATAATCGTCTTTGGTTTGGTACTGAAACCAATCCTGATGATCCCCGTTCTCAGCGTGAACAGGTAGGGGATGACGGAATGAAAGGCGCTATGTATGGAATTAAAAATTTGCAACGCATTGTTCCTAATCTCGATGAGTGGACAAAACTGCCAAACAAAGATTATAGCAGTTTGCGTGCGATGTATAACCAGGTTACAGGACAGTTCTCCATGTACATGGGCCACGTAGCAAAATATGTTGGCGGCATAATGGAAACCCCAAGAATGGTGGAGGAAAAGGAGCCTGTATATGCTGTGGTTCCAAAAAATAAACAGCGGGAAGCAGCAGAATTTCTTAATAAGCAGTTATTTGCGACTCCGACCTGGCTGATCAACAAAGATATTTTTGAAAGGACAAATATAAACGCTATCAGTACCGTTGGCGGATTGCAGGACGGAGTTTTAAATCGTCTTTTGTCTACACGCAATCTTTCAAAATTAATCGATGCAGAAGCCGCCCAGGGCAACAACGCTTATTCCCTTACAGATCTGTTCAGTGACCTTAAAAAAGGCATTTGGTCAGAATTGCCTGGAAAAACGAAAATTGATGTCTATCGCCGAAATTTGCAAAAGTCTTATATCAGTATACTGGACGATTTATTAAATCCCCGGAGAAGCACTGGTTCTTCAACCATTGTTATTATGGCACTCGGTGCTGGCTCAACGACCAGCGCAGAGAAGTCTGATATCAGGAGCGTTGTAAGAGCTCAGCTTGTTTCACTTCGTAGCGAAGTAAAGGCAGCATCAACTGGCGTTTCGGACGCAATGAGCCGTTATCACTTGCAGGATATCGTGGTGAGAATAGATAATGCGCTGAATCCCAACTAGCAAATGGTGCTTGACGGGACAAATTCTAAAAAGTGAGGGTTGAAACGACCCCTCACTTTTTATTTTATGAATCCACTTGCTGCTAAGTATGAGTACATTATCTTTGCAGCCCGAAATCCTGAGCTCGGCGAAGGAAAAAGTTCTAACTATTCGGATATTTCCTGAAGAGGTTCGAAAAGGATCCCCCGGTGGGGAACGCCTCAAAGGTTTAATTATTAATACTGGGTAAAATGCCTAAAGTAAAAACAAACTCCAGCGCCAAAAAACGCTTCAAAGTAACGGCCACTGGAAAGATCATGCATCAAAAAGCTTTCAAACGTCACATCCTGACAAAGAAATCCAAGAAACGTAAACGTAACATGAGGTTAGATGGGACTATTTCTAAAACGCACGTGGATTTTGTAAAGCGTCTTTTAAGGTTGAAGTAAGAAGCATGCGTCGCCTTCTGGCGTCCAACTTCCATCCTCAAACTTTATACTTTTAATTTTAAATTCTTAAAATATGCCTCGTTCGAAAAATGCTGTAGCCTCCAAGGCACGCCGCAAAAAAATATTAAAGCAAGCGAAAGGTTTTTATGGCAAACGTAAAAATGTACTCACCGTTGCCAAAAACGTAGTTGAAAAAGGAATGACCTATATGTTTGTAGGTCGTAAGCTGAAAAAAAGAGAATACCGCACTTTATGGATAGCCCGTATCAATGCGGCTGTTCGTGCAGAAGGAATGACCTATTCCGAATTCATCAACAAGCTTAATAAAAAAGGAATTACCCTCGATCGAAAGATATTGGCGGATCTTGCGATGAACAATCCCGAGACCTTCAAAGGCCTGGTTGACCAGGTTAAATAATGCACTTGTATTCGTGTAAAAAACCGTTCCATTTATATGGAGCGGTTTTTTATTTTACTGTTCCGCCGGTAAGACATGAAGGGCGGAAATTATTTGGCCTGAAATTTCTCTAATATTCTACTTTTGTCCCGTTAAAAAAAATTCGCCTGATCACCAACGCCCATTAAAATTCTCAATGACAAACTCATACCAGGACCTTGTACAACAAACGTTCAACTTTCCCCAGGAAGGCTTCGAAGTAAAGGATGAATATCTCCAGTATAATGGTGTGGACATAAAAGCTCTGATCGATAAATATGGAACGCCTTTGAAATTGACGTACCTGCCGAAGATAACTATGCAGATACAAAAAGCAAAGGCAATGTTTGCCAATGCTTTTAAGAAGCATAAGTATGAAGGTAAATATTACTATTGTTATTGTACCAAGAGTTCACATTTCTCCTTTATAGTAGAGCAGGCGTTGAAGAACGAGATACATCTCGAAACGTCATTCGCCTATGATATCGACATCATAAAAAAATTATACGAAAAAAAGAAGATCACAAAGGATATCCATATCGTTTGTAACGGGTATAAACAAAAAGAGTATACAAGGAGAATTGCCAGTCTTTTGAACAGCGGCTTTACTAACGTCATTCCCGTACTTGACAATAAAGAAGAATTGAAGGAATATGCGAAAACAGTAAGAGTTCCTTTTAAGTTAGGTATCAGGGTGGCAGCAGAAGAAGAGCCAAATTTTCCTTTCTATACCTCCAGGCTTGGAATTCGTGCTAAGGATATTTTGGAATTTTATGTTGACCGCATCGAAGGTTATGAGAGTAAGTTCCAGTTAAAGATGTTGCATATATTTTTAAACAAAGGTATTAAGGATGATATCTATTACTGGAGTGAACTTAATAAGATCATCAATCTTTATTGCCAGCTCAAGAAGATTTGTCCCGAGCTCGATTCTATCAACATCGGTGGTGGTTTTCCTATTAAACACTCATTGGGGTTTGAGTATGATTACCAGTTCATGATCAACGAAATTGTGCGGAACATAAAATTAGCTTGCAAAAAAGCAAAAGTACCGATGCCCAATATCTTCACAGAGTTTGGCAGTTTTACAGTAGGGGAGAGTATGGCGCATATTTACAGCGTTATCGGCGAAAAGGTACAGAACGACCGGGAAACCTGGTATATGATCGATTCGTCATTTATAACGACGCTACCGGATACATGGGGAATCGGCGAAAAATTCCTGATGTTGCCGATCAACAAATGGGACCAGGATTACCAGCGGGTGGTATTAGGTGGTATTACCTGCGACAGCCATGATTATTATGATTCAGAAGAGCATATCAATGAAGTATTCCTGCCAAAAATTAACAATGGCGAGCCGCTTTACGTTGGTTTCTTTCATACAGGCGCCTACCAGGATCAGATAAGTGGTTACGGTGGAATTAAACATTGCCTGATTCCGTCACCCAAACATGTTATCGTTGACTTTGACCGGAATGGAAAATTAGTTGATTGGTTATACGCCAAGCAGCAGACCGCTCAAAGCATGTTGAAGATTTTGGGATACACAAAGTAGGACTAGTAAAAAACAAAAGTCCTTTGCAATTAACAAAGGACTTTCGATTATTATCTGCGGTGATTTTTCCGGTAATATCCCTTATGACCATTTTTCCATGACTTGTATTGCCCACGATCATAACGTCCCCTGTTAAGGTACGACCGGTCAAGATAATACCGGTTATCATTTCCCCTCCAGTACGTGTACCCCTGTGGAGTCCTGTGATAATAACGTCCGTCATGATACCTGTTAACCACCATGCCGGGTGATGAATGAAGAATAAGAGAAAAACTTGTTTGTCGCGGCGGATACGGATTTGCGTAAGAGTTGCGACTGGAACTACAACTGGTGATTACCGCCACTACCGCTACCAATAAGACCGCTTGTACAATTCTTATTTTTTTCATGTGTATTTTTTTTATTTTTCTGTTTGCCACATGGAATTTGTTATAAAAAATTTTAACGCAGTTATGGAATTGCTCAAAATTTATTACGACTCATTTTCATAATGGATTATTTTAGTTTTAGACGTTATCCCGATTATTTAAAATGCCTAAGACTTGTTAAGATAAAATGAACAGCCTTGGTTTCAGATTACTTTAACAAAGCCAGGCGGGAGTGTCTTATCAATTTTTGATCGATCCATTGACAATAAACAAAATAAATAAACCGATGAAATGTATCTCACTTCTAATGCTGGCCGTTTTCTTTTCAATTAGAGTTTCCGCGCAGACGGCGGAGGATTCGGTAAAGAACACGATTAATACCCTATTCACTGCAATGAGAAGGGCAGATGCTTCGCTGTTTAAAAATGTTTTTTCTGATAGTGCCGTATTGCAAACGATTAGTCGCAATAAGGAGGGAAAAACGTTGATCAGAACCGAAAGTGTCAGTGAGTTTGCCAGCTTTGTGGGCCAGTTAAAAAAAGATTCTGCTGATGAACGTATAGATTTTGAAACAATAAAAATTGACGGGCCGCTTGCCATTGCTTGGACGCCGTATCATTTTTATTTCAATGGGAAATTCAGCCATTGCGGCGTAAATTCTTTTCAGCTGGTACGCTTTGAAGGTGTTTGGCGGATACAATACCTGATCGACACCAGGAGAAAAACCGGCTGTAATCCGTAATTACTTTTTCCTGTTTAGCCGATATTTTTTATTAACTTTTTTACTATTAAAATAATCATTCAATTCTTTCTCAGACACGTCGGGTGCGATTTCGACAGGAACTTCCACAAGTTGGACCCTTACTTGTCTTAACTCTTCTCTAAGTTTTATAGTTTTCCGGCTTACATCAGGATCCCTTTCGCCAATGAGCCTGTTATCTTCTATTATATAATTTAATCTCTTAATAGCTGAACGGATAACCGAGGCCTGGTTTTGCTCCACCGATTTACTGGGGGCGGTCGCTTCCTTAATGGGAGTAAGGGCCACACCAACACTTGGCAGTACCTTGCCAGTATTTTGGGACGATTTACTTGATGAAGTATTTAAAATAGTACCGGTAAGAGCAGAACTGGCTGCTGTCAGATCAAAACCGGTGCGAGCCCTTTTAGTACCTCTTACCTGTTTATCCAACTGATAAAAAACATATTGCAATTGCAAAACGTAATATTTAATGTTACCTACGACAGCGGCGTGCTCCTGCACTGCAAAAGGATAGTTTAAGGCATCTTTTACGATTATTTTTACAATAGCCGTATCTCTTACCTTAAATTTTGTTGAGCCAATAAAACTAAGCAGAAGTATTTTTTGTTTCCCGGTATCAGTTTCTGAAACAAAATCAAAGGGTGGCGTCCAGGAGAAATGATCATCACAATGTTTCACCATTTTATAATCACTAATGGGAATGCTGCTGCTGAAAAGAATGTCTTCTATAGGAAAGTTTCCCGATTCGCACACAACGCCAAAGTCAACCGGTTTGCCTTCTTCTACTGTCAGGGTGCTTGAAACTGTAAACTTTACTTTAGGCTGAAGGATCTCTGTATTGTAGAACATCAGTGTAATACTGGTATCAATCCGGTCAGTCGGATCGGACAGGTTTTGCACGCCTACTTTTATCTCATATTCATGGTCATATCTTAGCTTGCCGGATAGAAAAAAAGATTTTTCAGCCTTGAACGTAAGTAAACCATCCTTGCTGATCTTCATGCCAAGAGGAGAATTCCGTAAGAACCAATAATATTTATTTTCATCTTTATTTATCATTAATTGATAAGATAAAGCCGAATCAACCTGCACCGTGAAATAGGGATTTAAATTTGTAATACGAAGAGGGGTATCTAAGATTACCGGTGAAATTACCGTCGGGAGGGTGTCGACAACCTGGCTGGATGCTTCGATGGATAATAGGGTCACAAAAAAATAACAGAGCCTCAGTTTCCTCATTCCATGAATTTTGATGATGTATTAAAGGACGCAAAATTAACTGATTTAGTTGTAAAATATCGCTGGGATATCACATCACTGAAATAAGAAACCCCATCGTAGAAACGACGGGGTTTAAACCAAAACCAACTGCTTATGAGAAAATCTTAAATTTTATTAACTATTACTGTATGTTTATTTCTTTTACTGTTGGTTTGACTTCCTCTTTCTTCGGAAGGTTTAATGTCAAAACACCATTAACATATTTCGCGTCAATGTTGGTACCATCAGTCTTTTCATCGAGCGTAAAAGATCTTTTAAATGAACGGTAACTGTACTCCCGGCGGATTTGCTTTTCATTCCGATAGCTATCGGAATCTTCTTTGGCTTCGTTCCTCTTTTCAGCAGAAATAGTAAGTAACTGTTGATCAAGACTTACTTTAAAATCTGCTTTTTCGAAACCAGGAGCGACAATTTCAATACTGTAACTTTTATCGGTTTCTTTAATATTTACAGGCGCTGATCCTGTCCGGTTTTGTTCATTCCTATACAGGACGGGAAACTCTGAAAAAAGGTCGTCAACAAGATTGTTAAAACTTCCTTCAAACGGTTTGCGGTTGAATCTTACTTGTGTCATAATTAAAATATTTTTTCTTTTAAGTGATATGGTTGCTTTTTCAAATGCTGTACCAGTGCCCGCTAATGGTTGTTTTTATGTCAAGACATAACAACGGCTCTGAATAATGCGACAATATTTCCGAACCCACGACTTTCGTCTGACAGAATTGCTTATTTTAATAAGAAGAGAACCTTTTGACTACTTTTGCGTTCTAAAAAAAACACATTCACTATATGTATCCAGAAGAAATAGTTACACCCATGAAAGAGGAACTCACCGATAACGGGTTTTCCGAATTGCTAACGCCTTCCGACGTAGAGGCTCAGCTCTCTAAAGAAGGCACTACACTTGTAATGATCAATTCTGTCTGCGGTTGCTCCGCGGGAACCGCCCGCCCCGGCGTTTTGATGGCGGTAGCTAATGCAAAAGAAAAACCTGATTATTTTACGACCAGTTTTGCAGGTTTTGACGTAGACGCGGTAAATGCACTTCGTCAACGGCTTGCACCTTTTCCTCCCTCTTCACCGGCTATCGCTCTATTTAAAAACGGGCAACTGGTACACTTCATAGAGCGCCACCAGATTGAAGGCAGGTCAGCACAGGTCATAGCCAATAACCTCATCGGCGCTTTCCAGGAGCATTGTAATTAAAGAGTTACATCACATACGAAATGATAGCTTCCGGCAATGGAGGCTATTATTATTTTACCGAAGCTTGTTTTTCCATTGTATATTCGCCTGCTTAAAAACCTAACCACTGGCTAATGTATCCTAATCTTTATTTCGCTTTTAAGGACCTTTTTGGAGTGGAGTGGCCGTTTCTCCGGTTTGTAAATTCCTTTGGATTTTTTGTAGCGATCGCATT
>WUUC01100202.1_pt1 | contig 28825 bp, 20 predicted proteins | sample 6278441 | NCBI WGS metagenome assembly WUUC01 (sample SAMN13675441, study PRJNA597444) | soil metagenome | isolation source: soil | place: USA: Washington | collected 2017-10 | reverse complement strand
TGCTCTCTGTGACCCCTCCGAATTCCTATAAAATCGGCGTCGACGGCGGCGGCACCAAAACCGAGCTCATACTCGTCGACGAGCACGGCGAGATCGTCACCCGCCACCTCGCTCCCGGTTGCAACCCCAGTATCGCCGGCCCCGCCCGCGCCCGCGAAATCCTCACCGGCGCCCTCCGCGCGCTTCTTGCCACTTCGCCCTTGGCCCTTGGCCCTTCCTCTCCCTCCGCCTTCGCCATTTCCTCCACCCTCCTCTGCATGGCCGGCGCCCCTGAGTTCTGGCAAGAAACCGCCGCCGCCCTCTCCGAGACTTCTTTCGCCTCTCACCTCTCAACACTCAACACTCCACGACCGCGTCTCGGCGCGGTCTCCGCCGTCGACGACTCCCTCCCCGTTCTAGAACTCGCCACCGGCGCGCGCCCCGGACTCGTCCTCCACGGCGGCACCGGCTCATTCGTCGCCGCCCGCGATCCGTCCGGGAAAACCCACTACGCGGGCGGACTTGGCTGGCGCTTCGGCGACGAAGGCTCCGGCCACGAAATCGGCCGCCTCGCCATCGCCCGCGCCCTCCTCGAACTCCAAGGCTGGGCACCCGGCACTAGTCTCGCGCACCTTGTTCGGAAACACACGGACCTTCCTTCCGACGCCCGGGCGATCACGCGTTGGTTCTACCAACACGCTGAAGCCAATCGCCAAATCGCCGCGCTCGCCCCCGCCGTCCTCGATCTCGCCGAACACGGTGACGAACACGCCGCCCACGTCGTCCGCGACGCCTGCCTCCCCCTGCTCGCCCTTGCCGAGCGCGTTGCCGCAAAACTCTTCTCCGTCACCACCCTCTCCCACCTCCCCGCGGGCCTGAGCGGTCCGATCCTCACGCACCCTGTCGTACAGACACTCTTTCGCGCCCGCACCGTCCTGCCGCTCGAAACCATCGCCGCGCCACCGATCGAAGGCGTCCGACGCCTTTTGCTGCGCATGTAACCGCACCGCGGTCTCTGGTTTGTCCGCCTCCCGCCATCACTCCCGCCGCACCAACCGCAGCTGCGTCTTGAGCATGTCGAGCGCGCGTCCGCGGATCACCACGATGTCGGAGCTTTCCACCGCCGACACGCCTACCGTCCACACGCCTTCGTCCGTCGCGAACGCCTGGTCGATCACGCCTCCCGACAACAGGGTCTGCGTCGCGCCACCTGCTTCCAGCAAGCTCACCGAACCGCGTTTCACGAAATAAAATGCCCGCACTTTGGCTCCCGACTCGAACAAACTCTCGCCTTTCTCCAGGTGGATCGCCCGCAAGATATCCTCCGCCGGTGGCAGCACTAGGCTGATGTCGCGGGCGAAAAACAAATCGAACGTCCAGTCCACCATCACGCGAAACTTGCGTCCCGCTCCCGGTAGTTTCGCCAGGTAGATCGTCCGCCACATCCACCACGCGATGAAGCCCGAGAAATGCATCCCAAAAACTTCCGCCACCGCCTCGCGTTCGCCGACCGTCGCCAGCTGGCCCATGTACCGATAACGAAACGGCTGTAACGCTTTTCCCGTACCCTTCAGCACGCGCGCTAAGTTTTCGCCGAGTTGCTTTCCTTGTCTCATCGCAAACTGCGCCGTCGGCGGCGCGATCTTGGCCTCGCCTCGGTCATCCCACGGTACAGCGGCGCAATCGCCCGCCGCCCAAAGCTTGTCCACCCCTTTGACCCGCATAGTCGGCTCCGCGTCGAGACGCCCTTTGTCGGCGGCGATCCCCAATTGTTTCACGAGATCGAGCACCACCGGACTCGGCGCATTTCCCACCGTGCAAACCACCGTGTGTGTCTCGATAAAACGGCCATCCTGCAAAATCACTTTCGAGGCCGTCACCTCCACCACGCGGCTGCCCAATCGCATTTCCATGCCGCGTTTTTCCAGCACGCGTTGCGCGTAATCGCCCAGCTTTGGGCCGATCTCTTCGAGCAAATGCGCGCGGCTATGGACCAGGATGATCTTCGGCTGGGTGTCACGGAGGTTCGCATACAAGTGCCGTACTTCTCGCAGCAAATCCATGATTTGCCCCGCCGTTTCGACACCGGTGTAACCTCCGCCCACCACCACAAACGTCATCAACCGCTGCCGGAGCTCCGGATTCTCCACCAAGTTCGCTTCTTCGAGCCGGTTGATCAGCGCCGCCCGCAAGCGCAACGCGTCCGCCACGCTTTTCATCGGCCACGCGTGATCCGCCATGCCTGGGACACGGCTCATGTCCGTCACACTGCCGAGCGTGAGCACGAGGTGATCGAACTCCACCACATGGTTCCGCGTGAACCGTCCGCCATCCAACACAAGATGCCTCTGCGACCAATCCACTTTCTGGATCGCTCCCTGCAACACATCGACATTGCGGCAAAACTGCCGGAGCGGATTGACCACATCGAGCGGCGATAGCGCCGCGCCCGCCACCTCCGCCAGCATCGGATGGAACACGAGGACGTTGCGCTCCGCGATCAGCGCCACGCGTTTCACACCGGCCGCGCCCAACGTTTTTCCGAGTACTCGCGCGCAGTACGCACCCGCAAATCCACCGCCGGCGATCACCACGTCGAATTTCATGCGCGCAGAAAATGCCGCGCTTGCCCCGCGCCGCAAGCCGGTCACCCCATCTTTCCTCTTGGGCTGACTTCGTCGCCGGTCCTCCGATTCCGCATCTTCCGCGCCCTCGGCCCTCACGCGTTTCCGTGACCGGGAACGGTTTAACGCGGCCGGAATAACAGCAGTGTGCTGTCGTCATGCCGCGGCACCAGCGCGGAGAATTGCCGTGCAAACCGGTCCACGCGTTTCACGACTTCGCTAAGCGGGCGGTCTTCGTTTCGCACCAACGCCGTCGCGAGCCGGTCGCGACCGAACTCATCGCCCGCGGCATTCCGCGCCTCGGTGATGCCATCGGTGTAGAGCGCCACCAGGTCGCCAGGGTTCAACGCCGCTTCGCGTTCCTCGATCATGTCGTCGAAAATCGCGCCGTCATCCAACCCCACCGCCAGGCCTTCCCCATGCAAGAGTTCAGGCGTGCCGGAGCCTTTCCGGATCAGCAGCATGTCCTCGTGGCCCGCGCGCACGTAACGCAGCGCATTTGTATCCAAGTCCAGAATGCCGTAGAAAAGCGCGATAAACATCCCCGGCCTCATGTCGGGCTGGATCGCCCGGTTGAGCCGGCGGATCACCGCTGCCGGGCTCAACTCGCCAGCCGTGCACAACCGCAGGGTGGCCCGGCATTCTGCCATCATCAGCGCCGCGCCGGCGCCTTTGCCCGACACATCCGCGATCACGAAGGCCCAGTGGCGTTCGTCCACTTTCAACACATCGAAATAGTCCCCGCCGATATGCATCGTGCTCGCCGAGAAAGTCTCGATCTCCACTTCGCTCAAATCCGGGAAGATTCTCGGACGAAGATGCTGCTGGATGTCGGCCGCCACGCGCAGATCGCGTTCACGCGCCGCCCGCTCCGATTCCTCTGCCTGATGTCTCGCGGTCACATCCGAAATCAAGCCTTCGTGGTGAGACACTTTCCCTTCCCCATCGCGTCGCACGACGGTGTGATCATCCACCCAGCGCACCGATCCGTCCGCACAGACGATCCGGTAGCTCTGGTTGTATTCAGGATCTCCGGCTTCGGCATGCGCGCTCACTTCGGCCAGCACGCGTTCGCGATCGTCCGGGTGCGTGATGTCCGTGAACAAAAGCTGCCTCCCCGTAAACTGCTCCGGTGTGTAGCCAAACTGCTTCACGCTCGCCGAAACGAACTCCACCGGCCACTGCCCGGCATCCGCGCGCCAGAGCACCACGACCGACGGCGAGCGGTTGATGATCCGTTCCAGCTCCTCCCGCCGTGCGAGCGCCGCCTTCAATTCATCCTGCGCCTGACGCCGCAGACTGATATCGCGCCCCACGCCAAAATACGCGTGTCGTCCGTCGCGATCGATATAGGCCGAGCCCGTCGACGCGTGCCACACCCAGCGGCCATCCGCGTGTTGCGCCCGATATTCGACGAGGTTCGCGTGCTCCTCACCCGCCATGACTGCACGGATGAATTGATGACACGCCACCTGGTCTTCCGGGTGAACAAACTCCGTGAATTCGCGCCCGATCACCGCCTCGGTCGGATGTCCCAGCTTCGCGGTCCAGGCCTGCGAGACGAATTTGAACCGATGCTCCGGCGTTAACGCATAGAGAATCTCGCTTGCGGTGCCCAGGTACGTGCGCCAGCGCGATTCGCTGCGGCGCAATTCATCCTCCGCTGCACGCCGCGCCGTGATGTCTTCTAGCATCGCGAAATGATGCGTCACGCGGCCTGCATCGTCGCGCAAGACGACCACCGTCAGCGTCGACCACAGCACCGCGCCGTTTCGATGCAGATAACGTTTATCCAATGAAAAGCGGTCGCGGCGCCCGTCGTAGAGTTCTTTCGTCAGCCTTTCCTGCACCGCCCAATCGTCCGGATGCGTCGCTCGTCGCACGTTCTCGATGTCCCGCGCCTCCTCGGCCGACATCCCGATCAATTCGCAAAACTTTCCGTTCACATGGTTGATGCCCGGCGTTCCTTCGGGACTGATCTCGCGCCAGCTCAACCCGATCGGCGCCTGCTCGGAAAATAACACCAACTGCGCCTGGGTCTGCCGCAACTCCGCCGCACGCGCCGTCACCTCCGCCGCAAGACGCGCGTTCTTTTCCTCCGCCTCTTTGAGCGGCGTCACATCCGTGCGCAGCGCCAGGTAAAACTTCGACCGGCCATCCTCCCCCGAAAACGGCACCAACGTGCTCTCCACCCAGTAGAGTTTCCCGCTCTTGGATCGGTTGCAGATCGTGCCTCGCCACACGCGCCCGCCCACGATCGTCCCCCATAAATCCGCATAAAACTCCGGCGAATGAACGTCCGATTTCAGGAGCCTATGGGTATTCCCGATAAGCTCGCCACGGCTGTAACCCGAGATCTCACAAAACCGGTCGTTCGCGAAAACAATCACACCTTTCGCGTCCGTGATCGCCACGATCGCATGCTCGTCCACCCCTTTCCGGAGCCAGGTCGCCAGCTCCACATCCGCGATATTCAACGATGCGACAGACGGAGAACGGTTGGAATCGGGCGACGACATCAAGCCTCACAAAAACGAAAGCCGCCCCCAAATCAATCCACCACCGCCCATTCGGATTTTTCGCTCACTTTCCGCATCGTCATAATTTCCCAGCGCCCTCGCGGCTCCTTCATGACCTTCTTGTTCGACCCCGACGATCCCGGTACTTCAGCCGGCCCAGACACTAGCCAGGCCCTTCTGATCCGTGCCTATCGGCCAATTTTTCTCAGGCCTGTTTTCCGGTAATAACCTGTAACGAGGCCCTCCTCTCGCGGAAAACATCGATAACAACAGCTCCCTCATGACCGCGCCCGCTCACTACCTCGGCCTCCAACCCGCCTTCCGTCACCTCCCCGCCATCGAGCTCTACCACTTGCTCGCTCCCGTCGGCGCTCATCCCTGCGAATCCACCCTCTCTCATCGGACCTGGGAAAAACACGGCGACAACCTCCCGACGAGTCCCCGGCTCCACCGCAAATTCCGCCCACTCGCACGGGCATAAACCCGTCGAAACGCTCTCCGTTCCGCACCCGCCGGCCCGCATCATGCGGCCGGCGGTTTTTTATTGGTTGATGCAGCTCGCCCGGGCTTCCACGCACGAAAACGTCTCATCAGTCCGTCCGCACCCAACGGCATGACGGAACACACACGCAGACTCTTAGCGTCGCAAATAAACCCGCTCCTCCCCCCTACGTGTTAGTCGTCGAGAAGTTGTCTCATACCAATCGCCCTTAGCGAATGCACTTTATACGGGTGCGCCATCGTTTGTCTGATCGGCGAACTAGGAGTGGATGAGTGAGACGACGGCGGCTGCGCTCGGCCAGCGGCGCGCGCGCCGACCTGCTCGGTCGTGAGTTTATGTTGCGCGATCAGCCGCACCACCAAACAGCCGTTTGTGCGCCCACTCTTCCTGCGGCTGCTCCCACGCCACTTCGGTCGTCTTCTCCAACCTTTCCCCCAACGGCGGTCGTTAGCGGGCCCTGTTTTTTCCTGCCCCACCCCGTGCCGTTTTTGGAAGCGTAAAAGCGAAGGGCGATGGGTATTAAGACCTGCTGGCACTTCCTGCCATCGCGCGTTCGGTTTATGGTTTCGGATTTAGCCCAAGCGCGTTCACGTAGCCGGCGTTGATCTGGCAGCGTGCTAGTTCTATATTTCGAAGTAGTTCCTCGAAAATGCGTCGCCGTTCATCGAGCGGAGGGAGCACCTCGCGAATCTCCTTGAAGGTGCCCCTGGAGGCTTCGGCGTACGCTTTTATCTTTTCCCAATCCGCAGGGGCAGAAACGGCTACCACTCCGGCGTTCGGTTTGATCTTTTTGTAGGGCCAAAAGCTCCAGCCGATATCATGCGTCTCCAGTAGTTTTCGAAAGGCTCCTACCCACGCGTCTTCATTTTCACCTGATTCACCCAACCAGAGTGGGACTCCATGCTCCTCGCGAAACCTCAAATAGGGTGCGATGGAGGCCTCAGTAGGCTCCGTCCAATATAGATGGAAGGTATATGCTAAATTCTGAAATCCGGTAATGCGTGCCGCGGGGAGCGCGGTGTTCCACTGAGCTCCGCCAAGAAAAATCACGTGATGCGGATCAACGGCTCGAACCGCTTCCGTGATGCGTTGATATAAAGGGGCAAGGCGGGCGTTGTAACGTGCAGTGTCGAAATAGTGAGCGATCGGCTCATTGAGCAGATCATAGCCCAGCACGATCTTTTCCTCCCGGTAGCGGTTCGCTATCACGGCCCAGAGTTCAACCGTCAGCTTTTGAGCGTCCTCATCCTCCCAAAGCATCGGGGTGCCCCGGGAGTCGTCAATGTTATCACCCGTCTGGCCATTCGGCGCGCAATGTAAGTCGATGATTACCCACAGTCGCTCCTCCCTGCACCAAGAGATCACTCGGTCGAGCAATGCCCAGCCCTCGCCGTTAAGTCGGTGGGGGTATGCCTCATTGGCAAATAATCTCCAAGTGATCGGGACGCGGACGCTATTAAGACCTAGCTTCCGGATGAATTGGATATCTTCTCGAGTGATATAGCGGTCGCGCCAAGTAGCCCAAAATTTGGCGGCGGCGATATCGCCAAGACATTCCGCGACCAGCAATTCCAGCTGCTGCGGCGAACTAACGCGGTTGAAGTCGAACATGTATCCTTCTGGTACAAACCAATTGCCCAGGTTGATGCCACGCAAGAAGACGCGTTTCCCTGTTTCATCGACCAAATGCTTTCCGTCCACACGTACGAACCCGGAACCCGGTACGGGCGCAGCCGCTGTGATCAATGAATCCCCGCCGGCGCGTTCAGGGGTATTTTCACCGTACATCGCTGAACCAAATGAGAGGCATAGGCACAACAAAGCAGCCCCGTTGCACCATCTCCACGAACCGATTCCGGCGTTCCAGTGATCCACGTTACAGTCCTCCTTTTGCGACCAGTGTGATAATCGAGCGCGCTGGACTGTTAGTGGCAGCAGCTTCGCCGTCTATCCATAGCCGAAATGGAATTTCTTTTTCAGAAGCGTTCATGACTACGACGGCGATCGATCCGTCCTGATTTTTGAATGCCGTCGTCGCCAGATCATCATGCATGGACGAAGCTATTACACGCTTAGCGCCGGGCCGGACGAACTTGGAGAAATGGCCAATGTAATAATAAGAATTGGTAAAGTGCAGCTCGCCACTGCGAGTGTCCGCGTGCACCGGCGCGAGACAGAAGTTTTTCACGTGATTTGGCCCCCCAATTTCGTCGAGCAGCACATTCCAATCCGTCCACGCCACCGCGCCATTATTGAAGTCTTTTATCATCGATCGGCCATACGCTTCTCCGTACGTCCACTCGTTCAATTTTTTAAAGTCGAAAGGATAGTTGCAGCCCTCCGTGAAAATGAGATTCGCCTCGGGATACGTCTCCCGAACCCGCGACACGTTGTCGAAGCTGTCGTTTACATACCAGTGGAAGCCAACTCCCCATACATACTTGGCCGCCTCACGGTCATGGAGCACGCCGTGGGCGCGCTGATAAAGTAACATGCGATTGTGGTCCCAAATAATGATTTTTTTGTCCGCCATGCCTGACCGTGCGAAAGTTGGCCCAAGATGATCGCGCACGAAAATCCGTTCGTCGTCAGCGGTGAATATACACGACTCCCAAATCTGCACTGCCATAGGTTCATTCTGGACGGTGACGCCCCAGATCGGGACTCCGACCTTTTCGTATGCCTGGATAAACCTAACGAAGTAGTTCGCCCACGCCGCTAGAAACTCGGTTTTAAGTTTCCCTCCGTGCAACATGTCGCCGTTATTTTTCATCCAGGCCGGAGGACTCCAAGGGCTCGCATAGATCGTAACGGCGCCCTTCGCCTTCTCAAGGGCTGCTTTAATCATCGGCACACGATACTGCAGGTCGGGAGCAATTGAAAAACTTTCCAAATTCTCGTCCCCCTCTTTAACATAAGTGTAGGATGCACTGGAAAAGTCGCAGCTATTAATGTGCGTTCTCGCGAGCGAGTAACCGATGCCCCGCTCAGCGTCGTAATATGCTGTGATCAATTCCTCCTGTCGTGCTGGAGGCAGTTTCGCCAAGGTCTCCGCGGAGGCGTCTGTAATGGCTCCTCCAATGCCAAGAACTGTTTGGAACGCTTTATCCGGATCTACGAATATGCAGATTTCCTCCTCTTTGGGCTGCGGGAGAGGCATGAATGAAAGCGGGTCGCCTTTTTGCATGCGCTGCGACGTCTCTTGAGCGGTTGTGTAGACATCCACCGTCATAGGCGTTGCCTGGAGTAGCTGCGCGGATGTTAAGAGTAGGAAAATAGATTTTTGCATGGGGCTTTATTTAAAGCGTAGCATTCCCAGTATTGTGCGCCAATCCCTCCTTCGAGGGGGGCGCGTGAGCGACACTCCATGGATAGTACGCATGGATTTTCGCGAAACGGGGAACCGGGCGTTCAGCCCAAGTGGAGGATGCCACGCTGCAATGCGACCGTTACGGCTTCTGTGCGATCCGCCACTCGCAACTTCGCCAAAATCCGCTTGATGTGATCTTTTGCCGTGTGCTCGCTAATCTTGAGTACGTCGGCAATTTCCTTGTTGGCCAAACCAAGGCTTAATTGCTGCAGGACCTCATGCTCCCGATTAGTGAGAGGTTCAAAACCTTTCCTAGTCGCCAACCGTTCAGCCACGTCTTTGGAAATCCACGTTTGTCCACTCGCAACACATCGAATCGCGGGCAAAAGATTTTTCGCGTCCGAGTTTTTTAAGACGTACCCGATCGCGCCAGCGTCGAGCGCCCGAAAAATGTCCTCGTCCCCATCCAAGGCCGTCAGAATCAGAACGTGGGCGTATGGATAGTCTTTACAGAGCTGCGTGGTCGCCGCGATCCCATTCTTGATCGGCATGTTCAAATCCATCAACACCACATCTGGCTGATGCTGCCGATACAGTTCGATTGCTTGAAGGCCGTCGGCCGCTTGCCCAATCACCTGCATGTCGGGCTCCGTGTTAACGACTGACGTCAATCCGATGCGGACGACATAGTGATCATCTGCGACAAGCACTCGGATTTTAGCACGCGGAAGCGGTGACGGATTTCCACTCATGCCGGACCAAATTTTTCCAGTGATACTTTTACGCGGACAGTGACCCCTTCTCCGGAGGGACTCAATACGTCCAGATGGCCTCCCAATCGCTTCACACGCTCCGACATGCCTAATAAGCCGAAGTGATTTTCTTCCGGCCCTCGGCGCGCGACATCGCCAAGACCCTTGCCGTTGTCCCGCACCTCAAGCGCGACGCTCCCGCTACTGTAACTCAAACTTATGAGCACATGCTTCGCTGCTGAATGTTTGACCACGTTGGTGAGAGCTTCCTGCCCGATGCGAAGAATGTTTTCTTCCACCACTTCCGGCAGCCGGAAGGAAGTGCCTTCGGTCTGCATCTCTACCTCTATACCAGCCGCACCGGCGATCTGCTGGCCGTTCCGCGCGAGTTCCTGCGCTAAATCGAATTCGTCCATCGCTCGGGTGCGCAGGTCCCAGATAGACCGGCGGAGGTCAATCTGGCTTTGCCGTATCCAATTTTGAGCGACCTCAAGGTGCTGCCGCGCATCGGTCGCGCCGCGGTCCCACTGCTTTGTTGCGGCATCGAGTTGGAGGGAAACTCCGATCAGTGTTTGTTCCAGCGTGTCATGGAGCTCCTGTGCGAGTCGCGTGCGTTCCGACAGCACCGCCTTGAACTGGAGTTCCGCAGCTTTTCGCGCGGTCATTTCGACCTTGAGCTGCTCTGTCCGTTCTTGGACGCGATGCTCGAGCTGATCGTGCGCTTGCCTGAGGTCCTCCTTGGCGCGCTCGCGTTCCATGACAGCGAGTTTAAGCCCGGCATTCTTCTTTGTCAGCGTGATGGTCCACACCGAAACCGCGAGGCCGCTGACGCCCACCAACAGCAAAGTGATCAGCAATCGCCGCGGAGTGAACCAGCTGGGGTCTTTCAATATCGCAACGCTGCTCCGTCTGGGAACGAGTAGATGCACCTGCTTGACGCGGCCGTCGTCCCCTGTGGGCGATGATATAATGCCAATTACTTCAGCAAAGCTGCCGACCGGGAGCAACTCCGTCAAAAGCGGTTCCGATTTACTCGCGAGCTCGGCCGTGAACGTCAGGTCCGCGTTCTGTAGCGTCCAGGTGATCGTTGAAATGTCGCCCGCGCGATGAGGGATGGCATTTAACACTGTACCGCGCAGCCTCACTAGCTCGCTGGGATGCAACCCATCGAACAATTCGCGAGCGGGAACTTCAAGAACCCGGGGCGGCATCTGCGGTTCACGACTACGCCGAACAAGCACGTCATTCAAAAATGGAAGGTGATTTTCGAAATCCAGGAATCCTAAGAGATCCACTGTCTCACCGAGCGCCAGCTGGTCCAGGTGTTGCCCGCGGACGTGTAGTGCACCCGTTCCGTCATCCACGACCACAATTTGGCCTTCTCGATTGTAGACTACTTGGCCTTTCACTCTCACACGATTGGCTGGGCCTGCGTTACGTCGATACGAAGCCACTTGCCGAATAGGTACAACGGAGGCGGAAAAGCCGTCCTCCGCCCGTTTAGTGTTCAGTACGAAGTCCGCCGGGACCGGCACGATAATTTTCATACCGGTAATGTGGCGCAATTGAGGATGATAGGATGCTGCGGCGGTGCCGGCAACGGTCACACGGCAGCCGATCAGCGATTGTGTATCAATTAGCCCGGGGACCTGCGTGATCACGGGGATACGGAATCCTCCGGAGGCAAGATCGACCACAAATCTGTTTTCCCGGAGGTGAACGGCCCGAACTATCCCACTAATTCTTACGCGGTGGGAGTCATGGACTCCGGCCAGCAACTCCTCGGCTGCAACAAACGTTGGTTCAGGCAATGGACCGGTACCAATTTTTCCCCACTGTGGGCGACTCACTATAGGCGCAAACGCTCCTGGATCTGTACGACCCTTGACGCGGAGAACGTCTCCCACGATCGGTGCGACGCCAGCGAAGTCTACAAATATACCGGCGCTGGCGTCCTGAATAAAAAAGCGACCGCCCCAGTCTGGCTCCGCAGCTGTAACAATACCTTCAAGTTCCACGGGCATTCGCCGTTCGGCTTCAACCGCAGAAAGCGAGAGCACGTCTCCGGCGCGCCGAATGGTCGCCGGTTCAGGCGTCTGCTGAGCGGCGCTCATCACAAGCATGGCGCAGAATATTAGTGACACCGCTGGAAGATTGACTTTCAGGCTTTCAGTAAATCCTCCTGGTGCGGGCCTATGTCGAGCTTGTAGGCACCGGGCAGAAACGGCCCCGTTAGCAAAACGCGGCCATTGTAGTTCAGAATTTGTAGCTCAGCTCCATGGATGCGCGCAAGGGCGCGGCGTAAATGTACCCGTAGAGATCCCGGTCATTCAGAACATTGTTCAGGTTGACTTGAACGGCCGCTGGATGGGAACCGAGCTTGAACTCGTATCTCATCATTAGATCCACATTCAGTCGTGACTGGGTTTCACGAATGATCGGATTCCCATTTTGGTCCACCACCTTGGTACCGGCGCCATGGGTGATACCGGAGAAATACTGGCGGGGGGATTCCCACCAACCGCCCAGGCCGGTACTGAAGCCTTTCAGTTTCCCGGTCGTGAATGTGTAGTTTGCCCAGGTACTTACCTGATGCTCAGGAGTATCGTCCATCCTGGCGCCAGTCCCGTACCCTTTGAATGTCGATGTGTCGGCAGGGTCGGTATAAAGCTTATTGAGCGGAACGCCACCTAGACCCCAATCGGTGCTGGGGAAATACCAGATAGCCCACTTATCCTGCACATGCGGGTACTTTATGTAGCTACCCGAGCTGTCGACTACGCGCTTGATATTCGCGTAAGTAAGGAGGATCTGCAGATTGTCGTTAGGCGTGAAGATCAGCTGTGCGTCCCAGCCTTCCGAATGATCCGATCCCACCAGAGTATTTCCGTTGCTGGGGGTATTGGGATTTTCGCCCCCGCCAAAATCCTCTGTGGCATTGTTCACTTCGGGATCGCTGTTTAAGCCGTTGTACAGCCATCCAGCCCAAGTCATATTCTTCGCGGTGATTTGATCAAAGACCTTATCCAAATAGGCCGCGCCACTTGCGGTAGAGGCGTTCAGATACCAATTGTTGTTACCGTTCACAACCTTTTGATAGGCTCCGCCCGCGGCAACCGCAGCGTTCCACTCCGCTTGCGCGTCTAAGAAGGCTCCGTTACGCCAAGGCTCCCCCGCGGTGACAGGATTAAAATCGTTAACTTGGAAGACGGTTGGCTTGGTCGGATCGTAATTCGTTTTTTCCCTGATTGTGGGAGCCCACCAGATGTTAGGCACGGGCGACTTCGTGCGCTCGATCCGAAATTTGCTTATGGTGCCCGAAATCTTTCCATCCAGCAGGTCAACTTTGACGCCAAATTCTTTGCTGCGGGCGAGGGTGGAACGTATCGGATTTCCCGTCGAATCGATCCAGCCGTCGAAGTTAGGTTGGACGCCGTCGGCTTTCAGGCCGTAAACCGATATTTCGCGGGTAATTTGGAAGATCGCACCATACTGATACGTCTTGTCCTTTTGCGTATGGGACCGCGTGATTCGATTCGAGACGCTGCTGTCAGGGGGACGATTAGCTAAATTGTGGTTGTACGGGATTGTGTCGAGCTGGGTTTCGTTCCGGTCATTGCGGGCGCCAGCGACGATAGTAAGACGGCCGTCTAGCCATTTGCCTTGGTATACTGCGTACGATCCCTGGTTCCAGGCCGTCGTATCCCGGTAGTTGTAGTTGATGAGGGGAACATCGGCCGAACCATCTCCCTGCCGGCCATAACGAATATAAGACGCGTCGAGCGGATTGTGATAATTTGAGAAGTCGTCGGGGCTTTGGCGGGTACGAAGTAGTTTGTCCTGATGCTCGATCGACTTGCCGAGCAGGAACATGTTCTCCATGCGCAACCACTTATTCGCCTCATCGAATAACGTGAAATTCCAATTTAGTTCGGCGCGGATTTGATCGCGCTCGTCCTCAATGTCAGCCAGCGCCCAGTGATATGCGAGAGTGACGTTATTGACCAAGTTGGAGGTGCTATTTGGATCGACACTCAAACCTCCTAAATTGATATCTGAGCGCAATGAAGCGGGCGCAGCGGTTTGATCCTTCATCAGTGCAGCTTCATTGTCTAATGAACTCCGTTCGACAGAGGATCGATTGTAACCTACAAGGAAGTTTAGGTTATTTCCGACTCTCTGCGTGAGCTTCACCAAGAGGTTGTTGACGTTGGTATCAATGTAAGTGTCAGGGCCGCTCCAGCGAAATTTACGCGAATCCGTGCCTGGCACAGTATAGAAGCCGGAGCGCTCGTTGGAATCTCCGTTAATATACTGGTCGGCGTAGCCTCTTACGCGTTGCCAGCTGATACCATCCTGCCGCGTACGCCCATGTTCATAATCCACGACCACCTCGGTGCTGGATGTCGGCTTAAAGGAAACGATGGGCGACACGAAAGTATTAGACCGAGTATTGAAGTCGGTGTAATCCTCCGTGTCTTCCCAAGCAGCGGTGACCCGGTAACGGGTCGACCATCTATTGCTGAGCGGTCCCGTGAGGCCAAACGTCGCACGCTTGAAATCGTTGGTCCCGTAAGAAAGCGTGACCTCCCCGTTGGAGGTGGCTTCTGGCTGCTTTACCAGATAATTAACGATACCGCCAAAACTCCCAATGCCGTAGAGAAGAGCTGCGGGGCCACGGACGACTTCGACGCGGGAGATATTCACCGAGTCGGTAGCAGCCTGCCGGCGAAAACCATCGCGGAGCACGGAGTCTGTTACATAGCCGCGAATCTTGATAGATGACTGTGTTGGATCTGCCGTCGAACCCTCTGGATTATTAACCTTGCCTGGACTTGACGATTTGTCGCCACCTGGCGCGCCCATGTCGTTCTGCGTTTGCAGCAAAACTCCCGAACTATAACGCATCGTCTCTCGGAGATTCCGGGAACCGGTGTCGCGAAGGAACTTCTCGGTAATCACTTCGATCGGCATCGGGAGCTCTTTGATCGCAGTATTCAGGCGAGATCCAGAAATGGAATTCGTGGCCCGATAGCCTTTATCGCGATAAGAGGTCACTTCAAAGGGAGTCAGAACGATTGTTTCCTCTGACTCAGAGGACGCTGTCGCAGCCGTCGTAGGCGATTGTGCGTTAGACGCCGGGGTTTGAACGAGCACTGCAGCCAACAAGGCCGCCGCGGAACGAACTGCTGTGAGCCTACGGTTTGGAGGTATCATATGAGTCTTTCTCGCTTGGCAGATGAGTGCTGCAGAACGAAAAGCAAAAAGGTCGAGAGTCCGGCCAAGGAGGCGCGAACGCTTTCTGGCCGGGGTTAGGGGTGAGGAGCTTCTAGAAGATATCAGCAAATGAGCGTTGCGGCATCCCCCTTTCGGGGGGGCTAAAAGCAACTGGAGAGCAACTATTCGTTGAAGACATTCAGCAGCGAGCGACTATAGCTAGTACCGGAGCCCATGCGTACGCGCGTGGCGAACCGCACCATTGTCATGACGATCGAGGGAGCGACAAACACCGAGGTGTTCCAAGGCGGCACGGCGTTTCATCCATTTCCAGATCCGCCCCGGCGTTTCGCCCGGCGGGGCTTGTCCACCAGCGCCTTGGCTTCGCCCTGATAATCGTGTCCCTGGTAGCCAGGTCCACATACACGGTTTCAGGCCGAGCTTTTCATATAAAGCCGGCCACTTGCTCAAGTTGTGCTTTTAGCGTGTGGCCGTCGTAAGGATTATCTTTTTATACAGAACCGCTCCGAGCAGCCAGCCGTCTTGGCTAGTCATCGCGACGCGGACTTTGGCTACGGCCATCGTCTCCGGCTCAGGCACGCTGTACACGTTGGTTTTATCTTCGCGTTTTTGGCGATAAATCCGGTTCGCAATAGCCAGCAGGCCGCTTTGGCGAAGCGGGCGCTTTTTGTCTGTCGATCTGGCGCAGCACCCAGCCCGGATGGCGCGTAGTTTGGGGGTGCCCCCGCGTTTCATCGGCCGGGCGTGCGCGTAGTGGCCGGCCATCATCGCTAGACGGCCGACGCGGGCGTAGCTTGGCGATTGTTCAGACTGGCTTTGAGCGCGACCGAGACGAGGCTGCGGCTTAAGCTCTCGGCAGGCAGCGACTCCATAATTCCAGGGGCGGCTGCCCGGGAGCTCTCTAACGTTGGCTGGACATACCGGCCTTGATCAGGTCGCCGGCGTTCGTCCTTTTTTTGTCAGCGCGAGATGTCGCGTTGTGTAAGGACTTTGAAGCCGTGGTGGCCGAGGGATTGGGCGGCGACATCGGCGTCTTCGATGTTGAGCGCCAGGGCGGATTTACCTTCGGGGCGTTTTATGAAGCTATAGATGTAGTGGATGTTGATCTCAGCTTCGAAGAGGGCGGCGAGCACCGCTTTGAGGTCGCTTTCGTCGGTGATCTCCACGGCGAGGACATCGCATTCGGTGTACGGAAAATCGTTGTTCACCATGAGCTCCCGCGCCTTGTCGGGATCGTCGACAATCAGGCGCATGATCGTGCTGTCTGTGGTGTCGAGCGTGGTGAGCGCCATGATATGGACGTTCTGCGCTTTCAGCAGACCGGTGAGATCGTAAAGGCGGCCCACGCGATTTTCGGCAAACACTGAAAATTGTTTCACCGGATCGGTGGCGAGAGAGGTGAGCTTGGCGGCCATAATTTCGGTTGCGGGCGGGCAACGTGGACCGCGCCGCGTAGGCGGTCAACTGCGCGGGTAGCCCAGGGAGCGGGTGGCTCGATGGGCGTTCCTGTTACAGAATTATCAAGGAGGCCCCAGCTGCGCGGAAAAAATCCCCCTCAACGAGCATTCCACGCTTCAGTGGTGCGCCACGTCGTCGATAGGAGGCTAGTGTTACTTTCCCATCATGGCTGATACGACTGCAGGTTCATCGACGACGATCCGGGACAATATCTTGCGCCTCGCGCGAAAGCTTCCCGCAGCACCGCATATTTTTGGACGGCTCGGTCTGCTGCTAGGCAACATGAACGCGGATCTCGACAATATCGTGCGTCTAGTCGCCGTTGATTCCGGACTGACCGGCCGAGTGATTCGCATGAGCAACAGCGTCTTCTATCGTGGAGACGAACCGGTGCGTTCGCTCGACGAAGCGGTCAATCGCGTCGGATTTCGCGAGATGCACAAGATGGTTGGCGTGGCCATGAGCGAACAACTTTTTCAAGGCGGCCTTCCGGTTTATAATCTGACGGCCGAAGAGATGTGGGAAAACTCCGTCGTGACAGCGCTGGCTATGGAGCATGTGGCGCGCGTCGTGGGCGAAGACGAAGGCGAGGCGTACACGCTCGGCCTGCTCCGTCCCGTAGGAAAACTTGTCCTCGATATGCTGCTTCAAGTGGAGCATCCGGGGCTAAATTGCCCTGATTCCGATACGCTCGATCTACCTAAATGGGAACGTGCGTGGGCCGATATCACGAGCAATGAAACAGGTGCGCTAATTCTCGAAGAGTGGAAGATGCCCGAACCCATGCACAATGGCGTCCGCCATCACTATGGCCACAATGCGGAGGGTAGCCGTCTCTCGGCATTGCTGCACGTCGCCTGCTGGATGACGCATCAATTGGGCAAGGGCCTGAAAGCGGAAGCCCGGCAGTGGGAGCTTACGCCCGACGTACTCACACGCGCCGGTCTCACCGAAGAGACCGTGCAGACTTGCCTGAAGCAGACTCAGGAAGCGCTCGAGACCTTGAAGGATCGCCTCAAGGCGGCCTGATCGCCGCTGACGCAAGCACGATGCAGTTTGCGCGAAGTTCGTGCGGTTTGTGTGTAAATAATCCGAAAGGCGCGCCGATAGCTGAGGAATCGCCCTCATGACCCCTCCCGCTTCGGACACTTTGCTTAAGGACCACATTCTGCGCCTGGCTCAAAAGCTGCCGGCCTCGCCGCAAATTTTCACGCGGCTCAGCCTGTTGCTCGACGACGTCAACGCGGACTTGGACAAAATCGTCAACCTGATCAGTATCGATACCGGCCTTACGTCGCGCGTGCTCCGACTGAGCAACAGCGTTTTTTTTCGCGGCTCCAGTTCCGTGGCCTCGCTCGACGAAGCCATCAACCGCGTGGGCTTTCGCGAAGTCCACAAGATGGTCGGCGTGGCGATGACAGAACAACTTTTCAAAGACGGGCTCCCGGCCTACCGCATGAGCGCCCGCCAGGTGTGGGAGACCTCGGTCGCGACGGCGCTTGCGATGGAGGCGATCGCGCGTGAAGCGGGACAGGATGAGCAGACAGCATACACCGCGGGGATTTTGCGCCAGGTCGGAAAGCTCGTGCTCGGAAAAATTATTGAGAAAGAGCAGCCGGGAGCGTTCTGTCCGGACGATATCGACATCCTCTCCTGGGAGCGCGCCCGCTTGAATATCACCAGTCATGAAGCGGCCGCGTACATTCTTGAGTCGTGGAAACTCCCGCGCTCGGTTTGCCAAGGCATGCGTTTCCAGCATGAGCCCGAAGCGCATGCGGACGACGGACCGATCGGGGCGCAATTTCACCTCGCGGGTTGGGTCGCCGGGACCATCGCAGTCGCGACGAAATCCGAATCCATCCTCTGGGAGCTCACGGACGAGCGGCTCGACCTCGCTGGCGTCTCCGAAGAGTTCATGCAGACGTGTGCCGACGATACCCGTACGGAGCTCGAAGGGTTGAAGTCGCAAGTCGCCTAAACGGAAACCGTCCGAAATTTTTTGCCTGAAGTCGGCGCTCAACGCGCGTATGGCTGCGCGCATTGAGCGAAAATCCTCGTCCGCATACGTTCTCGGTCGATCGCGCCGCGCTAGCTCGCGCAGGAGCGGTGCTGGTAGCGCGCGGCATCCTTTTAAACGCGCTGCTGGCCACGGCGAAAATCGCGGGTGGGATTTTCGGAAACACTTACGCGTTGATCGCCGATGGGGTGGAGTCGTTGCTCGATATTTTTTCCTCCACGCTAGTCTGGATCGGATTGCGCGTCGCGGTTCGCCCGCCTGACGACAATCACCCGTACGGGCACGGTAAGGCGGAGCCGTTGGCGGGGCTGGTCGTGGCATTATCCGTCTTTCTTGCCGCAGGTTGGATCGGCTGGCACGCGGTGCGTGAGATCGTCACGCCGCACCACGGGCCGCACTGGGGGACGCTACCGCTGCTTGCGGCGATCATCGCGGTGAAACTCGTTTTTTCCCGTCGGCTTGTCCGGGCTGGCCGCGACGCGGGCAGCACTTCCCTGAGCATCGAAGCCTGGCATCACTATGCGGACGCGTTGACCTCCGGCGCCGCGTTCATGGGCATCGCCATCGCGGTTGTCGGCGGCAAAGGCTATGAAAGCGCCGACGACTGGGCGGCGCTGGCGGCGTGCGTCGTGATCGCGTGGAATGGTGTCAGCCTGGCGCGTCGCGCGCTCGACGATGTGATGGATGTGGCGGTGCCTCGTGAATTTGAAAATCAGATACGCGACGTGGCCGTGGCGGTGGAAGGCGTGCGCGGCATCGACAAATGCCGCGTTCGCAAAAACGGGTTGAGCCATTTGGTGGATATTCACGTAGAGGTCGACGGGGGGCTCAGCGTCCGTGAAGGCCACGCGATCGCGGGAGCGGTCAAGCACGCCTTGCTGCGATCCGCCCACCGTGTGAGCGACGTGCTCGTGCATATCGAGCCCGCGACCGATTGAGGAACACCCGCATGGTTGCGCAGGAGGAAACGCTGGCCCAAGCTCTGCCTCCTTTTCGTGCAGACCGACCGGTCTTGCCTACCCTTCGGGGATTTTTTTCCAAAACCGTCTTCTCTCATGAAAACCCGCGACGCCGTCCAGCCGCTCAGCAAAAACAAACATCTGCTCAAGTGGGTTGAAAAGATCGCCCAGCTCACGAAGCCCGCAGCGATCCATTGGGTCGATGGCTCGAAGCGGGAATACGATCGATTGTGTCGTCAACTGGTGGACGCGGGCACGTTCACCAAGTTAAACCAGAAGCTCTGGCCGGGCTGTTACTACGCGCGGTCCGATGCGAACGATGTGGCGCGTGTGGAGGATCGGACGTTCATCTGCTCGCTCTCGAAGGACGGCGCGGGACCCACGAACAATTGGGTCGAGCCCTTCGAGATGCGACGGAAGCTGAAAAAAGTTTTTGCGGGCTGCATGGCGGGACGGACGATGTATGTGCTGCCGTTCAGCATGGGGCCGGTCGGATCGCCCATGGCTCAAATTGGCGTGGAGTTGACGGACTCACCGTATGTCGTGGTCAACATGCGGATCATGGCGCGCATCGGCCTGCCGGTGTTTCGCGAAATCGATAAAGAGCAGAAACGCGTCGTCCCCTGTGTGCACTCGGTGGGCGCGCCGCTCGTAGGGAAAACGAAGGACGTGGCGTGGCCGTGCAACGCGGAGAAGTACATCGTGCATTTCCCCGAGACTCGCGAAATCTGGTCGTACGGTTCCGGATACGGCGGCAACGCGCTTCTCGGGAAGAAATGTTTCGCGTTGCGCATCGCCTCCAACATGGCGCGCGACGAAGGCTGGATGGCGGAGCACATGCTAATCCTGGGTGTGGAGGATCCGAAGGGCGAAAAGACTTATGTGGCAGCGGCGTTTCCGAGCGCGTGCGGCAAAACGAATTTCGCGATGTTGATCCCGCCGCCCCATTTTCAGAAGCAAGGCTGGAAAATTTGGACCGTCGGCGACGACATTGCCTGGATCAAACCCGACACGAAGGGGCGACTGCGCGCGATCAATCCCGAGGCGGGTTTTTTCGGCGTCGCACCGGGCACATCCGTGAAAACCAATCCCAACGCGATGGCCTCGCTTGCGAAGAACACGATCTTCACGAACGTGGCTCTCACGCGCGAAGGTGGCGTGTGGTGGGAAGGCATGACGGACACGCCGCCGGCCGAGTGCACCGATTGGCAAGGCGTGCCTTGGACACCCCAGCTCGCGCGGGAGAAAGGCGTGAAGGCCGCGCATCCGAATTCTCGTTTCACCGCTCCCGCGTCGCAGTGTCCGACGATCGATCCCGATTGGGAAAATCCTGAAGGCGTGCCGCTGAGCGCGATCGTCTTTGGCGGACGGAGAGCGACGACGATGCCGCTGGTTTATCAAGCGTTCAACTGGTCGGGCGGCGTGTACACGGGCGCGACCATGGGCTCGGAAATGACGGCGGCGGCGGCGGGTACGGTGGGCAAGGTACGCCGCGATCCGATGGCGATGCTGCCGTTCTGCGGCTACCACATGGCGGATTATTTCCGGCATTGGATAAAAATGCAGCGCAACCTCACGCAGACGCCGCGCGTGTTTCACGTGAACTGGTTTCGCAAGGATGTTGACGGCAAATTCGTCTGGCCCGGCTTCAGCGAGAATATGCGTATCTTGAAGTGGATCGTGGATCGCGCGCGTGGGCGTGCGCTTGGCCGCGAGACGCCGCTGGGCTGGATGCCGCGCTACGAGGACGTCGACTGGAGCGGGCTGGATTTCTCGAAGGAAAAATTCGACGCGATCATGACGGTGGACCGTGCGGCATGGCGCAAAGAAATCATGGAGCACGAGGAGCTGTTCCTCGATCTGCACGCGCATTTGCCGAAGGAGATGGTGTACGAGCGCGAACTGCTGATCTGCCGGTTGTAGGCGAAGATTTTTCCGACGCTTGCCGCGCGCAGGAATGCCGCCACGGTGGGCGGCCATGCTTGCGATTCACGGATTGAAGAAATCTTTCGTAACGCCTGAAGGCGCGCGCAGTCCGGTGGTCGAGATCTCGGATTTTTCGCTCGGCGCGGGCGAGCAGGCCGCGTTGCGCGGGGAGAGTGGTTCGGGCAAGACGACGTTTTTGAATCTCATCGCGGGAATACTGGCTGCGGATTCGGGTCGCATCACGGTCGATGGCGCGGACATGAGCGCGCTCGGGGAAGCGGGCCGCGATAAACTGCGGGCCGCGAAAATAGGATACATTTTCCAGACCTTCAATCTACTCCAAGGCTGCACGGTGCTCGAGAACGTGATGCTCGGCATGGCGTTCGGACCGGGCGGCGCGAGCAAGGAGCGGGCGCGTGCGATTTTGGAGCGCGTGGGATTGCGCGCACGCATCGATCATTTTCCCCGGCAACTTTCCACCGGGCAGCAGCAGCGCGTGGCGGCGGCGCGGGCGTTGGCGAATCGGCCGCGGCTCGTGCTCGCGGATGAACCGACGGGAAATCTCGATCGGAGGAACGCGGCGGAGGCACTGGAACTGATCCGTGAAACGTGTCGCGAAAGCGGCGCGGCGTTATTGCTCGTGAGCCACGATGAAGGCGTGCTGGCGCAGTTTCCCGGGGCAAAGGACTTCGCCGCGCTTAACTCGGCGGTGGGAGTGCGTCAGGCGCGGTGAACGCGCGCGGAAATCTCAAACGCCACATGACAAAGCCTAAAAAAATCCCGCTGAGCGCAGAGCGACGGAAAACGGAGAACGGCGTGAGTGTGGGCGGCCGAGCCGGTTGCCGCGTGGAATTTAAGGCCTCGTTGGCGTTTGGAATTTGGGCTCTGGAATTTTACCCACGTCATGACTCTTCCGCGTCTCATTTATCGTAGTCTTCGGCAGCATGCACTGTCCACGCTTGTGACCGCGGGAAGCATCGCGCTCGCGGCGGGGTTACTCATGACGGTCTGGATCGTGAAGGCGCAGACGCAGCGGGCGTTTACCGAAACGACAACGGGTTTTGATGCGGTGCTCGGTGCGCGCGGTTCGAAGCTACAGCTCGTGCTTAACGCGATTTTCCATCTCGAGGCATCTCCGGGAAATCTCGCCTGGGGGGACTATGAGCAGATCGCGAAACACCCCGCGGTGAAGACGGCGGTGCCGATCGCGGTGGGCGACAACTTCCAGGGATGGCGCATTGTCGGCACCGCGCCGGCGTTATTCACGACGGTGGAATTCGCGGAAGGGCGGAAGTATGCATTCGCAAGCGGAGGTTTGTTTGGCGATGGACGCGAAGCGGTGGTCGGGAGTTTTGCGGCGCAGAAGCTCGGCTGGAAAGTGGGCGATACGTTTCGCCCGTATCATGGACTCAACTTCGATCCGGCAAATCAGCACGAAGAGATTTTCAAGATCACAGGCATCCTCGCGCCGACGAACACCCCGGCGGATCGCGTGATCTGGATTCCCCTCAAAGGCGTGCAGACGATGAGTGGGCACGATCCACGGGCGGCGACGGACGTGAGCGCGGTGTTGGTGCAATTGCGTGCGCCGACGGCGGGCATCATGCTCGAGGTGATGTACAACAAGCAGGGTAACCGGCTCACGCTCGCTTATCCGACGAGCGCGATCATCGCGGATCTGTTTGCGAAGATCGGCTGGTTCGACCGCGTGCTCGCGCTGGTGGCGTATCTCGTGGCGCTCGTGGCGGCAGGTTCGGTGCTGGCGTGCATCTATGCGTCGATGAGCGCGCGGCAACGGGACATCGCGATCTTGCGTGCGCTGGGCGCGCGGCGGCGGACGATTTTTGGCGCGGTGGTGGCGGAGGCGGCGGCGATCGGTGCGCTGGGATCGGTCGTAGGCTTGGCGGTGTATTTCGGTCTGTTGCTCGGTGTGGCCGAAGTCATTCGCGCACAGACCGGCGTCGTGCTCGCCGTGGGCGAAGCGCATGCCGTGCTGTGGATTTGTCCGCTAGCCATGACGGCGCTCGCCGCGCTCGGCGGTGTGGTGCCGGCGGTGAAGGCGTACCGCGTGCCGGTGGCCGAGACGCTCGCGCCGGTGTCGTGACGGTCTGCCGCGCGGGGCGGCGGCCTATTGCGGCGCGCGTGCGGAACTCAGCGGATGGCAGCGACGCTTGCCCGGATTTTCGCGGGCGGTTTCTGCCGATTGGCGGCGGATGTAGTAGCGGACGGACGCGTGCTGTGAGACTGGCTGTGAGCACGCTGAAATGCCTGCGTAGGGCGGATGGCGTCCGATTGCCCCCGCTGCCGCAGACCTAGCCGGTCGGTTTCGGAATTTCGGTCCGTGCGCGCGTGGTGATCGTGTCGGTCAAATCGGTCGTGGATTTTTTTATTCCAACGAGGCGCGCAGTCGCGTGTGGGTGACGACGTGCGCGCATAGCACGGCGAGCGCCCGAAAGACACGTACTCGTACACAATCTCGGTGCGCTGGTTGGCGATTCGAGCGGCCTCGGCCTCGGCGAGGCGTTCGGAGGCCTCGAGAGCGGCGAGCTGGGCGTTGTGTAGAGCGGTCTGTTCACGTTCGATGCGGACGAGGGCGGCTCGCTCGGCCTCGGCTTTGTGGAAGGCATCGGCGCGCGCGCGGGCTTCGGCCGCTTGGCGTTCGGACTCACGGGCGGCGGCTTCATCGATCGGGTAACGAACGGCGAGTTCAGCCGGCAGAAGCGTTTTCGCCACGCCGCTCAACCCGTCCGCGTGCTGGATGACCACGGTGCGGGGTGTTTGCGACAGGACCGACGCCTCACGCAAAACCCGGCCGTCGGTAAGCGTCCAATCGACGGCGAGGGCGACTTGGCAAATGGAGAAGAGCCCCAAGGTGAGCAGCGAGGTTTTCATGGTTTTTATCCGAAGGGAAAGACGGGGAGTGGTGGTATTTGCGGCAACGTGCAGACGATTCATTGGACCCGCTTTGCCAAGAAACGTTCGCTCACTCCGCGTCGGCGTCGCCTTCGATGGTTTCACCTTGGGCGCGGTATTCGTTCAGTTTGTTGCGCAAGGTGCGGATGCTGATTTTGAGCATCTCGGCGGTCTTGGTGCGGTTGCCGTTGGTCGTGCGCAGGGCGCTGAGGATCGCCTGCTTTTCCATTTCCTCGAGTGGGATGATCGCTGGAGGATTCTCGATTTTGGATGCTGAACTGTCGCTACGCTCGGTAACTCGATTTTCGATTGGGGATGCCGAGGTCGGAAATGAAGGCGGTGTGGAGGTCGGCACCATCGGGGGCGCTGAGAAATTCAGCGGAGGCGTCGTGCCATGCGAGGGGGTTGGGAAGGGCGGGACTGTCGGTGCGGCGGCGGGCGCTGGGGCCGAGAACGTCGGGAGCGGCTCGGGCATCGGCGGGCTCGAGGAGGCGGACGACGAAACGGGAATGGCGGCACCGACGAGGCTGCGGCCGAGCATGGGGAGGCCGAGGGCGGCGGTCGAAATGGGGCGGCCGGTTTCGGAGAGGATCACCGCGCGCTCGATCGTGTTTTGAAGTTCGCGGACGTTGCCGGGCCATGGATACGCGGTGAGGGCGATGAGGGCGGTTTCGGAGAAGCCGGGGATCTTCAGGCCGTGTTTGCGGGCGCAGCGGCGGAGGAAGGCTTCGGCGAGGATGACGATGTCTTCGGCGCGTTCTCGGAGCGGTGGTACTTGGACGGGGAATACGTTGAGGCGGTAGTAGAGGTCGGAGCGGAAGTGGCCTTTTTCCACGAACTGCATGAGGTCGCGATTGGAGGTGGCGAGGAGGCGGACGTTGACCTTGATGGTCTTGGTGCCGCCGACGCGCTCGAATTCGCGTTCCTGAAGAACGCGCAGGAGCTTGGCCTGAAGGTTGGGCGGTATCTCGCTCACTTCGTCGAGGAGGAGCGTGCCGCGGTTGGCGAGTTCGAAGCGGCCTTCACGGCGGTCGGTGGCGCCGGTGAAGGAGCCTTTTTCATGACCGAAGAGTTCGCTCTCGATGAGGTTTTCCGAGAGAGCGGCGCAGTTGATTTTGATGTAGGGCTCGTTGCGACGCGGGGAGTGGCGGTAGAGCTCGCGGGCGATCATTTCTTTGCCGGTGCCGTTTTCGCCAGTGATGAGGACGGTGGCATCGGTGGGAGCAACGCGTTCGACGAGCTGGCGGAGACGTTGCATGGCTGGGCCCTTGCCCAACAGATCGCCCTCGCCGCCGTCTTGCTCGCTGAAGTAGCGGTTAACTTTGACCAGCTGGCGGTAGGAGTCGGCTTTTTTGAGAATGATTTCAATCTGGCCGGGCGAGAAGGGCTTGATGAGATAGTCGAAGGCACCGGCGCGCATACAAGATACGGCGCTTTCGATGGTGCCGTGGCCGGTCATCATGACGACGAGTGGGCGGTCGGGCAGAGCGCCGACGCGTTCGAGGAACTGCTGGCCGTCGCCATCGGGCAGGCGGACATCGAGCATGATGAGGTCGAAGGTTTCCTTTGCTAGCACGGCCTCGGCTTGGGCGATTGAGCTAACGATAGTTACCGAGAATTTTTTGCGCTTAAAGAGCTCGTCCAGGACTTTTTGGATGAGAGGTTCGTCGTCGAGAACGAGGATTCTTTCGAGAGACATGAGGCAGAGGCGCGATGGGCGGCGTGGAAAGAAGGAGGCGGGTTGAAGACCCGATCTAAAAGTGAGGGGCGGCCAATTCGCCCAGTCGCCGGGCCCCCTGTGGCAACCGGGAAAAGGTGTGGCGCGAGAAACATTTGGCGGGAGCGCGTGTTTGGCAATCGCGCAAAACGATTACCTGCAAGAAGCCCCGCCGGGCTTTACGCATTCGGCCCGCCGTGCGGCGAGATAGAATAACGCCGTGAATCAGGAAAACCCCTGATAGCGATCTCCGCTCTAGTTGTGCAACTATGATGGTTCCCACTTCACGCTAGTTATCCTGTTACCAACACCCATGTCTAAAATTCCATTCTTCAAAACCGGTCTGCTATCTGTGGTCGCTGGCTTTTTAACGACATCTGCGTCGGCCCAACTAACCGTCAACCTCACCGCGGGCGCGCAGGGCTGGTATGCGAGTGACGGCATCGAGGGATCCAGCAATCAGCCTTCGAGCACAGCGTTTAACGTAGGAGCGTTCGAGGGGTTTACGTATAACAACTTCTTCGTGTTCGATCGCTCCTTCGATCCGCTCCTGCAGTTCGCGCAGATCCGCAAGGCGACATTGGAGCTTTATTTGCCGGAAGACCTGCTCGACCTCGGTGCAAGCTACGTTTCTTCCGATGCCAACGATACGGGCGCGGTGTTTTCCCTCTATAAATTCTCGGGCGATCGCGCTGCGTTAAAAGCGGGCACGGGTGGGCTGACTGCGTTCGACGATCTGGGCGCCGATCCGGGCGGCACGTTCGGTGCGCGCGCAGTCTCTGCGGCAGACAACCTCCCGGGCGCGCTGATCTCGGTCGATCTCTCGGCGTACTTTTTGACTTACATCAACGGTTTGAGCGGCGAGTTCGTGCTAGGCGGCGCGCTTTCCAACCCGAACGACAATCCCTTGCCCGAGGATTTCGAATACATGTTCGGATTCAGCCAGAACTCGCCGATGGCGAACCTGCGTCTGGAGTTCGTCGCGGTGCCCGAGCCGGGGGCCTATGGACTGATTGGCGTGGGCGCTCTTGGTGTGTTGGCCTGGCGCCGCCGCGCGGTGAGAGCAGTCTACAACAAGGGCTAAAAACTCGCGGAGCGAGGTCCTCGCTCACTGGGCGGACATGCCGATGCGCTCAGGCTGGGATAAGGGCGCGGATCTGTTTAAGCACCTTCGAGGGAACGTAAGGTTTTGGCAAGTACGCGACTGGCTCGGCGAACCCGCGGTGGCGGTCCCCCGATCGAAACGCTCCGCTGGCAATGAGCAGCGGCAGTCCGGGCGCCTCGGCGCGGACGGTTTCCGAAACTTGCCAGCCGTCGAGGGAGGGTAGTCCGATATCGGTGAAGAGCAGAGCGATCTCTTCGCGGTGAGCCCGGAAAAGGCGGACGGCTTCCGCGCCGTCGCGCGCCCAAAGGACGCGCCAGCCTTCGGACGGGAGCAGTTCGAGCCAAAGCGCGCCGATGTCCTGTTCGTCTTCGACAAGCAGGATGGTGCGGCGATCGCTGCTGGTCGTGAACACCTCGGCTGGCGGAGTCTGCGCGGGTTCGGCGGCAGCCGGAGCGCGTGGCAGGAGGAGGTGAACACTCGTGCCTTGTCCGGGCGCGCTGTCGACTTCGATGAGGCCACGGTGGGCGCGCATGATGCCGTAGACGACCGCGAGGCCGAGGCCTCGAACTTCGGGGCCTTTATTGCGCGCGAAGAAGGGCTCGAACATGCGGGCGCGCGTGGCGGCGTCCATACCGCGGCCGGTGTCTTGCACAGAAACGCGAAGGAAATTCTTAGACTCGGCCGTAGTGGCGCCAGGAGCGAAGATCGACTGGCGGACTTCAGTGGTGTTGACGGTGAGGTTGCCTCCTTCGGGCATCGCGTCCCGGGCGTTTTCCAAAAGTTTCTGGATGGCTTGGCCAAACTGGATCGGATCGAGCGTGAGCTTCGCGTCGGCGGCTCCGTAGTTACGAACGATGTGGATCGCGGATGACCAATCGCCACAGGAACGGGCGATCACGTCGTCGAGCAATGCGTGCACATCGGTCAGGGAGAGTTCGGCATCTTGGGTGTTGGCAAACAGCTGGAGCTGGCGGACGACGTCGGCGCCGCGCCGTCCAGCATCGATGATGGTGTCCGCGTAATGTCCCAAGCGGGCGGGGTCCGAGGCGGATTCGCGCAGCAAACTCGCGTAGCCGAGGACGATCGCGAGCATGTTGTTAAAGTCATGGGCGATGCCCCCGGCGAGGGTGCCGAGACTCTCGAGTTGGCTGGCTTCATGAAGCCGGCTCTCCATCTTTTTCCGCTCGCGGAGGTCGGCGACGATGACGAGCTGGCCCGCGCCTGTTTCTAGAGGGACGACGGTGATCTCCGCGGGAAATGTTTCGCCGCGGGCGCTGGCGCATTCGGCTTCGCAGGGAGTGCCTTGTGAGACGCGGGCGCGGGCGAGTTCGCGGGCGGGGAGAAGGGTGTCGGCGTCACGACCGGACACTTCCGCCGGGCTCAGTCCAAAAAGGCGTGTGAAGGCGTGGTTACACTGGGTGACGCGGCCCGCCGGATCGATAAGGCAGAGGCCGAGTGGCACGGCTTCGTAGACGGAGTCCAGGAGCGCGTGCATGGCTTTGAGGCTGTCCTCGGCCATGCGGCGGCGGGTGATGTCGCGGGTGGTGGAAACGATATCGGCGGGAAGTCCGGTGGCAGGATCGCGCCGAGTCTTGCTGGTGGTCTCGCTCCAAAGGTGCGTGCCGTCTTTTTTCAGCAGCCGATGAACGAGCACACTCTCGTTGCGATCGCTGAAGTGATCTTCGAAGGTGCGCTGCAGTTGAGGAAAGTCGTCCGGGTGGACGAGGTCGGAGAGTGGCCGGCCGATAATTTCCTCAGGCTCCCAGCCCAACATGCTATGGCTCGATGTGGACGCGTAGATGCAGA
>WUUC01064853.1_pt1 | contig 28837 bp, 26 predicted proteins | sample 6278441 | NCBI WGS metagenome assembly WUUC01 (sample SAMN13675441, study PRJNA597444) | soil metagenome | isolation source: soil | place: USA: Washington | collected 2017-10 | reverse complement strand
AGTGTTTCAAGGTCGTATTGGTATGACATTCTGGTTCCCGCAAAAGAAAAACCCGATCAGCTTGTTTGCTAAATCGGGCTTCTCGCTCGCTTTAGCAGAATTTTGGAACTTCCGTTCCTACGCCCGCAAGCTGAAATCAAATCGGCGCACGGTGAGACTATTCCGCTGTCCGTACATTGTCAACAAAGCCGGACTCGCAGCGAGCTTTCGTGACGGGGTTGTCGTAAGTCGAAGCTCACGTAACATCGCTGATTTTGGCGAAAACGTCCCGACGCGCCTCGCGCTTCTCGCGTAACGCGCATGCGTCATCACAAAAGAACAGATGCACGACCTCACCATCATTACGACTCTCGCGGGCGCGCTTGCGTTTGCGCTTGTCCTCGGCTGGCTGACGCAGCGTCTCGGACTCTCGACTCTGGTGGGGTACATGATCGCGGGAGTTGTCGTGGGCCCGCAGACTCCCGGATTTGTCGCCGATACCGCGCTTGCATCGCAGATGGCGGAGATCGGCGTGATTCTGCTGATGTTCGGCGTCGGCATGCACTTTCACCCGGAGGAATTGTTACGGGTCTGGCGTATCGCTGTTCCCGGCGCAGTTGCGCAAAGCTTCGTTGCGGCGATTGCAGGTTGGGCGAGTGCGCGAGCTTTCGGCTGGAGCCACGTCGCGGGAGCAGTATTCGGAATCGCGTTGGCAGTCGCCAGTACGGTGGTGCTGATGCGGATGTTGACCGAGCACGACCGCTTGAGCTCGCGCGACGGGCACGTCGCGGTTGGATGGCTCATTGTTGAAGATCTATTCACAGTCGTCGCGCTGGTGGTGCTGCCCGCACTTGCGGTTGAGCAAGCTGAGGCGAACGTCATTGCGGGCTCTGTTGCAGCAGCGATCGCCAAGGCGGCAGTGTTCGCGGTGCTGATCTGGTTTCTCGGGACTCGCCTCGTCTCTCCCGTTATGGAGCGAATCACGCGAGCGCGCTCGACCGAGCTTTTCACGCTTACTGTTTTCGTCGTCGCGCTCGGTGTCGCAATCATCGCTGCGAAGGTCTTCCACGTTTCGGTCGCTCTCGGCGCGTTTTTCGCGGGCCTCGTGGTCGGACAATCCCGGTTCGGGGCACAGGCGGCTGCTGACATGGCGCCATTCCGAGACGTGTTCTCGGCGCTGTTCTTCGTATCGGTCGGGATGTTGTTTGATCCCGCGCTCGTTTTTTCAGAGCCGCTGCTCGCGCTGGCAGTTCTGGGCATCGTACTAGTCGTCAAGCCGCTCGTCGCTGTCGTCGTCGTTGCCGTTCTTCGCGCGACGTGGAGAACAGCGCTGACTGTTGCCGTGGGACTCGCGCAGGTCGGTGAATTCTCTTTCATCCTTGCCGAGCTCGGGACTTCGCTGAACATTCTTCCCCCCGAAGGAATGGATGCTCTGGTTGTCGCCGCGATCATCTCGATTGCAATCAATCCTCTGTTGTTCCGGCTGTTGCGGTCTCTGGAAGCGCGTAACGGCTGGCTGAGAGATGAGGAGGAACAAAGAGACACCGAAGCGGCCGGGCCTCTTGAAGAAATGACGCAGCCGCTTGTCGTCGCCGGAGTCACCGAAATTGGCCGCCGCCTCGTGCAGCGCTGCACCGAAGCTGGAGTGCCGGTGCGCGTAATCGATACGAACTACGATTCGCTCGAAGAACTTCGAAGCGAACGCGTTGCGACCGTGTTCGGAGATCCCGGGCGCGCCGACGTGCTTCGGGCGATGGGGGTGGCCAACGCAAGAATCATCGTCGTCACAAATATTTCGCTGGCGGACAAGATGCGCGTTTGCATGGCAGCGCGCGACGTCAATCCCCGGATCACTATCGTTGCAACAGCGAGCAGCCGCGCGGAGCGCGTATGGCTACACGAGTTCGGCGCAGCTCACGTGATCGACGTCGTCGATGAGATGACCGATTCGTTGTTCAGGTCGGTCCGCACTGCATTGTGAAGCGCTAGATCAGGCGGAGCGCTGCAGCATGCTCCAGTCGACGCCGAAGCGGCTGCAGAGGAAGTGGCTAATCCGCGGTGACGAGGTTGAGGTCGAGCTGATTGCTCGACCACTCAGGCGGTGACAATCGTGACGCTTCTCCGCGCCTTGCTTCGAGAGAAGCGAGATACTCGGCGGTGATGTCGCCGGTGATGTATTCGCCGCTGAAGCAGGAAGTTTCGAAACGCATGACCTTCGGATTCACTCGTCTCACGCAGTCGATCAGCGCATCGAGATCCTGATAGATCAAAGTATCCGCGCCAATCGCTTTCGCCACCTCGGATGCGCTGCGGTTGGTTGCGATCAGCTCCCGCGGACTCGGCATGTCTATGCCATAAACATTCGCGAAACGCACCGGCGGCGCGGCGGACGCAAAATGGACTTTCCTCGCGCCTGCTTCCCGCGCCATCGCGACGATCTCGCCGCTCGTCGTCCCGCGCACGATCGAATCGTCGACGAGAAGCACGCTCTTGCCTTTGAACTCGAGCGGCATCGGGTTCAACTTCTGGCGTACCGATTTTCGCCGGATTGCCTGCCCGGGCATGATGAAAGTGCGGCCGATATAGCGGTTTTTGACGAACCCCTCGCGGTAGCGCAGCCCGAGACGGTTCGCGAGCTGCAACGCGCTCGGGCGACTGCTATCGGGAATCGGAATGACGACGTCGACATCGAGATGCGGGTACGATTTTTTGATTTTGTCGGCGAGCGATTCGCCCATGTTTAGCCGCGTTTCGTAGACCGAAATTCCGTCCATCACCGAGTCCGGACGCGCAAGATAGACGTACTCGAAGATACATGGGCTCAAAATCGGATGAGCGGCGCAGGATTTGCTGTAGAAATTTCGGTCTTCGTCGATCAGGATCGCTTCGCCGGGAGCGACGTCGCGCAAAAGCTCGAAGCCGAGCGTGTTCAGCGCGACCGATTCTGAAGCGACCATGTATTCCGGCCCCGCGGCAGTCTCATTGCAACCGACGACGAGCGGACGGATTCCAAACGGATCGCGAAACGCGAGCAAGCCATACCCGGCAATCATTGCTACGACGGCGTACGCGCCGCGGACGCGACGATGCACACCTTCGACCGCGGTAAAGATCGTCTGCGGATCCAGCCGGTGACCGATGCTCGCCTCCTGCAGCTCATGCGCGAGCACATTGAGCAGGATTTCGGAATCAGAATTTGTATTGACGTGCCGAAGGTCCTGGCGGAACAGCTCACGCTTCAACGCCTCGGAGTTCGTCAGGTTGCCGTTATGGCCGAGCACGATGCCAAAGGGCGAGTTGACGTAGAACGGCTGCGCCTCGGTCGCAGAGTATGCAGAACCGGCGGTCGGATACCGGCAATGCGCAACGCCAACGTTGCCGAGCAGGTAGCGCATATCGCGGGTGCGGAAAACGTCGCGCACCATTCCGCTGCCCTTGTGCATGTGAAATGCAGCGCCTTCGGCGGTCACGATTCCCGCGGCATCCTGACCGCGGTGCTGCAGCACAAGCAGCGCGTCGTAGAGCAGCTGATTAGCGGGCGAGTTTCCGACGACGCCGGTTATTCCGCACATAGAGACGGATAGCGAGAACGTGGCTTTCGACGATGAAATCAGAGTGCAAAGGCTTGACTTCGTTCACTTGCTCGCGACAACGCCGTCGAACCCCAGCGTTTTCACTTTATCGCGCACCTTTTCCGCTTGCTCACGGCTGGCAAACGGGCCGGCGCGTACCCGCGTGATTTTGCTGTCACCAGATTGCGCGGTTTCGGTATACGACTTGATGCCCGCTTTCTTAAGCCGATCTTGCGCCTGCTTGGCGTTCTTGGGATTCGAGTAGGAACCTAGCTGCACGATGAATCCGCCGCCCTTTTCTGAAGCGGGTTTCCGCTCTTCGACTTTCTCTGCGGGCTTTTGCGCCGGCTCCAACGTCTTGACCGGCTCCTTCTCGGCAGGTGGGGGTTCGGTGGGCGCGGCCTTCGTGTCGGTTGGCGCAGATTCCTCGGTCACAGAAGCGGTGGTCGCAGGCGGCGGTACGGGCGAAACCGGTTCCGTAACGACCGGCTTCGCGGGCTCGGCGTCTTTCGGAGGAATCTGAATCGAGATAGTTTCGTTGACCGGCTGCGGTTCGTTATCGAGGACAAAAGGTAGAATCGCGACCGCCAAAACTACGAGCACGATGGCTCCGATCAACCGCCGGCGCGCGCGCTTTTTGAACTGTACTTCCTGATCGCTGAATTTGCTCATCGCTCGATGGCGCGGAGACGGCGAAGGACGTCGCCGACAGTGTGAAACGATCCGAACACCAAAATTCTATCATTATCGCGCGCGTGCCTGCGCGCTTCGTCGAACGCCTCCACGACGGTGGCGAAGCGGGTCGACCGCGCGGCGAGACCATGCGCAGCCAGTTCCTGCTCAATACGCTCGACGCTCGCGCCGCGCCGTTCGGTGATTCCCGAGATCAGCCAATCGCTGATTTCGTGTTTCACTTCTGCGATGACGCCATGGATGTCCTTGTCTGCAAGCATCGCGAACACTGCGAACGTCTTTCCAAAACTCGGCATCATCCGCAGGTTGGATGCGAGATTGGCCGCCGCATGCGGATTGTGCGCGACGTCGAGAATAACGACCGGTCTTCCCGGAAGGACTTGAAAGCGGCCTGGCAGTTCGGCTTGAATCAGTCCCGAGCGCACATCGTTCGCGGTGAGCGGCAACGTATCTCTCAGCTCGTCGAGCGCAGCGAGTGCGGTGGAAGCATTGCGCAGCTGGTAAGTTCCGCGCAGCGCAGGGTAGGGAAGGCCCGAACGCGTGCTGCGCCTGCCATGGAAACGCCATTGCGCTTCTTCCGCGTTAAATTGGAAATCGACTCCGATACACTGCAGGTCCGCGCCTACTTTTCCCGCGTGCTCGCGAATTGAAGCGGGGACGTCGGGTTCGCCGCAGATCGCTGGTCTTCCGGCCCGGAATATTCCCGCTTTTTCGAACCCGATCTTCTCGCGGTCGTCGCCGAGATAATCCATATGATCCATCGCGATCGAAGTGACGACTGCGCAATCGGTGTCGAACGCATTCACTGCGTCCAATCTTCCGCCAAGGCCAACCTCGAGAACCGCGATATCGACGTTGCCGTGTTTGAAAATCAACATTGCGGCAAGCGTTGCAAACTCGAAATACGTCAGCGGAACATTGCCTCGTGCTCGCTCGATCTGGATGAACGCTTCTATCAGCTTCGCATCGGAAACAGGCGCGAGATCAACTCGGATGCGTTCTCTGAAATGCTCCAGGTGAGGGGACGTGTAACATCCGACCCTGTACCCCGCCGCCCGGAGGATTGCTTCGAGCATCGCGCTCGTAGAACCTTTTCCGTTCGTGCCCGCAACGGTGATGAGGGGAAAAGACGGATTGAGGGCGAGCGCATGCCTCGTTTGCGCCACCCGTTCCAGCCCCATCGCGATCGATTGCGGATGAATGCGCTCGAGGTAGGCGAGCCATTCGCTCAGCGTTTCGGGCTGTTGCGCTGCAAGTTGAGTGCGATTCAAATGGAAACACCAGGCAAAAGCCTGATCACGCTTGCGCGGGCGGAAGCTCCATGAGCAGCGTGATCAGATTTGCAAGCTTGTCGCGAAGCTCCCGGCGGTCGACGATCATGTCGATCGCGCCGTGCTCGAGCAGGAATTCCGCGCGTTGAAATCCTTCGGGCAGCGTCTCGCGCACGGTTTGCTCGATCACGCGCGGGCCGGCGAATCCGATAAGCGCGTTCGGTTCGGCAATCACGATATCGCCTATCATCGCAAAGCTCGCCGAAACCCCACCCATCGTAGGATCGGTCAATACCGAGATGAACGGCAAGCGCGCATTGGCAAGTTGCGTCAGCGCCGCGCTGGTCTTGGCCATCTGCATGAGCGAAAGAAGACCCTCCTGCATCCGTGCGCCGCCGCTTGCGCTGAAACAGACGAGCGGAATGTGCTGCTCGATCGCGCATCCGCATCCGCGGACGAAGCGCTCTCCCACGACCGAGCCCATCGAACCACCGAGGAACTTGAACTCGAACGCGGCGGCAACCAGCGGGATACTTTTGATCGTTCCCTGCATGACGACGAGTGCGTCTCCTTCGCCGGTTTCCTCCTGTGCTTCCGCAAGTCGCTGCGAGTAGCGTTTGCTGTCCTTGAATTTCAGCGTGTCGACCGCCTCGACTTCGCTCCCGATTTCGAAGCGGCCTTCCGCGTCGAGCAGGAATTCGAGACGCTCGCGTGCGGAGAGTCGATTATGATGACTGCATTTCGGGCACACGTAGCTGTTGTTCTCCAGATCGGCGCGGTAAAGCACCGCTTCGCACGATGCGCACTTCGACCATAAGCCCTCCGGCATCGTTTTTTTGATTCCGCCAGCGTTGCGTTTGATCTTGGGCGGAAGAAGTTTTTGTAGCCAGCTCATCGGGCAAAGACAGGATTGGCGATCGACAATTCAAGATCGAGTAAGTTGTTCTTCATCTGTCGCCAGAAGCCTGAATCCTGACTCCTGAATCGGGATTCTTGACCGAATCCTTCATCGTGAATCGTGAACCCTCGTCCAGTGCCGCCCGTATGCGCGATACGAAACTCGACACGTTCTCCAATACTTTGTCGGCCGGCGATGATTCGATTTCTTCAACGATACGGCTGCCGATGACGATGCCGTCGGCAATTTCGCCAATCGTCCTCGCGGAATGTTCGTCGCGAATACCGAAGCCCACGCTGACCGGAAGTTTCACGCAATCTCGGATAAACGGCAATTTCTTCCCGACTTGGTCGAGGTCGAGGTGAGCGGCTCCCGTTACTCCCTTCAACGAGACGTAGTAAACGTAGCCGCGAGCCAGCTTGGCCACTTCGGCTATTCGCTGCTGCGTCGACGTTGGTGCAAGCAGAAAAATACTGTCGATATCCAATCCATCGAGCGTACGAGTGAGCTCCCCAGCTTCCTCCGGAGGATAGTCGACGACAATCACGCCGTCCACATTCGCGGTCTCCGATCGCCGCGCGAAGTTCTCGATGCCCATCGCTTCTATTGGGTTCGCATACCCCATGAGGACAACCGGCGTCTTCTTGTTGTCCTTGCGAAATATCGAAACGATCTCGAGCACGTCCTTGAGCGAAACGCCCTTCGCAAGCGCGCGTTCGCTAGCCCGCTGAATCGTCGGTCCGTCGGCCATGGGATCGGAGAAAGGCACGCCGAGCTCGATGATGTCGGCGCCCGCGTCGACGAGCGAATGCATGAGCGCAGGCGTCATTCCCGGGCTGGGATCTCCGGCAGTAATGAAGGCGATCAGCGCCTTCTTCTGCGCCGAAGAGAGATTTTCGAACGTCGCGGCGATGCGTCGGTTCACAAGCTGATCCCGGACACGCTCGCGATCGTCGGCATATCCTTGTCGCCGCGTCCTGAAAGATTGACCAGGATGATTTCATCCTTGCTCATTTCTCGCGCCAGCTTCGCTGCATATGCAACCGCATGCGCGGATTCGAGCGCGATCAGCAGCCCTTCGAAGCGCGCGAGATCGTGGAACGCAGCGAGCGCTTCATCGTCGCCAACCGCGACATATTCGGCGCGGCCATTGTCCTTGAGCCAAGCGTGCTCCGGACCGACTCCAGGATAGTCCAGGCCGGCGGAGATCGAATGCGTTTCTACGATCTGACCGTTCTCGTCCTGCAACAAATAGCTGCGCGCGCCGTGCAGCACGCCGGGCTTTCCCGCACAAAGCGTCGCGGCATGCTTGCCGCTCGCCAACCCGTGACCCGCCGCCTCGACGCCGATCAAGCGGACGTTCTCTTCACCGATGTAGGGGTGGAAGAGACCGATCGCATTCGACCCGCCTCCAACACATGCAACGAGGGCATCTGGCTGGCGTCCTTCCATCTCGAGCATCTGAGATTTCGCCTCGCGGCCGATCACTGACTGGAAATCCCGCACCATCATCGGGTAGGGGTGCGGACCGGCAACGCTGCCGATGATGTAGAACGTGTTCTCGACGTTGGTCACCCAGTCGCGGAGCGCTTCGTTGAGCGCGTCCTTCAGCGTCTTCGATCCCGATTCCACCGGCACGACAGTCGCGCCAAGCAGCTTCATGCGAAATACGTTCGGCGACTGACGCTTGATGTCTTCGCTACCCATGTAGACGACGCAGTCCATTCCGTAGCGCGCGGCCACGGTCGCCGAAGCGACGCCATGCTGCCCAGCGCCCGTCTCGGCAATGATGCGCGGTTTACCCATTCGCTTCGCGAGCAGCGCTTGCCCGACGGTGTTGTTGATCTTGTGCGCGCCGGTATGGTTGAGGTCTTCGCGCTTGAGATAAATCTGCGCGCCGCCGACGTGCGCGGACCATCGCCGCGCTGGATAAATCGGGCTCGGCCGCCCCACGTAGTGCTTCAGCTCGTATGCGAATTCGGCGACGAACTCCGGATCATCACGGTATCGAACATATTGCGCGCGCAACTCATCGAGCGCCCGCATCAGCGTTTCGGCGACGAACACTCCGCCGTAGCGGCCGAAGTGTCCGCGCTCGTCAGGCAGATCGTAGATCTGCATCTCGCACTTCCTGCATGAAAGCGGCGAGCTTCGCCGCATCCTTGATTCCTGGCGCGCTTTCCACCCCGCTCGCAACATCGACCGCCCATGGTCGCACCGTCTTGATCGCCGTCTTCACGTTGGACGGGTTCAGACCGCCGGAAAGGATAATGGGGATCGGCATTTTTGAAGGAATGAGCTGCCAGTCGAAAGCGTGTCCGGTGCCTCCCGGCTGGCCGGCAACGTGTGCGTCGAGCAGCAGCGCGCGAGCGTCGGAATATTGGGCTGCGTATTGTAGCAAATCCGTATCTGGCGCAACCCGCACCGCCTTGACGTAGGGGATGCCGAACTGCTTGCAGAAGTCGGGGCTTTCTTTGCCGTGGAACTGCAGCAGTGCAAGCGGCAAGGCATTGATTGTTTCGTGAACGAGGTCCGGCGCTGGGTCAACGAACACCGCCGCGATGCTCATTTCCCCGGGCACGACGCGGCAAATATCGCGCGCGTGAGAAAGGCTTACACAACGCCGGCTCTGCGGCCAGAAGTTGATCCCGATTGCGTAAGCTTCGAGCTTGGACGACAGCAGCGCGTCGGAAACGCGAGTGATGCCGCAAACCTTGACGTGCGTTCGTCTGCTCATAGACGCGGGCCGCTCGGAATCTTCCAGACCGGATCGTAAACGACGTTGGCAAGATACAGCCCGTCGGGGGCGAAAGTTGGCGCGGCCAAGCGGCGGTCCCTCGATGCGAGGACTTCGCGTATCCAACTGGCATTCCGGCATCCCGTTCCGACCCTGACGAGCGACCCGACGAGGTTGCGTACCATGTGATAAAGAAACGATTGTGCGGCGAACTCGAACGTGAAGATATGTCCGTCCCGGGTTATTTCAATTCTGCGCATCGTTTTAACAGGTGATGCCGCCTGGCATTCGCTCGCGCGAAATGCGCTGAAGTCGTGCGTGCCGACGAGGATTTGCGCTGCTTCGCGCATCGCGGCGAGGTCGAGCCGCCGATGCGTCCAACCCATCCGTTTGTACTCCAGCGCGGGGCGTACCACGTGGCAAGACAGAATGTAGCGATAGCATCGTTCGCGCGCCGAATTACGCGCATGGAAATCGTCCGCAACCTGTGCCGCCCACAGCACGCCGATCGTCTTGGGTAGATGCGTATTTACCCCGCGCACCCACGCGGTAAGTGGCCGCGAAACTTCCGTATCGAAATGCACGACTTGCAGCAGCGCGTGTACCCCGGCATCGGTTCGGCCTGCGCAGACGGTCGCGATTTTTTCGCCGGCAATATTCTCCAGCGCGGTTTCGAGATGGTCCTGCACGGAACATCGGTGTGGCTGCGTTTGCCAGCCGCAGAAGGTGCTTCCTTCGTACTCGAGCCCGAGGGCAAACCGCATCGCTCAAAAAATAAGGGGCGCATTCGAGCGCCCCTTTATCGTAACCTTAAGTGCCGTTACAAAGTTGCGAGCATTGAGCGCGCAGCTCTCTGCTGCTTCGCATCGCCATCCTTGATGACTTCTTCGAGGATCTCGCGCGCGCCTTCTTTTTCTCCCATTTCCTGATACGCCCGCGCAAGATCGAACTTGGTCTCGACTTGCTGCCAGATCTCGTCCTGCACGCTGCTCGGCGACGGCTGATCCTCGAAGTTCAAGTCGATCTCCGAAAGCTTCGGACCGGAGCCGAAAGAGAGATCTCCCGACTGACCGTTTCCACCGTGCGCCGCAGCAGGCTCATCGAACGACAGCGCAGGTTCCTCATGAGCGGGAGTGAAATCGAGCTTTTCGTCAGCCGCCGGCTCTACCGGGCGCTCGAAATTGATGTCGGTTTCGGTTGCGGCAAGGTGACGCCGCTCGGCGTTGAAGTCTATCGTCGCGATCAATTTTTCGGGAGTGAGCTCGGGCTCTTCTACCGGCTGCTTCTCTTCAATCTTGTCGTGCAGGATCAGCGTTTCATCCGAAGCAAAAGCGGGTTCGGTCTGGACGCCCGCCGAAGTCTCGGGCTCTTCTTCGAAGTCCAAACCGGGGATAGTGTCCACCGGATGAGCTGCCGGTTCGGCAACGAGAACCGGCTCTTCCGCGGCATCGCGGTCCTGACTGAGATCAATCGGCTCTTCCTGCGCATAGAGCGGGTTGTTGGGCGCGAGCAGGATTCCCATCGCCGCGGCACGCTCCCATACCGGCCCCATTCCTCCCGTTACGCCGTGAAGCTGCTGCGCGACGCTATTGAAGGATGCAAAGTCCTTGCGTCTCGAATAGATCTCGAGCAGCTTTAGATGAATTTCGTGACGGTTCGGGTTCTTCCTCAAGCCGTCCTTCAGAATTTCCTCGGCCTGCTGCTCGCGGTCGTAAGCAAGGTAGACCTCGGCTTCAGAAAGCGGATCTATCTCTTCGCCCGGGACTGCAGCGGTTTCGACCGCCGGCTGCTCAACGACTTGCTCGTGCTCGATCGCGAACGGCTGTTCTTCGACCGTGGCTACCGCCGTTTCTTCCTGCCTGCGGCGGATTGCCTTGAACGCCAGCAGGGCACCCAGTATGACGATGAGACCTATCGCAGCGAGGTAGAGCGGGTTCTGCAGCAGATCGTCGATCAGCGAGCTCTCCGGCGCTTTCGGCGCGGCGGGCGGAGCAGGCGCGGTGGCGGACGTGCCTGCTTCGGGTTTTTGCTCGACGGGCGCGGAAGCGAGCTCAGGTTGCTGAACCGCCGCTGCGGGCACCTGGCCCTTGAGCTCGACCAGGCGTTTCATTTCTTCCACCTGCTTCTCCAGGATTGCGACGCGCTCGTTCGCGTCCCTTACCGCCTGTTCCTTCGCGATGACTTCCTCTTCGAGCGATTTGACCCTTTCCTGCAGCGCGCCGCTCGTCTGCGGCTTGGCGCTCGCCGTCGTCTCGGCTCTGGAGATTCGCAGCACTTCGTTTGCCTGCGCTTTTTCGGCGCCAGCGTCGGCGACCGAAATCTTGCCGCTTGCGCTTTGCGCCGATCCCGCATCGGCAACTGCGACAGGAGCCTGCGCGAGTTTTTGCCGGTATGAGTTCCAGTCGGCTGTCTGGGCTTTCACTTCCGCGATCGCGTCAGACCTGCCGACGGCGGTAAATTCAGTGGCATCGGGCACGCGAAGGATATAGCCGGTTTTCAAGCGGTTCATGTTGCCGCGGAAGGCATTCTGATTCGCGCGATAAAGCGAAACCAGCGCCTGTTCCAGGTTGACGCCGTCGGCTTTGACTTCACGAGCGATGCTGGAAAGCGTATCGCCAGATTTCACCGGGCCATATTCGCCTGCTCCAGCAGTCTCCGGGGCAGCCGCTGGAGCAGCCGGAGCGGCAGCCTTGGCAACTGGCTTCGTTTCCTCAGTTTTCTCCGGCGTCAACGCGACCGGCGGCGAGAGCGGAATGCCTACGTCGGGCGGATCGAGCAACGCCGTATATTCGCGGACGATGCGTCCGGACGACCACGACAGTTCAACGAGAAGATCGAGGAAAGGCTCGTCGAACGGCTGAGCCGAAGTGACCTTGATGACGGGCTGCCCACGGTTGTTCTTGTCGACGGCCAGCTTGAGTTGTGCGAGCTGTGTCGAATAGGCGATTCCCGCTTGTTGAAACGCATCCGAGGAAGCGAGCCGTGCCGCGAGCGAACCTACCTCATCCTTTTCGACGGCAAGCAACTCGATTTCCGCGCGCAGCGGCTGTCCCAATCCCGAGTAGACAGTCAGCTTTCCAAGACCCGCGGCCTGCAGCAGGCTGGTCGTGCAAAATATGACAGCCGCAAAAATGGTTATGCTGAGAGTTCTTGTACTCACCGTGCGCCCCTTCTGACAAAACATATTGAAAAATAACATCATGGGCTTAGAGTTGCAAGCTAAACTTGAACCTTACCTATAGTTAAAGAAACTTCTCAATCAGTATTTCAGCAATTTGTATGCTGTTGAGCGCCGCTCCCTTGCGCACATTGTCTGAAACGACCCAAAGATTAAGGCCGCGGGGATGCGAGATGTCTTCACGTATGCGGCCGACGAAAACATCATCTTTGCCGGCCGCTTCCAACGCCGGCGTAGGATAGCCGCCCGGTTTGCGCTCGTCGAGGACGGTAACCCCGGGCGCTTCGCGCAAGAGCCGCATCGCTTCGTCGACCGAAAGCTTTTTCCTTGTCTCGATATGGAGCGCTTCGGAATGCCCGTAAAAAACGGGGACGCGCACCGTCGTCGGATTCACCTTGATCGACTCGTCCTCCATGATCTTCTGCGTCTCCCAGACCATTTTCATTTCTTCTTTGGTGTAGCCGTTGTCCTGAAAGACGTCGATGTGCGGCAGCACATTGAACGCGATCTGCTTGGGGTAGACCTCTGCCGTGACCGATTTTTGATTGAAGATCGCGCGGGTCTGGCTCGCAAGCTCGTCGATCGCTTCCTTGCCTGTGCCCGAAACCGACTGGTAGGTCGCGACGTTTACACGTTCGATTGCCGCCGCGTCGTGCAGTGGCTTCAGCGCAACGACCATCTGTATGGTCGAGCAGTTCGGATTCGCGATAATTTTTCGTTTCTTGTATCGGTCGATCGCGTGCGCGTTGACCTCGGGGACCACGAGCGGTACTTCCGGGTCGTAGCGGAACTGCGCGGTATTGTCGATCACGATGCAGCCGGCTGCGGCAGCTTTCGGCGCATACTCGGCCGACACGCTGGCACCCGCAGAAAAAAGGCCGATCTGAGCCTTCTTGAAGTCGAAGTCAGCGACGTTCAGTACGGTGAGCTCTTTGCCGCCGAAGGAAACCTTGCTGCCGGCAGACCGGCTCGAGGCAAGCGGATACAGATTTCGCACCGGAAAATTGCGCTCTTCGAGGATCGACAGCATCGTTTCCCCAACTGCGCCAGTCGCTCCCAAAACGCATACGTCGTATTGCTTGTTCATCGAGAATCCAAAAGTGCCGCGGCGACGGCGTCCCCCATCTCGCCCGTGCTGACGCGCTTGCAGTGAGTTTGAAGAATGTCGGGAGTGCGCAGGCCTTGCGAAAGCGTCTTCGATACCGCTTGTTCCACCCGGTCTGCGAGCTCTGCGCGACCGCAAGTATAACGCAGCATCATCGCGACCGAGAGGATGGTCGCAAGCGGATTAGCAATATTTTTGCCCGCGATGTCGGGCGCCGAGCCGTGCGCCGGCTCGTACAGGCCTTTACCGTCGGAGTCGAGCGAAGCGGACGGAAGCATTCCGATCGAACCGGTGAGCATCGCCGCCTCGTCGGAGAGAATATCGCCGAACACATTGCCAGTGAGGATGACATCGAACTGCTTCGGATTTTTGACGAGCTGCATCGCGCAGTTGTCGACGTACATATGTGTAAGCGTTGCCTCCGGATACTCGCTCGCGACGCTGGTCACAACCTCGCGCCACAGCTCGCAAGCTTCGAGTACATTCGCCTTGTCGACCGAGCACACGCGGCGGCTTCGCTTCATCGCCACCTGAAACGCAACGTGCGCGACGCGGCGGATTTCCGGCTCGGAATATGTCATGGTGTTGAAGCCCTCTCGCTCGTCTCCGCGCATGCGGATTCCGCGCGGTTCGCCGAAATACAGATCCGACGTAAGCTCGCGAACGATCATGAGATCCAGGCCAGATACAACTTCAGCGTGGAGCGTGGACGCGCTCGCAAGCTGCGGAAACAAGATCGCGGGACGCAAGTTTGCGAACAAGCCAAGCGCTTTGCGGATCCGCAGGAGGCCGCGCTCGGGCCGCCTATCACGAGGTAGCTTTTCGTACTTCGGCGCGCCCACGGCGCCTAGCAGGATCGCGTCACACCGTTGCGCGAGCGCAAGCGTTGTTGCTGGCAATGGATCGCCCGCCGCATCGTAGCCGGCGCCCCCGATCGGCGCATATTCGAGCTCGGTGCTGAAACCATATGCCTCCAACGCGCGCAGCACCTTGCTCGCCTGCGCGACGATTTCGGGGCCGATGCCGTCGCCGGGCAGGACCGCGATTTTCATGATTGAGGGATTCAGGAGTCAGGATCAGCAGTCAGGATTCAAAACCGAGATCTACTTGTTTCATCTTCATCTTTCACCTTCATCCTTTCGCGAATAGGCGATGGGCCGCCCCGAGCCATCGCGCAGATTCGACTCGCGAAAAGTATCGTGCGAGCGCTCGCCTTTGCACGAATACAGCGTGGCCGCCCGTCGCGCTCGCGAAACTTTTCGCGATACGGCTCATCCCTCAAACAGCCACGGCTGCTCGGCGCGCCGCTTCGACTCAAACGCTCTTATTTCTTCCGCATGTTCGAGCGTGAGGCCGATCTCGTCGAGTCCCTTGAGCAGACAGTTCTTGTGAAACGGCTCGATCGAAAATCTGAACTGCATGCCATCAGGATTGGTCAGCGTCTGCTGCTCAAGATCAATTGTGACGCGATAACCGTTGCGCGCTTGTACTTCATCAAACAAGTGCTCGATTTCATCCGCTTTGAGCACGACCGGCAAAAGGCCGTTCTTGATCGAATTGCTGTAGAAGATGTCAGCAAAGCTAGTCGCAACGACTGCGCGAAAGCCGTAATCGAGCATCGCCCATGGCGCGTGCTCGCGGCTCGATCCGCAACCGAAGTTCTCGCGCGCAAGCAGGATCGATGCGCCGTGATACCGGGGGAAATTGAGAACGAAATCCGGGTTGGGCCGGCGCTCTGGTTTGGTTGACGGATCGAGGTAGCGCCATGAGTCGAACAAGTTCGGTCCGAAGCCCGAACGCTTGATCGACTTCAAAAATTCCTTTGGAATGATCTGATCGGTGTCAACATTGGCGCGATCAAGCGGCGCAACCAACCCGTCGAGGCGAACAAACTTCTGCATCTAGCGCTTCTTCTGCTCCGCCTTGCTTTCGATCTTGTCGCCCAGCTTTTCAACGTCGCGTCCGAATCCCGCCATCGTATTGCATCCCATCGTGGCGAGCGCGAGTAACACGCTCAATAGCGCAAAAGACCTGCGAACCATTTTGACTCCCCGTTATACACGAATGTCAACGAAGTGCCCGGCAATTGCGGCCGCTGCCGCCATCTCCGGACTGACAAGATGAGTCCTTCCGCCAGCGCCCTGTCTTCCTTCGAAGTTGCGGTTTGAAGTCGACGCGCAACGCTCCCCTGGTTCGAGCCGGTCGTCGTTCATCGCAAGACACATCGAGCATCCCGGCTCGCGCCACTCGAATCCTGCTTGCGTGAAAACTTTATCCAGCCCTTCCTCTTCCGCTTGCTGCTTGACTTGTCCCGAACCCGGGACAACGAGCGCAAGCTTGATATTTTTTGCGATTGCCTTTCCGCGCACCATCGCCGCGGCCGCGCGCAGATCCTCAATGCGCGAATTGGTGCATGAGCCGATGAAGATTTTGTCGAGGCGGATTTGCGTCAACGGCGTATTGGGTTCGAGCGCCATATATTTGAGAGCGCGCTCCATCCCTTCCCGGCGTGTCGTGTCTCGCTCATGGGCGGGATCGGGAACATTCCCCGTAACCGGCGCCACCATTTCGGGCGACGTTCCCCAGGTCACCTGCGGCGCGATTTCATCAGCCGCAATGTGAACCTCTTTGTCGAAGCGCGCGCCTTCGTCGCTTTTGAGCGTGTGCCAATATGCGCAGGCGCGCTCCCACATTTCACCTCGTGGGGCGAAGCGGCGGCCTTTGAGATACGCGAGTGTTGTTTCGTCCGCAGCGACGATTCCTGAGCGAGCACCGGCTTCGATCGCCATGTTGCACAAAGTCATCCGGCCTTCCATCGAAAGGGTGCGAACGACACTGCCTGCGAATTCGATTGCATGACCGGTGCCGCCGGCGGTGCCGATTTTGCCGATGATCGCAAGCGCGACGTCTTTTGCAGTCACTCCTCGCGGAAGCCCGCCTTCGACACGAATCAGCATCGCTTTCGATTTCTTGAGTGCGAGACACTGCGTCGCGAGAATATGCTCGACTTCGGACGTGCCGATTCCGAATGCGAGCGCGGCAAACGCGCCATGCGTGCTCGTGTGCGAGTCGCCGCACACGACCGTCATTCCCGGAAGCGTCGCGCCCTGCTCGGGACCTATGACATGCACGATTCCCTGATTACGATGGCGGAACGGGAAATAAACTTTCGCGCCGAAATCGCGGATGTTGGAGTCGAGCGTTTCAACTTGGAGGCGCGAAACGGGATCGGTAATCCCCTGATCCCAGTGTGTAGTCGGCGTGTTGTGATCAGCAGTCGCGACGATCGAATCGGGCCGCCAAGGCTTGCGTCCCGCGATTCGCAGTCCCTCGAACGCCTGCGGGCTCGTCACCTCGTGAACGAGATGGCGGTCGATATAGATGAGCGCCGTGCCGTCGGGCTCCTGCCGCACGACGTGCGAATTCCAGAGCTTGTCGTAGAGCGTTTCCGGTTTCATGGTGGGGCGAAATTATACGCGCATCCCGACCCGGGGCATGAGCGCGAGCAAACGGAAACGGCCGGTTCACCGGCCATTATTTATCAAAAGCTATGGCATGAACCTGTGTAGGCAAAGAGAGCGAATCGTGATCTTTGGCAAGCCTCTGGCAACAGAATCGTGAAACCTGACTTTTGCTCATCCTCGGATGGCGACGGAGCGGATTTCGTTGAAGGGCTAGGCGCGAGGAACGTCATTGGTTCCATTCCAAAGAAGGATCTCTCGATATCGCGCCAAGCCTGCTCGCAACAGTCCTTCGATACGTTTTGCCGGTCGTGGTGAGTAGCTCGAAAGAGCGTATCGAACCAACGTGGTGAGTAGCGGCTTCGGCGCGTACCGAATCATGGGTTGCTGCCTTAAAAAGCAGACTCATGCGTTGCTCGCGTTGCCGATATCGACATCGTTGCCAATATCGACATATTGGCTGCGCCCTTCCGCGCCTTATTCGACTTGTCGCACCACAACGCACAACGTGGAGGTTGCGAGATAAGCTTCAGCGTCGCGATTGCTTGCCGCCTTTGTAGTGAGATAGTGCCTCAGGCATCCATTTCTCTATCTGTGCGATCCGCGTTTCGCTGGCAGGGTGCGTAGAGAGAAGCTCGGGCGGACGCGCCTGGCCCTGCGATGCCTTTGCCATTTTTACCCAAAGCTCACGCGCTGCTCGCGGATCGTACCCGGCTTTCGCCATGTAGATCATTCCGAGCTTGTCGGCTTCCGATTCCTGCAGCCGAGAGTAGGGCAGAAGCACTCCAACCGTCGCCCCGGCGCCGAGTGCGGCAGTAACGAGTTGCACGGTCGTGGGGTCGCGATTGGACAACGCAAGCGAAGTTGCGGCAAGACCGGCCTGCGCGACGATCCCCTGACTCAGGCGCTCTGCGCCATGACGGGCAGTGACATGAGCGATTTCATGACCGATGACTGCCGCGAGTTCGGGGTCGCTATCGACGACTTTGAATAATCCGGTATAGACGCCGACTTTGCCGCCGGGCAGCGCAAAAGCATTTACCTGCTTGTCGTCGTCGAGGACGACGAAGTCCCACTTGATTCCTTCGTCGATTGCGGCGGCGACCCGCGAGCCGACTTTCTGCACCCTTGCGTTGAGCTGCGGGTCTCGCGATACGCCTTCTTTCTGGACGATCTCCTGAAAAGTTTGCAGCCCCATCTGCGCGACTTGCGCTTCGGGGACGACGATGAGCTGATTGCGTCCGGTGATCGGCGCGGTTTCGCATCCGCTCATCAGCATCGCCGGAAACGCCATGACGATGGCAAACCGCGCTAGTTGTTCTTTCATAACTGGCTCCGTCTTCCTCCTGCTTCAAGTTGAGACTTTGCAAAACGTGGCAAGTTCGGATGCGTTGACCTTGCTGTGAGACCGCCAGCTTCGATCAGCAGAAACGAATGGCTTATGCCTCGTCAGGATCAGGATTTTCGATCGCCGGTGATGCCGTTGATCTCGAAGGAGCTTGCGCAGACGCTGCTAGCTTCGGCGTTTCGCAGATGACATTCGCATTCTGTGCGCGGTGGCGAAGCACGTGATCCATGAGAACGAGCGCCAGCATTGCTTCGGCGATCGGGGTCGCGCGAATGCCGACGCAGGGATCATGGCGGCCGTGCGTTTCTATCGTCGCCGCCTCGCCGCGCTTGTTGATCGTTCGCCTTGGCAAGCGGATGCTCGACGTCGGTTTGATCGCAATACTGACGACGATGTCCTGTCCGGTGGAAATACCACCCAAGATTCCGCCGGCATTGTTGGTGAGGAAACCTTCCGGCGTCATCTCGTCGGAATGCTCGGTACCGCGCTGATTGACGCTCGCGAAACCCGCGCCGATTTCGACACCTTTGACCGCGTTGATACTCATCATCGCGTACGCGATTTCGGCATCGAGTTTGTCGTAAACCGGTTCACCTAGACCCACCGGGACATTCTGCCCGACAACGGTGATTCTGGCGCCGCACGAGTCTCCCGATTTGCGAAGCTTGTCCATGAAAGTTTCGAGCTCGGGGACCGCGTCGTCGTCGGCGACAAAGAAAGGGGTGCGCTCGACCGCACCCCATTCCTTGAACGCGATCTTCTTCGGTCCGAGCTGGGACAGATAACCGCGGATGACGATGCCATACTTCTCGTGCAGCCACTTCCTCGCGATCGCCGCGGCGGCGACACGCACCGCTGTTTCGCGTGCGGATTGCCGGCCGCCACCGCGGTAGTCGCGGATGCCGTACTTTTGCCAGTACGTGTAATCGGCATGCCCCGGGCGAAACGTGTCGATGATGTTTGAATAATCGCGACTCCGCGCGTCCTCGTTGCGGATGAGCAGCGCGATCGGCGTACCCGTTGTCTTTCCTTCGAATACTCCGGAAAGAATTTGCACTGTGTCGGATTCGCGCCGCTGTGTGACGTGCCGGGAAGTTCCAGGCTTTCTTCGATCGAGATCGCGCTGGATGTCTTCGGCCGACAATTCCATTCCCGGCGGACAGCCGTCGACGATGCAGCCGATCGCGGGCCCGTGCGATTCACCGAATGAAGTGACGCAGAACAATCTGCCGAATGTGTTGCCTGACATGTGTCTTCAAAATTGGGCGCGGCTATTATAGGCCAGCGATTATGCAGACCATGAAAACCAAGACTCCCACGCCGCGAAAAGGCTCGCCTGCGCCGCAACCGCGAAAGCCTAATCCGCTGCTCGACAAGCAGAGCCGTTGGCAGCGCGTTGCTCGCTACGTCTGGGACAAGAAGAAAGGGTAGTTACCTTGCGCTGTGCGAGAAAAAGTCGTTGATCGCCTGAACGAGCGGCCCCAGTTTGGGCGGGCTTGCTTCCAGACGGATTTCGACGCCATGTTCGCGCAACGCTTTGCTGCAAACCGGACCGATCGAAGCAACAAGCGTTGCGTTCAGATCGTTTGTCAACGATTCAGCGCTCGCCTGGCTCGACGCGACCGCGAAGAAATTCTCTACTTGCGAAGCACTCGTGAACGCGACGCAGTCGATTCGACGATCCGAGAGTGCGCGAGCAAGATCGAGCAGGGGCTGAGTATCTTCCGGCAACGCCCAACGGTACGTCGGCACGTCGATGACTTCGGCGCCTCTGGCTTTCAGCGCTTCTTCGAGCGCTTCATTTTTTTCGCCGTACCGTTGCACGACCACCCGCTTATCTCGAAGCGGCAGAGAATCCAGCTCGCGCAGAACCTCGGTGGTCGTGTAAGGGTCTGCGGCGGACAAGTCGATTCGCACACCGCGCGCGCGAAGCGCGGCAGTCGGTTTTGGCCCTCGCACGACGATCTTCGCGGAGGCGAGTAACTGGAGCAGCGCATCGGTCGCTGCAAGCCGGTCAGTAGCGGCGAAAAGCGCTTTCGTCCCGACTCCGGTCTGGAATACGAAGATGTCCGGCACGGATTGCGTCCACCCTCGGATAAGCTGTGCGATTTTTTCGAGATCGACGTCGGGTTCCTCTCGCAACGCGGGAGCGGAAAACGGGATTCCGCCGTGCTTGCGCACTAAATCGGCGAGCTGCGACGACAGACGCGCTTCGAGGAGGGCAATCGTTTTTCCGCGCACGTCAGCCTCCGAGAAAGTCGAGCAGCATTCGCGAAGTTTCGTCCGGAAACTGGTTGATGAAAAAATGGGCGCCGGGAAGCATTGCGGTCGTGACCTCGCTCGCGCGCTCTTCCCACGCGGCAGCAAGATCGAAGTGTTCGTGCATGAGCCCCTTGGATCCCCAGAGCGCAAGCGTTGGGCAGGCGATTTTTCTGCCAAGGTCGGCGGCATCGTGTTTGAGGTCTACCGTGGCGGCGGCGCGATAATCCGAACAGGAACCGTGGATCATCGCAGGGTCACGCCAGCAACGGCGGTAGTCGTCGAGCATCTCGGGATTGAAGTCCCCAAGCGGCGTCTTGCCCCAGTTGACGAGGCAGAATTCGAAGAAGAAATCCGGGTCGCTGCCGATCAAACGCTCGGGGACCGGCTCGGGTAGAGCGAGAAAATACCAATGCCAGTACGCCGCCGAAATGTGCCGGTCGGTTTGCATGAACATCACATACGTCGGCGCGATGTCGAGGACGGAAAGCGTTTCCACCACGCTTGGATGATCGAGTGCCATCCGGTGGCCGGTACGCGCGCCGCGATCGTGGCCCACGACATGAAAACGGGAAAAGCCAAGCTTCGCCATCAACGCCACCTGTTCGACGGCCATCGTTCTGAACGAGTAGTTCTGGCAATCGGGCGAGCAGCGGGGTTTCGATGAATCGCCGTAGCCGCGGAGGTCAGAACAAACGACGGTGAATTTTTCCGCTAGCTGGGGGGCGACTTGCGCCCACATCGCGAGGTTCTGCGGATAACCGTGGAGCATGAGCAGCGGGGGACCGCTGCCTGCGACGACGCAGTTGATCGTTATGCCTTCAACGTCGAGCCGTTTGCGATCAAAACCGTCGAACAAGCGGTTCTCCCAGCTTCACGAAGTAAATTTGTTGACGAAAGCCAGTCCCCAGCCAACGCCAAAGCCGGTGACGTCGCTTGCGACGGCGCCCAGCCCCTTCTCGCAGCTGCTCGCGGACAAGTCCATGTGCAGCCATGGAACATCGTCGACGAAGCGCTGCAAAAAACGCGCGGCGAGAATGTGATCGGCATTCGAATCCATCGTGCACTGTTTCACATCGGCGACCTTGCTCTTGAGCGCTTCGTCGTAATCATCGTCGAGCGGAAAAGCGCATACCCTTTCGCCACTCTCTCGCCCGGCGGCGACGGCTTTCTCTAGCAAGTCGTCGCGATTGCTCAATACGCCGCTGTAACGGTCTCCCAGCGCGACGTGCATCGCACCCGTCAACGTGGCGAAGTCGACGACGAGCTCCGGCTTCTCACGCACCGCGAGTGCGAGTGCGTCAGCGAGGATCATTCGTCCCTCGGCATCGGTGTGAACGATTTCGATCGTCGTGCCGTTGAGCGCCTTCACGATTTCGTTTTGCTTGTAAGCGCGTGGACTGATATGGTTCTGCGCGATCGCCATCCAACAATCGATCCCGATCGGCAGTTTCGCGCGCGACGCGGCATAGAGAATTCCCAGCGCAACCGCGGAACCGTTCATGTCCTCGTGCATTCCCTGCATGTACCGCGCCGGCTTCAAGTTGTGTCCGCCCGTGTCGAAGCAAATCCCCTTGCCGACGAGCGCAAGGTTTTTGCTCGCCGCTTTCGGTCGGTATGAAAGCTTGACGATAGCCGCATCTTCGTCTGCGCTTCCCTGCGCGACGGCGACGAAAGCTCCAGCGCCCATCTTGCGCAGCTTCTTCAGCTCGAATTCTTCATGCCGCCATCCGAATTGCTTGGCGAGATCGGCGACGCGCTTGCGGTAGATCGCGGGCGTCAGCTCGTTCGGCGGCAGCACGGTGAATTCACGCACCAGCGTGTTCGCTTCGGCTTGCGCTTTGAGCGTTCTGAAGTCGCGCGGCGGCGCGCCGTGAACGACAATCTTTTCGAGCGGCTTCTCCTTTGCTTCCTTTTTTCTGCTAGGAAGCTGCACGCCGTTGACCCACGCGCAGTAAACCGCGACTTCCGCCCACATCTTGTTCTCCGCCTCAGAGCCATGCAAAGAGATCGAAATCGAGCGGGGCGACTCGTCTAGCAACAATTGCATCGCCTTGCGCAGCGCCGTCTGCTGCTCGAAGCGCGACTTGCCCGCCTCCAGCATCACCCAGGCGGCCGCGCCACCGTGCGCAAGATTCGAAGCAAGCGGAGTCTTGGCAAGCTCCTCAACTTTCATGTCTCGCCGTCTCAGCATTGCTTTCAGCATATCGCTGCCGGGAATCGAGTCCGACAACACTTTTGCTTTCGGAAGAATGATCAGCACGTGAGAAGTCCTGCTGAGAGTCGCGGCGGTGAGCGGCGCAGTTTGCTGTTCGAGTTTTGCGAGCATCGAGAAAAACAGGATTCAACGATCTGGGATTCAGATCCGAGGGTAAGTTAAATTCTGGTGGGCGGCAACGCGAGTTTATAATCGCCGAATTACCCGGGCTTTGCATGCGCCAGTATCTCGACCTCGTGCGGCGTATCCTCGACCGCGGCGCGCGCAAAGGCGACCGCACCGGGACCGGCACGCTTTCGCTGTTCGGCGAGCAGATGCGCTTCGATCTGTCGCAAAGCTTTCCGCTCGTCACGACGAAAAAAATCCATGTCCGGTCGATCATCCATGAGCTGCTTTGGTTTCTGCGAGGCGAAACGAATACGCGCTACCTGCGGGAAAACGGCGTCACGATCTGGGACGAGTGGGCGGATGAGCGCGGCGAGCTTGGTCCCGTCTACGGCTATCAATGGCGCTCGTGGCCCGCGCCGGACGGCCGCCACATCGATCAGATCTCAGCGGTGATCGAAGAGCTCAAGCGCTTTCCGGATTCGAGGCGCCTCATCGTTTCCGCATGGAACGTTGCCGATATTCCGAAAATGGCGCTGGCGCCTTGCCATGCGTTCTTCCAGTTCTACGTCGCAGAGGGCCGGCTCTCGTGTCAGCTCTATCAACGAAGTGCCGATGTTTTCCTTGGCGTGCCATTCAACATCGCTTCGTACGCGCTTCTGACTTTGATGGTTGCGCAGGTGTGCGGATTGAAGCCGGGCGAATTCGTCCATACGTTCGGCGATGTGCACCTGTATCTCAACCATGTCGAGCAAGCGAAAGAGCAGCTTGCTCGCATCCCTCGCGCGCTTCCGGTGATGAAGCTCAACCCGGCGGTGTCGGACCTGTTTGAATTCCGCTACGAAGATTTCACGCTGGAAGGATACGAACCGCATCCCGCAATCCGAGCGCCGGTCGCGGTATGAGACGGACGATCTGGCTTGCTGCGAGGACTTCAAAAAAGCGACGCCATGGTAACAACTTGGAATACGATTTCGCGACGTACGAGCGACCCGGCCGCGACGGCGCGAAGGGTTATGGGGCGCGCAATTTCTCGCGCGCATTTGGCTGGAACAAACAAGAGGAGAATACGATGGCCAAGGTAAAAATGGAAAGCCGCGTTCCGACGACTGCGGACAACTTGTGGAAAACGATCGGCGGGTTCAATTCGCTCTCGAACTGGCACCCCGCGGTGACCAAAAGCGAAGCCACCGGAGACGACAAGGGTTCGACGAGGACGCTCACGCTCGCAGGAGGCGGTCAGATCGAGGAGAGACTCGAAGACCTGAGCGCCCAGGAAAGACTGTGCCGCTACACGATACTCTCCGGACCGCTTCCGGTTTCCAACTACATCGCCGAAATTCGCGTCCGCGACAACGGCGACGGTACCTCAACCGTCGAGTGGTCGAGCGACTTTGAACCGACCGGCACCGAGAGCGATGCCGTCAAAACGATCCAGGGAATCTATCAGGCGGGGTTCGACAACCTGCGAAAAATCTTCAACGGTTAAGACCGTCTTCGGGCCGGACGCTTGCCGCGCCCGGCCCGGCTTAGGTTCCTAGATAACGACGACCTGCGGTAGCGGGAAGCCGTTGAAGCTGCATGCGTACGAGCTCGTGTACGCGCCGGCGTTAGGGATGTAGATGAAGTCTCCCTCGACTAGGTCGCACGGCAGCATCTGATCTCGCATCAGAACGTCCATCGAGTCGCACGTCGGACCAGCGATCACCCAGGGAACTTTTGTGCCGGACTTGTCGGTGACGATGTCGTAGACCAGTCCCTCGGATGTTTCGATAATTCCGCCAAAGACACCCGCGTCCCAATAAATCCAGCGGCGGCCCTTACGCGTCGCGGTGCCCGCGACCCGGCAGACGAAGCACGCTGCGTCCGAGACGAGATAACGTCCCGGTTCGGCGATCACCCGCACGTCGGCGGGAACGTTGGCGAGCGCGCGGTTGATGACATCGGCAATGACCTCGATCGATGGAATCGGCTTCACGTGGCGGACTGGATACCCGCCGCCGATATTGAGCAGCCGGGGAGTAAGCTTCGCCTGCCGCATCTCGCCCATGACGGCGATCGCGCGCTCGACGCCGAGCTTCCAGTTTTCCGGATTGCGGCACTGTGATCCGACATGGAACGTCACTCCCGCGAGATCCGCGCCGATAGCGGCGGCGCGAGCGATGATTTCGCGCACTTCGTTCCGATGCGCGCCGAATTTGCCGGACAGCGGCCAGTCGCTGCCCGCGTTGGGAGTGTCGATACGCACGTACAGCTTCGCGTCGCGCTTTACCCTCACGATTTTTTCCAGCTCTTCGACCGAATCCAGGCAGTACCATTCGACGCCTTTCGCCGCGGCGTACTCGATGAACTTCCGCGACTTGATCGGATTGCTGTAGAAAACTTCCGCGGCCGGAACTCCGAGTTCGAGCAGCCAGTCGAGTTCGGCGATCGAGGCGATTTCAAATCCCGCTCCTTCCTCGATCAGCGTTTTCAGGACCCGAGGATGCGGATTCGCCTTCACCGCGTAGTGCGGGTGCACTCGCGGCATCGCCGCCATGAACCGGCGCACTTTGGTGCGGATCAGTTTTGAGTCGAGCAGCAGAAACGGCTGCTCGTAACCGTTCTTCAGGTAATCCCGGACCACTTTGAGGTCCAGGCTGACTTCCGGGTGAGTGTCGAAAAGATCGGAGTTGCGGGGGGCTTTTTTGACTGCGGCAAATTTGGTCATCGCGATTGTTCCTCGAAAAGACGCTACGTGATCGGAAAATGCACGTTGGTGAGATCAATCCAGATCACCGGGAAGAAGTTCCTCTTGCTTGTCATGATGACCTCCTTTTAGGCAGGTTTAAAAAAGAGCGAATTATAGAAGTTCGCCCCCCCAATTCAAGAAGATTTTTCGCCAGGCGCGAAAGCGGCGATCAGCGCCGCCGCGCTTCAGATTTTCGGCAAGGTCACGCCGTGCTGGCGCTGATATTTTCCGCCGCGATCCCGGTAAGAAATTTCGCAAACATCGGACGGATCACATTCGAAGAAGACGACCTGCGCGATTCCCTCGTTCGCGTAGACTTTCGCGGGCAGCGGAGTGGTGTTCGAAAACTCGAGCGTCGCGTAGCCTTCCCACTCGGGTTCGAAGGGAGTTACGTTCACAATGATTCCACAGCGCGCGTACGTCGATTTTCCGAGACAGATCGTAAGCACGTTGCGCGGGATGCGAAAGTATTCGATCGTTCGCGCCAACGCGAACGAATTGGGCGGAATAATGCATACGTCATTTCCGACGTCGACGAACGAGTTTTCGTCGAAGCGCTTCGGGTCGACGATCGTGGTGTTGATGTTGGTGAAGAGCTTGAATTCCTCGGAGCAGCGGATGTCGTAGCCGTAGCTCGAAGTCCCGTACGAGACGACTTTTTGCCCGCGCACTTCCTTGATCTGGTGCGGCTCGAACGGATCGATCATGCCGTGGTCGGTCGCCATGCGGCGGATCCAGCGATCGGATTTAATCGTCATGAGACAAGTCGCGCAAAGTTTCGCGAGCACGCACGAGGGTTAAAGCCGACCTTCGTGTCCTTTTGCTCAAACAGCCTCCTTTACCGATTGCTGCGTGCTCGCACGATACTTTGCGCGAGAGAGATCAGCGCGAACAGCTCGGGGCGGCCCAGCGCCGTTCGCGTGTGAATTCCGAGAGTGCGTCCCTCCCTCACTTCTCACGTATTTTGAATCACGATCTTCGGAAAGAGCGCCGAGCGGTCCTGCGCTTTTTCAGCGATCTTGAGCGCGAGTTTGCGTGCGATCGCCTTGTAAACTTCAGCGACGCGTCCATCCGGATCTGAAACGACCGTCGGCTTGCCGGAATCGGCCTGCTCACGGATCGCGATGTCGAGCGGCAGCGCGCCGAGAAAATCGACGCCGTATTCCTTGCACATCCTCGCGCCGCCGCCTTCGCCGAAAATCGGTTCCTCGTGGCCGCAGTTCGAGCAGACATGAATGCTCATGTTCTCGACGATGCCGAGGATCGGGATGCCGACTTTCTCGAACATCTTGAGGCCCTTTCGCGCATCGAGGAGCGCGATATCCTGCGGGGTCGTGACGATGACGGCGCCGGTCACCGGCACTTGCTGCGCGAGAGTGAGTTGGATATCTCCGGTGCCGGGCGGCATGTCGACGACGAGGTAGTCGAGCTCGCGCCAGCGCGTCTCGCTCAGCAGCTGCTGCAGCGCCTGCGTGACCATCGGTCCGCGCCAGACCATCGGGGTTTCCATATCGATCAGAAAACCGATCGACATCGCCTGTACTCCGTGCGCCTCCATCGGCTCGAGCGTTTTTCCGTCAAGCGACTCGGGTCGCCCCTGGATCCCGAGCATCATCGGCTGCGAAGGCCCGTAGATGTCCGCATCGAGCACGCCGACCGAGGCGCCTTCCGCGGCCAGCGCGAGTGCGAGGTTGACCGCGGTCGTTGACTTGCCGACGCCGCCTTTCCCGGACGCGACCGCGATGATGTTCTTCACGTTCGGGACCAGCTTGACTCCACCCTGGACGGCGTGCGAAACGATCTTGTTGTAAGCGTTGACGCTCACATTTCCTACCCCGGGAACGGATTTCAACTTGCCGATGACTTGCCGGCGCATCGCATCGGCGACGCTTTTCGCGGGGTAGCCGAACACGATGTCGAGCGCGACGTCGTTGCCATCGATTTTGATATTACGAATCTGCTTTCCGGCGACGAGATCCTTTCCCGTGTTCGGGTCTGAAATTTCGCGCAGCGCCGATTGCACTTGTGCTTCGGAGATTGCCATGTCTACTGCCTTTAGCGTGGGGCGAACATTCTAAACAATCGCTTAGGTCCCGGATACTGTTTGTTAGAATTCCCGAATGACAAGAAGAATCCTGGTGACGAGCGCGCTTCCCTATGCGAACGGCGCGATTCACATCGGACACCTCGTCGAATACATCCAGACCGATGTCTGGGTGCGCTTTCACAAGATGCGCGGGCACGAGTGTTATTACGTCTGCGCCGACGACACGCATGGGACGCCAGTCATGCTTCGCGCCGAAGCGGAAGGCATCGCGCCTGAAGAATTGATCTCGCGCATGCACGCGGAACATCTGCGCGACTTCCAAGCGTTTCACATCGAGTTCGACAACTATGGTTCGACGCATTCGGAAGAGACGCGTTTGCTAGCCGAGCAAATCTATTCGAAGTTGAACGAACGCGATCTCATCGCGGTGCGCACGATCGAGCAGCTTTTCGATCCGGTCAAGAATATGTTTCTTCCCGACCGCTTCGTCAAAGGCGAGTGCCCGAGATGTCACTCGAAAGACCAGTACGGAGACGCGTGCGAAGTTTGCGGTTCAGCGTACCAGCCTTCGGACCTCATCAATCCTTATTCGGCGATATCGGGCGCAGTCCCGGTAAAAAAACAATCCGAGCACCACTTTTTCCGCCTGAGCAAGTGTCAGGAATTTTTGGAAGAGTGGCTGAACGCCGAACACCTGCAGCCGGAAGCAGCGAACAAGATGCAAGAATGGCTGAACGCGGGTCTGCAAGACTGGGATATTTCACGCGACGCGCCGTATTTCGGATTTCGCATTCCGGGAACCGAGAACAAATATTTCTACGTCTGGCTGGATGCGCCGATCGGCTACATGGGAAGTTTCAAAAGCCTCTGCGCCAGACTCGACCCCCTCACCCCCACCCTCTCCCACGAGGGGAGAGGGAGCAAGTGCTTCGACGACTTTTGGGACGCCGCCGCGTACTCGGAGCTCTATCACTTCATCGGCAAGGACATTCTCTACTTCCATGCGCTCTTCTGGCCGGCGATGCTTTACTACTCGGGGCATCGCACTCCCACGGCTATTTTTGCGCACGGCTTTCTCACCGTGAACGGGCAGAAGATGTCGAAGTCGCGGGGCACCTTCATCACCGCGGAGAGCTACGCGAAGCATCTGAATCCGGAGTATCTTCGCTACTACTTCGCCGCGAAGCTGTCGGACTCGATCGAAGACATCGATCTCAACTTCGACGACTTCGTGA
>WUUC01066443.1_pt1 | contig 28840 bp, 19 predicted proteins | sample 6278441 | NCBI WGS metagenome assembly WUUC01 (sample SAMN13675441, study PRJNA597444) | soil metagenome | isolation source: soil | place: USA: Washington | collected 2017-10 | reverse complement strand
TTCTCCTTGGCCTGCGCGATCGCAGACGCCGCCGGCCTCTCGACCGGGCGCGGTCGTTCCATATGGTCTAAAATATAACGAGCAGGGGGCCTTGTTTGAAGAGATTGCGGAGGAAGCAATCCGATCATTGGGCTGGAACGTATTGCGAACAGGCTGGTCAAAAACAGATCCAACCAAACTGTCGAAGGTCGCGCAGGACGTTGCGTCAACCTTAGGCGAGTCCATCGGCAACGTACCGAAGTGGACGGCCAAACACGCCAAGGAAGCTGGACTAGATCTCGTCTGTCATCTTCCTTTCGTGGATGGACGAGGGGGCCAGCCAGTTTACCTAGCGCAATGCGCAAGCGGCGCCGATTGGGAAAGCAAGTTGACGACTCCTGAGCTGAGTATTTGGAAAAAGGCCATAGACTTCTCGTCCCCGCCTCAGAAGGCGTTTGTCATGCCATTCGCTTTGTCTGATGAAGACTTACCGCGCATTAGCAATCGAGTTGAAGGCGTCATATTCGATCGATATCGTTTGCTGTCTCCAGGGATCAACAAGAGAGATTGGATCTCAGCGAGCCTTAAGTCGAAAGTAAACGCTTGGCTAGCTCCGAAAGTTAGAGTGCTTGAGAAGCAGCGCACCTAACCTGGGCACCTGCAACTATCTCGGCGCGATCAGGCGCCGCTTTTTATCGCTCGAGAGCTGAATATTCTCATCCGCGGGATCGAAGTCGCGATCCCATAAGCGGCAGGTGACTTGTTTATGTTGTTGGTCGAGACCTTCGCAATAGTTGGTCATCGAGCAGCGGCGGATAGTATCCCCTTTTCCGAGCCGCATTTTCAGGAACCAGTCGGGGTCGGCCATACTTTGGCGGGCCGCGGCGATGATATCGGCGTCGCCGTTTTGCAGCGCACCTTCCGCAGTGGCGAAGGTGGCGATCCCGCCGGCGGCAATCACCGGCGTCGATAGTTTGTTCGCGCGGACAGCTCGACGCACAGCGCGGGAGAGCTCGAGATTTCGGCCGAATGGACCGCGTTCGTCGGAGAGCACCACCGGCATACATTCATGTCCGCTAGGTCCGGTGTACGGATAAGCGGCGGCCCCGACCTTCGGCTGTTTCGCGTCCTCGAATTTTCCGCCTTTGGACAAGGAAAGAAAATCCATGCCCGCGGCGGCGAATTTCTCGCCATAGTAGGCGGCGTCTTCCACGCGTGAGCCGCCTTCGATGACTTCGTCGCCAAGGAAACGGCAGCCGACGACAAACTTCACCCGTTCACGCACCGCGCGGAAGACTTCGAGTGGCAAGCGCACGCGGGCTTCGGGCGAGCCGCCGTATCCGTCGCGGCGATCGTTCTTCCGCGAGAGAAAAGAAGCCATGGTATACGCATGCGCGAAGTGCAGCTCGACCCCGTGAAAACCGGCAGTTTCCGCGCGTTCCGCCGCACTGGCAAAAAGATCAGGTAACACCGCGGGGAGCTCGCGAATGTGCGGCAGATGGAGGTCGGTGACCCGTTCCCGCGCCCCATGACGGAGGTCCTCCAGCTCACGCGCGGAGAGAATGTGTTCGAGCTCGGCGTCGGACAAAGTTGCCAGCCGCGAGCGAACATCCGCTTCCGGCGCGGTGTTCCAGGGGACATCGGCGAATATTTTCGCCAAATTTTCTCGGTGTTCGTTTCGCAGCGATAAAAACCGCGAAAAATATTTATCCGGCGGCGGGCGGCGTTTGATGGAAAGAAAGTCGATCAGTTGAATAAATAACTTCGTTTTTCCGCCGCTCCGCTCGCGAACTATCTCGGTGAGCTGCGTGAGGCCCTCGATGAAACGATCGTCCCCGATCCGTAATAATGGACCGCTCGGAATATCGCGGATGCCCGTCGCTTCGACGACGATCGCGCCGGGGCATCCTTCCGCGAAACGGCCGTACCACTCGAGGATCTCGGGGGTGACTTCGCCGGTATCGGACGCACGCCAGGGAACCATCGCCGGGATCCAGGTGCGCTCGTGCAAGGTCAGCGGGCCGACGGCGATCGGCGAATACAACATCGCACGCGCGGCCTCCTCCGCGGTCGGCCAAGCGGGCGGCGGCAATGCGTGCCGAAAGCGCTTGCCTTCGACCACGGGTATGGGAGTAGACGAGACCTGCAATGATCGACAAGAGCCGTGAAGCCCTGCGAGCCTACGCCGAAGAAATTCGCGCTGATTTCGAGCGCGATCTCCAGACGCTGGTGGAGATCCCGAGCATTTCTTCGGATCCGAGCCGGCAAAAAGACATGTTCGCTTGTGCGGACGCCGCGAAAGCAATCCTGGAAAAAGCGGGCGCGAAAGCGGAGATCTTGAAGACACCCGGACAACCGATCGTCTACGGCCGTCTGGACCATTCTCCCGAAGCACCGACGGTGACCATCTACAATCACCTCGACGTGCAACCGGCGAACGAGCCGGAGTGGAAAACGGAGCCGTTCAAATTCATCAACGAGAAAGGTGTGTATCGCGGTCGAGGAACGACCGACGACAAAGGCCCTGCGCTCTCCGCTTTGTACGGCGCGCTCGCGGCAAAAAAGGCGGGAGTCCCGCTGAATATCGCCTTTTTGTGGGAGCTCGAAGAAGAGATCGGCTCACCGAATTTCAAGGCCGGAATTACAACCCATCAAAAGAAGCTCAAAACCGATAATATCGTCGTCTCCGATACTATCTGGCTGACGCGCGGCAAACCTTCGACCCCCGCAGGGCTACGCGGTTTGCAAGGCTTCACGATTACGGTGGAGACGGCGGCGCACGATCTCCACAGCGGTTTGGTCGGCGGTGCCGCACGAAATCCACTCTCGGAGCTGTGCACTTTGGTCGCGGAGATGGGCGACGGAATTTCCGGGGAAATCAAAATCCCCGGATTTTATGACGACGTCGAAATCCTCTCCGCGGAACAAGAGCGCGACTTCCTGAACAGCGGATTTTCCGTGGAGACGTTCATGCGCGATCACGAGGTGAAGTCGCTGCGCACGAAGGATCCGCTCGATCTGATGAAACGGATTTGGGCCAAACCGACGCTGGAAGTGCACGGCTTCGTCGGCGGATATACCGGCCCGGGAATCAAATCCGCCGTGCCGGGCCGCGCGGAGATCAAGCTCTCCTGCCGTTTGGTGCCGAATATGCGCGCCGAAAAAACGCTGGAGCAGATCACCGCCTTCGTGAAGAAGCGCATTCCCGACGCTGTCATTCAAGCCGAAGCCCGGCTCGAAGCGTACAAAGGTCATACGAGCGGGCCGCTCGCCGACGCGATCCGCGATGCTTATGAGTTCGCCTTCGGCAGCAAACCGGCGTTCACCCGCGAAGGTGGATCGATCGGCGCGGTGCCGACCATGGAACAAGTATTGGGCGTGCCCGTCTTTTTTCTCGGGCTTTCGCTGCCGGAACACGGATATCACGCGCCGAACGAGAACTATGATTGGGAACAGGCGTCGGGAGGAATTCCGATGTTCACCAAATATTTTGATAGTTTGTCGAAGATCAAAAAATAAGCTGCGCAACTATCTCGACGTGGAGCTGGTCCCCACGAAACGCCCGCCGGTCACTTCATCTGCAGTGACTGCGAGCTGTGCGGACTCTTCCCGTTCGGAGCCGCTCCAACGCAGGGTGTAGTTGCCTTCGGGCAAGCTGCGAAGCACGACGTTTTTGCCCCACCAACCGACGCTGCATGCGCTCGCCGGCCGGGTTTCGTCTTTTTTGCCGAACGACAAGCCGAGCGGTTCGATCTCCAAACGATCGGCAAATTCCGGGCGATCCAGGGTCACGTCTTTGATCGTCACGCCGCCGTAGGGCACCACCAGCTCGTGTGTCGCATATGCCAAAACCACGCCGCGATCCTCGAGGCGCGCCTCGGCGGCACAGTCGTTCACCGACAAGGCGCGGACGTTCGCCGGCTCGTTGGCGATCGATCCGATCCACAACACCTTCGGCACGCCGCGTTTGTCGGTCTCGACCAAAAAACCACCGAAATTTTCGCCCTGCACGCGGCGCACGCTCGCTTCTTTGGCGACCACCGCCGATCCCTTGAAGCGATCGGTGATCAATAAGCTCGAGCCGGAGGCCGAGACGGTGACCCCGCTACCTTCGAGCGCGTCGAGCATCGCTTCCACGCTGGACGTCGAAGTTGTGATTCGAGGAACTGTCTCCTCGGGCACCTCGACCGGCGCAATTTTCATCGGCTCTTTCGCCGCACGCAGGGGTTCCTTCATACCGACCGCATCCACTTTGCGCTCGGCACCCTCGTCCGTTTCACGCCACGAACGTGCGTAAAAACCGACCGCCACGAAGACCAACACCAACGCGGCCGCCGCACCCCAAATGACACCGCGGCGTTTGCTTTCCGTCGCTGCGGGGCTCTTCGCGGTCGCTTCCGCGGGCACCAGGTCGCCGAGCGCTTCGATGACCTCCGAGCTCGGCTCCGAGGCACGCATGCTCGACGGTTTGCGCGGAGGCGGCGCAACCGCGGTGGCCCCGACTTCCAGCGCATTCACCGCGGACATCGACTTCGATCCGATCGCTTCGAAATCGCCGTCTTCGATGTCGATCGCCGTGCCGACCTCGGAGACCGCGGAATCCTCCAAATTCATCGACGGAGGAACAGTGACGATTTCGAACGTATGATCGAAAGGCCCGGGCTCGACGGCGGTACTGGCCGCGGGGACAGGAACTATTGGAGCATTGGCGCTGCCCGAAATCGGCGACTTCCCTTGTTCGGCTTTGATCGCTTCCACCGCGCGCAACACGACGTCGCCCGGTTTCGGACCTTCTTTTTCGCCGAATCTCTCCAATTCCATGAGCCCGTTCGGCGCACCGATGAGCGTAATTTCCGGGCTTTTATTGCCACGGCGATAAGCGACACCGGAGAGCTGGCGGAAGGAATCCGCTTCCTGTTCGGTCGCCACGCGTTGCTCGAATTGTCCGATCAACGCACGTTCTTCGGCGGCAACGGTGCCGAACAAACGTTGCATCAGCTCTTTCACCGCGGAGCGGGAATCGCGAAGCCCGACACCTTGCGCATATTCGGTGAGCTGCGCGGCGAGCTCCAGCGCGCTGGCGGTACGTTTGTCGCGATTGCGGGAAAGCGCGTTCATGATCACGCGATCGAGCACCGGATTCGGTTTGCCTCGCACTTGTGTCGGGCGTTCGATCGCAGCCGTGGAGACGGCCATCAAAGTATCGTATTCGGTTTCGCGCTTGAATAAACGGCGGCCGGCCGTCATCTCCCATAGACAAACGCCGAGCGAGAAGACGTCGCTGCGCGCATCGACTTCTTTGCCTTCCGTTTGTTCGGGCGACATATAAGCCGCCTTCCCTTTGACGACGCCGACCGCGGTTTTCGACACCCGTTGGGTCGCGCGCGCGACGCCGAAATCGATGACTTTGGTGAGCCCGGCATAAGTCACAAATATATTTTGCGGGCTGATATCTCGGTGCACCACGCGCAGGGGTACGCCGTCTTCACCGGTGGAAGTATGGGCCGCAAATAATCCGCGCGCGGCATCCGCACCGATCGCCGCGATCACCCCGTAGTCCAGGCCCGTTTCTTTGGCGTAGGCGTCGATCATCACGCGCACCAGCGGGCGGCCTTCGAGATATTCCATCGCCAAAAAATGGCGATTTCGAGCGCGCCCGAAGTCGACGACTTTGAGCACGTTCGGATGATCGATCCGCGCCATGATCGCCGCTTCGTCGATGAACATCCCGAGCGCTTCGTCGTCCTCGCTGTCGTCGACGCCGAGAACTTTCAGCGCGACCAAACCGGGATAATGCTCGCTCATCGATTTCGCGAGATAGATCTCTCCCATTCCACCGCGACCGATCGACGCGACGACGCGATAGTTGCCGACGGTGATCGATTTATCCGCGGCCGGTTTCGCTTCCGTCTTTTGTGTGGACGCGGGAGCGAGCACACCTTGGCGCAACGCCGCCGCCGCAGAATCGACGGTCTCCAGCGTATCGGAGCTCATCACGCCGGAATCTTCCGCGCCGGTGAGCGAGTCCGGAATACTGGTATCGGTGATCGTCGGGCCGTCGCCGTCTTCATCGACGTCGACCACGGAAGACGCGCCGAGCGTCGCACCCACCGAGCCCGAAGCGGCGGCGATTTCGGAATCGGTCGGTGATTCGGGGATGAAGACGCGCGGGACTTCCGAAGAATCGGACTTCATCACGAAGCCGCGATCGGGAACCGACGAACAGATCTGCGCCGCAAAAGCCGCGCGTTTCTCTTTGACCTCACCCTCTTTTTGGCGATCGAGGTAGGCGGTCAACGCGGACACCATCTGGCGCGCGGACTCGAACTTCAGTTGCGCGAGACGTTCGAGGAGCGCCGAGCCCGCTTTGCTGCTCGCTTTGGCGACGAGCAAGCTGTGGAGCACTTGAAGCAGATCTTGAACGTCTTGCGCCGGCGTTCCGCGAACCCCTTCGAGACCGATCAAACGAACGTCGCCGTTCGGCGAGACGATCATCTGATTCACGTCGATGCGGCCATGGATCAACCCGGCGGGACGTCCGCTCGGCTCGATCATCGCGTGGATCACCGACAAACCCAGGGCGATATCGTGCGCGATCGAGATGGCGACGCCGACGGTGATCGCTTCGCGGACCAGATCGAGCGCGCTGCCGATGACCGCGCCCTCGACGTACGATTCCGCGATCTCCAATGTGCCGCCGACGATGGCGCGATCTTCGAGGTACGCGAACCCAGGGATGCGGACCTGTCGGACGAGCCCGAGCGCACCTGCCCGATCGACCAGGTCCACTCCTTCGGAACCGTCGGAACGAATCCGCCGCACGACACGAAGGCCCGCGTCATGATCGACGAGGACGACTTGCCGCCACGGACTTTCGGCGAGCACGCGCTCTCGCCGCGTTGCACCCAGGCTTCCGCGCATAGAGCGCCGCGGGTCCGAAGACCCACCGGCCTATATTACAGTGATCGTCCTTTTGAACGAGCCGGCCTCGATCGTATACGTGCCGGCACCCAGCGCAGGGATCGAACAGTGCGCGAACACTTGGCCGTTGCAGACCTCGGCGCACTCATCGTTGCTGCGTTCGTATTCGACCTCGGGTGAAAGCTTGATCGTATTCCCGTCGATCTCCACTTCGCAGGTCGACTCTTGATACGTCGCGCAAGTATCGCGGCAGGACTCCATGATCAGCGTCAGCGTGAACGCAGCGTCTTTTGGATAGGTGGAGATCAACAGCTCCTCGGGCGTCTCCAGCGACTGGTTGCCGCAGGAGGCGGCGAGCGCCGCGAATCCGAGGAAAAAGATGGTGGCGATCCGACGAATGGCCCGATACATGCGGGCCGGATTTTTACTGTTTCCCGGAGGTGGCGTCCAGGAAAGACTCGAGAAACAAGGTTCCGAGCAGCTCCGCGGCGGCTTCCCTTGGGTGCACCAGATCGGCGTTCATCACTTTGGCGTCGACCCATTTTTTGATCGAGCCTTCGCCGCCCATGGAGTTGTAGAGATCCCACAGCGCGCAACCCTTCTGCTTCGCGACCTCGATCTGCATCTCGCGCACCTCCTTGAGGTACGCCTTGCTGACGATGTTTTTGCCCGCTTTGTCGCCGGCATCCATCGGTGTCCACACCAAACACTCCGCGTTGGGGAGCGTTCTTTTCAGTAGATCGAGCAGCTGTTCGTGGTCGACGCGGACCTTCGCGAGATCGGTCCAGTTTTTCCGTATTTTCAGCGCATCATTGCCGCCGACCATCAACACCACCAGCGCGGGATCGTGCGCCTTCAGATGTTCCGCGAAGCTGGTCGCATCGAGCTGCAAATAGACCTTCGCGTCCGCACCGACAGGACCGATCGTATCGTAGAATACGCCCGCCGCACCCTTCTCGAACGAGAGCCCGTACAAACGGACACCTGGTCCATCGGCCACTAACTTCAGCTCGCGCGCTTTGGCCTTCGAGCCGGCGACGACGGGCACCTCGAAAGTGGCCACCTTGCTGGAGGCCGCCGTCTCTTTGGTGTCGAGCTTCCCGATCTCTTTGCCGTCGACCAGAACGCGCAGAACGTTCCCTTCGGGCTTTGCGTGGTAATACACGCGGAGCCGCGATTCGTCGGACATGATCACCCAGGTCCCCTTCGCGCCCTTCTTTTTCGACTCGAGGCTTTCTCCGGAAAAACCAAAGGGTCGCCCTTCGCGACCGGTATCGACGATCCGATCTTTCTCGAAGCCGCTGTTCGATTTCGACCGCCCGCCGTACTTCGCGTGCTGGTCGATCGCGACGAAACCACGACCCGCGTCCCCGTATTCCGCTTGGATCCCCTCGCGTGCGGTGCCGGTGATGTAGTCGCCCGCGACGTGTGAATCGCCGAGGTGCAGGATCCGCACCGTCGCCGCTCCGGTTTTGGCTTTTGCCAGCAAGGCTGAGGTCTTCGTGAGGGCGCTCGAATCGAGGATCGGAACTTTCTCCGCCCCGACACGTTTTCGTAGAGTAAGCTGCTTGTCGCCTTTCCCTTGGGGCCGGCCCGCGTAGACGGAAGCCGGAAAGAGAAGGCATAGAAGTAGCCCACCAGCGGCGATGTAGGAAACGAGCGGGGCACCATTATTCCGACTTCGAGGCAACACAGGTACAGTCGTTCCGGCGACGACGAAATGATCGAGTCCGGCAGAGAAGATGCGGCGCCGTCGTCCGCTCCGTCCATCGGCCCCATCAGGCGGTTCGGCCGATACACGCTCGTCAAAAAGCTCGCGACCGGAGGCATGGCCGAAATTTGGTTGGCGCGTCAACGCGGCCTCGCCGGCTTCAATCGTTTCGTCGTCATCAAGAAGATCCTTTCGCATCTCTCCGAACAAGAGACCTTCGTCAAAATGTTTCTCGACGAAGCTCGGACGAGCGCACAGCTCAACCATCCGAACGTCGTTCAAATCTACGACCTCGGTCGCGAGAGCGACTCCTACTACATCGCGATGGAGTTCATCGCCGGCGAGAATCTCGCGGCGATCGCTTGGCGCGGAATGAAGCGCGGTCGCCCGCTCTCTCCGCAGTTCGCGGCGCGCATCATCGCGGACACGTGCAAAGCTCTTCATTACGCGCATCATTTGCGAGGTTCGGACGGAAAATCGCTCGAGATCGTTCACCGTGACATCTCTCCGCAAAATATCCTCGTGACTTACGAGGGTGAAATTAAGGTTGTCGACTTCGGCATCGCGAAGGCCACGACCAAGTCCGAACACACGAAGACGGGCATGCTCAAGGGCAAATTCAGCTACATGAGCCCCGAGCAATGTCTCGGGACGCCGGTCGATATGCGTTCGGACGTGTTCGCGCTCGGCATCCTCCTCTACGAGCTGTGTACCGGCAAGCGTCTCTTCAAACATGAATCCGAGCTGATGATCCTCGAGATGATCACCAAGCGGAGCGTGGTGCCGCCTTCGCAGGTCGCGCCCGGCATCTCGCCGCGGCTCGAGTCGGTGATCATGACGGCGCTGGAAAAGCCGGTCGAAAACCGCTTCCAGAACGGCCAAGACATGCAGATCGCGCTCGAAGATTACCTTCGGGAAGAAGAGCGATCCTCGACCAACGCAGACATCGCGCTCTACATGCGCGCGCTCTTCGACGACAAGATCGAAGAGAAACGACAGCTTCGCGAAGCCGCGTCGCGCGAAGATTTCGACTCGGCGTTCGGTGACGAAGAAGCGACCGAACAACAGATGTCCTCGCGCGGTACCGCGAACAAGCGGCGCATCGTGCACGGCCTGCCGCCTTCACAAGTGAAGGTCTCTCCCGCGGGAAGTATGCCGGGACAGATGATGCCGGGCATGTCCCAAAGGACAGGCAACATGATGCAGCCGGGCATGGGCCAAATGTCCGGCCAAGTGCCGATGCCGATGCAGTCGAACGTCGCGTATCCGCCGGGCTACAACACGCAGGGCGCGCAGATGAGCTACCCGGGCGCAGTCTCGTACAACAACTCGCTCACCGGTGGCGTGGCGATCGAAGGGTCGTCGTGGATCGCGCGTTTGGTGATCGCCGGTGCGCTGGTGGTCATCTTGGTCGCTTCGGCGATCCTGTATCAGCAGCTGGTGCGCGGCGATCCGCCGCCGGTTCCGGCGCAAAATCCGGTGATGTTGGTGCCGCCGAAGACGGGCAAGCTGTTGCTCGATTCGATGCCCACGGGCGCGGTGATCTATCTCGACGGCCGGCCGATGCAGCTCGACAACGGTGAGAACGCGAAGACTCCGTCCGATCTGACGAGCTTGCAGTACGGCACGACGTACAAGATCCGTCTCGTCAAAGAAGGTCACGACACCTTCGATCAAGACGTCCACATGGACGAGACGACCGACGGAAAGACGATCCGTCCGAGCCTAAAAGCGCGTCCCGGGCGCCTAGTGGCCGATGTGACAGGTCCGAACGCGCGCGATGTCCGCGTCTTCTTCTCGAACGAAGACGTGGGCCTCGGCCCGCAGATCACGCAGGAGATGAAGGCGCACGACAACGTGGTGATCACCGCGAAGTTGCCGGGCCACACCTGTACGGCGGATCCGCAGCGCGTTCGTGTGTTGCCCGATCAAACGGTGCGCAGCACGATCCGCTGCGAAGCCGGCGAAGCACGCACGGTCGTTCGCCAACCGCAAAGACGGACCGAAGGTCGCGTGAACACCGTCGCGGCGAGCCCGGCCGAGACGAAGCGGAAGGAAGAAGCCGCGCTCGAAGGTCCGGCAGGCTGCAAACAGAACCCGAGCCTTCCGCACGGGTACGTAACGATCAACACCAAGCCTTACGCCGACATCTATATCGGCCAGCGCAAAGTGGGTGAGGCGCCGCTTCCGAAGTACAAGCTGCCGGCGGGTTGCGTGGAGATCCGCGCGGTCACCAAAGACGGCAAGTCGAAGACCGAACGCGTGAACATCGAGCCGAACAAGATCGTCATCTTCGTCATCGAGATCCAGTAGCTCGAGACTTCGCGTGTAAGCGCCGTGTAAGGGACCACGTGCGGGTGAGACCGATACTCACCTACACATGCCGACCTCACCCTACCGGCCGAGCTTCTTGGGCGGGATCGTCCTGATCTGCGCGAATTTCTTTTCGATTCCCGCGATCGCCGGCGACCTCGACGACACGCTCGACTACCTCGCCGGCGAGTCCGAAGACAGCGGCGCGCTGGCGATGCTCAACAGCCGCGACGTCCAAGTCGGCCGCGACCTCGAAAGTTACGACTGCATCGCCGACTCGGTGATCGATGGCGTTGCTGTCCTCCGCACGAACAGCTTCCTTCGTTTGGTCGATCGCGATTGCCGCGAGCAGATGTGGAAACGCGACAGCTTGCCCGGCTACCGTACTTTAGGACAGGTACGCCTCCACCCGCGTGACGTACGGCCGTGGATCGAAGCGGCCGCGCGGGAGACCGAGATCCCCGAGATCGTCCTGACCACGATCATCCGTTTCGAGAGCGGCTTTCGTCCCGGCGTGATCAGCGCGCGAGGTGAGATGGGGTTGATGCAGCTGCCGCCGGAAGCGCTGGAAGGCGTGAAACATCCGCTCGACCCCGAAGAAAATATTCGTGCGGGTGCACGATATTTGGCGAAGCTCGTCGATCACTTCGACGGCGTGCTCGAGCCTGCTTTGGCCGCCTATAAAGTCGGCGTTCGGGCGGTGGAGCGAGAAGGTGGAATCACGCCGAACGATCGCCGGGCGTTGTGGTTCGTGCGCGAGGTGCGGCGCATCTACAAAGCCGAAATCGACGAGATTCCGAGCACGGAGAGCGCGGAGGACATCGCTTACGTGGTAACTTGGATCGAGCGCTGATCAACGCGTGACGCGCCAGACGCCGTCGGAGGTACCGACGAGAATCTGCGTATCGTCGACGTCCATCTTGAACGTCCGCGTGGGAAACAGCGGGTCGGTCTGTCCGACCTTCATCCAAGTGAGGCCGTCATCGATCGATTGAAAGACGCCGAGCGGATCGAGGAGCGCATAGAAGACACCATCCTGCACCGCAAGATCGCGCAGCTCACCGATCGGCAAATTATCCTCCAGCTCGCGGAAATTCAGGCCGTTATTCTCCGAAAAATAAATGCGGTGCAATAAATCCTCGGCGATCGACAACAATACTTTCTGCCCGTGGCCGGCGATATTCGTGGGGAGCTCGGCCGCGTCGTAATCAAATATTCCACTCACCGGTGACCATGCGGCTCCCTGATTCACCGAGCGATAGACACCGTCGTGAGTTGCCGCCACCAAAATTCCCGTATTCGCATACAAAGCACTGACAATTCCGTAACCCAGAATATTACCCACGGTGCGGGTCGGGAGAGTTTGGCCGACGTCGGCCCAATTTCCGTCGGTATCACGCCGGTAGACTCCGCCGCCCCACGGGGTGCGGTTTCCGTTGCCGTGATTCACATGTTCACCACCGGTGGCCGCCGCGTAGAGCCAGCCCTCGGCGTTGGTCATCACCACCAGCGAAGCATCCGGATCGATGACCACAGTGAGGCGATCATCTTCGCTCACCACGAACGGCGAGACTGAGGTGTCGACCTGGAACAGCTTGCGATGTGCAGCGCCGAAAAACATCGTTCCGTCGATCTTCGTGAGGTCATAACAAACCGCGTGATCGAGGACGTCGCCCGAGCCCCAACCACTGTCGTCGAAAAAGACCTCGTCCCAAACGTTGGCTTGATCCGCCAAACGCCGCGCAGTCCGCGTACCGTCGATCGTCCAAATATTGCCGCTCGGATCCGCAGTCACGCGCAACGCCGGCAGCGGCTCGACCTCGACCTCGAACCAGCGATCCGCCGTCACGTCGTAGCGCCGCAGACCTCGCGAATCGGCGACGTGCAGCTCGCCGTGGAAATCCAACATATCGATCCACTGAATATGTGCTTTCGTCGGCGCGGGAAGGAGCTCCACCGAACGTGCGTCGAGATCCATCACGTAGACCTCACTCGCCACATCGAGAAATAAGCTCAGTCCGTAGACTTTCTCGCCGATGACACTGATATCGGTGAGCACATTTTCTACGGTAAGCGCGTGCTCCCAGTTTTCGCCGTGATCGTCAGAGTACCAAATCTGCGTATGGGTCACGCTCGAAGTATCGACATATTCCGGCATCACCAAACGGCCGCTGGCTGTGCGGTAAAACTGGAAACCTGTGAGCGCAAAATCGAAACAATCCCAGTTCACACCAAGGTTGTCGGAGTGACAGAACTTCGGCGCACCGGTCGCTTGATTATACAGTGGTGCAGTGTGTCCATAGAGATCGTCGCCGTAGGCATTGAAGAAGCGAACCCCTTCAGCGATCGACGCAGTTACCGTAGACCAAGCATCATTGGTCAGACAGCGGACCTCGTTATATCGATTTTCGTCTTGTACGTGGTACTCCACCCAAGGCGTGACTTCGCGGTGGAGACAAAAAGAATCGCCTGTCGTCCAACTCTTCAAAATACGGCTGACATGGCCATTTCCATCGCCGACGCTCCCGTCTTGCCACGGCAGGTTGAGGAAGGACCAACTCTGGCCGGAGTCTTCCGACGCGACGATTCCATCCGATTCCGTAGCCCAGAGAATTCTCGAATCGAGCTCGGCGATCGGTCCGATCGGCGGAAACAGAGGCGAGCCGCGATCGTCGGTGGGGTGCGCGAGGCGGTCGTGACCTCCGTTGTCCGAGTGGAGGCGATAGACTCGAGGATTGGATTCATCAAAGCGGCGGCCCAGAAAATAAGGGGTCGTGCCGGTATTTCCGGCGAAACGAAACCACGCGCCGTAGAGCCCGGGCAGGCGCTCCCATGCCGTGGGCGGCGGAGGCGGAACGACCGCGTCGGTCGACTCTGCATCTTTGGCTCCCGCATCCGCGAGCTCGGAAGCGTCGGCGACGTTCGCATCACCGGCACCCGCAGCGTCTTCTGCGGGCCGGCCCGCGTCCCCGGGCGTCTGCGTCGTCAGGACATCGCCCGCGGAGTTACACGCGCTCAACAGAGCGACGCTCGCAAAACATAGCGTGGATAAGTTGGACCTCGAATATCTCATCACAGCTCATGTTCCGCGGAGACGATTTCGCGGCTCATTCTTTTTACAACACCCGGCCGATCGAGAGCGCAAATCCGAGCGCCGCACCGTCCACTCCCGATACTTCGGAGCCGTCGGCCCGGGCGATCAATCCCGAAAAGACATATCCCGCACCGGTGCGTGCGCCGAGCGTCCAATATTCAGATAGTTCCCAGGAAATTCTCAAATCCAACCAGAGCTCCGCCAGCGCACCGTTGATCCGGCGGCCGGCGATCTCCTCAGAGCTCGGCGATCCACTCGCGGTCATGAACCCGAGACCGAACCTCGGTCCGGCGGCGAGCTCGATGCCGCGTAGTTTTTTCCACGCGAGCAGCGAAATATTCGCCGAAGCTCCCCAGAGCGTAATTCGCCCGCGCAGATCGCGATCGCGTCCAAATCGTCCGAGCGCGCCCAGCTCGAGGCGAAGCGGTGTGCTCGTCGAGCTGTGAACTGTCGCTTCCATCGCCAACGCGGCGAGCGAAGAAGACACCGCAGGAAAAGTTTCCACACCGAGGTGTGCGGTCAGCGAAGGTGTCGGCTCTGGAGACTGGAAAAACCGGCGTTCTGCGCGTTCCAGCGCTTCGGCGATCGTCCTCTCCGAGAGGGCAGTTTCCCAAGCAGGTGGGGGGCGCCATGGAATCACTGTACTTGTGGCCACCTGTACGTGTGGACGGGTCGTCTTTTCGGAGCGCAACCGGAGCATCATCTCCGCCGCGGCCACCGCGAGCACACGCGCGTTCGTCGCCGCCCGTGGATCGAGGTGTACACGTTGCCCCGCGCCGGTTCCTGTCCGCAAGAACAGGATGGCCAGCTCCGCGTCTTTGGCCGCGGCTCCACACTCCAAAACCGCCACGGTCACCAAAAGATCGACTGCTGTGGACGTATGAACCGTCTCCAAACGGACCGGCGAAAGCTCCAACGCGAGGAGACGCGTCAGCTCGTCCTCGAAAAGCGGTGCCTGCGGGCAACTATCGAGCACCAATCGTGCTCGGTCGATCTCGGCTTCGGCTCTGTTCGCAAAAACGACTCCGAAAACGAGGACCAGAATCTTATTCAGCGACACCGCCTGCAATCCTTCGCGCCTCGGCCGCACGTTCGCCCGACGGGTGGTGCACGAGATAGTCCGCCGCCGCACGTCCCGCCGAAAGCGTATCACCTGCGCCTCGATATGCATCGAACAAACGAGCCCGCGCCGGCTCGCGGAGCTCCGAGGCGAGCCCCAGTTGAAGCGCAATTTCTATCTTTTGCGCCGCTTCCAGCGGGTGACGCAAAGTATCTTGTTCGATACGTGCCGCGCTAAATGCGGCCAAGCCCGCGCGCGGGTCGCTCGAATATTTCGTGTAGATTTCGGCAAAAATCGAGAGCGCCGCCGAATATTCTCCCGCACCGCGCGAACTATCGGCCGCGGCCAATAAACTATCGACGGTCGTAAGCTTCATCGCCTCCGCCTGCAGCGCGACCTTCGAACCGGAAGAATCGACTCGACGAGGATCCACCCGGACCGTTTTTGCTTTCGATTCCGCCGGGACCCATATCTCGCGCGACGATTCGGGCAGCGGAAACTCGAATTGTTCGTCGAGCGGAAGCTCCGCAGGCGCTTTCACTGCGCCCGCGATTTCTTTGTTCGGCTGAGGTTCCGCCTGCGGCTCCACCGGCCCACGCGCGGAAAAGAGGGCAAAAACAGCCGCGGCGGCGGCCATCGCCAGCGCACCGGCGGCGAACGGCAACCAGGGAGATTTTGGTGCCGTCCGTCCAAGGCGGCGCGCGCTCACCGCTTGTTCGATCCTCGCCGCACGTTCGTCGCTCGCAGTTTCATCGAGGAGCTCGCGGATCGGTCCTTTCAGGCGAATCATCACGTATTCCTCTCGAGCCCGATGTGAGCGTCCAAGCGTTGGCTCGCTTTTTCGATGCGGCGTTTGATCGTCGCCAGCGAACAGTCACACATCGCGGCAACCTCGGTGAGCTCGTAACCTTCGACGTAACGAAGCATCCAAGCAATTTTCAGGTCGACGGATAGTTTGTTCACGCGACCTGCAAGCAGTGAAAGCTCAGCGCTCGAATCCGGAGAAACTGCGCGTGAGCCAAATATCTCGAAATTAGTGTCTTCTTTGGCGGGGGCCAGGCCGAGCACATTTTCCAGGCGGCGGCGGCGCAATCGGCGGCGGCCTAAGTTGGTGGCGATCCCGAACAACCATCCACGGAAGGCGTCGGGTGTCCTCAGCTTGGCGAGCGACTGCAGCGCGACGACAAAAGCGTCTTGCGCGACCTCATCGGCGTCAGCGCGATTTCCGAGGAGACGGGTCAACATCGACGCGAGCGGCTTCGCATACGCCCTGCACAGTGCAGCTTCGGCGAATGCGTTCCCTTCGAGCGCGCGCAAGACCAGCTCGGCATCGCTGGTCGCGGGGCCGGTATGGGCGACCACGCGCTCCGAAGGCGAAGGCAGAGAACGCACTCTGGATGGATAGTTCCACGAGCTGCCCGCCGCGGCTCAAATATCTTCGGCGGAGAATTTCCTCACAATATCGAAGGGATGGGATCGGCACTCACTCATCCCTGCGGCGGTTCGTCGTCGACCACGGGCTCGGAGCTCACCATCTCCAGCGCCTCCGCGGAGCTGACCAACCCATACAACCGAAGCCGGCGCCGGAGCGCGACGCGAGAGAGCCCGAGCTCGCGCGCCGTGCGGCTCAAATTACCACCGCACATCGACCAGGTTTTTTCGATATGGCGGCGGATCGCTTCCTCGAGCTGGAACGAGGAGTCGGACATTTCTATTTGCGGCATTTTCGTCGCTCCCGGAGGAGTCGGACGATTCAGACCCATCCGAGAGATCGGCGGCGGAAGATGATGCTGCTCGATCCGCGTTCCGCGCGACGCGACCACAGATCGTTCCACCACATTGCGAAGCTCGCGTACGTTGCCCGGCCAAGTATAAGACTCCAAGCAGAGCATCGCTTCTTTGGAAATACCTGCGTTCTCGTTCGGCGGATTCATCAATTTCTGGAGGAAATGGAGCACCAAGGGTTCGATGTCGTCGCGCCGTTCACGCAGCGGAGGGAGGCGTACTTCGATGACGTTGAGTCGGTAGAGCAGATCTTCGCGAAATGTCCCCGCGGACACCATCTCCTCCAAATTCCGGTGCGTGGCCGCCAAAATTCGCACGTCGACCTGAATTTCTTTTTCACCGCCTAAACGGCGCAGAGGATAACCTTCCAGCACGCGCAACAAACGCGGCTGCATTTCCATCGGCATTTCGCCGATCTCATCGAGAAAGAGTGTGCCGCCGGATGCGAGCTCGAATAGTCCTTTGCGCTGATTATTGGCGCCCGCATAGGCGCCGTTTTCTTGACCGAAAAATTCGGACTCCAACAAGCCGGAAGGCACGCTGGCCACGTTGATGGTGACGAACGGTCCCGCGGCCCGCGCGCTCCACCGGTGGATCAGGGAAGCGACGACCTCTTTTCCCGAACCGGATTCACCGCGAATGAGTACGGTGGCTCGGCGATTTTGGGCGGCCTCGCGCGCGAGATCCAGCGCGTGCAACCATGCGGGAGAATTTCCAGCGACGGCGCGAATTCCCTCTCCACCGGAGAGCTTCGCGAGCTTCACTTCCTGCTGCAGGCGATAATGTTCCACCGCGCGCTGCACATGGACCACGAGCTCGTCGCGATCCCAAGGTTTGACCACGTACGCCGCCGCACCCGCGTGCAGAGCGCGGACCGCGGACCGAGCTTCATCACGCCCGGTCAAACAAATGATCTGGATCTCGGGAGCTAAATTCCGAATTTCGGGGATCAGGTCCAAACCATCTTTATCCGGGAGCCCGAGGTCCAAAATGATCACGCAATATTCAGCGTGTTCCAGCGCGACCACCGTTTCTACGGCGGTGCTGACTTCGTCGACCTCGTCGATCGCGTCGGAGGCCCGGATATGGCGCACCAGACGAAAACGTTGATCGGGATCGTCGTCGACGACGAGCGCGCGTCGTTCCTTCATGGCGTCGCGCCCGAAAGCGACCGAGACCGATAATTATCGGAGTCGGAGACGGGACCAGAACTATCTCGGCATTCGGCGCGCATGAATGTTGAGGAACTCTGCCCAACGACCAACTTGCGTTCAAGTCGCTCTGATTGAGACATGATCACCTGAGGCGGAACGACACGGGATGAACGCGCGGTGTGCGGTGGTAGGCGGTGAAAATATGAGCTGCCTGCGCACTCGGAGTGGATAGCTCGTGACCGGGTGTCTCCACGGACATGAGGCGAGCTTGCTAGGCTGCCGTTGCTTTCCGAAAGTCTGTAACGGACAACGTGTTCAAGACGTCGCGTTTTTGCACACCACCACGACGTGCGAGATGCACGCCCAACTCAGCATAGCCGAGCGCCTTCGTGGAGTGCGCATCCACCGAAACCACGAACGGAATATTGCGTTCGCGCGCGGCGCGGATCCAATTCGGCGCCAGCTCGTAGCGGTGCGGATCGCCGGTAATTTCGATGGCCGCACGCGACCGAGCGATCACGTCGAGCACCTCTTCGACGCGACAAGGAACAGGATCGCGCTTCATGATCAAACGACCGAGCGGGTGCCCCCAAATTTTGAAGCGCGGATGGGCCATGGCGCGGCATATCCTTTCGGTCATCGAATTCTCATCCTGCTTGAAGCGCGAATGAATACTCGCGATCACCACCTCGAGCCCTCCGAGAATATCTGCGGGATAGTCTAAGTCTCCATTGGCGAGAATATCGGACTCGGTTCCGCGCAAGAGCTGCACGCGTACTGCCTTTTGGACGGCGGAGATCTCCGCGCCTTGCTGCGCGAGCTTCGTGGTATCCAGACCGCCGGCGTAAAATGCGCTCGGAGAATGATCGGTGATGGTCATATATTCATAACCGAGCTCATCCGCGGCGCGCGCCATTTCCTCCACCGACGCCACGCCGTCCGAATATGTCGTGTGGCAATGAACCAAGCCGCGCAAGTCGCTCAGGGAGATCAAGTCGGTGAAGGCATCCGCTTTTTCGGCCTCCGCGACTTCGCCGAGCCCCTCGCGAAGCTCGGGCGGTACATAAGCGAGGCCTATTTTTTTATAGACCTCTTCTTCGGTCTCACCTTCGAGCGTCGCGAGCGAGAGCCCCGATTTCGCCGCCCGCGCTTGAAGCTGCGCGACGTGCGAGGCCGATCCTGTCCGGATGATCAGGGCGGCACCGTAGAATTTTTTGGGAACTACGGTCATCTCTAATTTCACGATGTCCGATACTTTTGCGTATCGCGCCGCGCAGCCCGGATCTTCGCTCGCCGCCACCAGCACCAGAGTATCGATCGAGTCGTGATAACGGCGCAGCTCACCGGCATAGTCTGCGGCAAGGATCGCCGGATCGGCGCGCAAACGTTTCACCCAACGTTCACCCATGGCGCGCGCTTCGTAGATGGCGACGCGCTCGCGACGGACGGCGTGACGCGCCAGAGCTTCACGCATTCGCTCCTCCGTCTTTTCGCCGTAACCTTTCATGGTGCGCACGCGACCTTCGTCGAGCGCGCGCTCCAGCGAGGCGATACTATCGACACCGAGCTCGTTCACCAGGCGCGCCGCGGCCTGCTCGCTGATCCCGCGGACACGTGATAACTCGACGACACCGCGCGGAATCTCGCTCCGCAGTTTCTCCAGTTGTTTCGAGGTACCGGTATTCCAGAGCTCGGAGACGACCGAGGCGAGTGAATTACCGATACCCGGAATTTCGGTGAGGCGATTTTGATGCACCAATATTCCCAGGTCTTCTTCGAGATGTTCCAGCGCCGCGGCCCCCCGCTCGTAGGCGCGCGCCTTGTAGCGATTTTCACCTCTCAAAGTGAGCAAGGCAGCGAGCTCTTTCAGCAACGCGGCGATCGCATGACGGTCCTGCAGCTCGACGCGAAAAACATCGGCGGTGCCCTCTTCGCTCTCCACGACGAGATCGAGTTACCACGCGCGCACGGCTTGGAGCTTGCACCTTCGACCGATGATGGTGGACCCGAGCTCGGCTTCTTTGGCGTTTGTCCCGAAATCCCGCGCGCTTTCGGTGCTGGAGAAAGCCGCACGGAGCTGCACCGCTTGCCCGCTTTATGCGCCGGCGACGCAGACCGTGTTCGGTGAAGGGCCGAAGGCTGCAAAGATCATGTTGGTCGGCGAACAACCGGGCGATCGCGAGGATCTCGAGGGTCGCCCTTTTGTGGGACCCGCCGGGAAAATTCTCGATGCGGCGATCGAACGCGCCGGGCTTGATCGCAACGATCTCTATCTGACGAATGCCGTCAAACACTTCAAATTCACGGTGAAGGAACCGATCAAAAAAAGACGCATTCATGACCGCCCGAACACGAAGGAGATCAACGCATGCAACGGCTGGCTGCAGGCCGAGCTCGACGCGATCAAGCCGCGCGGAATCATCTGCCTCGGAGCCGTGGGCGCCATCGCGTTTTTCGGCTCGAAATTCCGTCTCGGCCCGGTGCGGGGAAAAATACAAGAAACGCCGTGGGCGGAGCTCCTGCTCGTCACACATCACCCGTCGGCAATCCTGCGCAGCATGCGCGACCGCAGCTTGGCGGAGAAAATGAAACAAGAGCTCAGCGAGGACCTGGCGAAAGTTGCGGAATTGGTGGCACGTTGAAGCGACGAGTCAAAATGTTCACGAAGCTGCCGTTGACCCCGGCCGAACGACGGGAGAAAAGGAAATTTCGAGGCGGTTGGGGTTGCGACCTGTCCCGAAGATCAGTTGAACCGTGGAAGTACAAAACACTGAGTTGGACGTCTTGGTCCTCATCGTCGCCGGCGGGCGCACGTTGAATGAAACGGCGGCGCTCCTCGGCAGCCTGCCGCCCGATCTGACGGCGCCGGTGGTGATGAGCTCCAACGCGGATCGTGAGGTTCTCCTCAGCACGTTCAAGAACAGCGCGCCGAGCTCACCAAGGTTCTTGTTCGTCGACCAACGGACTGCGATCGAGCGGGGAAAGATCTATCTGCTCGCCGGAGACGAATCGTTCTCCTTCGCCGACGGAGCCCTCGAGCTCAAGAAGAGCGCACAACCTGGACGAATCGAGCGCGGCATGGCCTCGGCTGCGGCAGCGTACGGTGAACGTCTGATCGCGGTGTTGATGTCACCCGAGGGTCCGGAGATCGCGGCCGGCGCGGTCGAAGTGAAACGTCGCCATGGCTTGGTGATGTATTATCAATCGCGCTTGGAGCGGAGCGATTCGACGATCACCGCCCTGCCTCCGACGGCATACGAGCACTTTCGTGAGGTCAAGCCGCTCAGTGAGGTTCTGGCCCGGCTCTCACAAACGAAAAATGAAGCCGGACAGGAGGAGCTCACTCGGCAAATCCTGGAGCACGCCACGCGCAAGGCGAGCATCGATTTTCGACTCTATAAACCGGGGACCATCATGCGCCGCATCGACCGCCGTGTCGCGGTCACGGGATGTGGCGAGCTCGGCGCGTATCTCGCGCTTTTAGAGAAAGAGCCCTCGGAAGCCAGCGCGCTGGTGAGCTCGTTCTTGATTGGAGTCACCGAATTTTTTCGAGATCCCGAGGCATATTCCTTTCTGAAAACGACGGTTCTGCCGGCGATGATTCAAAGCGGCCGTGAGCGAGGTCGTGTTTTGCGCATCTGGTCCGTCGGCTGCGCGACCGGCGAGGAGCCGTATTCAATCGCCATCTTACTCTGCGATCTTCTTGGCGCAGAGCTTCCGGAGTGGACGATCAAAATATTCGCGACCGACGTCGGAGAACGCGCCATCGACTTCGCTCGCAAAGGTACCTACCCAGCGAATGTGTTGGAGAATGTGCCTTGGGACTATCGAACCAAGTATTTCGCGGAGACGAGCGGCGGATATCGAATTGCAAAACACGTTCGACAGATGGTGATCTTCGGACAACAAGACCTCTCCCGCGCAGCGCCGTTTCCGCGGATCGATCTGGTGATCTGCCGAAATGTAATGATCTATTTCAAGCCGGAGCTCCAACAGGACGTATTGGATCTCTTTGCATTCTCGCTACAGCAGCTTCAAGGGCATCTTTTCCTGGGAAAAGCAGAGACGGTCCGCCCTTCCCGTGCACGCTACGAGCTACTCAATAAAAAATGGAAAGTTTATCGCTGTCTCCAAGGCCCGCGGGTGCCCCATTCGCGCACCTCGAAGCAGGTCGAGCGAGCCGGTGCAAAACTGGAGACACGACGCCACGACGAGACTTCGCGAACATTCGACGCAGAACATCCGCAGAACATCGATCTGAGCAATGTCCGCAGGTACAACGAACAATTTCTGCGAAATTTACCGTTTGGTGTGGTGGTCATCGATCGCGGATATCGCATCGTGTCCTTGAACGGCGCCGCACGGCGGTTGCTCTCTATCTTGGACGCAGGCCCGCCCCAGGACTTTCTCCATGCCGCACGAGGCATTCCTTATGCAGATATGCGCGCAGCGATCGACACGGTCTTTCGCGAACGGACGCAGATCCAGCTCGACCAGGTGACCTTGGAGTCGACGTCCAGCCGCGATGCACGTTTCATCTCGGTGACGCTCGCGCCGGTCGTCGCCGATCATCCCTCTGCTGATTTGATGATGATCAGTATTCAGGACATCACCGAACGCGTCGAACAGCGAAGGATGCTCGAAGAAGCGCAGGCTCAACAAAAAGGCTTCCTCGAACAACTGGAGACGGCAAATCGAAAATTCGTGGAGCTGAACAAGGAGCTTCAAGAAGCGAACGAAGGCCTGCAAGCGGCAAATGAAGAGATGATGCTCGCTCAGGAAGAGCTGCAAGCCGCGAATGAAGAGCTCGAAGCGACGAATGAAGAGCTTCAAGCGACCAACGAAGAGCTGGAGACGAACAACGAGGAGCTTCAGGCGACGAACGAAGAGCTCGAGACCACGAACGACGAGCTGCATTCGAGGACTCAAGAGCTTCAGGAGACCGCACGTTCTTTCGAGACGGAACGCACTCGATTTGCTGAGATGGTGACGCTTGCACCTTTCCACATTTTGGCAATGCGCGGTCCGGGACTGTTCATCGAAGCGTTCAATCCGCGCTTTTTGTCGTTGTTTCGCGAGCGAAAGGCGCTGAGCTCCGCGATCGACGACGTCTTTCCGGAGCCGGAGCTGGGTGAGCTGTTGAACGCTGCACACGAGTCCTATCGTACGGACCGCATGCTCGAGCTGACGACTCGACTGTCGGTCGCCGGAGCGCCGGAGATCAATCTGCATTGTTCGTTGGTCCCCACGCACGATCACGCCGGAAAGGTCGATGGGGTCATGCTCTACGCGGACGACGTCTCGAAGCAGAAGGTGATCGAGAACGAAGAGAGATTCGCCAAGTTGAACTTAATGGTGGAGAACGCCGGCCAAACCGCGCTCGCGCTCTACGACGGCGCGACCCGGAAATTACTGAATGCAAGCCCTCGCTACACGGCAATCTTCGACGGGGGCCCCTCCCCCGCGACCGTGCTCGAGGAGATCTTCTCTGCGCGCAGCCCAAAGCGGCTTCCGGAGGTGCGCGCGTTCTCGCACGACGGCAACGAAGAACGCCTCTTCGATTTCACGATCACCCCGATCGCCTATAACGATCAGAAGAGCGGCGATGCTCCACGCTATGTCGTCGTGTCTGCATATGACATCACGGAGCTGGCGCGGAGAAAAGAGTAGCGCTGGAACGAGGAAGCTCGAGCTTACGTTTCTTCGGGGGAGGTCACCTCGTCTTCGACCGGTGCCGGTGGATTCATCTCGAGCGCGCGTCTGGCGACGGCCGCGCGTTGTTCGTCGAGGTCCGCGCGCTGAAAATAATTATCGCTGATTCGGCCCCGGCCGCGGTTTCTCGCACTTTCACCGAGGCGCCGCGATGCCGCTGCACGTTCTTCGAGCGCCCGAACCGCGCTCCACAACGCTTCCTCGGTGGAGATCGATTGTGCGGCTTCGAGGCTCAGCGGAGAATACGCATGTCCGGTTCGACAGCGGTATCTGAAAAAGTCTCCATCTTTGCGTTCGAAGAGCACGCCTCGACACGCGGGACAGGAGAACGCGGAAGGTCGCCCTTCTACACGTTCGTCGATGATCGGCGGCCCACCCGGCGGCGCTGCTCGGATAAATCGTTCGAGGGAGGCGCTCGAAGCGGCTTCGGTCAACAAAGTAGCGATCTCCGGCGCACTGAGCACATGATCCACGGGAACATTATCAATCGCGCTTTCCGGCATACTGCGGGAGCGCGCCTCTCCCGGATCCTGCACGATCGCGAGGCCCCCGTGCCTCTTGATCTCTCGAAGCCCGGCCGTCCCATCGTCGAGCGAGCCCGACAAAACGACGCCGACTACGCGAGGCCCGTGCGACAAGGCCGCCGATTGAAACATCACGTCGATGGACGGGCGCCGGCCGTTTTCCGCCGCCTCGATGGAGAGTCGCAGGTGATCGCCGCGAACCAGCAGGTGCCGGTTGGGTGGCGCCACATAGATGGCCGACGGAGACAGGTTTTGGCCGTCCGTCGCGTGCATCGCGCGGAGGCGCCCGGAGCGTTCGAGAATTCGAGGGAGAAGGCTGGGTGCGGTTGGAGACGTGTGGACCGCGACGCAAATCGCCGCACGAACGCCGCCCGGGACGCGCCCGACGATTTCCCGTAGGGGCGCGAGACCACCGGAGGAAGCGCCGATCACGACGATCGCATAGGGTTCCATCCTCTCCGACTCCGCACAACTCGTGCCGGACGCGCCGCTAATTTCCGGGTGTGGCATGCCACAGTATGCCGGCGCGTCCATTCCCGACACAGGTGCGGCCGAACGCCCCAGGCCGCGTCCAGAATACAGGCAGATAGGGCAGTCACAGTTTTTGAAGGCTGCCCCCGCCACTGTGCCCGCCACTGAGCCCAAACGCCGAATTCTCCTCGTTGACGACGATCCCGAGATCTGCAGCGTCATGAGCTCGTACTTAGCGGCGAGAGGTTATGCTCCCCGCGTAAAGAGCAGCGTCGAGTCCGCGCTCGAGACCTTGGATAGTGAAGACATCGATGTGGTGCTCACCGATCTCTATCTCGGGGAGGGAACCGGTCTGGATATTTGCCGAGCGGTGAGCGCGAATCGCCCGAATGTCCCGGTCATTGTGATCACTGGCCTCGGGGACATGAAGTCGGTCAGCGATGTCATGCGCGCCGGAGGCAAAGACTTCATCCTCAAACCGTTCAGTCTCGACGCCCTCGACGATGCTTTGGAGCGAGTCCAGATGCGGATGAATCCGTCGATCAAAACGCTCGATCCGGTGCCGCACCATTTCGAGGGATATGATCGATTGATCGGCCGAAGCCGAAGTATGCGTGTCGTCAGTGAGCTGATCGCGAAGTCGGCCTCGAGCAACGCGAATGTGTTTATCGTCGGCGAGAGCGGCACCGGCAAAGAGCTCGTTGCGCGCGCTTTGCATGCGGAGAGTGGCCGGGCGGACAAACCTTTCGTGGCCATCAATTGTGCGGCGATGCCCGAGGCCCTTTTGGAGAGCGAGCTCTTCGGGCACGCGCGCGGCGCATTTACCGACGCGAAAGTGAATCGGCGCGGCCTGTTCTTGGAAGCCTCTGAAGGCACCTTGTTTCTCGATGAAATATCGGAAATGCCCATCGGAATGCAGGTAAAATTACTCCGTGCGGTCCAAGAGCGGACGGTCAGGCCCGTCGGTCGAACGGACGAAGTGAAGTTCGACGTCCGCATCATCTCCGCCACGAATCGCAATATCGATCGTGAGGTCGAGGCGGGTCGTTTTCGCGCGGATCTCTACTATCGCTTGAACGTAGTGCGCATCGATGTTCCACCGCTCCGCGAGCGCGGTCGCGATATCGAGGAGCTCGCGGAATATTTTCTATCGCGTTGTCCGAACGGGAGCACGGTCACTTCCATCTCACCGGCGGCGAAGACGAAGCTCCTCAATTACTCATTTCCGGGCAACGTCCGTGAGCTGGAGAATATCATCGAGCGCGCGTGCGCCCTGGCAACCAGCACAGAGCTTCAAGTCGAAGATCTCCCGGAGGTCGTCCGCAATTTCCAGCCGGCGTTGAACCCTCCCGCGATCGAGGTCAGTGAGCTCCTGACCATGGATAAGTTGGAGAAAAAATATATTCATCAGGTCCTGGACGCGGTGCACGGGAATAAGACACATGCGGCGCACGTGCTGGAGATCGATCGCAAGACGCTGACGCGGAAGCTGCAGCGCTGGAGGCTCGCCGAGAGCCGTGCGCGCGCGCAGCGCCCAAAGGCCGAATAGGCACCAGCGAGGCTGGCACCACATCTGCATCTGTTGCGGGTCATGAAGTGTTTCCTCCAGCTCGTCGCAGTCACGGCGACGTTCAGCGCCTCAGTCGCAATTGCAGAGACGCCCAAAAAGGTCGATGCACGCACGATCATCGAGAAATGGCCCGCCAAACCGCGGATCGCCGCATTGAGGATGATCGACAAATACGGTGCGCCACGAGAAGCGACGTCCACGAAGTTGGTGTGGAAACAGACGGGACCGTGGAAAAGAATCGTGATCTCGGCGGAAGAGTCGCCCCACTACTTTCCGCAGATGCACACCGATTTTCTCACGCAGGTGATCGACTATCGGGTCCCTCCGGAAAAGATCGATGAAATTAGCCGGATGAATGGGAGCGTCGTCGTCGATCGGACGCGGGGCGAAATGTCCGTGTTGTGTGACAAAGAGGAGATCAGCTTCATCTCGCTGAATCTGGCGCACGACCTGATCACCGGCCGAAGGAACGTCAGCAGTGCGCGCGATGCACTGGAGGACGCGGCGCTCGAAGTATCGCTGGGAAAGAAGCCGGTCTTGGCCGCGGGACTACACTTTGCGGCGCCGAAAGGGCCGGCACCGGATCCCGACGAAGTGACGCTCGAGAGCGCGCGGCGCCCGGCGCGAAATAAAACAGAGCTCGAAGACGAAGAAGTCCTCGGACTGCTGATGACCATCGAACATGCACAGCTCGCGGCGGCGAATGCAGTGTTGGCGAAGAAGGAAGCCGGTCAACAGACGAAAGAATATGCAGAGATGATGCGAGAACATCACGCGGACAGCTTGATGGAGAACGACGATCTCTCGGACGCCATGGACACGGACCCACGAGTCAGCACCAAGTCGATCGCACTGGAGGCGGCCTACGATGAGGCTCTGGCGAATGTCTTGTCGAGCGGCGAGCGCTTCGATGAGAGGGCGATGGCGATGATGATCGCCGGACACCGAAGAGCGTTGTCGGCGATCGAGCTCGACATGATGCCGAAAGCAAAGAGCAACAAATTGAAGAAGGGTCTAGGCGAAATGCGGACGATGTTGCAGGCTCTTTTGAGCGCGGCGGAGAAAACGGGCGTCGCGACGCTCGAAGCGAAACGGTAGCGCACGTTAGCGACGCATGACTTCTTCGACCCAGATGCGGGCCAGCTCGTCGTTCGGAGAGGCGATCAATTGTTTGCGGGCCCAACGCGCAAAAGAGTCATAAATGTCTGTCCCCGAGAACAGCTCGCCGGAAGTCATGAAATCGTCGAGCTTCGGTGCGAGCTGAGCCCGGAGGCGCGGCATGCGGCGATCCAGGCGTTGGCGCAGCACTTCGAGGCGAAAATCGCGTTCGAAGCGGGCGCCGTCCTGATCTTCGGGGAGATCACCGTGATGTGTGGACTCGAAGATGTGCTGTGCGCGGGTGCGCATTTCAGGTGGAGCGGTGATCGATGGTCGTGGGACCTGGGCATTGGGTAGTTTGGGAATTGGGGCGGCGACGCCGTCTTTGCGGGCGGATTCGAGGAGCGGGCGTAAGCGGCGGAGCATCTCGATCGTGCTCTGGTTCGAGTGGCCGTCGCCTTCGAAAGTGAGCGCTAAGAGATTGCGACAGTGAGGAACGATCGTCTCCAGGAGCATATAGACTTCGGGAATGACGGGACGCGGGTGATCGTCGAGATAGAAGCGGCGATGAGCTTGAGTCACGACTGATCCTCCGGCCAGGTGGATCTCGAAGACGCCGTCGAAGTCGAAGTTGTCGAGGCCGGCAAAGAGGTCGAGGCCGCGCGAAAGTTGGTGCGCGTAGAGGTGACCGATGTCGAGCAAGAGGCCGAGGCCGGTTTTTGCGCGGAGCAAGCTCATAAATTCGAGCGCGTGGAGCTCGCCGCGGCGGGCGAGAACGGTGGGATTTTCGAGCAAGAGGGGGACGTCGAGCGCGGATTGGACGTGGAGCGCGTGGGCGGCGGCGTCTTCCGCGTGGAGCGCGTCGAAGCGCGGCGCGAGATAGAGATAACCGGGGAACGGGCGGCCGTCGGTGTGCCACCAGGCGACGTCGTTGCTAACCCAAGGGGAGCGGACGGCGAGCGCGTGCGCGTTGAGCTCGAACAAGGCGCCGGCACTTTCGAGCTCGGGGCCGTAGAGGTTGAGGTGGACGGGATGAAACAGCGCGGGCGTAGTGTCGAGCGAGGCTTCGAGCTCAGGGAACAGCGAGGCCTCGGCGCGAGCACGTTCGAGCGAGAGCGGAGCGCTATATTCAATATAATCGAAGAGCCCGGGGACCTCGGCGAGGAGGCGGTACGGTGCGGGCTCCGCGCGGGCGTCCATGTTGCTCGAGAGGCCGAGGCCGAGGAAACGAAGGTTCATGGTGGCCAGGCCCTTGTACCAGCTCGGCGAGGCTCGACAGGGGCAGAGCTCCTCGAAAAGTGCCGAGGATTCGGGCAAATTGCGCGAGGCGAAGGAAAGCGGTTGACCCGAACGCCGCGGGTCGCTAAGAAACGCAGCACTTCAGGCGCATAGCTCAGGGGTAGAGCGCTACCTTGACACGGTAGAGGTCCCAGGTTCGAAACCCGGTG
>WUUC01012003.1_pt1 | contig 28853 bp, 38 predicted proteins | sample 6278441 | NCBI WGS metagenome assembly WUUC01 (sample SAMN13675441, study PRJNA597444) | soil metagenome | isolation source: soil | place: USA: Washington | collected 2017-10 | reverse complement strand
ACTTCTACGACCTGCGCGCGGACCAGATCATGGACCCGGCCGGCACCCGGCAGACCAGCCGGCTGACCACGATCGCCACCAACCTGGCGGAGGTCACGCTGGAGAACCTGGCGGTGGCGTGGGGCGAGGACCCGGAGGCCATCACCAGCGGCGGCACCGGCGGCACGGCGTGGAAGGCGCTGGAGCAGCAGATGGATGACAGCGGCGAGGAGCCCCGTTATCACGCGCTGATCTTCCGGGGCTGGGCACCGGGTCGTAAGCGGCGGCTGGTGATCGCGCGCAAGGTGCTGTCCGTCAACGCGGTGGGTACGGCGTACAAGAAGGACGAACAGACCTTCATCCCCGTGCAGTTCAAGTGCTTCTATGTGTCCCCCAGCATCAAGCCGCTGCGGGTCGTGGAGCAGGCCGGGGCGTAGTGCCCCGTACCATCCGTCCATCAATGATCCACATCAAGGAGGCCACCTGATGTTTGAGCCGATCAAGGTCAACGCGGACGCACCGGCTATCGAGTCGGAGCGCGTCCCCGCTTTCGTGATCACCACGGACGGGGAAGACAAGACCTACACGGTGCCCAAGGAGATCAGCGGACCCACCAGTCTGCTGGCCCTGGAGGTGTTCGTGAACCGGGGCGAGACAGCCACCGTGCTCTGGCTGGCGCGTCACGCCCTGGGCGCGGACGGCATGGACGCCGTGCTGACCTGTGAACAGCTCACCCTGACCGATGCCCAGAACCTGATCAACCGCATCGGGCAGCACTACCTGGGGCAGGTCAAGGACCTGGGAAAAGCACAGGCGTAAGGCTCCGCCAGGTTGCGTGGATCATGTTCCACCTGGCGGAGATTGAGGCGGATTTCCTTGCGCTGTATGGGAAGGAGGTGGACCTGTTGGACACGGACCGGAGCACGGCCGGCATCAGCGGGCCTCGCTTCCTGAACTACTGCGAGCACCTGCCGGTGTATCGAGGGGCCGTCAGCAACGCTGCCGCACGACTTGCCGAGCAGGAGAGCGAGGAGCCAGAAACGGCTGCCGCCCTGATGCTGGACCCGGACCTGGAGGTCTCCCGTGCCTGATGGATTCAAGGTCGCTGATGCGTTTGTTGATGTATCAGTTGACCTCGATGATGATGGGCTCCTCCGTGATGTGGAGACAGCCAGCGACAAGGCCGGAAACCTGCTCTCCAGGGGCATGGAGGAGGGCGGCGAGCGCGGCGGCAAGGGATTCGGTCAGCGCTTCAGCCAGCACAGCGAGTCCCTGCTCCGTGGTGCCCGGACCCGGATGGGCAACCTCCTGGGCCGGGCCGGGGACGATGACGGCAAGCGGTCCGGGCTTGGCTACGCCAAGGGCCTGGCCGGGGGCATCATCTCCGGGGCCACCCAGGGCGCGAGCAAGGTCGGGGGCATCCTCTCCGATGGCCTCGCCAACATCGGTCCGGCGGGGCCGGTTGTCGGGGCCGCCATCGTGGGCATGGTCGCGCTCGCCGCACCCCTTGCGGGGGCAGCGCTAGCCGGCGGCCTGATGGCTGGTGTGGCGGCTGGAGGCGTGGGCCTGGGTATCGCCGCAGCTATCCGCCAGCCGGCCGTCAAGGGCGCGCTGGTGGGCCTGAAGAATGACGCGTCGGACATCCTGGGCCGGATCGGCAAGGACTGGGAGCCGACGATGTTGTCGGCTATCGCGTCCATCCGCAGCCAGATGGGTGGCATTGGGTCCAGCCTCCAGGCTGCCCTGGCCCCGGCCAAGTCCTACGTGCAGCCGCTGGTGAACGGGTTCATGAGCCTGGTCAGGAACGCGCTGCCTGGGTTCAACGCCATGCTGGCGCGCTCCGGCCCGATCATTGCTGTGCTGGCGGACGGCCTGGGGGAGATCGGGTACGCGCTGTCCGACGCTTTCGAGTCGATCAGCGGGGAGACAGACAACGCTGCCGCTGGCCTCCAGACCATGCTGTATTTCGTGGCTGACCTGATCTCGATGGGCGGCCAGGTGGTGGCGTGGCTCGCGGCTGCCTACCGGTACACCCTGGACTGGACGGTGTCCGTCCTCAGCTTCCTGTCCTACCTGCCCGGGGTCGGTGACCAGTTCGCGCAGTGGCGCGATGAGATGAAGGCGATTCAGGACACGGCCAACGGTGCCGGCCCCGCGCTCGATGGAGCGGCCGGAGCCATGGGCGGCCTGGCGTCCGGGACCTCGCGCGCGGCCGAGAGCAACGAGGCCATGGCCAACCGGCAGCGCATTCTCAACGGCACGATGGCGCAGGGCGCGGATGCGGCCGGGGACCTGAAGTCCGCCATGGACGCACTGAACGGCGCGGCCCAGGGTGCGGAGCAGGCGGAGATCGGCTACCAGGAAGCCATCGACAGGGCCACGGCCAGCATCAAGGACAACGGCAAGAGCACGGACGCGAACACCGCCAAGGGCCGCGCGAACCGGTCCGCGCTGCTGGCCCTGGCGCAGGCCGGGCAGCAGCGCGCCCAGTCGCAGTATGACCAGACGGCGGCGACCAAGGGCACCAGCGCGGCGGAGGGCGTGGCCGCGCGAGCGTACGCGGAGTCCCGCAGCAAGCTGATCGCGGTGGCGCGGCAAATGGGCATGAATAAGGCGGAGGCCAACGCTTACGCCAACCGGATCATGGCTATCCCGAAGTCCTGGAACACGAAGATCAAGGCGGACACGGCTGCGGCCCTGGCTGCCATTCGTGGGGTGCGCACCGGCCTGGCCGGCATCCCCAACTCCAAGACCGTGACCATCGCTATGAAGGTCACCGGGCACCAGAACGCCAGCGCGGTGGCGGCCTCGCTGCGCAAGCAGGGCATGGCCGCCGGTGGCGAGGTCACCGGCCCCGGCCTGAAGGGCGTAGACAGCCAGCTCCGCCTCCTCGCTCCGGGGGAGCACGTGCTCACCGACAAGGAGGTGGACGCAGCCGGCGGCCACAACGCGGTTTATGCGTGGCGTGCCGCGTTGCGGTCGGGCATCAAGATGTCCGGCGGTGGCAGCTCCTCCAGCACCCCCGCCAGCTCCGGCAGCACCCTGGCTGGCATGGCGCAGCAAGCCGCCCAGGTCTTCCAGTTCGGGCCGGGGTCGATCGTGCTGGACCTGTCCAGCTTCCGCAGCCTCCAGGAAGTCATGGACGCCGTGACCGGACTGGCGTCCGCGTCCCGCACGTACCGCTCCTCCACCGTCACTAGGGCAGGTATCGCATGACCCAGCCAGAAGCCCCCCAGCGGCCCGCAGAGCCCCGGACCGTACCGGAGGGCCGGAAGCGCGCGCGGGACCGTGTGCGGGCCGTACAGCAGGCTGCGGAGGCATTGCCGGAGGAGGGCTACCTGGCCCGCACCGCTCAGGGTGTGGTCCACATGCAGTCCCTGGAGTTCGGCAAGGACGGGGAGGTGGAGTGGGTGGACGTATCCCTGGCCGGGGAGACCCAGGCTGGTGACCCGCACTTCCGGATCTACAACCCTCCGGCCCTGGTGCGTGACCCGCTGGGGGACATCGAGGTCAACGGGCAGATGTTCCGGCGGGACCCTCTGGCCGCCCTGGCGGAAGTGGTGGCCCAGTACGGTGGCGCACAGGCACAGCGGAAGGGCAACCGATGACGGTCACGATCGTGTTGGGCAAGGCCACGGACGGATACGCGTACAGCTATGACGCGAACTACACCAACAGCCGCAACGGCCCGGCGGACGGGGTCACCGGCGGGGCCGTGGGCTACATCGGCCAGAACCACAACAGCGGGTACCAGCAGTTCCAGACCTTCATCGGTTTCGACTACTCCGCCGTGCCGGCCACCGAGCAAGTGGTGGCGGCGGAGGTCCACCTCAGTGTGGCGTCCGTGCTCAGCCCGGCCACCTCGCGCACCCTGGAGGTGCGCGGCCTGGCCTGGTCCAGCGGCGGCCTGACCACCGGCGACTGGCGCAATATCAGCAACCTGGCGGCCACGCCGGTGGACGGCCAGGCGTGGAACCTGCACCAGGCCAACGGCAAGCGGATGGTGGCCTCCTCGGACGGGCTGGCGTTCAAGGTCCAGGGCGTGACCACGTTCGATTTCGTGGTGGTCACCGACAAGCAGCGGGCCGGCATCACCCCCAGCGAGGACCAGGGCGCGAGCGTCTACACGGCGGACGCGGACGGCACCTCCTCGGACCCGGCACTGGTCTTCACCACCCTGACCCGCAACAAGCTGGTGCCCGCGCTGGGTGCAGGCGTAGAGCTCAGTGACGGGTCCTGGGTCCACATCATCACGTCCGGGACGCATCCGGCCACCGCGAGCCTGGTGCACGTCACCACCGCCGGGGTGCAGACCACCGTGGGCAGCATCCCGGTGGGGTCCAGCTCCAGTACCTTCAGCTCCCCCCTGGGTGCGCAGGGTTGGGCGCTCTGCCGGGACAGCACCGATTCGCTGTTCGTCCTGGGACGCCTGGGCAACTCGCAGAACAGCATCGCTGCGCGCGCGTACGTCAAGGCCGCCGGGTACAACTGGACGCCCGGGGTCCTGCGCTCCACGGGGATCGCAGCCTATGACGGGTCCATCAACAATGTGGCAGCCGCGTGGCACTCCACGGCCGGCGGCCGGATCTTCACCCTGGTGAGCCACAACCCTGGGACCGGTGCCAACAGTTCGCACAGCTACGCCACCGGGGACATGTCCTGGGTGGTGCTGGACAGCGTCTACCTGAAGACCGGCGGCGGGTCCTACCTCAAGGGCGCCGGGACGGCAGTCGGCACGGTGGTGGGATCCGGGGTCAAGGCCGGATTCCACGGGCTTCCTACCAATGAGACGGGCACCCTTCTGGATGTGACGGCGGCCGGCGGCAGTAACCCGTCCTGGGGTTTCACGGCCAGCGTCAGCAAGAACGCGGCCCTGGGGGACAACCAGCCGGTGTCCCTGGGTCGCTACATCCTCAACAGCGCGGGGGACGGCCTGGCCGGGTACTCCACCTGGAGCCTGACCAACTACGCCGTGAAGGACGCCAACGCCAAGCTGCGCGTGCTGCGGGTGTCCGACTCGATCGCAGCGGTGGTCAGCGCGGACAGTGACTCCGGCTGGGGCCTGGGCGTGTCGCTGATGCAGTACAACGGCGCGAGCGAGCCCTACCCCAACCAGCTTGGATTCCAGAACCTGGGCGGGGAGGCCATCACCAACCTGCCCAACGAGGCGACCACGGCCAAGGCCCCCTGGTGGGACGCGGTCTACAACGAGTCCAGCAACCAGGTGTGGCTGTACTACCAGGACAGCACGGCCCCCAACGCCATCCGCCGGACGGCCATCGACCTGACCACGATGCAGCCGGTGCGCAACAGCGTGATGGTCTGGGCCGGTGCGGTGGGGTCGGTCATCCAGGCCATCCGCGTCCCCCGGAACAGTGCCGTGACGGAGCGCGTCCTGGTGGAGGTGGCCAGCGTCCTGTCCGGGGTGCTGTCCTCCACCACCGTGATCGACACGTTCAACTTGCCGCCCACGGCCCCCATCCTCACGCCACCCACGAACTATGACGCCACCGTGGCCAAGGCGTTCACGTGGACTCCGACCGACCCCAACCCGGGGGACACGCAGTCCGCCTACCAGCTCCAGATCCTGGACGCGGACCTGGGCACCACGGCCCTGGACACGGGCAAGGTCACCAGCACAGTCTCCAGCCACAACGTGGCCGGCGGCACGCTGACCAATGTCAAGAGCTACCAGTGGCGGGTCAAGACCTGGGACGCGCTGGACGCGGAGGGGGACTGGAGCGAGTACAGCACTTTCCAGACCTCAGCCGGTGGCCAGGTCACCATCACGGACCCGGCCGTGGACAACCCGGTGGGCCTGGACACGGACGACACGTACGTGACGTGGACCGTGACCGGGGCCACCGTGCAGGCCAGCTACCGGATCATCCTGCGGCGCATGTCCACGCTGGCCGTGGTCAGCGATACCGGCTGGGTGACCTCCACGGCCACCACGGCGCTGGTGTCCGGCATGGCCACGGATGTGCAGTACCGGGTGGAGATCCAGGTGCGCAACGCGGCCCTGGTCCTGTCCGGCATCGGGCAGCGACTGCTGACCCCCAGCTATGCCACGCCGGAGGCACCGGTGGTGACCCTGTCTGATATGTCGGACCAGGGCTACATGCTGGTGTCCGTGACCAACCCGCTGCCTGGGCAGCCGGAAGTCCCCGGGTCCCCGGAGTACGGGTTTGAGACCGGCACCGGGAGCTGGGCCGGCATCGGCTGCACCCTGGCTGCGGAGGCCACCGTGGTCCACTCCGGGACCGGGTCGCTGAAGCTGACCGCCGTGGCGTCCCCCGTGCAGATGTACGCCCGGGACTACACCAACAAGATCCCCGTGGTGGTGGGGACCCGGTACACGGCCAGGCAGTGGGTGAACCGTCCGGTGGCCGGGCCGGTCACCCTGGCCATCGATTGGCTGGACGGCAGCAACGTCACGCTGTCCAGCACGGAGGCCACGATCGGCGCAGTGCCGGCCAACACGTGGACCCTGATGCAGGTGACCGGCCTGTGCCCGGCCGGGACGGTCAATGCCGTGTTCGGTCCCACGGTCAAGGGCAGCCCGGCCACCGGGACCATCCTCTACGTGGACGATGCCGCGTTGACCGGGGCCAGCGACCGGCCCGACGTGGTCACCAACCAGGTGATGCGCCGCAGGCAGGGCACGGAGCCCTGGGAGCTGGTGGGCAACATCGGCGTGGACTCTACGATCAGGGACTACGGCAGCACGTCCGGCCGGCTGTATGAGTACAAGGCGAGGGGGATCACGGCGTGAGCTACACGGACAGCGCGGTGGCGGTGGGGAGCATCAGCCTGCTGGGTGTGTGGCTGCATGACCCCCTGGACCCGCAGACCACCATCCGGTGCTACCCGATCGGCGCGGACGGTCGGGAGCACGCGGTGGACGTGGACGCGGCCGGCACGCAGTACGCGGGCCGCGCGCACCCGGTGGTGGACTACGGGGAGAGCGAGTCCCAGGCGGAGACCATCCGCCTTCAGGTCCCCCACGGTCCGACCTACCAGCAGGAGCTGGAGGAGCTGGACGCGTGGGCGCGCGCGCGGCGGACGCTGCACCTGCGGGACAACCGGGGGCGGAACCTGCGGGGCACGCTGTCCGCCCTGCGTGCGTCGGACCAGCCGTACGGGTCGGATGTGTCGTTCACCTTCACCCGCGTGCACGTGGTCCCGCCCGTGACGGTGGTCTGATGCAGGCACTGGTCCCGGTGTCCGGGCGCAACCCGAACGGCCACACGGCAACGGAGATCCGGGCCGCGCTGTCCGGGCTGTCCGGCAGCCGCCGCTGGTCCTTCCGCTACTCGCTGCTCAACAAGACCAACGGCCTGATCAAGGAGGACCTGGACACAGTGATCTCCTGCTCCGTGGAGCAGAACTGGCTGGATGACATCAAGCGCAAGGCGAAGTTCACCATCCGGGACACGGGGGAGATCGACTTCTTGGCGGACCGGATCATGCCCCGGGCGCGGCTGCACCTCGCGCCGTATGGCGCGCAGGACTGGGTGGAGTACCCCCTGGGGGTATTCCTGCTCAATAGCCCTAAGCGGCAGGCGGAGTCCACCGGGCTGGTGACCCGGGACATCCAGGGCTATGACCAGCTCCAGACCCTCTCGGACGACACGGCCACGACCCGGTACAGCCTGTCCAAGACGGCCAACGTGATCAGCTCCGTGTCCGCCCTGCTGGGCGGCATCAGCAAGGTGGTGACCCCCAACGCTGGGATCATGGACTTTGCCCAGACCTGGGAGCCCGGTACCACCAAGCTGCGGATCATCAATGATCTGCTGGCCCGGGTCAACTACAACAGCCTGTCGTTCAATGAGCTGGGCCAGGCCATCGTCAGCCCGCACGTGGCCCTGGACAAGCGGACCATGGAGTGGACGTACGCGGACGATGACTACGGCCTGCTGGTCCCTGGCGGGGAGCAGGAGCTGGACCTGTTCAGCATCCCCAACCGGGTGGTGATGTACCGGTCCGACCCGGACAAGCCGCTACTGAAGGCGGTGGCCACCAACGATAACCCGGCCAGCCCGCTGTCCACTGTCCGCCGGGGCCGGGTCATCACCCGGGTGGAGTCCAACGCGCCCGCACCAAGCCAGCTCTACCTGAACGCCAGGGCGGCCATCCTGCTGCGGGCGGCCAGCCAGGTATACGAGTCGGTGACGTTTGAGACCGGCCTCAATCCGCTGCACTCCGGCAATGACGCCTACCGGCTGAAGTACGGGCCGCTGGCGCTCAACAGCCCGTACGTTGAGCAGTCCTGGTCCATGGAGCTGAAGGCGGGGGCAAAGATGAAGCACGTGGCGCGACGGGTGGTGAGCATCTGATGGACTCGCTCTCTCTGCTCCAGGCCATCCAGGAGGCCCAGCAGCAACTCCCCAAAGGCAGCGCAGGCCAGGACATGCGACTGGCCATCATCGCCCCGACCTACGACCCGTTCACGGCCTGGCCGGGTCAGATCACGCTGCCCACGGTGCAGTTCGAGGGGGAGGACGACATCGGGGAGCAGACGTACGCCGTGCTCAACGGCTACGTCCCGATGGCCGGGGACCGGGTCCTGATGATCCCCACCGGCACCACGTACACCATCGTGGGCAAGGTCAGCAACCCGGTGGACGTGCAGGGCTTCTGGACGGACGCGGACTCCTCCGGGGTAGAGCTGGGCGGCGGCAGCTACTTCTCCTCGGAGGAGGGGCTGGTGCTGGAGCAGGACCTGGAGGCCAAGGGGGAGGTCTACATCGGGCCGCGCGGCAACCGCGCGCCGGAGATCCAGATGGGGTCCGTCAACATGAACGGCCCCGGGGCCGGCACCTCGATCTCCGCCACGGTGACGTTCAGCCCGGCCTGGCCGGTGGGGACCGTGGTCTACTGCCCCTCCCCGGGTATCGCCACCTCAGCCGGCGGCACCGGGTCCGCGTACGCCCGGGTAACCTCCGCCACGGCCACGGGCCTTACCATCCAGATCCTGAAGTCAGACGCCGCGCGGGCCAACTTCGTCAGCGGCGAGAACTTCACCGTGCACTGGGTGGCGTACGCGCGACCCACCAACTGAGGAGCACAGCATGGCTGACAAGGATGCCCTGGACGTTGACCTGACCGCGCGGCTGGAGGCGGTGGAGTCGCTGGCGGCCACCCAGGGCAGGGCCGTGCAGCAGCTCCAGGCCGCGCTGTCCAAGGCCCTGGCGGACTTCAGCCCGGTGGCCGCCCGGACTGCGGAGCTGTCCAGCGCCTTTCAGGCCGCCAACACGCGCCTGGCGGCCCTGGAGGCGACCGTGGTAGGGCTGGAGGACCAGGCGGCCCTGGTGGGCCAGGTGGAGGCCCTGCGGACTACCCTGGGGGAGGTAGACGCACGAGTGACGGGCATCGAGACAACGCGTGCCCGCAGCGGCCGGCTGGGTAACCGACTGGCCGGCATCGAGGAGAAGCTAGCGCAGCTCCTGCCGGAGGACGACACCAACGGAGGCACGCAGTAATGGCGCAGTCGAGTGAGTACAAGGACCTGAAGTGGGTGGCCCCCCGGTCGTGGACCAACGCCAACCGCTCCAGCGTCCAGCTTGTGGTCATCCACGACACGGAAGGCTCCGCGCACGCGCAGTCCGCTGAGGACGGTGCGGCCTACGACGCGCGGCGCACGGACGGCACCTCCACCCACTACTTCCACGATTCCAACAGCACCGTGCAGTGTGTGCTGACGGCGGACCAGGCCCACACGGCGCGCAGCCAGGGCAACCGGCGGGGTATCCACCACGAACTGTGCGCGCGGGCCTCGTGGTCGCGGGCCAAGTGGCTGGACGCGGACTACGGGCTGCCCATGCTGAAGGTGGCGGCCAAGCAGTGTGCCCGGGACGCCAAGAAGTGGGGCATCCCCATCCGCAAGCTGTCCGTGGAGCAGGTCCGCTCCGGCGTCAAGGGCTTCTGCGGGCACGCGGACATCACCAGGGCGTTCCCGGCGGACCGGGGATCGCACACGGACCCGGGGCCTAACTTCCCCTGGGCCGACTTCATCGGCATGGTCAAGGCGGCGGCCGGCACGGCGAGCACCCCGGCCCCTCAGCGAAAGGTGGACTTCGTGCAGATCAGCGGAGAGCTTCCGATCCTCCGGCAGAACGACACGGACGACACGGTCCCCGGCGGCACCGTCTGGATTCGGCGCGCGCAGGCGGAGCTGGACCTGCTGACGGACGAGGATGTCACCGTGGACGGGGACTACGGCAAGGGCACGGCGGCTGCGGTCAAGGAGCTGATGGCGGACGACCCGGAGCGGACCACCTCCAACGGGTCGATCATCGGACTGCCGGAGTGGCGCAGGCTGTACGGCATCTGGGCGTAGCGGGTGGGCTGGTTCTGGCCCATCCTGAAGGAAGGCGGCCCCTGGGCCGCCTTCCTTATGCTCCTGGGCCTCGTGATATGGATGCGCCTCACCGACCGATGGGTGTCGGAGCGTAGCGTGGACCGCACCGTGGCCGGGTACGTCGAGACCAACAAGCACCAGTCCACGGAGCTGGCGTTCTGGCGGTCAGCCGCCCAGGACAAGGACAAGACCATACAGTCCCTGTCGGAGCAGAACGCCAAGCTGACGGTGTCCAGCCAGGTCAGCGCCTACGCGCTGGACCAGATCATCAAGGAGGCCCCCCGCCGTGGCATGGATTCGTAAGCGAGTCAAGACCAAGCGGCGGCCTCCGGCCCCAGTGCCACCGACCCCGGAGGACATCGAACGGGCCGCCCAGGAAGCCGAGCGCTCGCGTGCGACGTTGCACCGGGTGCAGGCGCAGACTCCTGAGGTCGAGACAACGGCCCAGCACCTGGAGCGCAAGCTACGGGAGAACAACATCGGGCCGCGCTTCTGGGCGGCCCTGGGGGAAAGGAGGGCCTGATGCTCTCTACCGTGATCAACTGGATGGGCTGGGACTGGCTGGCAGCGCTTGCCAGCGTCGTGGGCCTGGTGGCTGCTGCGCTGTTCGTGGTGCGCTACCAGGTCGAGTCCCGGGGGGCCTGGGCCGGCAACCCTTACGGCCGGTACCTGATGCAGCGCAAGGCCCTGCTGATCGGGCTGTTCGGCTTGATCATTTTCAACCGGGCGGAGGCTGGCACCATCCAGATCCCCGACGCCTGGCCGGGCCAGGGCATGATCATGGCCCTGCTCTACCTCGCTTTCGCGCTCCAGACCTTTGTCCCGTATCGTCTGCTAGTGGAGGCCCGACAGGAACGGGTCCACGACGAGGAGGCAACACAGTGACTGCAATCGATGGCAAGGCCGTGGAAGCCAAGACCAAGGCGAGCACCACGGCGGCCGGCATCGGCTCCTTCCTGCTCCTGGTGGTCCTGGGTCTGGTGGACAAGCAGGAGCTGCTGGGCCACGTCCCGGACGGCCTGACCGCAACCGGCACGGCGGCCTTCACGGCGCTGGTGACGTTCGCCGCCGGTTACGCCAAGGCCCACGTGCCGGCCAAGCTGTCCCAGAGCGCCCTGGACGCGCTCCAGCGCCTGCGGGGCAACTGACCCACCCCCACGCACGGAGAAGGCCCCCACCGGTTCGGTGGGGGCCTTCTTGCTGCCTCAGCGGTAGAGGTCCCGGCTGTCTGCGGCCCACATGCTGGCCGCAACCGGAAGGTTCCACCAGCCGGTGGCCGCGTCGTGGGCCTCCTGCGCGCGGGCCTCTTCGTAGCCCCGGTCCTCCAGGTGCCGCTCCAGGCCCCGCTCCGCAGCAGCTTCGCGGGCTGCCTCCTCCAGGTTGTACTGCGTCTCCTGGAAGCACTCGCGGACCTCGGTGGCGCTGAGGTGGTAGACGCGAGCCCGGCCGTGGTTCCCGCAGCGGATGCCCTGGATGTTGAGTGCGAGAGTCGCCATGATTCACTCCTGTGTAGTTGTCAACTGGCCTTGCCCTGTAAAGGTAGCACCCCACCTGTTGGTGCGTCAACAGGTGGGGTGCACTCACATGATGGTGATCAGGACGGCCCTGCTCATGTACGGGTCCGGCGGCCGGTCGCACCCCTGGATGGGCGGCAGCTTGGGGCCGTACTCCCAATCGCTGAGGCTGTTGGCCAGCTCCTCGCCCCGGCCCTGGACAGTCTTGGCCCAGCGCCAGAAATCGCGCTCCCGCTTCCACCAGTTCATCATGCTGCCGCTCCCAAGATCAGTGCGGGGATGAAGACCCCCAGGACAATGTGCCAGCTCTGGTCCAGCGCCCAGGACCCGGTGCCCAGACTCGGGTTGTCCCCGTACCGTCCGGCCGGCTGCTGACCCCCGCCACGGCAGTCCCAGCACAGGCCGTTGGTCTCCGGCCCCCAGGCCGTCCCGCCAGCGCCCTGGCCCTCGCACGAGGAGCAGGCGTCCCACGCCTCGAACTGGACACCAGCGCGGGGGACACCCAGCATCATGAACTTGGCCTTGCCGGGGATGAGCCTGGCCAGCCGGAACATCAGGCCGTGCTCGCGCCGATCGGCCGCGTAGTGCGTGAGGCCGGACACGGCCAACGCCAGCCAGGTCCAGCCGGGGGCCTCCCAGCCGGTCACCCAGGCCAGCAGGCCCAGCATGACGGCCTGCGTGATCACGTACGTGACCACGTGGTGCGCGCAGTGCAGCGCACCGGTCAGGCCCGCGTCACCCTTGTGGGCGGCCTGCGTGTCCGTCTGCACCCAATAGTCCCCCAGGTGGTGGCCCACGTAGAGCGCCACCCCCGTGCCGGCCACTACCGCCATCGGATCGATCATGCTCACTCCTTCGCTAGGTCCTGCACACAGACTACGGGACCTAGTGAAAGATCACTAGGTCCCGTAGTGTCAGGTGCCCGACATCACCACCAGCCGCGCTTGACCGTTACCTGGGTCACCACCGTGACCACCGTTGTCCCCCCGGCCGCCACCAGGAGCAGCACGGCCACGATGCCCACCGCTGTCCCGGTCCCCACGGTGAAGCCAGCCACCAGGGCGGCCATCTGGAGATAGGCCCAGTAGCCCAGGGCCGCGATACCCGACAGGATCGAGACGATGCCCAGGGCAATCCAGCCGGCCCGGCCGATCACGGGGCGAGGCTTGCGGGCCTTCTCCAGCTCCGCGTCCGTGAGGTAGACCCGCATGGCCACCCAACCCCTGGGCAGCCCAGGCCGCTCTACGGCGTCCCCCCAGGGCTTGACCCTGCGGTCCCGGGCCTCGTCCCGCAGGCGCGCCCTCAGCTCCTGCACGGGGCCTTCCCAGACCTCGCTGGTGGTGACCGGGGTCAGGTCCACCCGTGTCCGGGCCAGGCCCTGGGAGGCCCGGACCACGGCAGCCCCGGGCCGGTACTCCACGGGCTTGCGCTGCACGTCCGTCATGATGCCTCCTTGTTGATCGTGCCGTTGATCGAGCGCAGCTCGACGTGGACCAGGCGGGGGTTGCGCCGCTCCTTGGCGTCCAGGCCGCCCCAGACCCCCCATGCCTCGCCGCGCTCCACGGCCCCGGTCAGGCACTCCGCCTGGATGGGGCAGCGGCGGCAAAGGGTCTTGGCGCGCTCACGCGCCAGCTCACCCTGCCGGCTGTTGGTCTCGTCGTGAAAGTCATCCGCCTGGGACCAGGTGATGCTGCCGCCCAGGCTGGCCACCTTGCACGCGGGCATCAGCGGGTCCGGCACGGTGGACACCAGGTGCTCCTGGCTGGCCGCGCTGCGGGTCGGGTTGACCATGGCCAGGACCTCCGGCACCACCACCGGGTTGCGCCGCGCACGGTCCGGGCGGCTGCCGCCGTTGGCAAGCTGACGCCTGCGTCGTTCGGAGCGCTTGCCCTCCTGCTTGGCAAGGTGGGCCGCCTTCTTGGCCACGGCCCCGGGACAGATGCAGCGCTTGCCCTTGGGGTACTCCCTGGCCGCGTGCAGCGTGTTGTGGGTCTTGGCCACGCAGGTGGACAGCACCGGCCAGCCCAGGAGGACAGGACCGGACACGGGGGACTTGGCCCCGTTCAGGAACGGCGCGCAGCGGCGTCCGGGGACTTCCTGCTGGGGGGTCACTCGATCGGGCCGGGGGGACAGCGTGGGCATGAGGAAGTCCAGGGTGGTCATCGGGCGCTCCAGAGGTAGACAGAAAGCAGGACAAGGGACACGGGGAAAAACCAGTGACCGATCAACTCCCCGACCATGGCGGACCGGCCGTACTTGTCCCGGAGGACACGCTGCCAGCGAGCGCGGGTCAGCGAGATCCGGCGAGGGTTGGCCAGGTTGAACTGGTGGTTGTAGACGCAGAGCAGGCCCCGGATCACGACCTTCTCCAAGAAGGAGGTCATGCCCTTGGTGCGGGTCTTCAGCGGGAACACCACGTGGCGGGTCGGGTTGAGGTCTGACCACGGCTGCGGCGCGCGCACCCCGAAACGGCCCTTGCCGCCCACCAGGTGCTCCCTGTTGCGGGCCTCCGGGTCAACCGTCCGGCCGCCGTAGGCAAAGTGCCGGCTGAACCAGCCCAGCTTGCCGAACGGCGCGTAGGGCTTGTCCGTCCGGTATACGTAGATTTCCTCGGTGGTCAGCGCCCACCAGTCCCGGTTACGGCGCTTGCGCGGCCGGCTGAACGGGCTGCGCGAGCGCTTCCGGTACTTACTCCGTGTCACCAGGGCCTCCTGGGTGGATAGTGGGCGGGACCTGTCTATCTTCCAACAGGTCCCGCCCTGGTGTCAAGAGTCATGGATCACTTGCTGGGCTGCTCCTGCTCCTCCCGGTTGCGCAGCCGGACGTAGTCCCGGAGCACGGACCGCTCATACAGCTTGGTGTTGTTGGCACCCATTGATGATTCAACTGGGAAGTCTGAACGGCGCTCGCGCCACCGCGTCAGGGTCCGCAGCTCCAGCCCGGCCTCATCCGCGTACTGCCGCAGGCTGATACCGGTGGGGGGTACCGCCTCCGACATGCGGAGATCATCGATTCGGGTACCCCCACCCCCTCCCGCCAGCATCATGGCCACCACGTCCGGCACCGGTTGACCCGCTGTTGCCCAACCAATGAGATCAGCCTCAGCGTTGGGGTCCTTCTTGCCCTTCAGGTCCATGAACACGGCCTGATATTCGCGCAGCGAGTCCCCCACCACCACGTGCCAGCGCCCTGGTGCGCCGCGCTTGGTCGGGGCGGGCTTGATCTGGGGGGCGAGCATCCGCCACTGTGCTGCGGTGGCCCTGGCGAGCGTGCGGGCACCGAAGTTCTCCCGGTTCTCCGGGCCGCCGGACGCCTTAGCCGTCACGCTCTGTCCGGCCATGATGATGTGCACGCACATCTCCCGGCCCATGCTGGACAGGTTCACCAGGGCCGTCAGCGCGGGGCTCATCATCGGGTCTTCGCTGGTCTTGATGGTCTTCCAGTAGGCCCGCAGACGGTTGCTGGCGCCGTTGATCTCCTCCAGCACGGCACACAGCGGCACCAGCGTGTTGGGGTCCCCGCCGGAGGCTACGAACCGGGCACGGCGTAGCAGCTCCTCGTCCAGCCAGATCAGCGCGTCGTGCAGCTCCTCCGCCTCGCTGGCGTAGAGCACCCCGGGGACCTTGCGCAGCCACATGTGGCTGGTGAACTTGGCGTCCAGCACCATGATCCCAAACCCGGCCCGCATGAACTGGGCCACGATCGCGGCGATCAGCTCCGACTTGCCGGCCCCGGACCCGCCAGCGATCAGCAGGTGAGGGGACTCCAGGCTGAGGTCAAAGGTGACCAGCTTGCCCCGGGGGCCATAGCCCATCAGGGGGGCCGCCGGGTCCGCCTGCTCCATGTCCTCCCTGGCCTGCTGGAAGGTCACCAGGTTGACCGGCTTAGGGGGCACCTTCAGGTCCACCCAGGACCTGCCCCGCTCGAAGTGCCATGAGGGGGTCAGCTCCTCGATGTGCAGCCTGGCCCCGATCAGGTCCACCAGCCGCTCCTTGTCCCCCTTGTCCGCCAGCCAGTCCAGGGGGAGCTGGACACGGACAAACGCGTCCGGGTCATCCCGCAGGTCCACAGGGACGTGGACCCACTGGTGTCCCTTGCCCTTGACGTGGCCGCGCCGCATGACCCCGGACAGCCCGATGGCTACCGGCTCCACCACCTCCTTGCGGAACACGTGCCGCTCCCAGGCCCGGCCGATCTTGTGGAACCCGTAGAGGCTGGCCGCCGTCAGCGTGGACGCGGTCAGCTCCGGCTCCACGTACGCCATGGCGACGAGGGCCGGGGACGTGGTGATCGGCAGCCGGAAGTACAGGACCCGCTTGTACCCGGGCAGGAGCTGGTAGCTGGTGGCCCGGCCGGACGGGTCCATGCTTTTGGTGCCGTAGTGGAAGCCCGTGGCGTCCGTGTACCGGTGGCCGTTCAGGGGCTGCCCGCTGAACCAGCGGTAGGGGAACGCCAGCCGGCCACCAAAGCCCGGCGGCAGCGGGTAGGACTCCGCGTGATAGCGGGCCTTCTTGCGGGACTCACTCATCGTCCTCGTCCTCCTCGTCGCTGTCCTCCGGGTCACGGACCAGGCCGGGCAGATAGGTGACCGGACGGTCCCGGTCGTGGCGGCCGATGTCCCCGCCACACCAGCAGGTCCGGTAGTCCCCGCCATGGATGGCCGTGGCCACCACACGCGGGGTGTTGTAGTGGGCGCAGCAGGAGGCCGGCACGTTCTCCAGGTCCACCCGGCCGGCACATGCGCACCAGTTCGGGGAGCACCCCCGCCGGTTGCACTGGCACGGGTACGGCTGGTCCAGGGGCCGGACGGTCAAGCCTCCAGAGAACCAGCGATCGTGGGGGACGGGGCACACCTGCCCCGCCGGAGCGGGACAGGTGCACTTGACCACCGTGGGGTGCTCGCTCACGCCTTCAGCTCCCCGGCCGCCGCCATGCGAGCGCGCAGCCGCTGGATGGTCTTCGGGCTGGTGCCCACCGCCTCCGCCACGTCCGCCTTCGGCATCCCCTGGAGGATCAGCTCCCGGGCCTTGGTCTCGTCCCAGGCCGCAGTGCGGGTCCGCTTGGGCGCTGCGGTCAACGGCTGCGGAGGCGTCCAGCCCTCCAGCTTGCGGGGCTCACCCAGCGACAGGCCAGGCATGGCGGGAGGGGCGGACACGGGGGCCGGGAGGACATCCGCCAGCTTCAGGGTGTCCTCGGTCTGCGGCACGTCCACCAGGTCCTCCTGCTGGACCCGGAGACCACGGCCAGCCATCTGAAGTTCCAGCGTCTGGCTGTTGGTGGGCCGGGCCTGGATCTCCAGGAAGGCGTCCCGGGCCGCAAGCTGGGTCTCCAGCTCATTGACCCGGTCCAGCAGCCAGGTAGATGACTCCTGCTCCAGCTCCGCCTGGTCCTCGTCCGTGCCCTTCAGCGAGCGGGTCAGCAGCAGACCCAGGGTGGACATCAGCATCAGGCCGTCCACGGCCAGGGGGCCGAACGTGTAGACCGTCCACTCTTCCCCGTCCGCCACCAGCAGGCCCCGCAGGTGCCGGTAGCTCACCAGGGCGGCAATCGCGGCCACCAGCAGGATTCCGACCCAGCGCACCAGGCGGTGGGTGAGGATGGCCTGCCAGGGCAGCCGCACGAACAGCTCCACACCGGCCCAGACCATGAGCGGCCACATGATGGCGTAGACCAGAGCGCGCGCGCTGGGGTCCGGGTTGATGTGGTACGTGTGGGCCAGGTTGCCGGCCACGGACAGCGCGAGCATGGCCAGCATGGTGATGTAGGCCCAGCGGCGGCCGGTCTTGATCTGCTTGGCGGTGAAGGTCACGGGGCTCAACTCCTGTGTGCGTTGGTGGTTTGATCCCACCGGCCCGGGGGACTGGATCTCCGCCCCGGACCGGCGGGGCAACTCCAGTTTATGGGTCAACAGCTCTGCTGTCTACCCCCAGACAGAAGAAACCCGGGGGACTGTTGATCAGTCCCCCGGGTCACCGGGTCAGCTCCAGTCGAAGTCTCGCATCATGATCACCTCCCCCCTTCTCCCGCCATAAACGCGGCCAGGTCCAGAATGGCCTGGGTGCGCTCCGCCAGCGACGGGTACCGGTAGCTGTCCGCCTTGTACCCGTTGGACTTGGTGGCCTCCGTGACGCTGGCCAGGATGGTGCTGTCCACGATCGCGGCGGCCTGCTCCAGCAGCGCGGGTCGGGTCGCGGTGGGCGGCACCGGCGCAGCGGCCGGAATGATCAGCAGCAGCGCGTCCCGTACCTGGTCCCTGCTGACCTGGACGGACGGCGAGGAGTTGAGCTGTCCCCACACGATGTCAACTTGCTGCTGCGTGATCGACCCCAGGGACACGGCCTCGCTGCCGGCCACCGCCAGGGCCGCCTCCACGGCCTGCCAGGCTGTCTCCTTGGCCACGTCCACCCCGTGCACCTTCAGGTCCTCCTGGGCGGCCTTAGCCATGGCCTGGGTGGTCATCCTCATGATCCTGTCTCCCTGGTGAAGGTGCCGTGCCGTCCGGCTACGGCCTCTGCTGAATGGATCCCGTGGACCCGAATCTCTGTGCCTTGCTCCGTGATCACCTGGTAGTGGTGATCATCGTCAGTCTTGCGGTACTCCGCCGGGGTCATCTGCGCAGTGCTGACCCCGGCCAGCTCCTCCACGGTCCGCTCCCGGCGGGACATCAGTCCTTGTCCTTCAGCCAGCGCACAGCGCGGCGGATCCAGGACATCAGGATCCAGGCTGAGGTGAAGGTGAACAGGACGTTCAGCGAGACCTCCCAGGACATCCCCGGGTCCTGCTTGACCGCCTCCGCGTAGCGCAGGGGCAGCAGGAGCACACCCATCAGCGCGAGGGCCGGGATGAGTGACCCCGGCAGGGTGATGCGGGCGCGCTCGCTGCGCTTGCCGTCCTGCCGGTGGGGCTGGAAGCGGGTCGTCTTGTGGCCGGCCTGCTGGGTCTGCTGCTGCCGCAGCTCCACCCACTCAGCGCTTCCGGTCTCCGGGTCGGTGGGGTCAGTGCGGCGCATCCGTGTCTCCTTCTCGATCAAGCGCGCCAGGGCTTCCTGGCTGCTGTCCCAGCTCACTGGGTGTCCTCCTCGGTGGGGGTGCTCATGATGTCCACGACGAAAGCGACCGGGGGCAGCAGGTACATCAGCACCCCGGCCGCAGCCGCCGCGCGACCGGGCAGGAGCATCCAGAGGACCAGGGCCACGATGGCTGCCGCATACAGCGCGTGCGCCGCGCTCTTGCCCCGGGTCTTGGTGCTCGCTGCCTTGGTCATGCCTCAACGATACGGGCCACCTGTTGGGGTGTCAACAGGTGGCCCGATGATCCTTTAGGGGTCAGAGATCCCGCCCCCCATCAACCCTCCAGGTCCTGGCCGGCAGGTTCACGCCCCGGGGACGCGCCCAGACGGCCCCGTGCAGGTCCGAGAGGACATCACCCAGCAGGCCCGGAGTCACGGCCTGCGGGTGCGTATCGTCCACCAGGTCCTTGCCCACCAGGCTCCAGGCCTGGTCATTGAACACGGAGCAGATGGCCTCCACCGGGAGCTGGAGCACGGTGTGCACCGGCATGGGCGCGTCCAGGTTGCTGGGCAGCGTCACCGTGATGGGACCCTGCCGCCGGTTGATCCAGGCGCGCAGGCCCTGGTTGCGGATGCCGATCTTGTACGCGGTCAGCGCGGGGTAGGACAGCCAGCCGTACCCCACGTTGTGCTGGACCATGAGCCGCGCGACGTAGGCAGCGTCCAGGGCCTGACCCAGGTAGTCCTCCGGCAGCCGGACGTAGGCGCAGCGCTCCGTCCAGTGGTGCTCCATGGACAGCGGAACGATCTCCGCGCCGGAGGGCATGGCCTGGGCCAGCAGCGGCGGCTGGTAGAGCGGACCGGTCGGCCCCTCCACGTACGTGGTGGGCCGGTCCGGGTTGCCCTTCGCGGCCTCCACGATGATGCCCGCGTGCCGGATGTCCAGCGTCCCGCTGCGGAAGGCCTCCCCCAGGATGTCCAGGCCCAGGCTCACGCCTGCGCCCACCAGGCCCCCAATCGGCCCCAGGAACATGTCCCCGGGCCGCAGGTCCTGCATGGTGGTGATCAACCGTCCTGGCATGTTGCCTCCTCCTCCAGCACCAGCCACGGTGGCCGGTGGTCCTTGATCTGCTCCATGGTCTTGTTGCCCCGGAAGCTGTTGCACCGGTTGTGTGCCGGCCGCTGGTTGACCACCGCGTGCATCGAGCCCTTCAGCGATCGGGGCTTGACGTGGTCCCTGGTGAAGCACAGCGGGTCCGGAAACTTCAGGGTCAGGTCGATACGGGCTGCGGCCTGGGAGGCCCCCCAGAGCAGGCACAGGTGGCAGTACGGCCCCCAGCGCTTCAGCAGCTTGGTACGGACCCGCATACGGGTCGCTTCCCCGGTCTTGTCGCTGGTGCCGCGCGGTCCTTTGGCTCGGACACTGCGCACCTGGACATCAGCCGGCAGTCTGAGGCGCGCGTGCGCCTGGATCTCCAGGGGCAGCATCTCCCGCCCGTTCCACCAGCCCCATGGCCTACGTCCTCCAGTGCTCACGTGCTGCGCCTCCTTGCGCTCGATACGGGAAAGGGGCCGTGCATCCCCCCGATGCACGGCCCCTCAGTGTGGACTAGATCAGTTGCCGGTCTTGGACCGGAACCACTCCAGCGCCACGTCCTTCTCGGTGTTGGTGAAGTCCGCCAGCTTCCAGGAGAACTGCGGCTTGGTGCCCGGGGCACCCTGGGACAGCCACTCCGAGATCAGCAGGTCCACGCTGTCCGGACCCGTGATCGGGGTGGAAGTGACCGGGGTGGCATCCGGGGTGCCCTTAGCCGGGTGACGGCGCAGGGTGCCCAGCAGCATTCCCTTGGTGGGGATGAAGCCCTTCACCTGACCCACCAGCGCGCCCTGGGACAGGAACATGTCCGCGTGGGTCTTGCTGGCGGCCGGCCGCTCCAGGTCGATGACGGTCACATCAGCCGTGATGCGGTCCTGCATGTCCCCTTCCTTGCCGAACCGGTTCGGGACCTTCTCCAGCCTGGTGGGCTGGATGACCAGCAGCTTGCCGTTCAGCTCATCCATTTTGGGGAAGTCGCTGGTCTTGATCTCGCTCGGCTTCTGGCCGAACGGGTCAGCGGACTGGGCACCGGCGGAAGCGCTGGCAAACGGGTCGTTACTCATGCGTTTGTCCTCCAAGGACGTTGTGCGTTGTGCGGCTTACCCGCGTGCTGTGCCGGGAATCGAACCCGGTAGCGCGGCCCGGGGGCCTCGCTCCTCGCGCCTTTCGGCTGCGCACAGCTCCAGGTGTTACTGCGCAGGTCCAGCTCCCCGGTCCCGGTGGCGGAAAGTGAAACACCACTGGGTGGATCAAGACTGGCCTTAGGGTGGAGATCCCCGGTACGTGCCCCGCGAAAGTGCCGCACCGGTTCGTTGTGCCCTTTGACGCATCACCTAATGAAGTTCTGTTGTCCGGCGGGGCCGGGGCCTGCATTCCCGTGGAGTACCCGGCCCCGCCTGACAAGACAAACACTAGTTGGTCATCAACAGCGTGTCAACTGAATCGGGGAAGAATCTCCGCAGCCACCTGCTCCAGCTCCGGACCCCAGACCCCCGCTGCGGACGCCTCAGCGTAGACGGCGGACGCCTCCGCCCTGGTGGCGCAGTCCCGCAGGCGAGCGCCGTACGCCTCCAGCAGGCCCTGGCGCGGCACCTCGCGCAGCCAGCCCCAGGGCTCGCTCTTGCTCTTGGCCTGCGCCCGGATGCCGTAGACCTGGTGCGCCACCTGGAGCGCGTCCCAGCCCTTCCGGATGTCTACCTGGTAGATGTCCACCTCCGGGTTGCCGCTGGGGTGCTCCCAGGGCATCCAGGCCACCAGAGCCACCTCCTGGTTGACGGCCGGCATGTCCACCCAGCGCGCGCCGATGGGGTCCCACATGGCGTCCCCGTGCGCGTAGAGGGCAAGCTGGCAGGCAATCTCCAGCCAGGACCAAAACCGCTTCTGGGTCTTCAGGTCAGCAATGTGGTCCCGGATCTCCGCCGTGGAGAGCAGGTCCCGCAGGATGTTGTCCAGGGTCCCCACGCTGTTCAGGGACTCCACCATCACCTGCCGCTCCTGCATCCCCGGCAGGGCCTCCAGCTTGTGCAGGGGCAGCCGGCTGACGTAGCTGGGCAGCTTGTCCAGGGTCTCCTGGGGGATGCCCGTGGTAGGGATGCCGGCATGGTGGTGCTCCACCATCTTGTGCGCCAGGTTGCCCCGCTCCGCGCCCAACTCCGCCTTGGCCAGGGCCTTGAATTGGCCCACCAGCTCCATCAGTGCGGACCGGATCTTGCCGGGCTCCATGGTCTCGATAGGCATGGTGAGCAGCGCCCGGACGGCCTCCGGCAGCAGCACGTACTCCTCCGGCGGCAGGTGCTGCGCCAGGGCCTCCCGGACCCCCAGCAGCACCATCCGGCACTCCCAGTCCCCCAGGGCCTTGGTGTCGCTGATCGAGCTGGCCAGGTTGGTGGCGCGCGTCCAGCCGCCCTTGTGCGGGCTGCCGTCCCGGTTCGGCAGCCGGTACCGGCCGGCAGTCACCATCTGCGGCGCGCCCACCACCTGGCTGGGCAGCGTGCTGAACGGGTCCACCGGGTCCATCCGGCGCTCCACGCGCGCCGGGAGGCGCAGCCCGGCATCGAGCTGCGCCTCCAGCTTGCTGAACGGGTCCGTCATGCCGTGGCCTCCTTGGTCTGTGCGTTCAGGAACGTGACCCATTGGTCAATCACCTGTGCAGCCTTCACGTTATCAATCAGGTCTGACACTTCTCCGGCGCGCGGACGCTTGGTGAACGGGTCATCCAGCGCGGGCATACCGGGGATGCCCAGACCTCGCGCCATGCTGATCTGCTTGTCCGATGCCTCGCGCTTGCGCCACGGCGCGGCCTTCTTGCTGAAGGTCTCGTTGGGGTCCAGGCCCTGCCGGATGGCCAGGTCCTCCACCTCCTGCTCCGCCCAGACCATGGCCTGGGAGATCGGGAGGCCCTGGTGCTCCGTGGCCCCTACCGGCCGGTTGGGCAGCCCGGCGGCCTGAAGGGTCTGGTTCGCGGCCTTGCCGTCCTGGGTGCACCAGACCACGGACACCTCCCCGGGCTCCGCGTCCGGCCCCCAGTGCGGCACCAGGAAGTAGTAGAGGCCCTGCGTGCCCAGCTTGGCGTTGGTGGCACCCATCGGCAGGTAGTGGATGCCGCTGGCCGTGGTCTTCCAGACCCGGTGGGAGTCCCGGGACAGCGGGTCAAAGTCCACCACCTCGATGGGTCCGGCGTAATACTCCTCCGGCAGCCCCTGGCCCTGGCCCTCCTCCTCCTGCTCCTCGATCAGGAGCATGTCCTCAAACTCCAGCAGGGACTGGCCGTCCTCCAGGTCCCGCTCCTTCTCGTCCTCGCGGCCGGAGAGGTCCACCAGGCTGGCCAGGCCGTGCTGGCGGGACGCGCCCACGACATCGAGCACCAGGCACTCCGTCTGGCCATCGAACAGGCGCAGGCCCCGGCCCACCATCTGCTGGTAGAGCGGGGAGGACTTGGTGGGCCGGGCGATCACGACGCATGACACCCGGGGGCTGTCAAAGCCCTCCGTCAGCACCATGCAGTTGACCAGGACCTGGGTCTCTCCGGTCTCCAGCCGCTTGATGATGCAACGGCGCTCCTCCTGTGCCAGGGCTCCGTGGACCACCTCTGCCGTGATGCCCTGCTCCACCAGGGCCTCCGCGAACACGTACGCGCTGGACACGTTCGGGGTAAACACCAGGCCGGATCGGTCAGCCGCGTGCTCCACGTATGCCTTGGCCACCAGCTCCGGGGCCAGGGACTCCACCAGCCGGTCCGCCAGGTCCTCGGACTGGAAGTCCCCGCCGGAGGTCTTCAGGCCCTTGGTGGTGAAGTCCGGGACCTCGATGCGCTTGCCGCGCACGTCCAGCAGGTACTTGCGCCGGATCATGAACGCAATGTCCCGCTTGAACGCGACCTCCTCCCAGACCTGGGACAGCTTGGACTTGTCGGAGCGCGCCAGCGTGGCCGTGAAGCCCTCCGCCACCGCACCGTCCTCAGGTGCCGGCCCCCGGTGGGCGCAGGCCGCGCGCTTGGCCGCCGTGCCCTCCTCCAGGCAGGCCGCACAGGCGGGGCCGATCGCGCCGTAGTGCTCCAGGATGTCCAGGTAGGTCGGGGCCGTGGCATGGTGGCACTCATCCACCACAATCTTGCCCACGTGCCGGATCTGATTGCGCCGCTTGACGTTGCGCAGCGACTGGACCGACGCCACCACCACCTGCGCCTGCACCTGGTTCAGGGCGGCCTTGACGATGCCCACCTGAAGGTGCGGGGCCACGTTCTTGATCTTCTTGGCGGCCTGCGTGACCAGCTCATCCGTGTGCGCGAGCACCAGCACACGCTTGCCCAGGTTCTCCCGCTTCTCGTGGAAGCGCAGGGCACGGTGGGCAAACACCACGGTCTTGCCGGCCCCGGTGGGGAGCACGATGGCCGGGCGACGCACGCCGCGCTCCAGCGAGGCATCCAGCGCGTTGCTGCCGTCCTCCTGGTAGTCCCGCAGGCGGAGCATCTGAAGTGACACGGGCTGATCTCCTTACGTAGTGCGGCCGGTAGACCCTGGAGTCTACCGGCCGCATGTTGGTTGGTCAACAGCTAGAGGGAGGCAGCTCCGCCGGATCGACCCGGCAGGTGTGCTCCTCGGTACGGTCCGCCGTGCAGCGAGCACCGGCACTGTCCACCCGTGGGCACCGGGTTGCGCCGGCCAGCTCCTCCAGCTCGATCGCGCGGACGCGCAGGTTCCGCGCTCGCACGATCAGGTCTGACCACTCCGGCGTCATCGGTCCTCGCTCGCTGCCCACTCCGTGACCAGGGGGCCGTAGCTGGCCTCCAGGTCTGCGCCATCGATGGCCCACTGATCTACGTAGGCCCGGCCCCGCTGGATCTCTGCGGGCTGGACCCAGCGGCCCTCCCCGATGTAGACCCAGGCGTCCCCGTCCGCGTCCCGCACCACGATGATCATGACTTGATCACCTGCGGCCCCAGGCCGGCAGCCCGCAGCGTCTCCGCAGCCTGGCCGGCAGGACCCCGGATCACCAGCACGGCACCGTCCGGCGGGAACGGGTAGGTACGGCCGGGGCCGCTGCCCAGGTCCAGCGTGACCATGGTGCGGCCGGCATTCTCCCCGCCACCTTCAGCGGAGGCCATGACCCGGTAGAACTTGCCGTCCGACCCCTGCGCCATGTCCCCCTCGCAGACCTCAGCCCAGAAGCGCTCCACGGGCTCCGCCGGGGCCTCCTCCGCAGGCTTGGCCATCAGCTCGAACGGGTGGACCCCCACGGTGACCTTGAACCGGCCCACCAGGTCTGCCGACCCGGGGCCGCCCCAGACCTCCAGCCAGCGCTGGTCCCCCTCCTCGTGCCAGGTGGTGCGGACCTGGCCGTCCTCCAGCTCCAGGTACTTGGCCCAGCCGCCCTCCAGGATGTCCCGGAGGGCCTGCGCCAGCATCTGCTCCAGATCGAGCGCCATCAGGCCGCCAGCCCTTCAGCCTTGCTGACGTGGTCCAGGGCGTCCTTGACCCACTCCGGGGCGTCCGTGTCCAGCTCCCGCTGCATGTACCAGGATTTGCGGCAGCGGTCCCGGCCCGGCCGGTTGTCCTTCAGGACGCGAGGGCCACTGATCTCGACCCTGGTCCACGCGCCATCCTGGATCTTGATCACGATGATGTCCGGCCGGAAGGGCTTGCCGCTGTACTGCGCCGGAACGTTGCCGACCCCGGTCACGGAGAAGGACAGGACCGTGGTGGTGTGCCGCTCCAGCGGCCGGATGACGATGCTGGGCACGTGCTTGCTCTCCATGCTGCCTCCTTGTTGACTTGTCACTCACGCTACACCCGGTGCATTGACGGGTCAACAGGTGATGTGTACTGTGAGCACCAACAGACACACCCGGAGGGGGAGAGAACAATGGCAGGCATGGTTCCCAAGTACACGGCGCAGTTGGTCATCCTGGAGACGGAGGCCAACGGTGACCTGGTGGCCGCCCTGGAGGCCCTGATGAAGGGCACGGGCGAGGCCGTGTCGCGGGCCGATGTCCTGCGGCAGGCGCTCGCTCCGGGCCTGAAGCGGCTGGCCGGCAAGCAGGACCCGGAGGCCCTGGCGGCTGCGGTGGCCAAGGCCGCGCAGGATCGGGAGACGCGGGCACAGGCCGCGCACGTTCGGCGGACGGCACAGCACGCGTAAGCTGCCGGAACACGGCAGCAAACAGCCCCCGGGGCTTAGTGGTACGGTGGTGACATGGGAGCCAAGATCCACCGCATCAGTAACGTGGACCCTGAGACGATGACTGGCGACTGCGCGCACTGCGGACGGGTCGAGATCAGGCGAGTCAAATCGGTCACAACCCCGGGCGGATTCGCCTACCAGTGCCGGATCAAGCGGCGCGAAAGCAGGAAGACCTGGGGCAAGAATGGTCAAGGCAGTCATAGGCGCACGCGGGTCAGGGGGCTGGGAGACACCTGCGTACGCTGCGGGTTCATCCCAGAGGATCTGTGCCAGCTTCAGGTGGATCACATCGTGCCTCGGTGGAGGGGTGGGACGCACGAGGCGAACAACCTACAGACCCTGTGCGCAAACTGCCACGCATTGAAGACCAAGATCGATATCCAGGAATATCAGGCAAGCAAAAGCGCCCCGGTGGCAGCCGGGGCGCTGAGTGATGGATCAAGTGGAGGTCTCTGTGCAGGACGTTAGCACATCGGCACGGTATGACGCGGTGGTGGCCTACATCCGGGACCGGAGGTGGGCCACCATTCCGCTGCACTACGTCCAGTCGGACGGGTCCTGCTCCTGCCGCTTCGCAGCGACGGACGAGGACCACCAGGCCGGCGGCAAGTCCGTGGGCAAGCACCCCATCAGCAAGGGCTGGCAGTCCGGGGCGGCCATGTCCCTGGCGGACGCCTTCAGCGTCTGGGGGGAGGACATGCCCCGGGCCAACATCGGCATCAGGACCGGCAGCGCGTCTGGGATCTTCGTGCTGGACGAGGACCCGGACAACGGCGGCCGGGAGGCCATCGAGCGGATGACCCAGGCCAACGGCCCCCTGCCGGCCACCTACACGGTCCGGACCGGGTCCGGGGGACGGCACTGGTACTTCCGGCTGCCCAGTGCCTTCAGGGTCACCAACGGGGCCAACCGGCTGCTGGTCCAGCAGTACGGCACCGGCCTGGACATCCGGGGCGAGGGCGGCCAGGTCGTGGCCGCGCCCAGCGTGTCCGGGAAGGGGGCCTACACGGTCCTGGACGAGACAGACCCGGCGGACGCGCCCGGATGGCTGCTGGAACTGCTCCAGGCCACCGTGGACACCATGCCCACGACGGACTCCCCCGTGATCGAGGACCTGCCGATGACGGCGGACCTGGACGCACGGACGGCGGAGCGGGTCCAGCGCTACGCGGAGCGGGTCCTGGCCCAGGAGGAGCAGGAGTACCTGGAGGCAGCCCCCGGCACCGGCAACCAGGCACTGTTCCAGGCTGCCTGCTCCATGATCGAGATTGCCCAGTCCCCGTGGAACACCATCACGGTAGCGGAGGTCTGGCAGCGCCTGGAGCGCGCGCGCCTGGCGCGGAAGGACACCCATACCATGGGCGGAGGCCAGGACCCGCAGGAGTTCAGCGCCACCTGGGAGAGCGCCCGTGCCCGTGTCCTGGGCCAAGGCCGCGCGTTGCCGCCGGACCCGCACCAGGGCGTGACGTTCGATCCGGGCCTGTTCCTGCCAGAAGGGGAGACCCCGGACAAAGTCCTGCCCCCCGCTACCAGGGACGAGGCCCAGTCTCTGATTGATCAACTGATTGGCCGGATGCTGTCCCCCGGACAACTGCTAGAGCTGCCCCGGCCGCAGCCCCTCATCCAGGGTGTCCTGGACATGGACAGTGAGGCATGGCTGATCGGCCCCCCGGGGTCTTTCAAGTCGTTCGTCTCCCTGGACATGGCCTGTCACATTGCCTTGGGGCTGCCCTGGCAGGGGCACAAGGTCACCCGCCAGAAAGTGGTCTACGTGGTCGCTGAGGGCTCCAGCGGTATCGGGCTGCGTTACGACGCGTGGCAGCGACGCAATCAACCCGTGGAGGATGACTGGCTGCGCATCGTGCCCTTCCCCATCCAGGCGGCGGACGCGGTGGGCTGGACAACCCTGGTCCACGCGTGCCGGAAGCTGGAGGCCGGCCTGATCATCCTGGACACCCAGGCCCGCGTGACGGTGGGGCTGGAGGAGAACAGCGCCAAAGACATGGGCGTTTTCATCGAAGGGGTGCGGCAGATCCGGGAAGCCACCAAGGGCTGCGTGCTGACGGTGCATCACTCCGGCCGCAACGGCACCGACGCACGGGGCTCCAGCGCTATTGACGGTGCCCAGGGCACGGAGCTACGCGTGGAGCGGGTCGGCAACCGGGCAGAGCTGAACGCGCGCCTAGTCATGGACAAGCAGAAGGACATGGCCGAGGAGTCTGAGGGCACGCCGTTCACGATGCAGGTGGTGGACATGGGACGAGACCCGGAGACGGACCGTCCGCTGACCTCACTCGTGATCGGGGCCTACAGCCCGTTCCAGGGCGTTCCCACGGATAAGGAACTGGAGCCCTGGAAGGGGCAGCATCCCGGTGAATGGACCGTCCGCGTAGTCGCACGGCAGGCCCACACCCAACGTCGCATCCTTCAGGTTCTGGCCGACCATGCGGGGCTGGACGGCCTCACTGAGGCCAACGTCAAGCAGGTGGTAAGTGCGCGCTGGGAAAAGCCTCGCGCGGACTCCTGGGCGGACTCCTGGAGTAAGGTCAAGGATCTTGACCTCACGGTGCAAACCCGGGGCGAGCGATGGGCTCTGGACGCGGCCACACTGGCGGCCATCCAGGCTCCTGACGCCTAGACAAATCCGGACAAAGGTCTTGCAGATTCGGCTCCGACTTCTCCTTTTTGATCTTGAGAAGTCGGAGCCGTT
>WUUC01090604.1_pt1 | contig 28901 bp, 16 predicted proteins | sample 6278441 | NCBI WGS metagenome assembly WUUC01 (sample SAMN13675441, study PRJNA597444) | soil metagenome | isolation source: soil | place: USA: Washington | collected 2017-10 | reverse complement strand
ATGGCACAGCGGGATCAGGTCCGGCGTGCGCTTGGCGGCGGCGATCCCGGCGATCCGGGCGACCGCGAGCGCGTCGCCCTTGGGCAGGCCGTCAGCACGCAGCAGGCCGATCACCTCGGCCGTCGTCCGGAACACCCCGGAGGCAGTCGCCTCCCGGACCGTGACCTGCTTGGCCGAGACGTCCACCATCCGGGCGGCGCCGCTGGCATCGACATGGGTCAGTTCCACAGCTGCCAGCCTAGCGACGTCCACAGCCGACCGTCGGCGGCGAGACAGTCGCGGCACGCCTAGGCTTGGCCACCGACCACCCCCGGCGAGGCGGAGAGGCCAGCGTGTCGAGCAGCAGCCAGAACCTGGCAGGTAACCCCCCGGAAACAGCGGGTCCCTATGGTGCGGCCATGGCGGACCTGTTCTCCGACTACGCCACCGGCCGGGCCTGGGATGAGATGTTCGCCGCCGCCGGGCAGACCCGGCCGGCCTATGACGCGGTGCTGGCGGCGGTCCAGACACTGGACTCCGAGGACCTCAAGGCCCGGGCCGAGGGCCTGGCCAGGGCCTTTCTGGACCGCGGCGTCACCTTCGACGTGGGCGGGATCGAGCGGCCGTTTCCGCTGGACGTCATCCCCAGGATCATCGAAGCCGCCGAGTGGGACTTGGTCTCGCGCGGCGTCGCCCAGCGGGTGCACGCCCTGGAGGCCTTTCTCGCCGACGTCTACGGCCCGCGCCGCTGCGTCTCAGACGGGGTGGTCCCGCAGCGGGTGCTGATCACCTCCAAGTACTTCGAGCGGCACGCGGCCGGCATCGAGCCGGCCAACGGCGTCCGGGTGCACGTGGCCGGCATCGACCTGATCCGCGACGAGCACGGCCGGTTCCGGGTGCTGGAGGACAACGTCCGGGTGCCGTCCGGGGTGAGCTACGTGCTGGAGAACCGCCGCGCCACCATGCAGGCGCTGCCCGAGCTGTTCGCCGAGGTGCGGGCCCGGCCGGTGTCGGGATATCCGAGCAAGCTGCTGCAGGCGCTGCGCAAGGCCGCCCCGCGCGGGATCAGCGACCCGACCGTGGTGCTGCTGACCCCCGGCGCCTACAACGCGGCCTACTTCGAGCACGCCCTGCTGGCCCGGACGATGGGCGTGGAGCTGGTCGAGGGCCGTGACCTGGTCTGCGCGAACAACGTCGTCAGCATGCGCACCACCGCCGGGCATAGGCGGGTCGACGTCATCTACCGCAGGATCGACGACGCCTATCTGGACCCGGTGCACTTTCGCCCCGACTCGGCACTGGGCTGCCCCGGCGTGCTGACCGCCGCCCGGGCCGGCAACGTCACCATCGCCAACGCGGTCGGCAACGGCGTCGCCGATGACAAGCTGCTCTACACCTACCTGCCCGACCTGGTGCGCTACTACCTCAACGAAGAGCCACTGCTGGACAACGTCGACACCTTTCGGCTCGAGCAGCCCGACCACCTGGCCGAGGTGATCGACCGGCTCGACGAGCTGGTGCTCAAGCCGGTCGACGGCTCCGGCGGCAAGGGCATCGTCATCGGGCCGCAAGCGGACCGGGCCGAGCTGGACGAGCTGCGGGCCAAAGTGCTCGCCGACCCGCGCGGCTGGATCGCCCAGCAGGTCGTCTACCTCTCCACGGTGCCGACCGTGATCGGCGACCAGATCGTGCCGCGCCATGTCGACCTTCGCCCGTTCGCGGTGAACGACGGCGACGAGGTCTGGGTGCTGCCCGGCGGCCTGACCCGGGTCGCGCTTCCCGAAGGCTCGCTGGTGGTGAACTCCAGCCAGGGCGGCGGCTCCAAGGACACCCTGGTGCTGGACCCGGTACGAGCGTCCGGGCCGGCCGGCGACCAGCCCGTCGAGGCGCCCAGCGCCAGCCAGCCGCACATCCAGATGCGCACGCCCGATCCCGGCCCGGTGTCGGCTCAGGCCGAACAGCAACAGCAACAGCAGTGAGGAGGAACCGATGCTGAGCCGCATAGCTGAGTCGCTGTTCTGGATCGGCCGCTACGTCGAGCGCGCCGATGACACCGCGCGGATCCTCGACATCTGCCTGCATCTGATCCTCGAGGACGCCTCGATGGAGGCCTCGGCCTGCCGCTCGATGTTCGAGGTGATGGGCCGCCCGATCTCTGATGACGAGGTCGGGGTCCGCGAGGTGCTGCAGAAGCTGGCCTATGACCAGCAGTCCCCGAGCTCGATCACCGGCGCGCTGGCCGCGGCCCGGGTGAACGCCCGCAGCGCTCGTGACTCGGTCTCCTCGGAGTTGTGGGAGGCGCTGAACCTGACGTTCCTGGACCTGTCTGAGCAGCGCCGGCGAGCCCAGCGCGCCGGGACGCACCGGTTCTTCCAGTGGGTGCGCGAACGGGCGGCCCTGGTGTCGGGCATCGCCGACTCGACCATGAGCCGGGACGAGGGCTGGCTGTTCTTGGTGCTCGGGCGCAGCATCGAGCGGGCCGACATGACCGCCCGGTTGATCACCACCCGGGCGGCCGGCAGCGGCCATGGGCCGTCCTGGACGACGTTGCTGCGCTCCTGCGGCGCCAACGAGGCTTATCTGCGCACCTACCGCGGCCGGGTCGGTGACCAGACCGCCGCGGAGTTCCTGCTGCTGGACCGGCTGTTTCCGCGCTCGATGTTCTTCGCGTTGTCAGCGGCCGAGGAGTGCCTGGGGCTGCTCGATCGCGGCGAGGGCCGGGTGGGTTCGACCGACGTGGCGCACCGGCTGCTGGGCCGGGCCCGCACCGGCCTGGAGTACCGCGGCGTGGAGGAGTTGCTCAGCGACCTGCCCGGGCACCTGGAGTCGATCCAGACCGCCTGCGCCGAGGCGACCGCAGCGGTGGGCACCCGCTACTTTCCGCACGCCGTCATCTCCTGGGTCGGAAAGGGCGCCTGATGGCCTGGCGGCTGCGGATCCTGCACCGGACCGGCTACTCCTACGCCGGCCCCGTCAAGTCCTCCTACAACGAGGCCCGGATGACCCCGTTGACCGACTCGACCCAGACCACGCTGGACTCCCGGCTGGAGATCAACCCGCGGGCCGGCACCCACCGCTACCGCGACTACTGGGGCACCGAGGTGACCTCGTTCGACCTGCACACCCCGCACGCCGAGCTCGAGGTCACCGCCACCAGCCTGGTCGAGACCGGCTTGCGGCGGATCGAGCCGGCCGGGCTGAGCTGGCAGGACCTGCGCGGCGAGCGGATCCAGGACGAGTACGCCGAGTGGCTGAGCCAGACCCGGCGCACCGACCCCGACGGTGAGCTGGCCGCGCTGGCCCGTGACGCGGCCGGCTCGCTGGCGCCGTCGGAGGCCGCGGCCTCCTGCCTGCAGGCGATCCGGGAGCAACTGGAGTACGTGCCCGGCTCGACCGACGTGCGCACCAGCGGCCTGCAGGCCTGGCAGGCGCGCACTGGCGTCTGCCAGGATTTCGCCCACATCTCATTGGCGATGCTGCGCTCGCTGGGCATCCCGGCCCGCTACGTCTCGGGCTATCTGCACCCGCGGGCCGCGGCGGTGCTCGGCGAGACCGTCACCGGCCAGAGCCACGCCTGGCTGGAGTGGTGGGACGGGGACTGGGTGGGCTATGACCCGACCAATGGCAAGCCCACCGGCGAGCAGCACGTGGTGGTCGCCCGCGGCCGCGACTACGACGACGTCAGCCCGTTGAAGGGCATTTACTCCGGGCCCAGGTCCGCAGCGCTCGGGGTGCGGGTCGAGGTCACCCGGCTGGCCTGAGCCTCGGCTGGCCTGAGCCTCGGCTGGCCTGAGCCTCGGCTGGCCGTAAACTGGCCCGGGCCGGTTCGGCCCACCAGCCAAGCAGAGGCGGAGCGGCACCGAAGATGACGGCGATCGAGCACCCGCAGCCCACGGGAATCGACCCCGACCGGCTGGCGGTCTGCCTGGCGGTGCTCGACGAGCTGCACCAGGTGCCCCAAGACCACCCTGACCACGTCGCCGTCCGGCGGGCGACCGCGCAGATGTTCAAGTCGGTCAAGAAGCACCGCCGCGCCGAGAAGCGCGACGCCATCGCCACCGCCGACCGGGCGGTCATCGGCGCCACCGCCACCGGCTCGCCGAACCGGATCGACGACGAGACCCAGGGCATCGCGCTGGTGTCCACCGTGGCCGGCGCCTCGGCCGGCACCCTGATCACGGCGCGGGCCTGCTACATCTGCAAGACCAAGTACCAGCAGGTCGACGCCTTCTACCACCAGCTGTGCCCGTCCTGCGCGGCCCTGAACCGGGCCCGGCGCGACGCCCGCACCGACCTGTCCGGCCGGCGGGCGCTGCTGACCGGCGGCCGCGCCAAGATCGGCATGTATATCGCGCTGCGGCTGCTGCGCGACGGCGCGCACACCACCATCACCACCAGGTTCCCCAACGACGCGGTTCGCCGGTTCACCGCGATGGACGACAGCGCCGACTGGCTGCACCGGCTGCGGATCGTCGGCATCGACCTGCGCGACCCGGCTCAGGTGCTCGCGCTGGCCGACTCGGTGATCGAGCAGGGGCCGCTGGACATCCTGATCAACAACGCCGCCCAGACCGTCCGGCGCTCTCCCGGCTCCTACGCCCCGCTGGCCGACGCCGAGTCAGCGCCGCTGCCGGACGGGCCGCTGCCGGAGCTGGTGAGCTTCGACCACACCAGCGACGCCCACCCGGCCGCGCTGGCCGGCTCGCTGGCGGCCCATCCGGTGGCGCACCTGATAGGCGCCGAGCTGACCGGTGCTGACGTGACAGCGCTGGCCCTGGTCGCCGGCTCCGCGACGGCCGACCGGATCGCCGCGCGCACCGCGATCGACGCCGGCGGCCTGGTGCCGGACCTGCACTCGGTGAACAGCTGGACCCAGCGGGTGCACGAGGTGGACCCGCTGGAGCTGCTCGAGGTGCAGCTGTGCAACATGACCGCGCCGTTCCTGCTGGTCAGCCGGCTGCGCCCGGCGATGGCCGCGGCGCCCGCCCGGCGCAAGTACGTGGTGAACGTCTCTGCCATGGAGGGCCAGTTCGCCCGTGGGTACAAGGGCCCGGGCCATCCGCACACCAACATGGCCAAGGCCGCGCTGAACATGCTGACCCGGACCTCGGCCAAGGAGATGCTCAGCGACGGCATCCTGATGACCAGCGTCGACACCGGCTGGATCACCGACGAGCGTCCGCACCCGACCAAGATGCGGCTGGCCGACGAGGGCTTTCACGCGCCGCTTGACCTCGTCGACGGCGCCGCCCGGGTCTATGACCCGATCGTGCGCGGCGAGCTGGGCGAGGATGTCTGCGGCGTCTTCCTCAAGGACTACGCCCCCGCCGCCTGGTGACCGTCCGGCCTCATCCCCTGCGTCCGGGTGGCTGACGCACCCTGGCTCGCAGCCGGAAGCGTCGAGTACAACTGAATAACGGGGCCACACGGGCTCCTCGGGGGAGGAAGTCAGATGGCGACAGTCGAGGTAGGCACCGAGAACAGCGCACCGGTGCGGCTGCATTACGAGGACTTCGGCAGCGGCAAGCCAGTCGTGTTGATCCATGGCTGGCCGCTGTCGGGGCGGTCCTGGGAGAACCAGGTGCCGGCCCTGGTCGCCGACGGCCACCGGGTGATCACCTATGACCGGCGCGGGTTCGGCGCCTCGTCCCAGCCGTGGACCGGCTATGACTATGACACCTTCGCCGCCGACCTGGACGCGTTGATCCGGCACCTGGACCTGCGCGAGGTGACCCTGGTCGGCTTCTCGATGGGCGGCGGCGAGGTGGCGCGCTACCTCGGCACGTACGGCGCCGAGCGGATCGCCGGCGCGGTGTTCGCCGCCGCGGTGCCGCCTTACCTCTTCAAGAGCGAGGACAACCCCGAGGGCGGCCTGGACGACGCCACCATCGCGCAGTTCGAAGGCGGCGTCATCTCGGACCGGATCGCGTTTCTGGACACCTTCACCACCACGTTCTTCAGCGCGGGTGATCAGCTGCTGGTCAGCGAACCACAGCGGCTCTACAACCGGGACATCGCCGCGTTCGCCTCGCCGAAGGGCACCTTGGACTGCATCACCGCCTGGGGCCGCACCGACTTCCGCGATGACCTGGCCAAGGTGAGCGTGCCGACGCTGGTGATCCATGGCGACTCCGACGCGATCGTGCCGTTCGAGGTGAGCGGCCGGCGCACCCACGCGAGCGTCCAGGGCAGCACGCTGGTGCTCATCGAGGGCGGCCCGCACGGCATTAACGTGACTCACGCCGAGCAGTTCAACACCGCGCTGCTGGAGTTCCTGGCCCGCTGAGCCGCGTCGGGCAAGCCGGGCGAGCGGGCCCGGGCAAAGCGGAACCGAAAGCTGCCGCCGAGTTGACTGCAAGCCGAGTGTCCCTCAGGATCGAAGTGATTTGATCCTGTTGTCCTTTTCGGGGTTCATGTTCTAGCCGGCACTCAGCCGGCCCATGGTCCGCTCGCCCTGGAGGCTTGCCTTGATGCGTCGTGTGCTTCTCGTGCCGTTGCTCGCTCTGACCGCGTGCGCCTCGACCGCGTTAGCGTCGCTGGCGCCGGCCGCGTCCGCCTCCGTCGCGCCGGCAGCCTCGACTGCTCAGGCAGCGACTGCCAACGCGGCCTTGCCCAACTCGATGGCCTCGACAGGCGACTCGATCACCCGGTCGTTCAACGTCACCACCAGCGGATGCTTCCTGTCCGACTGCCCGCAGTACTCCTGGTCGACGGGCACCAGCACCGTGTCCAGCCACTACCAGCGGATTCTCGCGGCCAACCCGCAGATCAGCGGCAACATGTTCAACAACGCCAAGACCGGGGCCAAGATGGCCGCGCTGGACGCCCAACTGAAGACCACGGCGACTCAGGGCGCGCAGTACGTGACGGTGATGATGGGCGCCAACGACGTCTGCACCTCGAGCCGGGCCACCATGACGCCGACCGCGACGCTGCAGAGCCAGTTCCAGACCGCGCTGAGCAACTTCTTCGCCGCGAGGCCGAACTCGCAGGTGTTCGTCAGCTCGATTCCGAACATCTATCAGCTGTGGTCGGTGCTGCACACCAACTCCTCAGCCCGCAACGCCTGGTCCTCGTTCGGGATCTGCCAGTCGATGCTGTCCAGCTCGAACACCGAGGCCGACCGGCAAGCGGTGCTGACCCAGGAGAAGAACGACAACGCGGCCCTGGCAAGCGTTTGCGCCCAGTTCGTCAACTGCAAGTGGGACAACCTGGCCACCTTCAACTACCAGTTCACGGCCTCGGACGTGTCGAGAATCGACTACTTCCACCCGTCGGTGAGCGGTCAGGCCCGTCTGGCCGCGACCACTTGGAGCGCCGGTTTCTGGCCGACGGTTTAGCTAGTCCAACGCGCTGGCGCAGACTGCGCGTAGGCCTCGGGTAGCATCAGCAACCGGCTCGACCGCAACCAGAATCGCCGGCCCGTCGTCATCCGACAGGTTCTCCGCGAGCTCTTGTTGTCCCCGCCCTCGTAGGGGTAGCAAGAGAACTCCTGCAGACCCGTAATTCCTAGCCTCTAGATTGCCGGGTGAAACGGACATCATTGGTATTCGAAACGGACAATTCGGAATGCCGCCCGGCTTTCTTTAATGCAGTGGGCCCGCTGCGCTTGAGATAGCTTCGGCGAAGGTCGACCTCGCCGCGGTCCAGACCGGTAGCGGCGGCATGGCGACGCCGGGTTACGTGCGAGACCGTCCTGGCGCGCCGCCGCAGATCGTGGTCTGGTCGACAAGGACAGTGAGGTAGCGGAACGCCTGCCCGGCGGCGCTGCTGTAGTCCTTCCACGTGAGCAGGTAGCGGCCGGCGATCGCGAGCGGTCCGATGCCCTCGCCACGGGTGCCGGCCGGGGTCGTCTCCGTCCAGTCGAGTTCGCCGGTAAGGACGCGGCCCTCGTGCAGCCGGAACGCCGCATCCTGAACCGGCCGGTCGCCGCAGGGCGGCTCCCAGATCGGCAGGCTGGTCAGCACGACCGTCGCCGCGGCGTCCACGATCCCCCCACGGACGAGCTGCTCGCAGCGCATCACGTCCCGCACCGCGGCGCGCCGCTCGCTATCGGGAGCACCAGCCGACAGAACGAACTCCTCCCCGTCGATGACCGCGGTGAGCTTGTTGCGCGGGTACTTCAACTCGATACCGTAACGGCGCCCATCGACAGCCAGGAGAAGGTCGAGCTGGAGGCGCGGCTGCACCGGTTGCGGCTGTTCCAGACGGAGCCGCGCGGCCGGGAGATCGGTCTGCAGCTGCCAGGCGAGGGCGAACTGCCAGTCGAACTCGGAATGGAACAGCGGGCGCGTCATTGCCAGCTCGGCCATCGCGGTGTCGAGGATCTCGCCCAGTTCACTCATGCCGCGAGCATCGCACGGCAATCAGCGCGCCCAGCAGGCCGCCGAGCCTCGTGATCTTGCGCTACCCCGACGGCGAGAACGCTCCCGACCGTCGGCCGGCACCGGTATGGTCCCTGCTGTGGCTGAAGACTGGACCCTCCCTGCGATCCTGCAAGGCGACGTCGCGACGGCGGCGGCCACGCTCACTTCCTACTTCGCCAACCGCCTGAGCGACGGCGAGACGCCGTTCTACTCGGGCGCGATGTTCGAACGCTTAGGTGGCGGTGGTGATAGCGCAGATGTTCGCGACGTGCTCACGGCCGAGGATCTGGTGGCTGTGTCGATGCTGGGCGTGAATGTCCCGGCGCACGCCGCGATCCGGCTACTCGGTCCCGCCGCCGGGAAAGCGAGCAAGCTGCTCGCATACATCCCGACCAATCTCGAGCTGGCGGACGCCAGCCCTGAACACATCGGCCCGCAGTCACAAGCTTGGGAGCTGTGGGCCCTGCTCCACAGCATGCACGGCATGGGCGACACCACAACGAGCAAACTGCTCGCCCGCAAGCGCCCGAAGCTAATCCCGGTGCAGGACAGCCTGGTCGTGAAATCCCTCGGCCACGACCTGAGGCGGCACGGCGACTTTTGGACCGCCCTCCACCGTCATCTCCAGCCGGGCCATCCCTGCGGTCTGCAGGAGCGCCTGCACGCGATCAGAGACCACTCCGGTGCCGGCAACGACATCAGCCTTATCCGCGTCATGGACATCGTCGTATGGCTAACCGCCCACGGCCAGTCGCGGTAGGTTCCGTTCGGAACGCGCGGAGGGCGAGGAAACCCGCGCTCGATCGCCGACCAAGCCCACAAACTCACCGCGGACACCCTCTCCATCCGGCCGCATTCGTCGCGTTAGCTGGCCTCAATGAGACGTACCGCCTACTGCTGCCAACAGGACTGGACTGGAATGCAATCTTTCAAGACGATCGGGATCGATCTCGCTGCCGATCCTCGGCGGACCTCTGCCTGCACTCTCAGCTGGGCTCCTGACGGCCTTGAAATCGAACTTCTCACGGGCGCCAACGATGACGCGCTGGTCGACCTGATCAAGACCGGGCGGAAAGTCGGGCTCGACTGCCCGCTCGGGTGGCCTCGAGATTTCCTCGCGTTGGTGACCGCCCATAGCGAGCATGCCGAATTGCCGGCAGTTCACACCTTCGAGCCAACGCGGGAGAATAAGGCGCCGCTCAACCCGCTTACCCACCGGTTGACAGACCACCTGACCTGGGTGAGTTCCGGTACGCGGCCGCCGCTGTCGGTTTCGACGAATCTGCTGGGTGTCGTGGCGCTTCGAGCGGCGCGTCTTCTGGACCGGCTCAGCCGAGCTGGAATTCCGGTCGATCGGTCCGGAGATGGCAATGTGGCTGAGGTCTACCCCGCCGCAGCCCTGTCTGCCTGGGGCCTCGCTGATCCGGAAAGCTACAAGAAGCCCAACGCGACAGGCGTGCGCGAGCGGATCATCGATCGGCTGGAGTCGGGGCTCGGCGCTAAATTTAAGCCCGCGGCCCGAGCAAGGTGCATCGCTCGCCATGACGATCTGGATGCAGTCCTGTGTGCGCTCGTCGCCCGTTCCATCGAGCTAGGTCAGACGCGGCGCCCCGAGACACAGGACGAGATGGACCGTGCTCGGGCAGAGGGCTGGATCCATGTACCGACCGGCTCGTTAGCGAGCCTGCTCGGCGCATAGGGCCTCGTTGGGCATCCCGAGTTGGCGATGTCGACGTCTTCGCGTATCTGATGGTCCGTCGGACCGTCCTCACGCCGGAGGTGGCGCTGGCTTCCTTCCTGCTGTCACCGCGTCATGCCGACTGCCGCCGCGGCGGCCTTGAGCGAAGCGCACTCGTCCTCGGTCGAGGTAGATCTGATCGACGTGGTAGCCCGCTTCACGCCATGCCAGGGCCTGCACCTGGCTGTTGTTGGCCCACCACTGCCGAGTCGAGACCGCGGATGCTGGTAGGCCTCCGACGAACGCTCCGACGTCGGCGAAGCTCATTTCGATCGTGGCCTGGCCTCGACCGGCCGCCTCGCGGAGGTGGTCGGTTAGCGGTCTGTACTTGCTCACAATCAGATCCTCCTTGGCTTGACTTGAGGCGACGCTCGGGCAGTTCCCCGGGAGGGCTCCCGATACGTCAAGGTCACACGTAGGGTTTACTCCGGTCAAGGTTGGTCCGGGGTCAATTGCGCAGACGGGAGGGCATTTGGACGTCTTCGCGGTGCATGAGCAAGTGATTGCGGACTATCGTGCGTTCACCGCCGGCTTCGTCGATGTCCGGGACCGGCGCATCAAGGCATTCGTCGATCAGCAATTCGCTGAGGGTGTGCAGTGGCCGGATCCGTGGCTCAGCCTCAACCCATCCTTCGCATCCGGCGGCGCAATTCCCGATCTTGTCGAACAGGGCCTCCTGCACCAGGAATGTGCGCGGATCTTTCGTCGTAAGCACGACCGGGACGACCTCGGGCGTGACCCGATCGTGCTGCACCGGCACCAGCGCGAGGCGGTCGAGGCTGCCAAGTCTGGACGCAGCTATGTCCTCACCACCGGCACCGGATCAGGCAAGTCTTTGGCTTACATCGTTCCGATCGTGGACGCGGTGTTGCGGGACCGCGATGCCAACGGGGGTCAACGCCGGCCGGGTGTGAAGGCGATCGTCGTTTATCCGATGAATGCGCTGGCAAACTCCCAGCTGGGCGAGTTGGAAAAGTTTTTACAGTTCGGCTACACCGAGGGTGAACAGCCCGTCACCTACGCCCGGTACACCGGGCAAGAATCCCCCGACGAACGCCGACGTATCCTGGCCGAGCCGCCAGACATCCTGCTGACGAACTACGTCATGCTCGAACTCGTTCTGACCCGGCCGGACGAACGCAAGCACCTCGTGCGCGCAGCACAAGGCCTGAACTTTCTCGCCCTAGATGAGTTGCACACCTACCGCGGCCGTCAGGGCGCCGACGTGGCAATGCTGATTCGCCGCCTCCGGGACCAATGCGCCACCGAGGACCTGCAGATCATCGGTACCAGCGCCACCATGTCCAGCGAAGGCAACCTCGCCCAACGACAGGCCGTGGTGGCCAAGGTCGCCACCCGCCTGTTCGGCAGCGAGGTCACCGCGGAGCGCGTAATCGGCGAAACCCTCATCCGGGCAACACCGGATGAGGCCCCAGAGCCACATGCCCTCCGGGAGGCCGTGCTCGCCGCCAGCGGCGGTCTCGTCCCTAACCACCACGGCGCCTTGATTGCCAACCCGCTGGCCTGCTGGGTCGAGACCACTTTCGGTCTGGATCGTGAACCGCACACGAACCGGCTGATACGCCGAGCCCCCACCACGGTGCCCACTGCCGCAGCAGAACTGGCCGCCCTCACGGGCACTAGCGAGACCGAGTGCACGACTGCGCTGCGCAGCATCCTGCAGGCCGGCTCTCGGATCACCGATCCGCTGAGTGGGCGCCCGGTGTTTGCGTTCCGGCTGCACCAGTTCCTGTCCAAGGGCGACACCGTCTATGTCTCCCTCGAACCGGAGGCGACCCGGCACATCACCGGCAGCTACCAGATCGCGGTTCCCGACCACCCCGATCAGGTGCTGCTACCAACCGGGTTCTGCCGCGAGTGCGGGCAGGAGTACTTGGTCGTCGCCAAAATCGCGCGCGACAAACGGACGGTGTTCGTGTCTCGGCGTGACGCCGACGCCAGCGGCGGTGACAGCGTCACCGGCTACCTGTACATCAGCGAGGACTTGCCGTGGCCCGATGACCCGCTCGCAGCGGGACGGCTGCCAGACTCCTGGCTGGTGAGTGACCCCGATACCGATCAAGTCGAGGTATTGGACAGCAAGCGCAAATACCTTCCAAACAAGGCCTATCTGTGGCCTGACGGCAGCCTCGATGACACCAGGCGCGGCCTGCCTGCGTGGTTCGTGTCGACGCCGTTCGCGTTCTGCATGCGCTGCGGCGTGTCCTATGAGCAGGTCCGCGGCAACGACTTCGGCAAGCTAGCGACATTGGATGCTGAGGGACGCTCCAGCGCCGTCAGCCTGCTCAGCGCCGCGATCGTGCGCAGCCTGCGTGGGATCGACCCCACCGATCTCGACCCGAAGGCCCGGAAGCTGTTGACGTTCGTCGACAACCGGCAGGACGCCAGCTTGCAGGCGGGTCACTTCAACGACTTCGTCCAGGTCACCCAACTGCGCGGTGCCCTCTATCGAGCGCTAGCCGCTGTCGGCGCCACGGGCCTGGGCCACGAAGACGTCGCCGCTGCGGTGACCAGCGCCCTCGGGCTGCAGACCAGGGACTTCGCCGCCGCCCCGGAGGCCAAGTTCACCGCCAAAGCCGACGCCGAGCGCGCTTTGCGCGGCGTGGTCGAATACCAGCTCTACGTCGACCTGCAGCGCGGGTGGCGGGTCACCATGCCCAACTTGGAACAGGTCGGGCTGCTCACCGTCTCCTACCGCGACCTGCCCGAGCTCGCCGCCGACGCCGAGTCGTGGGAGGGCATCTACCTACTGGACCAGGTCAGCGCCCAGCAGCGCCTGGAACTGGCTCGAATTTTGCTGGACGAGTTCCGCCGGGTGCGCGCTATCGACATTGACATCCTCACCGAAGACGGCTTCGACCGGGTCAAGAAGCTGTCTCGCACCCACCTGACCGAGCCGTGGGCAATGGGCGAGGACGACCGTCTTACCGACGTCGGCGTGGTGTTCCCGCGTCCGGCCCGGGCTGGGGGCCGACGGGTCGCGCTGGCCATGACCGGTCGGGGTGCGTTCGGGCGCTACCTACGCCGTGACACCTCCGGTCTGCCCGGACGGGTGACGACGCCCGATGCCGACCACATCATCGCGGACCTCCTCACAGTGCTGGCCCGCGCCGGTCTGCTGACCCGCACCGATAGTTCCGACGGGCCGGAGTACCGCCTGAGCGCAGGCGCCCTGCGGTGGCACGTCGGTGCGGGCGAGCACGGAGCCCCAGACCCGCTACGCAAGGCGTTCCAGGGCGAGGAGACTGCCCGGATCAACCCGTTCTTCCGAGACCTGTACCGAGAACTTGCCGCCGGCTACACGGGAATGCTGGCCCGTGAGCACACGGCGCAGGTGCCCCAGGAACAGCGGCTTGAACGCGAACAGCAATTTCGCGAGGGTCAGCTGCCGCTGCTGTACTGCTCGCCCACGATGGAGCTCGGCGTCGACATCAGCGATCTGAACGCCGTCGCGCTGCGCAACGTGCCGCCCACGCCGGCGAACTACGCCCAACGTTCGGGGCGCGCCGGCCGCTCGGGTCAGCAAGCCTTGGTCCTCACCTACTGCTCCACCGGCAACGCTCACGACTCCTACTGGTTCCGCCGGTCGAGAGAGATGGTCTCCGGCTCGGTCATCGCCCCCCGTCTGGACCTCACGAACGAGGACCTCATCCGCTCACACGTCCACGCCGTCTGGCTAGCTGAATCCGACCAGTCCATGCACTCATCGATAACCGATCTGCTCGAAGTAGGCGGTGAGTCGCCAGAGATGCCGATCGTGCCGTCGCTCTGGCACGCCGTCAGCGATCCTGCCCTAACGCGCCGCGCAGCCGGCGCCGCTGAACGGGTCATCACTGACCTACGCCGCACCTGGGCGACCGATGGCGTCGAGCCCACGTGGTGGTACGACGGTTGGGTACACGACCAGCTCAGCCACGCCGCCGCCGCCTTCGACGAAGCCTTCGAACGCTGGCGCACGCTCTATCGGACGGCGCTGACGGAATACAACGAGCAGCACAAGCTGGCGGCCAGCACCGCCGCTTCTCGACGCGACCGCTTCCAGGCAGAACGACGGCGCGCGGATGCTCGCAACCAGCTCACCCTGCTCCGCAACGACGACAGCGAGGCGCGAGCCACCGACTTCTACTCCTACCGATACCTCGCCAGCGAGGGGTTCCTGCCCGGTTACTCCTTTCCCCGGCTCCCGCTGGCCGCCTACATCCCGGCCCGCCGCGGCACCCGCCACGACGGCGACTACCTGCAGCGGCCGCGCTTCGTAGCAATCAGTGAGTTCGGACCGAACGCGCTCATCTACCACGAGGGCGCCCGCTACGAAGTCACCCGCGTCCAGCTCCCCCGAGACCCCGCCGACACCAGCAGCACCGGCGCCATCACCGAAAACGCCCGCCGCTGCGAAAGCTGCGGCTATCACCACCCCATCGCCGTCGGCACCGATGTCTGCCAGCACTGCGGCGTGAGGCTTGGCGCCACCCAGTACGGCCTGCTGCGCCTGCAGACCGTTTTCACCCGACGCCGGGAACGCATCAGCAGCGACGAGGAGGAGCGCCGTAAGAGCGGGTACGACCTCGAAACGTCCTTCCGCTTCGCCGACCGCGGCGATCGCGCCGGGCACACCGCAGCACAAGCCTGCGCCTCTGACGGCCACCCGATTCTCGACCTCGCCCACGGAGACGCGGCGGTGGTCCGGGTGGCCAACATTGGCCGGCGTCGTCGCAAGAGTCCTGCCGACCGCGGTTACTGGCTCGACCTCCGCGAAGGCGCCTGGCTCACCGACAAGCAAGCCACCGACGCCACGGTCGACTCCGACACCCTCGATGCCGCGCAGGACGTCAAGTACAAGGAAAAAGTCACCCCCTATGTCGAGGACCGGCGCAATATCCTCGTCCTGCGTCTCCTCGATCCCGTCTCGGAAGAAGCCGCGGTAACTTTTCGGGCGGCACTTGAACGGGCCATCGAGGCCACGTTCCAGCTCGAAGACTCCGAACTGGATGCCAACGGGCTACCAGAAGACGACGGCCGGGCCAGGATGTTGCTCACCGAGGCCGCTGAAGGCGGCGCCGGGGTGCTCAGCCGGCTCATCGATGAGCCGCAGGCCCTGGCCGCCGTCGCGCGTCGAGCGCTGGAGATCATCCACTACGACCCCGCCACCGGTGCCGACCTCGACCACGCACCTGGTGCGCGGGAACGATGCGAGAAGGGCTGCTATGACTGCCTGCTGTCCTACGCCAACCAGTACGAGCACTCCCTCATCGATCGTCACTCGGTCGTGGAGCTACTACAGCAGCTCACCAGCACGACTGTCGCGGCCGGCTCCGGTGGCCGAGGGCGAGAAGCCCAGCAGGACTGGCTGAACAGGCTGCGCGACTCCGAACTGGAGAAAGCATTCGTCGACTGGCTCGCCGCCCACGGTTACCGGCTGCCCGACGACGCACAGCGCACCGTCGAGCAAGCCCGTGCCAGGCCGGACCTGGTCTACCACCTGCCTGGCAACCCGGTCGCGGTCTTCATAGACGGACCCCACCACGACCTCGCCGCGCAGCGATTGCGCGACGAGTCCGCTGCCGAACGGCTGGAAGACCTCGGCTGGAGCGTCGTGCGCATCCGCCATGATGAAGACTGGCTGACGCATGCCGCACGGCACGCCTGGCTGTTCGGCCCCGGAAGGACCACTACGTGACCCACACGCTCGCACCCGACTTTGCAGTCGGCAGCCTCGTCCGCGCCCGCGGTCGCGAGTGGGTGGTCCAGCCCGGCAGCAGCGCTGACTTCCTCCTCCTCCAACCTCTCGGCGGCGGAGCCGACGACGTCGCAGGGGTGTTCCCCGACGAGGGAGTCGAAGCCGCCAGCTTCCCACCGCCACAGGCCGATGACCTCGGCGACGCCGCGGCTACCGACCTGCTGCGGACCGCTCTGCGCGTGGGGTTCACCGGATCGGCGGGCCCCTTCCGGTCGCTGGCCGGCATCAGCGTCAGCCCGCGTAGCTATCAATACGTACCGCTGCTCATGGCTCTACGCCAGGACGTGGTCCGGTTGCTGATCGCCGACGACGTCGGCGTCGGCAAGACGATCGAAGCCGGCCTGATTGCCGCCGAACTGCTCGCCCAGGGCACCGTACGACGACTGGCCGTTCTCTGCTCACCCGCACTGGCCGAACAATGGCAGTCAGAACTGCGCGATAAGTTCGGCCTTGACGCGGCCCTCGTGCTCACCAGCACCGTCAAGAGCCTTGAACGTGACCTGATGCTCAACGAGTCACTCTTCGACCGGCACCCATTCGTGATCGTGTCCACCGACTTCATCAAGTCCGACCGACGCCGCCACGAGTTCCTGCTGCGCTGCCCGGAGCTGGTCATCGTCGACGAGGCCCACAACTGCGTCGCCGGCACTGGCGCGGGACAGCGCTCCCGGCACCAGCGCTACGAGTTGCTGCGTGAACTGGCCGACAACCCCGACCGGCACCTCGTCCTGGCCACCGCCACCCCCCACTCCGGCGACGAGGCCGCGTTCCTCAACCTGATCGCGCTCTGCAACCCTGCGCTGGCCACCATGGACCTCGGCACCGACCGGGGGCGTGCTCTGTTGGCTCGCCACCTCGTTCAGCGCCGCCGTGCAGATATCCGGCAGTACCTCGACGAGCAGACCCCATTCCCGCGCGACCGGCAGACCTTGGATGTGCCCTACACGCTCAGTCCGGACTACCGCGATCTGTTCGCCGATGTGCTTGCCTACGCTCGCGAACGGGTCCGCGACGGCGCAGGCGGGGCTCGTGGTCGGGTGCGGTGGTGGTCCGCTCTGGCCCTGCTTCGAGCGATGGCCTCAAGCCCCCGCGCCGCGGCCGCAACCTTGCGGACCCGCGCCGACGTCGCTGAGCTGGCAAACCCGGATGAGATCGACGCCCTTGGTCGCGCCGGTGTGCTGGACTCCGGCGACGAGGAGACCCTCGAAGGGATCGACACCACCCCCGGCGCGCTTATCGACCTTGCCGATGAGGCCGCGCCGCCGGGTTCCGGCGCGAGCAGCGAACGCCGTCGGCTGCTCAGTTTCGCCACACGCGCCGAGCGGCTTGTCGGACCCGAACAGGACCGCAAGCTCGCCGCAGTGACGGCCCAGGTGAAGGCTCTGCTCGCCGGTGGCGATACCCCGATCGTGTTCTGCCGGTTCATCCACACCGCCGACTACGTAGCCAGCCATCTGGCTACGGCCCTCGGCAGCGCCGCCAAGCCAGTACACGTCAGCGCCGTCACCGGCGAACTGCCACCGGCCGAGCGGGCCCGCCGCGTCGCCGAACTCGCCGACCGCGGCGGCGCGCACGTACTGGTCGCCACCGACTGCCTGTCCGAGGGCGTCAACCTGCAGGAGATGTTCACCGCAGTCGTGCACTACGACCTCGCCTGGAATCCCACCCGACACGAGCAACGGGAGGGCCGGGTCGATCGCTTCGGCCAGCGCCGCGACGTGGTGCGCGCGGTGACCTTGTACGGCGAGGACAACGCCATCGACGGCATCGTGCTCGACGTCCTCATCCGCAAGCACCGCGCGATCGCACGCGCCACCGGCGTCGCGGTGCCGGTTCCCGGCGACGGGCAAGCGGTCATCGACGCGCTCGCCGAGGGCTTGCTGCTGCGCCAGCAGGGGCCGCAGGAACTGACCTTGGACCTCGGCCTGGACGAGCGGGCTCTCGCTCTAGATGCTGCGTGGCAGTCCGCCGCGGCGCAAGAGCGCCAATCCCGGACCCGTTTCGCCCAACACTCCATCAAGGCCGAAGACGTCGCCGCCGAGGTCGGCGAGATCCGTGCGGCCCTCGGCGCGCACGGCGACCTCGAGGAGTTCGTGACCCGGACGCTGCGCGCGCTCGGCTGCACCGTCGATGCGGCAGGCGCCGGGTTGTCTGCCGTCCTCGCCCCGCTCCCGCTGGGCGCTCGGAACAGCCTTCCGGTCGGGCTGCGCGAGCCGGTGCTGCTGCGCAGCGAACCACCGGCCGGCCGCGGGGAGGCGGTCATCACCCGCACCGACCCCACGATGCAGGCACTGGCCCGCTACGTCCTCGAGTCAGCCCTCGACCCGGCGGTGCCGAGCCGGGACCGCCCCGCCCGCCGAGCCGGCGTGATGCGCACCGCCGCGGTCGCCACCCGCACGACCGTGCTGCTGGTCCGGCTCCGGTTTCAGCTCGACCTGCCGCACCCCGACGGGGTCCGGCAGCTCGTCGCCGAGGACGCCCAGGTGCTGGCGTTCGAGGGCGCGCCGCACAACGCGAACTGGCTGCCCGACAGCCGGGCCGAGGAGCTGCTGCACGCCCAGCCGACCGGCAACGTCGTCGAGGGAGCCGCCCGCGACGCGCTGGAGCGCATCGTGAACGGCCTCGGTGAGCTGGCCGGGCACCTGAACTCCGTCGCCGACCAGCACGCCGACCGGCTACTCGGCTCACACCGCCGGGTCCGGGCCGGGTCCGGCGCGATCCGCCGGGGCCTGACCGTGACGGCCCAACACCCGGTCGACGTGCTCAGCGTGCAGGTCCTGCTCCCCGCCGCAGGAGTGTCGGCGTGAGCACGCAGATGAGCGGAATCCGGGTGGCTGGCGCCCTGCTTCCGCCCGACGTCATCGACGCCGTCCTCGCCGGGACGCTGGACGGGCTGAGCAGCAACGATTACCACCTGGGCGGGGAGTCACCCCGCGAGGCCGCCGCCCGCGAGTGGAGCTACCTGCTCGGCGTCTACCGCCGCTTTCGCGCAGACCTGGCCCGGCTGCCCGAGAACGACCCGGCCGTCGGGGTCACCCGCGAGCGCTGGCTCACCCTGCTGCTCTCGACGCTCGGCTACGGCCGGGTGCCCGTCACCGGCGCCGGCGGCCTCACCGCCGACGACCGGCAATACCCGGTCAGCCATCTGTGGGGGGCCACGCCGATCCACCTGCTGGGCTGGGGCGTCTTGCTCGACAAGCGCAGCCCCGGCGTGGCCGGCGCGGCGCAGCGCGCCCCGCACGCCATGGTTCAGGAGCTGCTCAACCGCGAGGACGCCTACCTCTGGGCGATCGTGTCCAACGGCCGGGTGCTGCGGTTGCTGCGCGATTCCACCAGCCTGTCCGGCCAGACCTACGTCGAGTTCGACCTCGAGGCGATGTTCGACGCCGACCTGTTCGCCGACTTCGCCCTGCTCTACCTGCTCGCCCACCAGTCCCGCGTCGAGGTTCCCGCGGGCCGCCAGCCGGCCGATTGCTGGCTCGAACGCTGGCGGACCACCGCCATCAGCCAGGGAGTGCGCGCCCTCAACCTGCTCAGAGGTGGGGTCCAGGACGCCATCGCCACGCTCGGCACCGGCTTTCTCCAACACCCCGCCAACAGCGCCTTGCGTGGTCACCTCGACTCCGGCGAGATCACCCTTGACCTCCTTCATCAAAACCTGCTGCGGGTCGTCTACCGGCTGCTGTTCTGGACCGTCGCCGAGGACCGCGGCGCGCTGCTGGATCCGCACGCCGACCGGGCGGCTGTCGACCGGTACCGGCAGCACTTCTCCTCCAGCCGGCTGCGTCGTCTCGCCCAGCGCCGGCACGGCAGCGCCCACCACGACCTCTGGGACGCGACCCAGCTCGTGCTGAGCTCGCTCAGCCGAATCGAGGGCGAACCGCGCCTTGGCCTGCCCGGGCTCGGTGGCCTGTTCACCGAGACCGCCGCCGACGTGCTCACCGGCGCGAAGCTGGGCAACCAGCCGCTGCTCGCGGCAATCCGGTCGCTGTCGATCGTGCAGCCCAAGGGACAGCCACGCCGCGCGGTCGACTTCGGGCACCTCGGCGCCGAGGAGCTCGGCTCGATCTATGAGTCTCTGCTGGAGATGGTTCCGCGGCGCGACCCGGTGAGCCAGCTCTTCTCACTCGAAGGCGCGGCCGGCAACGACCGCAAGACCACGGGCAGCTACTACACCCCCACCGACCTCGTCGACCTCGTCCTCGACACCGCTCTGGACCCAGTGCTCGATGACGCAGAGAAGCAGCCCGACCCTGAAGCCGCGCTGCTCGCCGTGAGGTGTTGCGATCCCGCGATCGGCAGCGGCCACTTCATGGTCGCCGCCGCCCGCCGGGTCGCCACCCGGCTCGCCACCGTCCGCACCGGCGAGCTCGATCCCACCCCGCAGATGTACAGCGATGCCCTGCACGACGTCGTCGGGCACTGCATCTATGGCGTCGACGTGAACCCGATGGCCGCCGACCTGGCCAAGGTCAGCCTGTGGCTCGAGGCGATGAGCCCGGGCCGGCCGCTGTCGTTTCTCGACCATCACATCAAGGTCGGCAACGCCCTGCTCGGCACCACACCCGCGTTACTGCACGCCGGCATCCCGGACGCCGCCTACACGGCCCTCACCGGCGACGATAAACCCACCGTCGCCGCCTGGCGCAAGCTCAACGCCCTGCAACGGGCCGGGCAAGGCGACCTGTTCGCAGACGCCGGCATCGACGTCAGCAACACCCGCCAGCGCGCCGGTCTCGACGAGGTCGCCGACCGCGCCTCGCACGCGAACACGCTCGCCGACGTCGCGTGGGCGGCGCAGCGTTACGCCACCATGCAGGGTGATCCGGCGGTTGTCCGGGCCCGCCGGGTCGCCGACGCCTGGTGCGCCGCCTTTCTCACCCCCAAGACACCGGGTGCCATCCCGATCACCCAAGCCACGCTTGAAGAACTCGCGAGCGACAGCGCGTCCGACGAGGTAGCAAGCGGCATCGACGCGCTCGCGGCTCGGCACCGGATCTTTCACTGGCACCTGGAATTTCCCGAGATCTTCCGGGTGCCAGACGCCGGACCGGCTAACACGGCGACCGGTTCGACCGGCGGTTTCAGCGCCATGCTGGGCAACCCACCGTGGGAGAGGGTCAAGCTGCAGGAGCAGGAGTTCTTCGCCGCTCGCGAGCCCGCGATCGCTAACGCCAAGAACGCCTCCGCCCGCAAGAAGGCGATCGTGGCTTTGGCAGAGTCGCACCCCGAACTACTGCAGGAGTTCAACACCGCCAAGCGCAAGTCTGAGGCCGAGAGCCAGTTCCTGCGCACCTCCGGCCGGTACCCGCTGTGCGGCGTGGGCGACGTCAACACCTACAGCGTGTTTGCCGAGCACTTCCGTGCCAGCCTCGCGCCGGCCGGGCGGTCCGGGGTCATCACCCCGACTGGCCTGGCGACGGACGCGACGACGGCGGCCTTCTTCGCCGACACCCTGCGCGCCGAGCGGCTCGCGGCGTTCTACGACTTCGAGAACGAGGCGAAGATCTTCGATAACGTGCACCACGCGTTCCGGTTCGCGATCTCCTCGATGACAGGCGGCGACCCCATCCGGGAGGTGCGGCTGAGCTTTCTCAACCGGCAGGTGTCAGATGCGGTCGGGACGCGATTCGCGCTGACCAGCGCAGAGGTTTTGCAGCTGAACCCGAACACCGGAACGCTGCCGGTCTTCCGCACGCGCCGCGACGCCGGGATCACCCTGGCTTGCTACCGCAACCACCCGGTCCTCATCCGCGACGGCGACGCCACCGGCAACCCCTGGGGGCTGCGGTTCGGGACGCTGTTCCACATGGCGAACGACTCCGGCGAGTTCCGCACCGAGACTGACCTCACGGCCGTTGGTGCGCGCTTCGACGGGTGGGCCTGGCAACGCGACGACCAGCGGTGGCTGCCGCTGTATGAGGGCAAACTTCTGAGCCACTACGATCATCGCTTCTCAACGTACGCAGAGGCAACAGAGGCGCAACTACGTATGCAGACGCTTCCCCGAGTCACAGACGAAGATCATGACGACCCAGCCCTTGAGTCCCTGGCACGCTATTGGGTAGCGGAGCAGGACGTATCCGATTCTGTTCCATCGACCTGGAGTCGGGATTGGCTGTTAGGTTGGCGCGACGTAACCGGTCAAGAGAAGTGGCGCACGTTCGTGCCGAGTGTGTTGCCGAAGTCGGCGGTTGGTGACAAGTTCCTGCTCGCGTTCCCGGCGTCGCCGAGCGCAGCACCGCTACTACACGCGGCTTGGTCGTCCCTCGCATTCGACTACATCGCCAGGCAAAAGATCAGCGGCACAGGCATGAAGTACTTCCTCGCCAAACAGCTTGCCTGCCCAACCCCGGACGTGTTTGCCTCGCCCCCAGGGTGGACCGGGTGCTCGCTGGGCGACTTCGTCCGTCCGCGGGTTCTGGAACTTGCTTATGTTTCCTACCGAATTAAGCCCTACGCCGTCGATGTCATCGGTGGAGAGGCGGGCGAACCGTTCCGCTGGGTCCCCGAGCGCCGTGCGCAACTGGTCGCGGAGTTGGATGCGGCGATGCTGCACGTCTACGGCCTTGGCCGTGACGACGCCGAGCACGTGCTCGACTCGTTCCCGGTGGTACGCAAGTACGAGGAGCGCGACCACGGCGAGTTCCGCACCAAGCGGCTGGTGCTCACCGAGTACGACGCCATGGCCAAGGCAGCCGAGACCGGCGTGCCGTACCAGAGCCCGCTCGACCCGCCGCCCGGCAAGGGCCCCCGCCACAACCCGAGGACGTCATGACAACCCAGCTTCCAATCGACCTGCCGGGCGAGCTCCCGCTGCACTCCGCGGCCTTCGACGCGGTCTCGGTCAATCAGGACTCGGACTGGGCCTCCCGGTGCCGCCGTCGTTATCAGGCGGCGCTCGAGGTGCTGGCCGAGCAGGACCGCCCGTTGAGCAGCCCAGAGCTGCAGTCCGCCGTCACCGACCGCGTGCCGCTGGCCCCTTACGACCTGTCCACCTCGTCGTCGGGCGCCGTGCGCGCCTGGACGAACTTCAACTTCACGCTCACGACGGTCTACGCACACGCCGGCTGGTTGCACGTCACGCCGTTCGGGTGGCGAATCACCCGCGAAGGCAAGGCCGTGCTCACCGAGGGCAAGAGCGCGCAGGAACTGTTCGACGTCGCCCTCGCCGAGTACAAGCAGTGGGAGGCAGTCCGCAAGGAGGTGCTGCCCGACCTGCCCGCAGACGCCGCGCGCGACATCGTGCATTCGGGCTCGGGCGCAGCGCACGCCCTGCGCGCCTGCAAGCTGATCATCGACGCCTGGCGGACCCAGGGCTCCGCCTTCGCCCCGGGCGTCGCAGCCTGGACACCGCAAGCCACCGCGGTCCTGCAGGACTACTTCAAGACCTCAGCTCAACCGATCCTTGGTGAACTTCCAGGATTGGACAGCGACGAGGGGCGGATCCTCGCCGCCGAGATGCTCGTCCTGCTTGTCGGCCCATTAGCCGACATGGTGCCGTCGACCAAGCGCACCCGGGTCCGCAGCCCGCTGATGCGGGCCGCCGACCCGCCCGCGCTGCCGTTGCAGCTCTCCGCTGATCTCGAACACGGCTTTCTCACAGCGGGCAAGGCCTTTTTCTCAGACCCGATCGGCGCGCTACGTTCCCTCGCCGCGCTGCTTCAAAGCTGGTGGACCCTGCCCGAGGCCGACCGGCAGAAGGCTTGGGCAGACCCTTGGGCGTGGCGCGACGTGCTTGCCGATATGACCGATGTCGATGAGCGAGTCCGTGCGCTCGTCAGCGTCCTCGTTCACCCGGGATCATTTACGACGCTCCTGCGCGCCGACGAACGTCGTCGCGTTTTCGCCGCATTCGGCGACCGGCTCACAAGCCCAACCGGAGACTCCGAACGCGACCTCAAGGCCGTCGTCCTGGCGCTGCAGGCAGAACACGGCGGCCTCGGCGTGCACCTGACCGCGCCGCCCCTCGTCGGGATGTGGAGCGGCGCGGTGGAGACCGGCGGCGCGTGGCTGGTGCGTGGTCAGGTCGATCAACGAAACCGGGTGCCGGGCTGGCTCAGGCACGGCAACATCACGCTGACGGTGGGCCGGTTCCGCCAGCTACCTGCCAATCCCACGCCGGCCGGGCTGACGGGCATGGTCGACGAGCTGTACGCCGACCTCAGCGTCGTCAAGCGCGAAGGCAAGAAGCGCGACGTCCAGGCGTTCGTGCTCGGCATGCGCCCAGGCGACCTGGTGGCCGCGGACGACGACGGGCAGCTACGCCTCGGCCGGTTGAACGACGCCGGCGCGACGCTGGAGTCCATCGGCGGAATGACGCTGCTCGTACGGCCGGTCTCATGGTCAGCCCAGACCGCAGGCGCCATCACCGAGCTGCCGCCGGCGGTGCGAGGAAAGCTGCGATTCAAGGGCGAGGATGTCGTCAACCTCAGCGACATCCAGGATGAATTGGAAAGGCTCGAGGCCGGCGACACAGCAGCGCCGGACACCGCCGATGACCTTGAAGCGATCGACACCGAGGTGCTGGCCGAGGACGTTCCGGCAGCCCTCACGCCGGCGCCCAAGGCCACGCTGTCCTGTGACACCGTGACGCTGGCCGCGCGGCTGCACCACGCGGACGACAGTTGGATCCGCGAGCTGCTGGAAACCCTGAACGAGCGTCACCAGGTCGTGCTGGAAGGCCCGCCGGGCACCGGCAAGACCTACCTGGTGCAGCAGCTGCTGGAGGCGTGCGGACTCACCCCCAACCAGCAGGCGTTGGTCCAGTTCCACCCGACGTATTCCTACGAGGACTTCGTCGAGGGCTTTCGACCCACCGGCGCGGATGACTCCGGCGCGCGACTCGCGGTCGCGCCTGGGCCGCTCAAGCGGATTGCGGACGAGGCGCGCGACTCGCGTGGCAAGCCGCATGTGCTGGTGATCGACGAGATCAACCGGGCGAACATCGCGAAGGTCTTCGGTGAGCTGTACTTCCTGCTGGAGTACCGCGACAAGGACATGGAGCTGCTCTATAGCGGCGGGGAGCGCTTCAGCCTGCCGGACAATCTGTTCATCATCGGCACGATGAACACCGCTGACCGCTCCATCGCGCTGCTCGACGCCGCCATGCGCCGACGGTTCGTGTTTCTGACGATGGACACCGATGAGCCGGCCTTGGCTGGTGTGCTGCGCCGCTGGTGCCGGGCGGCAGGCCTGCCCGAGGGACTGGCCGATCTGCGAGACCGGGTCAACGCGACGATGCGCGACCGCGGCCTGGAGCAGTCCCTCGGATTCGGGCCGTCATATTTCATGCGCGAGTCGCTGACCACTCCCGACGCCCTCGGCCGGCTCTGGCGGCGGGAGCTGCTGCCGATGCTGCGCGAGCATCACTACGGAGACGACGGGGCGCTGGCCAGCTACCGCTTCGACGCGTGGTGCCGCGAGTACGGGCTGGTTGGGGCCGAGGAGAGCAGTGGCGAGCCGGGCTGACCTGGGGGGACTCAAGGAGGGCCAGGTTCTGAACGCGGTCGAGCTGAGCCGTGCGGAGGCGGCGGCGCTCAACGCCACCCGCCTGGTCAGCGTCCAGCCGGCCGCCGACGGGTGGCGGGTCACCGCTGCGCACGCTGTCGGGGCGCTTCGGTGTGGCGACCTCCACATCCGCGTGCAACCCAAGGTCGGACCACTTCAGGTGCTGCGCCTGCTGGCCCGCGCTCACGGGCTCTCCGGGCTCGCCATCGACGAGTCCCTGATTGCTGTCGCCGCCGACCCCGACCTGACGACGGTCCTAGCCGCCCTGTTCACGCAGGAGGCCACCACCGCTCTGGCGGCCGGACCGCTGCGTGGTTACCGAACCGAGGACCAAACCCTCAACGTGCTGCGAGGCCGGCTTAGGCTGCGTGATCAGGAATTGCGCCGCTTCGGCCAGCTCGTCCCGCTTGAGGTCACGCTCGACGAATGGACGGCCGACACCGACGAGAACCGCCGGATCCGCGCCGCCACCCGGCGCCTGCTCGGACTGGCCGATTTGCCCAAGGCGGTGCGCGACCGATTGCTGCACGCCGACCGGACCCTGGCCGACGCCTGGCTCGCGCCGCGTGGCGCTGACCTCGCGGCATGGATCCCGACGCGGCTCAACCTGCGGTTGCATCGCCTGCTGCACCTGGCGGACCTGGTGCTCGCGCACGCCACCGTGGAACACCGCGCCGGCGATGTCGAGGTGCGCGGCTTCGTGCTGTCGATGTCGTGGCTGTTCGAGCGGCTCATCACCCAGCCGCTCACCGAAGCCGGCGGGATGGTCGGCGTCCATGCCCAGATGAGCTTGCCACTCGACCAACAGCACCGGCTGAGGATCCAGCCCGACCTGGTCTTTCTGGACGGGCGCACCGTGGTCGCTGTCGCAGACACGAAGTACAAGCTGCTCGACGACTCCGGGAGGTTCCCCAACGCTGACGCCTACCAGCTTGTCACCTACTGCGCCCGGCTAGGTCTGGACACCGGACACCTCATCTACGCCGCCGGTGAGCCCTGCCCGGAGCCCTACCTGATCACGGGCACCGGCGTGCGGCTGGTTGTGCATGCGGTTGACCTGGCGCAGCCCCTGCCGGATCTGGAACAAGAGGTGCGTGCGCTGTTCGCTCAGATCACTCAAACCGTCACCGAAGGAGCGCACGAAAGGTGAGCGGTAAGAAGGCAGCCAGAACTCCGGCAGAGATCAATCGCCTCCGTAGCGAGGTCGTTCAAACAGCCCGGCGAGCACTGAAGAACGCAATTGCCAAGGGTTCTCCAACCAAGATTGAAAACTGCCGTCGTGAGCTGGCCAACGCCCAGCTCGCCGCGACACGGGCCAAGCAGACACCGAAGCGTAAGAAGCGTCGAAGTGGCGCCCTCGCACCGAAACCTCGCGCTCCCGGAAACTCACCTGCCGGCCCGCCCGAGGTCGAAACTGGTATCCGGTACTTCCAGGATCCGGACGCCAGCACCCGCACCGTCTGGGTCTTCAAGACCGGTACCAGCTTCCATCGTCGCGACTGCCACATCGTCGAGTCCCGTGATGGCGCCGTACAGATACCGGTCTCAATCGCACGTCAACGCAACATGGCGCGCTGCATGCATTGCGTGCCCACTGTGCGCTGATCCACAAAGTCGATCGTCGCAAACCCCAGCACAGCACAGTCGAGCACTTGGCTCGCTGGGCTGGCGCCTAGCCGCACCTATCCCCGCTGGCTCGCGTGACCCATCCACTAGCATCACCGATGCATGGGGAAACCCGCTTCAGCTCTCTTGCGGCTTCTCTCGCTCCCCGCCCTCGTAGCTCAGGGGATAGAGCGCCGGACTCCTAAGCCGGGCGTCGCAGGTTCGAATCCTGCCGGGGGCACCCAGGTGATTTTTTTCAGAGGAGTACTGAATTGGTAGATAGACTAGTTGCAGACTAGTCTTGCTGAATGAGCGCCTCCTCCATCGGCGCATACGAGGCCAAGACGCACCTGCCCCGGCTGCTGGCCGAGGTCGAGGCCGGCGACAGCGTGACGATCACCAAGCATGGCCGTCCCGTCGCCCGACTTGTGCCGGTCAGCCCGCGTTCGCCCTCTCCCGAAGTGGTCGTCGCCCAACTGCGCGCCGCTCGCGCCGGCGTGCGCCGCGGCGAGGACTCGGTCCGGGACATGATCGAAGAAGGCCGGCGCTGAGCGTGTTCGTGGTCGATGCCAGCGTCACCATGGCGTGGTGCTTCGCTGATGAGGCGACGCCCGAAACCGAGTCGGTCCTGGATCGATTCAGCGAGGACGAGGCGGTCGTACCAGCGATCTGGTCACTCGAGATCGCCAACGTTCTGCTCGTCGCCGAGCGTCGGCAGTGTCTTACCGAGGCTCAAGCAAGTCGGTTCTTGGACCTGCTGCAGCAACTGCCCATCTCTGTTGAGGACGCGTCTACCGACCTAGCCGAGGTCGTGCACACTGGCCGACGCCACGACTTGAGTGCCTATGACGCGTCCTATCTCGTCCTCGCCGAACGCGCCGGCCTTCCGCTGGCCACACTCGATCGCCGGCTCGCCGAGGCGGCCGCACGCGCCGGAGTGCGGCTGCTCGTCTAGCGATGCCGGTCGATCCGCTGAGCAGGCTTGATCAGCCCAGCACTCAGCGGAGCACGCCCAGCCGGCGCAGACCGGCCACCACCTGCTCGGCCGCCTGCTCGGGAGTCAGAGCGGTGGTGTCGATGTGCACCTCGGGCTGCAGAGGCGGCTCGTAGGCGGAGTCGATGCCGGTGAAGTTGGGCAGCTCGCCGCGCCGGGCCTTGGCGTACAGGCCCTTGGGGTCGCGGGACTCGGCGACCGAGAGCGGGGTGTCGACGTGCACCTCGAGGAACTCGTTCACCCCCACCAGCGCGCGGGCCTGATCGCGGTCGCCGCGGTAGGGCGAGATCGCCGAGACCAGCACGACGAGGCCGGCGTCGGCCATCAGCGCGGCCACCTCGCCCATCCGCCGGATGTTCTCGACCCGGTCTGCCTCGGTGAAGCCGAGGTCGCGGTTGAGCCCGTGCCGGACGTTGTCGCCGTCGAGCAGGTAGGTGTGGCAGTGCAGGGCGTGCAGCTTGGCCTCGACCAGGTTGGCGATGGTGGACTTGCCGGCGCCGGACAGCCCGGTGAACCAGACGACGGCCGGCTGATGGCCGGTCAGCCGGGCCCGGGCGTCCTTGCTCACCTCGACGTGCTGGCGCTGGACGTTGGCCGAGCGGCGCAGCGCCAGCCTCAGCATGCCCGCGCCGAGGGTGTCGTTGGTCAGCCGGTCCATGATCAGAAAGCCGCCCATGTCGCGGTTCTGCTCATAGGTGTCGTGGGCCAGCGGCCGGTCCAGGCTCAGCGCGCAGACCGCGATGTCGTTGAGGCCGAGGGTGGTCGCGGCCATCCGGTCCAGGTTGTCGACGTTGATCCGGTACTTGGGCCGGCTGAATACCGCGCTCGCGGTCCGGGTGCCGAGCTTGATCAGGTAGCGCCGGCCGGGCAACATATCGTGCTCGGACATCCAGACCACGTCGGCCTCGAACTGGTCGGCCACCCCGGCCGGCTCGACGGCGGTCGACAGCA
>WUUC01069344.1_pt1 | contig 28904 bp, 17 predicted proteins | sample 6278441 | NCBI WGS metagenome assembly WUUC01 (sample SAMN13675441, study PRJNA597444) | soil metagenome | isolation source: soil | place: USA: Washington | collected 2017-10 | reverse complement strand
TGCTGGCGCCGGTCTGATCGACGATGGCGCGAATCATCTTGCCGCCGGGGCCGATGATGGTGCGCACCTGGTCGGGCTTGACCCGAATCTGCGTGATGCGCGGCGCGTACGCCGACAGTTCGGGGCGCGGCGCCGGGATCGCGCGCTGCATCTTGTCGAGAATGTGCAGCCGCGCCTCGCGCGCCTGCAGCAGCGCGCGCTCCAAGATCTCGCGGCTCAAGCCGTCGACCTTGATGTCCATCTGGATGGCGGTCACGCCCTTCTCGGTGCCGCATACCTTGAAGTCCATGTCGCCGAGGGCGTCCTCGTCGCCAAGAATGTCGGTCAGCACGGCGTATTCGGGGCCTTCTTTGATCAGGCCCATGGCCACGCCGGCGACTGGCGACTTGATGGGAACGCCAGCGTCCATCAGCGCGAGCGAGCCGCCGCACACGGAGGCCATCGAAGAGGAGCCGTTCGACTCCGTGATCTCCGAGACGATGCGTACGGTGTACGGGAACTCTGCCTTGCTCGGCATCATCTTCGCGAGCGCGCGCTCTGCCAAGTTGCCGTGGCCTACCTCGCGCCGCCCCGGGCCGCGCATCGGCTTTACCTCACCGACCGAATACGGCGGGAAGTTGTAGTGCAACAAGAAGTTCTTGTGCACGTCGCCCGAGAGCGTGTCGAGCCGCTGCGAGTCGCGCGCGGTGCCCAGCGTGCTGGTCACAATCGCTTGCGTCTCGCCGCGCGTGAACAGCGAGGAGCCGTGTACGCGTGGCAATACCCCGAGCTCGATGCTGATGGGACGTACGGTGCGCGTATCGCGGCCGTCCAGGCGCAGCCCCTCGTCGAGCACTTGCGAGCGCATGGTGCTGTAGCGGAGCTCCTCGTAGGCCGCCTTGATCAGGTCTTCCTGGCCGGGGAACTCCGGCGCCAAGAGCTCGATCGCTTCTTTCCGGATCTGCTTGAAGCGATCGGAGCGCGCCTGCTTGTCTGCAATGCTGCAGGCTTCGCGCACCTTGTAACCGACCGCCAAGCGCAGCTGATCCTGCAGGATGACCGGCGGGCCATTCACGCTGAAGCGCCACTTGGGCTTGCCCACCGCCTGCTGCATGCGGTCGATCAGATCGAGCGTGCCCTGCACGGCGTTGTGGCCGAACAACAGCGCCTCGATCAGCTCCTCTTCGGAGATCTCGTCGGCCTCACCTTCCACCATCACGATCGCGTCGCGCGAGGCGGCAACGATCAGATCGCAGTCGCTCAGCGCGATCTGCTCGAACGTGGGGTTGGCCACGAATTTGCCGTCCACGCGGCCCACGCGCACGCCGGCGATTGGCCCCTTCCAGGGGATGGCGCTCATGTGCAGCGCCGCAGACGCACCGACCATGGCCAAGACGTCGGGCGGGTTGACTTGATCGAAGGACATCACCGTGGCGATGACCTGTACCTCGGACAGGTAGCCCTCCGGGAACAGCGGCCGGCAAGGCCGATCGATCAGGCGCGAGACGAGGATCTCGTAGTCGCGAAGCCTGCCTTCACGCTTGAAGAAGCCGCCCGGGATTTTGCCCGCGGCGTAGGTCTTCTCTTGATAGTCGACGCTGAGCGGGAAGAAGCTCTGGCCCGGCTTCGTGTCCTGGCTGCCCACGACGGTGACCAGCACAATGGTGTCGCCTGCGCGCACCAAGCACGAACCACCCGCCTGCTTGGCGATGCGTCCAGTTTCCAAAGTGACCAGTTGGTCACCAATGCGCACTTTTTCTCGAATGATCATTCACGCTCCTCGGACCCGCCATGCGGGTCGGGACAAGGCACGGAGCGCGTCGAACCAGGGTGGGGGCTCGGTCTTCTTTCGCAATGCTCGAGCCGGGCTCGAGCACTGGGAGCGAAGATCGAAGAGCCGCAACGTGGCTATCGGCGTGCCGTGCAACACGCGCCGCCGACGATCGGAGACGCGTTCCATCGCCACCGACCTGTCGATGGCGACACATACGAACGCCAAACCGTTTTGTATCGATGTGGCGCCTAGCGCAGGGAAACACGCCCATTGGCGAGTCGCCCCGGCGGCCATCTGGCCTGCAGCTGGCCACCTATTTCTCTCAGCTCGGGACCGACCCTGCAGGATCTTCCCCGAGCTTCGACGGGCCGGCGTCGGCACCGTCTGCTGCCGCGCCCCAGGCTCGGCAGCCGCCGAGACATGCTCGGCAAGTAACGAAAAGTCACCGGGCCCATGCCCGGCAGCAACTAAGACGCCGAGCGTACCCCCGGCAAGCGATGTGACCTAAGGATAGCGGGATTACTTACGGATGTTGAGTTCTTTGATGACCTTCCTGTAGCGCTGAAACTCAGAGCGCATCAGGTAATTGAGCAGGCTGCGGCGCTGGCTGACCAGCTGCAAGAGGCCGCGGCGAGAGTGGTGGTCTTTCATGTGGGTCTTGAAATGCTCGGTGAGGTGCTGGATTCGCTCCGTAAGCAGAGCGATCTGGACCTCGGGAGAGCCGGTGTCAGTCTCGTGCGTGCGGAACTTGCCAATCAAGTCCGATTTGCGTTCAGCTGCAATCGCCATCGAAGAACTCTCGAGAAAAGGGAACTCTCAGGTACGTTTTCGTCTCTTGGGCGGCCGACTATGATAGCCCCGAGGGGCTGCGTCAAGGCTCTCCCCGGCCCAAGTTTGTGAGCTATCCCGCAAAAGGAATGCGCTCCTTGAGCAGTCTGGCGCGCTCGCGGGCGAGCGGCACGCGGGGCGCCTCGGGATGGTCCATGACTAGCTCGTAAGTGCCTGCCCCAGCTGGTTCCATGGCGCGGATTTTGTCCACACGCACCAGGGCGCCGCGATGCGAGCGGAAGAATGCGCCCTCGGGCAGGCGCTGCTCCAAAGTGGTCATGGTCAGGTCGAGGGCGACCCGATCGTTGGCTGTGACCGCCCAGACCAGCTCATCTCTCATCTCGAAGTAGATGACCTCGGCCAGCTCGAGCACCAAATAAACGCTGCCGCGGCGCACCGCGAGGCGCTCGAGCGGCGGCTCTTTGTACGGCGCGGGCGACGGCTGGCTGCGGCTCGATCCCGCCGGGCTCTGCGTGGCCCTTTCGACCGCCGCGCGCAGCCGCTCCATGCGCACTGGCTTCAGCACGTAGTCGAGCACCTGCGCCTCGAAAGCGCGCAATGCCGCGTCATCGTGCGCGCTGACCACGATGACTTGAAGCTGCGGGTGGCGGCGTTTCAGCGCTTGGGCGAGGGCAATGCCGTCGGGCCCCGGCATGCGCAGGTCTACGAATGCGAGCTGCGGCTCCTCACGTTCGGCCAGCTTCAGCGCTTCTTGCGCATCGCCCGCCTGCCCCACGACCTCGACGCCGCCCAGCTCACTCAACAAGAACGCCAACTCATCGCGGGCTAGCGGCTCATCGTCGATCAGGATTACACGCAGCGGTTCGGTCATTCGGGGTTCTCTTTGGGAAGCAGCTTTTCGGGCAGTCTGACGGTGGCGACCATGCCGCGCGCCGTTGGGGACAGACTTAGCCTCGCTCGATGACCATAAACGTGGCTGAGGCGCTGGCGCAACGTCTTCAGCGCGATGCCGGTGCCCGGGCGCTCGTCCGGGTCGCGGGTGGCCAGTGCTTCGGGCAGCGCATTTTGGTTGCGTGGCGGGCCTTCCGTCGCGTCCTCGATCTCGATCAGCAGATCGCCTGCATCGATGTCCGCGCGAATCGTGATCGTACCCTTGCCCGTGCGGTTGCCGATGCCGTGTTTGACCGCATTTTCTACCAGTGGCTGGAGCAGCAGCGCCGGTACGCGTCGCTGCTCGACCTGCGGATCGATGTCGACGTCCACCTGCAAGCGCCCGTCGCCCAGCCGCGCGGCCTCGATCTCCAGGTACGCGCGCGCGTGGTTGACCTCGTCGCGCAGCGGCGCGTCCTCGGGATGCGAGAGCAGATAGCGGTAAAGATCGGCGAGGTGGCTCACCAGTTCGCGTGCGCGCGTCGGGTCGATGCGGATGGTGGCGCGCAGCACATTCAGCGCGTTGAAGAGAAAGTGCGGCTCGAGTCTACGTCGCAGCGAGTCGAGCGCGGCCTGATCCGCGGCCGCCTTGGCCTTGACCAGCGCCACTGCGGCCTCCTCGCGCTGGACGACCACGCGCGACACCTCGACGAACAACGTCACGCCCGCCGCGTTGACCAGCAGCTTGATCAGGTGCGCCGGCCAGGCGGGCAGATAGCGCGTTGCGTGGCCCGTCATCAAGAGGCCGAGGCCCACGATGGCCAGGTGAAACACCTGAATGCCGATCGCCGTAAAGAACGCGCGATGGCCCCGAAACGACATGGGCGAGTGCTCTGCCACCATGCCGGCCAGGATGCCGTCCGTCAGTGAAGCCAAGAGCACCCAGGGCGCGGTTTGATCATCGACGCGGTTGGCCATGTAGATGCCGCTGCACAGGCCTGCCAGCGTGCCGGCCTTCTGGCCGCCCAAGATCGCGGCCACCAGCACCCCTACGGCGCGCACGTTGATGTGTTCGCCGCGTACCTCGATGCCCAGCGCGGAACCCCAGATACTCAGACCGACACCAATCAACATGCCAAAGGCGCGGTCACGGCTCTCGCCGGACTGTCCGAGCAGGCGCTTGCGCAGGGGCGGAAACAGCACCGCGAACACTGCGGCTGCGGCCAGCAGCGCCATCTTCTCCGCCAGCGCAGCGAGCAGTTCCAGGGTCGACATCGGCAGCGAGCGTAGCCCGCGAGAACGCAGAACAACGCACAAAATCGGCCGCCCGCTATTTGCCGCGGATCACGCGATCGACCTGCTGCGCGGCCTCGGGCACGAGCTCGATCACCGGCGGCTCGGGCTCGCGTTCGGTATGGATGGGATAGCGCACCCGGATGCGCCCCGAGAAGGCAGGGATGCGCAGCTGCTGCACTACCTTTCCCAGGCACTCGCGCAGCGCCTCTGCAATCTTGCCTTCCACGCGCACGTCGTACGCTTCGCGCTCCGCAAACAAGGCATGAAAGACCAGGCCCACGGCGTAGTCGGCGCGGCCCTTGCGGTCGACCCGCAGGCAGGCGCGTGCCTGCGGCACCAGCTGGGTCCGCAGCATCGAGAGCACACTCTCCTTGGGCATGCCGGTCTCCGCGGCCACGCTGCGCGGGGCTTGGTTCTCGAAGGCGAGGGCCGGGATGACAGCCGTGCTGGTGCTGCTCGCGCTGCGGAAATCGGGCGGCTCGGCGCGCGCCATCCAGAACGACAACCAGCTCTCGCCTGGCAGCGGCAGATAAGGTTTGCGCGGCCCCTGCTCGCGCACACGCTGCTCGCCGCGCCTGCGTCCGCTCTCGGCGCGGGGGCCGAGCAGCACGCGCAGGGCTTCGTCCAGCGGCTCCAGGCTGCCGCTGCTGAGCGCCTCGTCCGCCTCGCGCGAAAGCGCGATCGCACCGTCGAAGACCTGCTTGGGCTCGAGATTGGCAGAGCCGACGTCTATCAACCACAGCTCCGCGCCGCGCTCGCGCGCCAGCTGCAGATCGCGCAGCGCGAGCTTGTCGAGCTTGCCGTCGGAGAGCAGGATCAGGCGCGGCCTCACGCGCCCGAGCTCGTTTTTCGTCAGGTCGTAGAGTGCGCGTGGTTGGCTGGCCGCCCCCAGCTCGGTGCTCAGTGCGTCGCTCAGGGTCTTTAGCGGCGCGGCGCCGGCCTCGTAGCGGCCGATCTCCCGGCCGCGCGCTGCGAATGCAAACACGCGCAGCCTGGTCTGTTCGGGCAAGCCTGACAGCAGTGCCGATAGCGCCAGGTCCGCGCGATTTCTCGCTGGCCCCTCCATGGACGGCGAAGCGTCGAGCCAGAGCCAGGTCTCGCGCGCGGAGGGCGGCGCCGCAGCGCTGGCTTCGAAGCTGCGCGCACAGGCCGCGTTGCCGCAGCGCGCGCGTGTGGTGGTCGTGATGTTCGCGTGCTCCGCGAGCGCGCCGCGCACGGGCAGTGGCTGCCATGGATCGCGCGTCACGCCGGATTCGGGGTCGAGGCTGGCGAGCGCCGGCGCGCTCAGCGTGACCTGGCTGGGTGCGGCACGCGGATCGTAGCCGCGCGCGGGCAAGCGAAAGCGCGCCACGCCCCCGCGCAGCTCGGCGGCGGCGACGTAGTCCACCTCGAGGCCCAGCGGAGCATCCTTGGCGACGCTCGCGGCGCGCAGCGCGAGCGCCGGGCCGCGCGCATCGACGATGTGGGTTGCCGACACCTGCGGTCCGCTGGCGCTCGGGCTGCTGGCTTGCGCCTCGGCGTTCTGTGCTCGCGCCACGGGTAACGCCGCGCTGCAGCGGCTTTGTTGGCACACGCGCACGGCGCTCACGGCCGCATCGAGCGGCAGTGCCAGGCGGTACGCCAGCTCGGCGGGTTGGCTGCTGCGCGACTCGAAACGTATGCGCACGCGCACGAAGGCGAGGCCTTGATCGAGTTTGAGCTCGACCTGGTGCGAGGTCTCGGAGACGCCCTCGATGCTGCTGAGCACCTCGCCGCGAGTGGCTACGGGCGGGGGCGTGCGGCTCGCCTTGGCGCGCGCGGCGGCCAGCTTGCGTGCCGCCTCGTCGAGATCCTTGCCAGTGCTGTCATCCAGCCCGAGTGGGTCGAGGTCGCGCTCCGTGCTCTCGAACAGACGCAGCTCGTGCGTGGAATCCGGCACTCGGGTCTGTGCACACACGCGCGCCGCGGCAAAGGCGCAGCTGAAGGCCAATGTAAGGGCGAGACGGCCCGCCACACGCTGCATCCGTTCACGGGGTAGGCCGCGCGCCTTGCCCGCTACGCCGCCAGCGCCCGACCCCCGCGCGAGCTGCGCTTCGCTTCCGAAATGCGCTGATTCGAGCGCTCCACAGATCCTCTGAATCGTTACGGCGCGCCGCATGTCGAGCGCATAGTGTCACGCCGAGGGGCCTGGTTCCCGCCCTGCCGGTCCTTGCCCTAGTTTGTCGAGCCACCTTACACTTGGCGGACCAATGCGTTTCTGCCCTCGCTGCGGCAGCCGATACGAGCACGAGCGTTTTTGCCCGGAAGACGGCGTGCCCACTCAAGAGCTGCCTGACGCCGCACCCAGCATGGACGCCCTGCTCGGGACCGTGGTCGATGGGCGCTACCGCATCGACATACGCATCGGGGAGGGGGGGATGGGTGTCGTCTACAAGGCGACGCACACCTCGCTCAACAAGACCATCGCGCTGAAGGTGCTGCGCGGCGAGATGGCCAAAGACGCGGAGGTCGTCCAGCGCTTCATCCAGGAGGCGCAGGCGGCCAGCTCGATCGGGCACGAGAACATCATCGACATCAGCGACTTCGGCCGGCTCCCCGACGGCACCGTGTACTTCGTGATGGAGTACTTGAATGGCCAGCCGCTCAACGATCTAATCAAACGCGGTGGCTCGATCCCGGTGGGCGAGGCCATGCAGATCTTGCGCCTGATCGCGTCCGCGCTGGGCGCGGCGCACCAGCGCGGGATCGTTCATCGCGATCTCAAACCGGACAACATCTACCTCATCAAGCGCGGCGAGACGGCCAACTTCGTCAAGGTGCTCGACTTCGGCATCGCCAAGGTGGGCGGCGCGTCGAACAAGTTGACCCGCACGGGCATGGTTTTCGGCACTCCCCACTACATGTCGCCTGAACAGGCGGCCGGACAGAGCGTGGATGCGCGCACGGATATCTACGCGCTCGGCGTAATCATGTACGAAATGTTCACAGGCCGCGTGCCCTTCGACGCGGACACGTTCATGGCGGTGCTCACCAAGCACATGTTCGAAAAGCCCGAGCCGATGAGCAACCCGCACGCGGAGCGCCATCTAGGCGCGCTCGAACAGATCACCATGCGGGCGCTCGAAAAGAAGCCCGAGAACCGCTATCAGACCATGCACGAGCTGGTGGAGGATCTGGACCGCGTGGCCGGAGGAGGGCGGCCGCGCGCGCTGACTCCCGCCACGCCGTCGCCGGCGCTGGCGGACGCGCTCGAGCCTCGCTCGAAGAGCGAGATGAACCTCGACCAGCAGCTCTCCGGCACTGGCAGCTCGGGAAAGAAGAAGATCTGGTGGGCCGCGGCCGGCGCTCTCGCAATGCTGGCTCTCTTGCTGGTGTTCGCGCTGCGCAGCGGCGACCAGTCGGTAGCTGCGGCGCCTGTTGCGCCGACGCCCCCGCCCTTGGGCGCCGTGCCTGGTGCGCCGCCAGTGGTGCCAGTGGCGCCGATGGCCCCCACCTCACCCTCACCCGGCTCTTCCCAGCTGGAACCGGCTACGGCGGTGACCGTACAGAGCGAGCCCAGCGGAGCGACGCTGGTGCTCGACGGGGCCATCGTGGGCACGACGCCCGCGATGTTTCCGAAGCCGCAGTCCGGCGCGCGTACGTTGGAGCTGCGGCTCGACGGCTATCAGCGCGAAACCTTGCTGATCAACGCGGACACGCAAAGCGTACTGCGCATTCCGCTGCGCAGGCGCGACGCGGCGCACAAGCCGGCCAAGAAGGTCGCCGATCCCAAGCCGCAGCGCGCCGAGCCGCAGCGCCGCCGGCGCGGGAGCACCGAGGTCGTCGATCCCTGGGCGGACTAGCTGTGCAGCGTCGCTTGACGCGATTCGCGCCTCGCTGCACTAGGACCAGTACGCGGGGTAAGCGCACGGCCGGCATCGACAGTTCAGCGCCGGCGGCGAGGCGAGCTGAAGTCTTACTGTCCTGGTGTAACGGCCCTGTGCTGGATTCTACAAACGCGCCAAAAAGCTTCAAAAAATGGCGCGTGCTACTCGACACACTCAAGCCTAACGCTTCATATAGCGGTTCTTCGTACGCACAGGAGTCACCATGCGCAGACTGCGCCCATACTTCGTTCTCACGCTTGGTCTCACACTCTCCGCGCTCGCCGCTTGCGGCAGCGATGACGGCGACGACGACAACAGCAACAGCAACAACCCCGTCGTCACGCCGGGGGGAACCACCGCCGGCGGTCCGAGCGATGCCTCGGTCGCCATGCCCGGCGGCGGAGGGACCGGCTCCACCGCCGGCGGATCCACGGCCGGCGGGCTCACGGCCGGCAACATCGGCGCACTGCTCGATTCTGGCGTCTTGGACGGCCTGATCGGTGATGGTGGGTTCATCGATAGCGTGGGCGGTTGGCTCGCCGACGGAGGCCTGAACAACCTGATCGATAGCGGCTTCATCGGCGGCCTGTTGGGCGGCTTGGGCGGCACGACTGGTGGCACGCCTGGGGGCAGCGGCACGCCCGGCGGCGGCACGCCTGGTGGCGGCTTCTCCGACGCCGGAACGCTGGTCGATGCCGGCGCCCGTGACTGACGCGCACTCGCCCAGCAACGCGAGAAGATGGGGAAAGCCAGCTCTGCCGGCGGCCATAGCGCCGCGCCCGAAGACGCGCGTTGGCGCCGCGCGTACCGGGCCGGGCTAGAGCACAGCACCGGAGACACCGTAAATCCTCGCGGTCAACGCGGGCCCATTCGCGGCGTGGGCACCCCTCAAAAGCAAAGCGAGTGAGGCGAGCATTCCCGTCGCGCCAGCCTTTGCGGCTGGCACCCCGCGTCGAGCGCGATCCTCCGGCGGTCTCTCCGGTGCGGCGTATTAGCTAGCATCTGTCCCTCTACGGGGCCGTCCACACGCCCGGGCCGTGTGCCCTGCCCCGAGTACGGACCTGGTCACCCTCCGCCACTGCGGCCGACGATCTAGCATTTCGGTGCGCATGCCCCCCGCCGCCCCGTGCGGGAAGCTAGGAGGTTCCGGGGCCGCGCCGCGCGGGCAGAAAGGGCGCTTCGGCCTCACTCCCGCCAGCGGCCAAGGAGTACGTGGTGCCAGCGCTCTACTTCGGGCTGGGTGCGGCTTTTTTCGTCGGCACTGCGGCCGTGGCTGCCGCTTTGGTCGACGCAGCTGGCTTGGCAGCGGTGGCCGGGCTTTTGGTCGACGCAGCGGGTTTCGCGGCCGTGGCTGCCGCTTTGGCCGTGGCTGCCGCTTTGGCCGACGCTGACGGCGCGGCGGCCTCGCGTGCCTCCTGTTTTTTGCGCCACTCGGCCAGCTTGCGGGTTGCGCGGGCCTTTTGCTTTTTTCGAGTCGGGGAATCCTGAGGGCTTGCCATGCGCATGCACATATCACGGCGGGCTTTTGAAGGACAATCCTCGGTGGCGCAGCGGCACGCCGCTCGCCTGTTTCGACCAGCGCCGAATCCGCGGGCGGGGCCGATCGCGAGCGACGACGATCGCGGGCGGCGCGCGCGACCGCCGCGCACCGCTAAAATGCCAGGTTGCCCTTGTCCTTCGTGGTGCCCGGCTTGCCGATGCCCTCGACCACGCTGCCACCCATGTCTTCGTAGGTGAAGGCCTGCTTGAGCAAGAACGCGTGGCCGTCGTCGGCGCGCACCGTGATGTCCACCGGTCCGGCGGGGCCGGACGGTGAGGTGACAACCAGCGCTTCCTTGCTTCGAATCGTCACATTTCCAGCCTTTCCTTTGCCGAAGTACACCGTGTAGCCGATGTCGGTGCGGAAGTTTTGGCCTTGGATCTCCACGGTTTGATCCCCGGCGATGTGACCTGCTCGGGGGTTCAGGCCTGTGACGGCCATTTCGCCGCTGTTCTGGCACGCGGCGGCAAGGACACAGAGCATTGCCATCGGGATGATACGCATCCAGGCTGATGAAAGGACCAAGAACGGGCTACGCATACTGTGACTCCTCTGGGAATTCCGGCCGCAACATAGACGAGCGACCGCATCGAGGTCAATGGCGGTGGGAACCGGGCTTGACACCCAAGGATCGCGCTAAGCACACTGAAAATCGCTCGGTGGCCAAGCGAAACCTACTTCTCGTCGATGCGGACCCGCGCAGCTTGCGGGTTCTGGAGGTCAGCCTACGGAAGGCTGGCTACAGCGTCACCACGTCTGGCGATGTAGACGGAGCACTCGAACTGCTCGAGCTCGTCGAGCCGGACATGATTCTCTCCGACACGCGCCTACCCGGCAAAGACGGGTTCGCGCTGGTCGGCGCCCTGCGCGCGAACCCCAACTGGGCCGAGATCCCGCTCGTGTTCTTGTCGAGCGATCCGTCGGTCGAGAGCAAGATGCGCGGCCTCTCGCTCGGGGTCGAAGACTATCTCACCAAGCCGGTCTACATCCGCGAGATCCTGACGCGCGTGAATCTGGCCATGCAGCGCAAGGAGCGCGAGGGCATCGGCCGCACCTCCAAGACGCGCTTTGCGGGCTCGCTCTCCGACATGGGGCTCGTAGACTTGCTGCAGACCATCGACGTCAGTCGCAAGTCGGGCGTGCTGCGGCTGTCTTCCGGCAACAAGCGTGGCGCTGTGTTTTTCAACGAGGGCAGGGTGCTCGACGCCGAGCTCGGGAACCTGACGGGTGAGATCGCGATCTATCGTTTCCTGCTCTGGAGCGAGGGCGAATTCGAGCTCGATTTTCGCGACGTGCGCCGTGAGGACAAGCTGGGCGTATCCACGCAGGGGCTGCTGATGGAAGGCATGCGGCGACTCGATGAGTGGGGGCGCCTACAGGAGCAGCTGCCCTCGATGACCACCGTGTTCGACGTCAACCACGATGAGCTCGTGCAACGCCTCGCGGAAATACCCGACGAGATCAACATCGTGCTGCGCCTCTTCGACGGCCGGCGCACGCTGGCAGAGGTGCTGGATGAGGGAACCTCCGATGACCTGGCTACGTTGAACGCCGTCAGCAAGTTGTACTTCGAAGGTTTTCTGCTGGCGCGCGAGCAGCCGGCCGAAAAGCAGGAGGAGTTGCTAGAGGATATGCAGATCGGCGCCATCGATGGGCCGTTCGGTGCTGCTCACGAAGGCGAGGCCGTGGTTGCCAGCGAGCTGCAGCCGGAACCGACCGTCACGTCGCCTGCAAACGAGCCCACGCCGAATCGAAACGAGCCCACGCCGAATCGAAACGAGCCCACGCCGAATCGAAACGAGCCTACGCCGAATCGAAACGAGCCCACGCCGAATCGAAACGAGCCCGCACCGAATCGAAACGAGCCCACGCAGAACCAACCCGAGCCTACGCCGAATCGAAACGAGCCCACGCCGAATCGAAACGACTCACGCGGGCTCGAAACGCGCGGGCCTGATGCAGCACCGAGCAGCAGCCAAGCAGCGGCAGTGGCCGGAAAAGCGTTGGGTGCCATCCAACTGAAGCGTGTGTCCGTGGTTGCAGATTCATTCGCGCCCGGACGCTCGTCGCCCCAACCCGGCATGGCGAACGAAAACCTGAAAACCGACGCGCTACATGCCGACGTACGAGAAACCCCGCCTCCATTCGCAGACGCGAGAGAGCAGCAGGACGAAATGGCCAAGTATGCGAAGCGCAAGTCTGCGCGGCAGGACGGAAAAGACAGCCTAGCTCCCAAAGGCAACGTGATTCCGCTGCCTGTCACCCGCTTCGACATGCACGAGCCAGCTCAGTCCACAGAGCCGAGGCAAGTGGCGGAGCCCAAAGCACCAGCTGCGGAGTCGAAGCCGGCAACCGAGTCGAAAGAGCCGGAGCGCGGAAATGGCGTGAGCGGGCGCCCGCGCGCAGGGCGCAGGCACCGCCGCGCGTCGAGCTTGCCGCCCGCCCCGGGCAACGTGCCTGTCCAGACCTCGCCCAGCGCGGCTCCGCCCAACAACAGAAGCGATGTTGCTGCGCCGCCATCCGAGCGAGCCAGCGTGCCCGAGACGAACAAGGCTTTCGCACTACCATCCGAGCGAGCCAGCGTGTCCGAGACGAACAAGGCTTTCGCACTACCATCCGAGCGAGCCAGCGTGCCCGAGACGAACAAGGCTTTCGCGCGGCCATCCGAGCGAGCCAGCGTGCCCGAGGCGAGCAGCTTGCGCGATGCCCACGCGGACGATCATCCCGACGTGGACAAGTTCTTCTCTCAGACGCCAGCTCATGGTGTGGGACGCGACGCCTCGGACGACGATCTGTTCGGCGATGATCACGAGCCGGACCCGTTCCATGCGCACGGCGCTCGTCGCGGCATGTACGTGACGTTGGCCATCGCGCTGCTCGGAGCTGCGCTGATAGGTGGCTTTCTCATCTACAACAAGGTGCTGATGCCAACGCCCGAAGAGCTTGTTGGCGGACAAGTTGCGCTCCCTACGCCCGACATGCTGCGTACGGCGCCGCCCATCGGCGAGCCGCGCGAGGTCCCCAGCGCGCCGAGTCAGCCAGCAGCGCCCCAGGTGCCGCCCACGCCCACCCCCAGCGCCGAGCCGGCCGCGGCTGCAGCGCCTGCCGCTTTCGAACGGGCGCCTGCCGCGCCCGAGGTCGTCGCGCCTGCGCCCGAATACGTCGCGGCGCTGGCAGCGGCGCGCGCGGCGGGCTTTCGACGCGTGGCGGAGCAGAGGTATCTGGACGCCATCGCGGTCGACCCACGCGGCGCAGAGGCGCTGAGCGGTCTGGCAATGTTCTACTTGAACCAGGGCAAGAACGAGCTTGCGCGCGCGCGCGCCGAAGAGACCGTCGCGGTGGATGCCAGGAGCTCGGAGGGCTGGATCGTCCTCGCGGCTTCGTTGTCCGCGCTCGGCGATGCAACCGGAGCGCGCAATGCCTATCAACAGTGCGCTGCGCTGGAAGAGGGCAAGTACGTTGGCGAATGCAAGCGCATGCTACGCTGACCGCCTACTCCTACCGCGCAAGGACATGGACCAACCATTCATACACGAGAGCGCCGTCGTCGATTCGGGCGCCGAGCTGGGCGAGGGCGTCAAGGTTTGGCATTTCGTGCACGTGAGTCAGGGGGCGCGCATCGGCGCCGGCACGAGTCTCGGGCAAAACGTATTCGTAGCGCGCGGCGTGCACGTCGGCGCGCGTGTGAAGATCCAGAACAACGTCTCACTCTACGAGGGCGTCGAGATCGCCGACGACGTGTTTCTGGGGCCGAGCTGCGTCTTCACGAACGTCATCAACCCGCGCGCATTCGTACAGCGCAAGCATGAGTATCGCACCACCTACGTGGCTCGCGGCGCCTCGATCGGCGCCAATGCCACCATCGTATGCGGCACGCGCATCGGCGAGTATGCGTTCGTGGCGGCGGGCGCCACCGTGACGCGCGACGTGCCAGCCTACGCGCTGGTCGTCGGCACGCCCGCACGCCACAGGGGCTTCATTTGCAAGTGTGGCGAGAAGCTGAGCGGCTCGGGACAGCTGCGCTGCGCCGCGTGCGGCGCGTGTTACGCCGTGGAAGGGGAGAGTTGCGTGCCTCGCGAGGAAGATGAGCTGGTGCCCGTTCCGCTGCTCGATCTCCAGGCCCAAAACCGGCCGCTGTTGCCTGCGTACCGCACGGCCTTCGAGCGCGTCATGCAGAGCGGCCACTTCATCATGGGGCCCGAGGTCGAGGCCCTCGAGGCCGAGCTGTGTGAGACGTTCGGCTTCAAGCACGCGCTGACCGTCTCGAGCGGTACGGACGCACTTCTGCTCGCACTGATGAGCCTGGGCGTCGGTCCGGGCGATGAGGTGGTGACCAGCGCATTTTCCTTCTTCGCCACGGCCGGTTGCGTGGCGCGCGTGGGCGCGCGTCCGGTGTTCGTGGACATCGAGCCGACCACGTTCAACCTGAACGCCGACAGCCTGGAGGCCGCCATCACGTCGCGCACCAAGGCCATTCTGCCAGTCCATCTGTTTGGCAAGGCCGCCGACATGACGGCGATCTCGCGCATCGCGGGGGCGCACGGTGTGCCGGTGATCGAAGACGCGGCGCAGTCGCTCGGCGCCAGCTGGTCGGGGCAACAGGTCGGCCGGTTCGGGGCGTTCGGCTGTTTTTCTTTTTTCCCGTCGAAGAACCTCGGTGGTTTCGGCGATGGCGGGCTGCTCACCAGCGAAGACGATGCGTTGGCCGAGCGCGCGCGCTTGTTGCGCACGCATGGCGCCAAGCCCAAGTACTTTCACAAATTGGTAGGCGGCAACTTTCGCCTCGATGCACTCCAGGCCGCGCTGCTGCGCGTGAAGCTGCCGGAGCTGGTGCGCTATACCGCCGCGCGCAGGCGCAACGCCGCCCGCTACGATCAGGCCTTCGCGGAGCTATCGCGCGGGCTCTCACTGCGCACGCCGAGCGCTTCGCCAGGCCACGTGTACAACCAATATGTGGTGCGCACGCCGCGTCGGGACGCCCTACGTGATGCGCTCTCGCGCGCGGGCATCGCCAGCGAGGTTTACTACCCGCGCGGGCTACATCTGCAGGAGTGCTTCGGCGAGCTCGGTTACCGGCCTGGCAGCATGCCCGAGACGGAGCGCGCGGCCGCCGAGGTGCTGGCCATCCCCGTGTACCCCGAGCTGAGCGACGCTCAGCAGCGGCGCGTGGTGGCGACCGTGCTGGCTTACCTTTCGACTTGAGCTGCGAATAGCGCGTCGCGTAGCGCGGCGAGTGGGGCCGTCTTGGAGAGGGCGCCGTTCCGATCCACGCCCAGCGCCTGCAAGGTAGGTTCGAAGTCCGGAAATGCCTTGCGTTCGGCCTGCTCTGCGAGCTGACCAAACAGCGCGACGCCGCCCAGCGCGTCCAGCCGCGCAAGCGCCGTGCGGCCGGCCAGCGGCGTAGGGCCGTCCGTCTCGGCGCGCAGGGCTGACAGCAGCTGGTCGAGCGTCTTTTCGCCCCGGCTGACTCGCCTCAGCTCCACATCTGCCATCAACAGATGTCCGGCCCCGCCCCAGTACACGCTGCGGTAGGCGTGGGTGCGGTGCATGGCGCGGCTCTCCTCGGCCAGCGTGCGCCCCGTGCCCTCGTGCACCGCGCTGCGCAGCGCCTGGGCGATGTTGGCGAGTGCCTGCTCGGTGCTGAGCACGCCGGCGCGCGCGCGCAGGAGCTCTTGATAATAAGTGGCCAGCCCTTCGGCCAACCAGGCGTCCTCACGCTTCACGAAAGGCAAGAGCAGGTGGCTCAGCTCGTGCGGCAGGACCCAGTCACGGCGCAGCTGAGCCGCGTCGAAGCGCTGCGGCACGAACATCAGCACGGACGCGCCGCCGCCGCGCGCCACGCTGCCGAAGGGCTCTTCACCCAGCGCCACCGGCACGACCACCAGCTGCAGCGCTCGGGCGGGAAAGCGCCCATCACTCTGCGCGGCGATGTGCACGGCTTCGCTCAGCCAGCGCTCGGCGTCGGCGCCGGTCACGTGCGGCAGCGCGCCGAGCAGGGCGGCACTGGCGCTCACGCCATGCCGTTTGCTGCGCAGCAGCTGGAACGGTCCGAACGCGGCGTAGCTATCGAACGCAAAAGCGCTGGCGTCCAGCGCGTAGCGGCCGTCCTGCTCGGCCCACGGCAGCGAGGCGCGCATGCCGGCGGGAAGCTCGAGCGTCAGCTCCGCGCGGATCTGTGCTGCGCGCCAGCGCGGCCGCCAAAGCCAGGCGTTCGGACTGGCCAGCAGATGCTCTCCCATGTGCGTGACGACAGCGCTCAGTGAACCGCCGTCGTGCAGGCTCACGCCGTACGCGAGGCAGCCCTGGCGCGCGCGTTCACCCAGCTGGATGACACCCTGCGACGTGGGCAGCTGGCTCGCCGCCCCGGCGCCGAGCCAGCGCGCGTAGCGTAAGCGCTGGGCGGCTTCGCCGCGTCCGGCAATCCACTCCCCCGAGAGCCGGCCGCACAGCTCCACGTCGAGTCCATCCAGCGACGCGGCCAGGCGCACACGGTAGCGCAGCTGGGTGCTGGCAAGCGCTTCTGGCGCGTGTCCGTCCGGCCGCGCCGAGCCGCAGCCCGCGAGTCCCAGCACGAACGCGAGTGCCGCGCGGCGCAGCCGAGCGCACATGGCTCAGACGCCCAGCGCGGCGAGCAGTGCGATCAACGAGGGAAAGCGCGGCGCGTCGTGGTAATCGGGGTAGTGATCGTAGGTGTCGATGAGCACCGCATCCATGCCCGCCGCCCGCGCGCCCACGACGTCGACCTGGGGGATGTCTCCCGCATACAGTGCCGCGCCCGGCTCGAGCTGCATACGCGCGAGCGCGCGGCGGAAGATCTCTGGATCCGGCTTGCGCACGCCCTCGAGCGCCGAGTCGACCACCAGCTCGAAGTGCTCGCTCAAGGACAGGCGCGCGAACAGCTCACTCAGCTTACCCTCCGAGTTGCTGACCACGCCCAGGCGCAGACCGCATTCGCGCGCCCGAACCAGTGCCTCGGGCAGGCCTTCGGGCACATTGCGCCACAAGTTGAAGCGCGCGTGCTCGCGCGCGGCCGCGGCGCTGGCAGTGCGCGCGGCCTCGGCCGAAACGCCGGCGGCCTCGAAGATCGCGAGCATGTGCAGGTCCCAACCCGTGGCGTGGCTGACCCCTTGGCGCATGCTGGCTTCGTAGCGCCGCTTCGCCACGGCCTCGGCCTCGCGCAGGGCGCCGGCAGTCACGCTGACACCGGCCGCCAGGGCCGTTGCGGCGAGCACCTGGTGGTCCAAATACACGAGCGTGTTGCCGGCGTCGAGCAACAGCGCGGTGGGCTTCTTCATGTGCATGAGGAGCACGGTCTAGCAGAGGGGAGTGTAGGCAGAAAAGCGCGCTCGTGCGCGGCAATGGGCGCAGCCTGCATGGTGATCGGCGCGGGAAGCGTTAGAGTGCAAGGCATGGGTTCGCGATACGCAGCCCCCTTCGCCAGTGGGGGCCCACAACCAATCGACACGGAAATTGCGCGCAAATTGCTGGACATCGCGCTTTCCAAGGGCGGCAACTACGCCGACCTGTTCTTCGAATATGCCGCCTCCGGCAGCTACGCGTACGACGAGGGCATCCTCAAATCGGCCGGGCGCGCGGTGGCCATGGGGGTCGGCGTGCGCGTGATGAAGGGTGACGCCACCGGCTACGCTTACGTGGAGGATCTCTCCTTCGAGGCGATGGCGCGCGCCGCCCGAACCGCGTCGAACATCGCGGCGGGTGCGCAGGGCCAGGTCGCCCCCGAGTTCGTGGCACCGCGCACCTCGCAGCGTTACGGCGTGGAGCAACTCAGCCTCGACGTGCCTGGGCTGGACAAGCGCGCGCTGCTCGAGCGCGCGGACAAGCGCGCACGCGCGGCCGATCCGCGCATCGTGCGCGTCGACGCCTCGCTCAGCGAGGAGATCCGCGAAGTGCTGATCGCCAGCTCCGACGGGCGTTTCGTGTTCGATCGCCAGCCGCTCTTGCGCTTTGGCGTGCGCGTCATCGCCGAGCAGGAAAACAAGCGCCAGGCGGGCAGCTCCGGTGGCGGTGGCCGCATCGGTCTGGACTACTTCGACGGGCGCTCTCCGGAGTGGCACGCCGACGAGGCGGTCCGTCAGGCGCTGGTCATGCTCGGCGCGCGCGAGGCGCCGGCCGGCGAGATGGAGGTGGTGCTCGGTCCCGGCGACAGCGGCATCTTGCTGCACGAGGCGGTCGGTCACGGGCTGGAGGCCGACTTCAATCGCAAGCGCACCAGCAACTACACGGATCAGGTGGGGCAGCGGGTCGCCAGCGAGCTGTGCACGGTGGTCGACGACGCCACGCTCGCCCACTCACGAGGCGCGGTCAACGTCGACGACGAGGGCAACGTGCCGGAGCGCGCCACGCTGATCGAACAGGGCATCCTGCGCGGCTACATGCACGACCAGCACTCGGCCAAGTTCTTTCGCACCGGCGCCACCGGCAACGGCCGGCGCGAGAGCTTCAAGTCGCATCCGATGCCGCGCATGACCAACACGCTCTTGTTGGCCGGGCCACACGACCCCGCCGAGATCATCAAGAGCGTCAAGCGCGGCGTCTACGCATCGCATTTCGGCGGAGGTCAGGTGGACATCTCGAACGGAGATTTCGTGTTTTCCTTGACCGAGGGCTACCTGATCGAGGACGGCAAGCTCACCGCGCCGGTGAAGGGCGTCAACTTGATCGGCAACGGACCCGAGGTCATGCGCAAGGTGGTCATGCTCGGTGGGGACATGCAGGTGTCGGACGGCATCTGGACGTGCGGCAAGGATGGGCAGAGCGTACCGGTGGGCGTGGGCTGCCCCACCATCAAGATCAGCGCCATGACGGTGGGAGGGACGGAGCTGTGAGCCTCGACCTCGATCGCATGCTGCAGCTCGCTTCCGATCTGGTGAAGCGCGCTCAGACCAAAGGGGCCAGCGTCGCCGAATGCACCGTGCACGAGGGCGCGCATCTGTCTGCCAAGGTTCGCCTCAGGGAGCCAGAGCTGGTGGAGGAAGCCGGCTCCCGCTCGCTGGGACTGCGTGTGATGCTCGGCCAGAAGGTCGCCGTCACGTACACCAGCGATCTCACCCAGCACGGCATCTCGCGGCTGCTCGAAGACGCCATCGAGCTCGCCGAGCTCAGTCAGCCCGATTCCTTCGCGGGCGCACCCGATCCGGCGCTGCTCTCGCAGCCGAGCCAGCATCAGGACCTGGACCTGTTCGATCCCGCAGTGGACGGCGTCGACGCCGAGCAGGCGGTCCGGCGGGCGCGCGACGCCGAGAGCGCGGCCCTGGATTTCGATCCACGCATCACCAACACCGAAGGCGCCACCTTCACGCGCGTATCGGGCGCCGCGGCGCTGGTGACCAGTGGCGGCTTCAGCGGCGTGACGCGCGGCACCTACGCCTCGATCGTCGTCAGCCCCGTGGTCGACGACGAAGGCGGCAAGAAGCGCAGCGGCTATTACTGGTCGTCACGGCGCTACCTTTCCGACCTGGAGGCCGCGGAGGCTGTGGGCCGCGAGGCAGCGCGACGTACTTTGCGCAAGCTCGGCGCGCGCAAGGTGGAGTCGCAAGAGGTGCCGGTGATCTTCGATCCCGACGCGGCACGCTCCATCTTGGGGCTGGTGGCAAGCTGCGTGAGCGGTGGCGCCATCTGGCGGCGCTCCAGCTACCTGCTCGAACGCCTGTCCACGCAGATCGCCAGCGAGCACGTCTCCATCCTCGACGATCCGCTGATCAAGCGCGGTCCCGGCTCGCGCGCCTACGATGGGGAAGGGCTGCTCTCGCGCAGCAACGTGATCGTGGAGCGCGGCGTGCTCAAGAGCTACCAGCTCGACACCTACTCCGCCAAGAAGCTCGGCATGCAGAGCACCGCCAACGCGGCGCGTGGCAGCTCGGGCGGCGTGGGCGTGGCAAGCAGCAACTTTCAGCTGCTGGCGGGGCCCAGCTCGCCCGAGGAGATCCTGCGCAGCACGCCGAGGGGGCTGTTCGTGACCAGCATGATGGGCTTCGGCTTCAATGCGGTCACCGGTGACTTCAGCCGCGGCGCGTCCGGCTTCTGGATCGAAAACGGCGAGCTCAGCTTTCCGGTCTCGGAGGTCACCATCTCGCTCAACCTCGACGAGTTGCTCAAGCGCATCGACGCGGTCGGTAGCGATCTGGACCTCAAGACTTCGATCGCCTCCCCGACCTTTCGCGTAAGTCGGATGACCCTCGCGGGGAAGTGATCGGGCCGCGCGCGGCGCGGACGGGCAGGGGTTCTGGCGCCGATGCCAAGAGACCCAGGCGCGCGAGCTTGCGGTACAACGTGTTGCGCGGGATGCCCAGGCTGCGCGCCACGCCGCTGACGTTCCAGCGCTCTCGCTCCAGCGCCTCGAGTAACAGCTCGGCCTCTTGACCCGCGAACTCGGAGCGCGAGCGCGGCGTCTTCTTGGCCGGCGACGGGCTGCGCACGGGCATTCCCAGGTCGGCGGCGCGAATGGTGTCGCCTTCGCACAGCGCGCTGGCACGCAGCAGCAGATTCTCCAGCTCCCGGACGTTGCCGGGAAAGCGATGGGCGAGCAGACGCTGCGCAGCTTCGCTGGAGAGGCGTTTTGCTGTCACGCCCAGCTGCGCTGCGCGGCGCGCGAGCAGGCTCTCGGCGATCGGCAGGATGTCCTCCTTGCGCTCGCGCAGCGGGGGCAGGGTGATCTCGATCACGCCCAGACGGTAGAAGAGGTCCTCGCGAAAGCTGCCTTCGGCCACCATGCCGCGTAGGTCGCGGTTGGTGGCGGCCACGATGCGTACGTCGATGCCGACCGAACGCGTCGCGCCGAGCGGCCGCACTTCGCGCTCGGTCAGCACGCGCAGCAGCTTGACCTGCAGCGAAAGGGGCAGCTCGCCGAGCTCGTCGAGAAACAGCGTGCCGCCGCGCGCGGCGGCGAACAGACCGGTCTTGTCGCGGTCCGCACCCGTGAAGGCTCCCTTGACGTAGCCGAATAGCTCGCTCTCGAGCAGAGGCTCGGGCAGTGCGCCGCAGTTGATGCCCACGAACGGCTGCCCTGCGCGCGGGCCTTGGCTGTGGATGGCACGCGCTACCAGCTCTTTGCCCGTTCCGCTCTCGCCGAGCACGATCACCGGGAGGTCGGTGGGGATGACGCGATCGAGCGTGGCGAAGATCCGGCGCAGATTGGGGCTCGTGCCCACGATCTCCTGGTAGCTGAAGCGCGTCGCGAACGCAGCGCGCTCCTCCGCCAGCGCCTCCGACAGCCGCGCGACCTCGCGCTCCTTGCCTTCGAGCAGCTCCTCCACCTTGCGCTGTCTGCGCAGCAGCTCGCGCTGCTTCTGCTCGAGCTCCAGAAACAGCTGCGCATTGCCCAGCGCCACGGCCACCTGCTCGGCAAGCGCCTGCACCAGCTCGGCGTCGGCCTCGGTGAAGCGCGAGCGCAGGTAGCGGTTGTCGAGATACAGCGCGCCCTTCAGATTGCGCGTGCCCATCACCGGCACGCACAACACGGATTTGAGCCCCATCGCGTGCACGGACGCCTGCGCTCGAAAGCGGGCGTCGTGCGTGGCGTCGAGGGTGATCACGGGCTCTCCGGTGGCGATCACGCGCTCGGCGATGCCGCGGCTCCACTCGAACGGAGCGCTGGTGAGCGGATGGTTGTCCACGTGGCGCGCGCTCTTCACCTCGAACGTGCGCGTGCTCGCGTCGTAGAGCAGCACGAAGCCGCGCTCGGCAGCAGTCAGCTCGATGGCAGCGTCCAGCGCAAAGGCCAGCACGTCATTGATCGTGCGCTGGGCATTGATGCGCCGACTCAGCTCCACCACGCGTACGAAGCTGAGCGAGCTGCGACCCGGCTGCTCCCGCGCCGGCGCGACGCGCGCGCGTACGCGCAGCGGGTGACTCCAAAAGGCGTCCCGCGCCGAGGCCGGCAGATCGAGTGCCATGCGCTCCCAGCGCGCCTCGGCGCGGCCTCGGTGATCGCGCTCCAGGGTCGGGGAGCCGGCCCGCGCATACAGATCCGCCAGCGCCCCTTCGACGCGCGCAACCAGCGGCGTCAGGGCGGCCCGCCGAGCGGCCGAGAGGGCCCGCTCGAAGCAGGCGAGTGCCGCGTCGTGGCGGCCGTCCGCCAGCGCGACAAGCCCGCTCGTCAGCTCGCGGCGCGCCTGTAGGTCCGGCTCGGAATCGGGCGCGCAGAGCGCCGGCTCCGCCAGGCATGCCGCCGCCCGATCCCCAGCGCCCAGTGCCAGCTGCGCCTCCGCGGCCAGCAGCCGGCATTCCTTCGCGTCACGCTCGTCGGCGTCGCCCATTTCGGGCTGCTCCACCAGTGAAAGCGCCTCGTGTGCATGGCCCGTGAGCAAGAGCAGCTCGGCACGATAGCGCCGCACGGCGCCGCGCAGCACCGGCGCGCCGGCCACCGCCTCGAGCGTGTCGAGCAGCTTGGCCGCCTCGTCGAACGCCCCGCACTCGAGCGCCAGGTTGGCCAGGTTCGCGCGCAGCAGTAACTCGCTGTGGCGCCGGCCGAGCGCTCGCGCCAGGCGCATGGCACGCTCGTACAGGTCGCGCGCGTTGCCGTAGCTGCCCAGCATGTGTCGCGCACTGGCCAGGTTGAGCAGCGCGTTCGACACCAGGTCGGATAGGCCCAGCCCGTCCGCGATGGTGAGCGCGCGCTCGTAGGCGGTCAGCGCCCGCTCCGGGTCGGCGCGGCGCATGGCCAAGAAGCCGCGCAAGGACCAGCGGCGCGCCTCCACGCGTGGGGCCGGGTCGCTCTCTGCCGCTTCGGCCTCGTCCAGGCGAGCCTGAGCTTCCTGATGCTCTCCCAGATAGCAGCACGCGAGCGCGAGGCTCTCGCTCAGGCGCGCCAGCAGTGCGCCCCTGGGACGGGCCGCGAGGGCGCGCGTTGCCAAGCTGCGTGCCGCTGCGTAGTCCCCCTGGCGTACGCGGATGCGCGCGAGACATTCGGCGCACGCGGGCTCGCTCGTGCTCCGCACGCGCTCGAGCAAGCGCGCCGCACGCGCCACGTCGCCGAGCGCCAGGTAGCACTCTGCCGCTTCCAGGTACAGGTCGTCGGGCGTGGCCGCTCCCGCCTTGCGCCGCGCGCGTGCGAGCAGCGACAGCGCCCGGCGCGGCTCGCCGCTCTGGCGATGCAGGCCTGCCAGCGGCACGAGCTCGTGCGCGCTCATGTGCTCGGCGAGCGCGCTGGCGCTGGCGGCGAACAGGCGAGGCTTGCGCTGCGCCGCCGCGAGCTTGTCCGCAAACAGCCCAAGGGCGGCCTGCGTCTGCCCGGCGCGGGCAAGGTGCGCGATGCGTCGTGCGCAAGCCTCGGGCGTCTGGTCTCGCTCGCACGCGGCGGCCGCGCGCTCACTCAGCTGTTTGACGAGCGGGCGCGGCAGCGTCTGCAGGATCTGCTCGGCGTCGCTCTCTCGCGAGAGGCGGATGCCGCGGGCGTCCTCGCACAACAGTCCGCGCTCGAACAGGCGCGCGCTCGGCTGCGAGGCTGGCGCCGAGCCCAGGGCCACACCGGCCAGCGCGGCGCAATCCTGCGCGTCGAGATCGACGAGCAGCGCCGCGAGTCCGGCGTCTACCTCTGGAGAGGAGATGGCGGCGGAGCGGTGGGCGGTCTCGAGCGCGTCCACGAGCAGCTGGCCGCTGGCCAGCGCCGAGAGTGTTCGCTCCACCTGCAGCGGGAAGCCGCCCGTGTAGTCGCGCAGCGCGGGGATGCGGCTCTCGGGCACCAGCGCACCCGCCCAGGCCGACAGCTCGGCTGCTGCGAGCGGCGTCAGCACCAACTGCAGGCAGCTGTCCGGATCGAGGGCCGCGGGCGGCGGCCGGGTGGAGGCGACCACCCATGCGAGTGAGCCGTGCGCCAGCGTCGCTCCCAGGGCGAGTAAGAGCTGCGCCTGCTCCTCGGCGGGTGCGCGCTCCAGGTCGTGCCAAACCAGCAGCGCCGGCGCTGCGCGTGCCGACAGCGCGGCGAGCGTCTGCACGAGCGCCTCGACGCCGGCCTGCACGGGGCCGAACGTCCGGCCCAGCAGCGCATGCAGTGTGTCGCGCGCCGCGTGCGCCTCGAACAGCGTGAACGCCGGGTCCACGGCAAAACACAGCTCTCGCAGGAAGCGCGTCGTGCCCACCCCGCGCGCGCCCTGCACCCACACGACGCGCGGTCCGCGCGCGCCACGCGCCACCTGCGCCAGCGCGTCGCAGGCAGTCCGCAGCTGTGGGGTGCGCCCCAGCATCGGAGTCGCTCTGCCCAGCGGCGCGCTATCGAAGTTCCACACGAGCCCGCACTCCGCGCAGGCGGAGGCCAGCGAGCTCGGACGCGCCCTCACGTCTGCGCGCGACAGGCGCTGCGCGAGCTCGCCAAGGGCCGCTTCTGCACCCAGCTCGCGCAGCATCACGCCCACGGCATACAGGTCCGCGCGCTCGTCACCCGGCTCACCGCGCGCCAGCTCCGGCGCCATGTAGGCGGGCGTGCCTCCCACCAGCTCGCGCGAGCCCACGGGCACGGCATAGCCGAGGTCGATCAGCACGCCTCGGCCGGCGGCGTCGACGAGCACGTTTTCGGGTTTCACGTCGCCGTGCCGCAGGCCCAGGCGATGCAGGAACGCGAGTGCCGTGAGAGCATCGCGCAAGGCCGGCTCGCAGGCCGCCAAGCCGAAGCGCTCGCAGTGCGCACGCAGCGTGCCGCCGACCACCAGATCGCTGGTGAAGAACGGGACCAGCCGGCCGGCGATCGAGGCGCGACCGTACTCCCGAACGCGGGAAAGGTGCGGGTGAGACAGCTCGCGCAGGCGCGCGAACTCGGCGCGAAAGCTGGATGCCCCCGGCGCATCGCCCAGCAACTTGAGCGCGACCGGCGTGTCTTCGGCCAGATCCAGCGCGCGCCAGGTCAGCGCGGATCCCCCCCGCCCGAGCAGCTCCTCGATGCGATAGCGACCGGCGAGCACACTGCCTGGCGTTAACACCTCCTCACACTCTCATGCGAATCAAATCGGAACAACATGGAACACAATGGAGCATTGGCCAAAAGCGAAGACGCTCGCAAATAGCGCCTGATTACAAGTGGTTCGTAGATCACTTCAAACTGGCACCGGGCGTGCTTTGTCCCCGGTCACGGCCACCCCCAACCATCTTGCGGCCGCTCGCCTTTGAAAGGGACCACGCCATGTATTCAAGAAAGCTTCCTTTTGCCCTCGTGGCGCTCGCGCTGGGCGCCTGCTCCGTGGACGCGTCCGATCCGGCCGCCGCCGAAACCAAGCAGGCGGCCCGCGACCGGCTGCAGAACGCTGCCAGCGACAGCAGCGGGACCAGTGCGGGTAGCACCGCTCCCACGACCGGCAACGCACGGCCCACGGCTCCCGCCGACGTGTGCCTGCTGCAGAAATGGTACGACGACGGCGAGTGCGACGTCTGGTGCCCCAAGGGCGATCCAGGCGACTGCGATCCCTCGGGTAGCGATGTGATCTGCGCGGCGTTCTTTTCTCCCGCCGACGGCTACTGCAATCGGAACGATCCCTGCGGCCCCGTGCAAGACGAAGATTGCCAGAAGGGTGGCAGCACGCCCCCCTCTTGCCCGCCCACGCCTCATCCACTGCCCAGCGACGGCAAGTGCGATCCGCGCAGCTATGACGAGTTCAAGACAGACCCCGACTGCGCCGTTCTAGGCTGTCCGGCGCTGTTCTCGCCGGCTGATGGCAAGTGCGAGCCAAAGCGCCCGTGCGACTACGTGATCGACGAAGACTGTGCCAAGTCAGGCGGCAACTCGGGCAGTCCGACGCCGTGCACGGACGGCCGCGAGCCGGATGGCTGCGGTTCGCCCGGCAACCCGGGCGGCGTGGCCTGCGACGACATTCTGTATGGCGCCAACGGCCGGTGCGAAGCCCCGCCTGGCTGCGAGCGCAACGATCCGCAGGACTGCCCTGTCGCCTGCGACGCCATCCTGTATGGCGCCAACGGCCGGTGCGAAGCCGCACCCGGCTGTGAGGCCAGTGACCCGCAGGATTGCCCGGTCGCCTGCATCGACATCGCGTATGCGACCAACGGCAAGTGCGAAGCTGCACCCGGTTGTGAGGCCAATGATCCCGAAGACTGCGGAAAGCCGGTCGCCTGCCTGGCGATCCTCTATCCGACCAACGGCAAGTGCGAAGCCGCGCCCGGCTGCGAGGGCAGCGACCCCGAAGACTGCGTGAAGCCGGTCGCCTGCCGTGCGATTCTCTATCCTACCAATGGCAAGTGCGAAGCGGGCCCCGGCTGCGAGGCCAGCGACCCGGTGGACTGCGGCGGCGTGATCTGCCCGGCCATTCTCTATGGTGAGAACGGCAAGTGCGAGGCAGGCCCCGGCTGCGAGCGCTCCGACCCCGACTGCTGATCAAACCTTCCTATTGCTTGCCCGCGTGTGCCCATGAGTTGTCTTCTGCGTCTATTGCGAGTTTCCTGCGGCGCCCTGCTCGGTCTGACGGCCGTGCTGGGTGCGGGCGCGTGTGCGGGCACGCCGCTGCCGGAGCCGCCTGACGGGTTGCCACGTCCGGAGTTCCTCGACGGCTTCACGCCCGGTACCGCAATGTGGCCTCCTCGCGAACAAGCCGAGGTCTCCTTCTCCGTACGAGATAGCGCGGCGCAAGTGGGTGCACGCATGTGGGCCGTCAACCTGGATGCACCCGACGTTCCTCCCCAAGAGGTGTCCGCCAATTCCATGGGTATCGTCAACGTCACGATCACGGTAGCGGCGGGCGATCGCGTGCGGCTAGTTTCTAGAACCGATCGAGCCCACTCGCCGCCGCTGGACCTCGTGGCAGTGGCGCCCGATGCCGTAAGTCCTCCGGTATCGATCGTGCCGCTCTTCGAAGACACTCGCCTCGACTGCTTGCGCATCACGCCCAGCGACTCGTTGACGCTGGCGGGCACGCGTGGCCAGCTCACGCTCGAAAACCAGTGTGGCGTGCCCATCGGCGTGACGCGCGCAGCGCTGCGGCTCGGCGATCAAGGGATTCGACTGGCCGCGCCGCCGGCCGAGATCGCGGTCGGCGCGCAGGTCAGACTCACCCTGGAAGACAGCCAAGGTCCGGGTGTGCGCGAGCGCCTGGACATCCTGCTGCTCGACGTCACCGCCGCCGACGGGCCCAGCGAGCGCTACGCCATCGATGTCTTCAGCGAGCTCGAGTAGGCACGCGCGGCGTACGCCAGTGGCTCGCGGCGAGAGCTACTGGCGCTCTTCGAGTGATGCGAACGAGCTGCGGTCGGTCCGGCGCGTGCGCTCCACGTGGGCGACCAACTTGCCCACGTAGCTGCTGAACGCGGGACAGGTGAGGCCCGCGCGCGCCAATACGGGCCGCGCCTGGCTGTCGTCGTAGTAGACGTCGCGCCCCAGTTCTTCGATCAGTGCCCGCTCTGCGTGCACCAGCTTGTCCATCAGCGGCAGCTTGACCAGAGCCTGCGCGAAGGCGTTGGGAACACTGACCCGTGGCGACGGCTTGCCGAGCAGCTCCGCGATCAAACACAGCGCCTCGTGGAGGCTGGCCGGTGCTGGATCGATGATGTGCAGGGTGCGCCCGACGGTGTTCTCGGCGCGCGTGATGGCCAGCCCCGCGTCGACCGCATAGTCGATGGGCACGACCTGTAGCAAGGCGTCTCCGCGCAGCGGGCGCGGCACCGGCAGATCGCGCGGTGCGGTCAACAGCCCCGCGATCAGCAGGTGCGCCCCCTCGACGCGCGCCAGCTGTCCCGTGCGGGAGTCGCCCACCAACATGGCGGGCCGGATCACGGTGATCGGCAGGTCGCGCTGCGCCTTGCGGATCAAGCGCTCCGCTCGATAGCGCGTGTGCATCAGCCGCGTGCTGTGCGGCTCGATCAGATCGTCTTCGTACACGACCACGCGCGAGCGCACGAGCCGCTCGCGCGCGTCAGCCGGCCGTTCACCGGTTGCGCCCAACGTCGACCAGTGCACCAGGCGCGTGAGCGCCGGCGCCGAACGCGCGAGTTCGACCACTTCATACGTGCCGCCCACGTTTACGGTCTCGGCCTGTTCGGGGGGGGCGCCGCTGTAAGTGACCGCCGCGCAATGATGGATGATGCGGACGCGGGCCGAGAGTGCGTTGAACTCGGCCCCGGACAAGCCCAGGTCCACCGCCGCGACGTCGCCCTCCAAGGTGGTGATGCGCTTGCGTTGAGCTGTAGGCAGAGCAGACAGCCACTCGTGCGAAAGCGCCTGGAAGCGGGCCGGCACGATGCAGGTGATTTCCTCCTCCGCGTCGCTCTGGATCAAGCGTGCGAGCACCAGCCGCGCCAGCTCATTGCGAGGAAAACCCGTGAGCAGGGTCGTAGGACGGGTCATGACGCGGTCTTTCCCATGCTGGCCAGGATCGAACCATGCACGTCTGCTACGCGCTCCGGCAGGACGCTGGGTTGTCCGCTGTTGTCGATCACGAAGTCCGCGACTTCGATCTTCTTTTCGAGCGGCATCTGTGCAGCGATGCGTGCCTTGGCTTCGGCTTCCGACAGACCGTCGCGTCCCATCAACCGCGCCAGTTGTACCACCGGGTCCACGGAGACGACTACCAGGGCATGGAAGCTTCCGTGCAAGCCATTTTCGACGATCAACGCCGCTTCGTAGAGTACGTAAGGCGCGCCGCGCCGGGCGTGTTCGGCGACTTGCGCTGCGCCGAGCTGGGCGATGCGCGGATGCGTGATGGCGTTGAGTCGCGCGCGCAGCGCGGCGTCCGCGAAGACGCGTGCGCCGAGCGCCTTGCGATCGAGCGTGCCGTCCGCGAGCAGCACGTCTTCGCCGAATGCAGCCACGATCTCCGACAGACCCGACGAGCCTCGGGCGACCGCATCGCGCGCCAGCTTG
>WUUC01124090.1_pt1 | contig 28934 bp, 34 predicted proteins | sample 6278441 | NCBI WGS metagenome assembly WUUC01 (sample SAMN13675441, study PRJNA597444) | soil metagenome | isolation source: soil | place: USA: Washington | collected 2017-10 | reverse complement strand
ACCGCATCGACACCGGCGCTGCTCCCGCGCAGTCCACCGTGGATCCGACGCAGTCCGGCGGCATTCGCGATTGAGGCGCCCAGGCTCAGCGTCCTCCGCAAACGCGCAGCAGAACGCACACGGAAGAGTTACAGGCAGAGGCGACAGGGAAAGGCGCTGCCGCCGACGTCGGTTCGGGCGAACTCCTCCAATTCGGTTCGCCGACCGCAGAACTTGATGTATTCGCCGGTCCACCGACCGCCGCGGGCAGGCGTGCCGGAAATCGTGCGGCACGTGGCCCGGTGGAGCATCAGGTAGTTCGGCGCGGGTTTCCGAGCGGTGTTGAGCACGAACAGGTCGGGATGAGCGGACAGCCACCGCTCATAGCCGGCGTCGTCGTCCTCGAAGCGCATCATTCCGACATCATCCACGCCGTGGCCGGGAAACCTGCTCGTGCCGGATGGCCGAGGGGTGTTTCGACCCGTTGTCCGAGCACGACACGGAGCCCCGCTCTCCCGCCCCCTTCAACTTATAGCGGACCGGGGGGCTTGCGGCAAGGCCCGGGTGGTGCCGCACAATTCGGCGGCCGAACGTCATGAGCTGCGGAAATGGGGAATTCATCGTGCGTGTGCTGTTGACGACGTGGGGATCGCGCGGGGATGTCGAGCCGCTGGCGGGGCTCGCGGTGGCGTTGCGGGGAATGGGGGCGGAGGTGCGGGTGTGTGCGCCGCCGGACGAGGATTTCGTGCGGTTGCTGGCGCGGGTGGGGATGCCGCTGGTGCCGCTGGGCCCGACCGTGCGCTCGGTGGTGGCCAGGCCGGCACCGCCGACGGCGGAGGACGCGTTCCGGCTCGCGCCGGAGCTGGTCGCCGCGCGGTTCGACACGCTCACCGCGGCGGCCGCCGACGGGTGTGCCGCGCTGCTGGCGACCGGGCTGATGCCGGCCGGGGCGCGGGACGTGGCCGAGAAACTGGGCGTTCCCTACGTGTTCGCGTGTTTCCACCTGCTCGGGCTGCCGTCGCGGCACTTCCCGCCGGGGGCGCGGCCGGGCACGCCGTCGCCGGGGGACGAGACCGACAACCGGGTGCTGTGGGAGCAGGACGCCCAGCGGGTGAACGCTCTCTACGGCCCGGCGCTCGACAGCCACCGGGCGGCGATCGGCCTGCCGCCGGTGGACAACGTCCGCGACCACGTCTTCACCGACCGGCCGTGGCTGGCCGCGGACCCGGCGCTGTGCCCGTCGGAGGGGAGGACCGACCTCGACGTCGTGCAGACCGGGGCGTGGATCCTGCCCGACGACCGTCCGCTCCCCGACGGGCTGGCGGCGTTCCTGGACGCCGGTGAGCCGCCGGTGTACGTGGGCTTCGGCAGCATGGCCGCGTACGCCCCGAAGGACATCGCCCGGGTGGCCATCGAGGCGTGCCGCGCGCTGGGCCGCCGGGTCGTGCTCGCCCGCGGCTGGGCAGGCCTGGCCGCGATCGACGACGCCGGTGACTGCTTCGTCCTCGGCGAGGTCAACCAGCAGGCGCTGTTCCCCCGGGTGGCCGCCGTCGTGCACCACGGCGGCGCCGGTACCACCACGGCGGCGGCCCGCGCCGGTGCTCCGCAGGTGGTCGTGCCGCAGATCGCGGACCAGCCGCACTGGGCCGCCCGGGTGGCCGAGCTGGGCATCGGCGTGGCACACGACGGCCCGTCCCCGACCACCGGGTCCCTGACCGCGGCGCTCACCACGGCCCTGACTCCGGGGACCCGCGCACGGGCCGGGGCGGTGACGGGCACCGTCCGGGACGACGGGGCGGCGGTGGCCGCGACACTGCTCCTCGACGCCGTCGCCGGGAACGGTCACCCGTAACCCCGGGGTAGCGGGGTCAGCGGCGAGGCGGGTGGCCCGCGGTCAGGCGGACGGTGAAGCCGTCCTCGTCACGGTGCGGGGCGGCGTGGGCGCACAGCTGGTGGGCGAGCCACAGCCCGAAGCCGCCGGGCTCGCGGTCCGCGGCGGGCAGCAGGCCCGCGAACGGGTCGTCCGGGCCGGGGCCGGTGTCGTGGACCGTGACGACCAGGTGGGCGGTGCCGGCCCACGCCTTCACGCGGACCGGGGGCGGCCGTGGTTCAGGGCGTTGGTGACGATCTCGCTGACCGCCAGCACGAGGTTGTCGATCTCGGGTGCCAGCGCCTCCTCGGTCGCGGCGGCGTAGGTCCGCACCTGCCGCTCCGGCTCGGCCACCGCGTCGAACCGGTAGATGGCGTCCACCGGGGCCACCTGGACCGCGCCGCGTGTCGGCGTCGCCGCGGCCGACGTGGAGGACGCGCTGTCCCCCGGCGAGCCCTTCGGCCGGGTACCGCCGGGCCGAGGCGACGAACTCCCCCGGCCGCTCGAAGCGCCGGCGCAGGTGGCGCGAGCGCCTTCTGCCCAGTGACGCCGGTGACTGCATCCGGCCACGATACGCCACCCGCGGCGCCCCGCGGCGTGCTTGTCGGCCGGGTCCCGGACCGGCCGGAAAGCGGGGTCGTCATTGACAAACAGCGTGGCTTGTCGGAGTCTGGGAGCGCTCCCAGACGTCGGTGTCGGTGAGGACGGCCATGAAGCGATCGCGCTCCGCTGCCCTGTTCGTGTTCGTCCTGATCGGTGCCGGGCAGGTGGGCGGGCCCCCTGTGGCGGGGGCGGCGGACGGCGCCGCCCAGGGTGCCGACGGTGCTGTCGACGTCGTGGTGAACGCCCGCGCGGGCCTGGAGAAGGTCGACGACCTGGCGATCGGCGTGAACCACGCCATCTGGGACTCCCAGCTGGGTACCCCGGCGGTCGCGGACCTGATGCGGGACGCCGGTGTCCAGGCCATGCGCTACCCGGGCGGCTCGTACTCCGACATCTACCACTGGCGCGACCACACCGCGCCGGGCGGTTACGTCGCCCCGGACACCGACTTCGACCACTTCATGGCCGGGGTGCGGCGGGCCGGGGCGCGGCCGATCGTGACGGCCAACTACGGCACCGGCACGCCGCAGGAAGCCGCCGACTGGGTGCGGTACGCCAACGTCGAGAAGGGCTACGGCGTCCGGTACTGGGAGATCGGCAACGAGAACTACGGCAACGGCCACTACGGCTCCGCGTGGGAGGCCGACGACCACCCCGACAAGAGCCCGGCCCAGTACGCGACCCTGGTGCGGGACTACGCGCGGGCGATGAAGGCCGTCGACCCGACGATCAGGATCGGGGCGGTGCTCACCACGCCCGGCGAGTGGCCGGACGGCATCACCGCCGAGGGGGACGCGGGCACCTGGAACCAGGTGGTGCTGTCGATCGCCGGCCCCGAGGTCGACTACGGCATCGTGCACTGGTACCCCGGCGGCGACTCCGGGCCCGAGGTGCTGCCGAAGACGAACCGGATCGCCGACCAGGTCCGGCTGGTGCGCGAGCAGTCCCGCCGGTTCGCGGGCAAGGACCTCGACATCGCGATGACCGAGCTCAACACCTCCTACGGCCGCAACACCCAGCCGGGCGCGCTGTTCGCGGCCGACGCCTACGCGACCCTGATGGCCAACGGGGTGTTCACCACCGACTGGTGGAACGTCCACAACGGAATCGACCGGGTCACCACCATCGCCGGGCAGACCGACTTCAACGACTACGGCCTGCTCTCCAGCGGCACCTGCACTGCCGACGGGACCGCCTGCGAGCCCGCGCTCAACACGCCGTTCGCGCCGTACCACGCGCTGGCGATGCTCTCGCGGTTCGCGCGGCCCGGCGACCAGCTGGTCACCGCGGGCGCGTCCGACCCGCTGGTGAAGGTCCACGCGGCCCGCCGGGCCGACGGCGGGATGGCGGTCCTGCTCGTGAACCAGGACCCGGACGCGGCGAAGGAGGTCGCGGTGGACTACGCGGGCTACAGCCCGGCCGCGACCGCCCAGGTGCTGTCGTACGGCAACGGCGACACGGCCGTCACGACCGCCGCGGGCACCGCCCGTTCGGCCACGCTCCCGCCGTACTCGCTGACCACGTTGCTGCTGCGCCCGTCCGCGCAGACGACCCTGCCCGCCGCGCCGGGCAGGCCGGTCGCGACCGGTGTGACCGACCGCGCGGCGACGCTCACGTGGCCCGCCGCGGCCGCAGGCGCCAAGTACGAGATCCACCGCGCGCACGGCACCACGAGCGAGCAGTGGGGCGAGACCACGGGCACCTCGTTCACGATCCGCAACCTCACCCCCAGCACCCGCTACACCGTCAACGTCGTCGCCCGCGACGCCGCGGGCCGGGTGTCGTGGGCCTCACCCCCGCTGACCTTCCGGACCACGAGCCCCCCGACCTCGGCGTGCGCGGTGACCTACGCGGAGACCACCAACTGGGGCAACGGTTTCGTCGCGAACGTCGACGTCACCAACACCGGCGCCGACCCGGTCGACGCGTGGACCCTGACCTTCGCCTGGCCCACGACGTGGCAGCGCGTGGACAGCGGCTGGAACGCCACCTGGACCCAGTCCGGCACCACGGTGCGGGCCGTCAACGTGGAGGGCAACCGCGTCCTCGCCCCGGGTGCCACCACGTCGATCGGGTTCGTGGGCTCCTACCAGGGCCCGGACGTCCTGCCGCCTGCGTTCACGCTGAACGGCACGCTCTGCACGACCCGTTAGAGCAGGCCGCAGTCCCTGGCGTAGAGGGCGGCCTGCGTGCGGTCGCGCAGGCCGAGCCTGCCGAGGATGCGGGAGATGTGGTTCTTCACCGTGCCTTCGCTGAGGTACAGCCGGGCGGCGATCTCGCGGTTGGTCGCGCCCGCGGCGATCAGCCGCAGCACCTCGGTCTCCCGCCCGGTCAGCGCGTCGCCGGAGCCGCCGGACAGCGCGGTGGCGACGTGGCGGGCCGCGGCGGCGTCCAGCTGGGTCACGCCCGCGTGCGCGAGGCGGATCGCGTCGGCCAGCTCGGCGGCCGGGAGATCCTTGAGCAGGTAGCCTGCCGCACCCGCGCGCAGTGCCTGGACGACGTACCCCTCGTCGTCGAAGGTCGTCAGCATCACCACCCGGCACGCCGGGGCGCGGCGGCGCAGGACGGCGACCGCCGCGACGCCGTCCATCTCCGGCATCCGCACGTCCATCAGCACCAGGTCGGGGGCGAGCGCGAGCACGCGCTCGACCGCCTCCCTGCCGTCGGCCGCCATGCCGACCACCTCGATGCCCGGCTGCAGGCCCAGCAGTGACGCGATGCCCTCCCTGATCAGCTGCTGGTCGTCGACCACCAGCACCCGCACCGTCACGACCCGGCCGCCGCGGGCACGGTCAGGACCACGGTCGTGCCCGCGCCCGGCGCGCTGTCCACCGCCACCGCGCCGCCCACGAGCGCCGCGCGCTCCCGGAGCCCGAGCAGGCCGAAACCGGACCCGTGCGCCGGGTCGGCGGGGCGGAACCCGCGGCCGTCGTCCCGGACGACCAGCCGGACCGCGGCCGGGTCGAACGCGAGGGTCACCGACACGTGACCGGCCTCGCCGTGCCTGCGCGCGTTGGTCACCGCCTCCTGCGCCGCCCGGTACAGCGCCGTCCCGGTCGCCTGGTCGAGCGTGCGCTCGGTGCCCTCGACGCGCAGCGTGACGTCGAGCAGGTCGTCGCCCGCGCCCGCCACCAGCTCGGCCAGCGCCGTGGTGAGCACGACGGGCGTGCGCAGCGCGGCGACCGACGCGCGGACGTCCTCGAGCGCGCGCCGCGCGGAGCCGCGGGCGTCGGCCACCGCCCGGTCGGCCACGGCGGGGTCGTGGTCGCGGAACGCCTCGGCCTTCTCCAGCTGCACGGCGATCGCGGTCAGGTGGTGGCCGAGGCTGTCGTGGATGTCGCGGGCGAGCCGGTTGCGCTCGGTGGCCGCGGACAGCTCGCCGATCCGCGCGGCGGCCCGCTGCTCACGCCGCGCCACGTCGGCCATCGCGACGGCGAGCACCAGGCCCATGCCGAACATGAGCAGGTCCGAGACGTAGGTCGCGTCCCGGTACCAGCCGGGCACCCGCACCAGGTAGCCGAGCACCAGCGACCCCAGGCACAGCGCGCCGAGCGCGAGCCCCGCCGCGCGGCCCAGCCGCAGGTGGGCGAGGAACGGCACCAGCACGAACAGCGCCCGCGACAGGCCCGACTCGTCCAGCCCCGCCACCGCGACGAACAGCGCGAGCCGGACGAGCAGGAACACCACGGCCGTGCGCGTGGTCCGGTCGTGGCGCGCGGCGACCGGCTCCACCGCGAACAGCGCCGCGACACCCGCGCAGAAGCCGACCGTCCTCAGTGGACTGCTCGGGCCGAGCCCGGCCAGCACGTAGTACAGCCCGGCCAGCAGCACGATCCCGTAGACCGCGCCCGTCACCCAGGGCACGAGCCGCGCCGGTCGCATGGTCACGACGCCGAGCCTACGACGCCGCGACGTACGGGACGGCGCCGTCGCGGCATTTCGGGGCCCAACGGCACATGACCGATGGCCGCGCCACCCGTGACCCGCGGCGGCGACCGAGGACGGCGGGCACTTCCGCCGCCGGGGCCGCCGTTCCTAGCGTCGTCGGCACGTTTCCCCGTCCGGCGAAGGAGAACTCACGATGGACTCGACACTGACCCGGCTCGGCGCGTGGTGCGGCGTCGCCGCCGGCCTGCTCATCGCCCTGCCCGCCGCCGTCGAGGCGGTCACCGGGGAGACCGCGGCGACCAGCTTCCTCCTCGGCCTCGCGCCCGCCGTGGCCGTGCCCCTGCTCGTCGTGCTGCACCTGCGCCAGGCCGCTGCCACGGGCCGGTTCGGCGCGGTCGCCGTCACACTGAACACCGTCGGGCTCGGGCTCTTCGGCGGCGCGGCGTTCACGCTGAACATGGCGCTGTTCTACCTCGACGAGCCGGTGGTCGCCGACCTGATGACCGGCCCCACGATGGCCGCCCTGCTCGGCAGCGCCGCGGTGTTCGCGGCCGGCTCGGTGCTGTTCGGGATCACCATGGTGCGGGCCGCGGTCCACCCGCGCGTGCCCGCCGCGGCCTACGTCGTCACGCTGCCGCTGCTCGCGGTCGCGGCGCGGCTGCCGGACACCGTGCTCACCAGCGGCCTGCACGTCCTGTCCGGCGCGACGCTGGTGTGGCTGTCGGTGTCCCTGGTCGCGGCGGCCGCCCCGCGCACGGCGGCGGCCGTCGCGGCGTGACGGCCGCACGGGTGGCCGGGCCGATCACGGTGCCCGGCCGCCCGTGGGTCACCCGGCCTCCGCGCGCTTGCGGAGCCGGGACCGCAGCCGCGCGAGCACGTCGTAGTAGTGGGTGGGCGCGACGCGGGTGAGGACGTCGAACACGTAGGCGTCGGGGCCGACGAGGATCCGGGCCCTGCCGCGCTCGACTCCTCTGTGGATGATCGCGGCGGCCTTGTCCGGCGAGGTCATGGTGACGGCCTCGAACTGCGCGGCCATCTGCTCCCGGGTGCGCCCGAGGCCCTCCGGGTCCCTGCGGACGCGGGCGTTGCGGGCGATGTTCGTCGTGATGCCGCCGGGGTGGACGGTGACCGCGCGCACGCCGGTGCCGCGCAGCTCGTGGCGCAGCGCCTCGGTGTAGCCGCGGACGGCGAACTTCGCGGCGCAGTAGGCGCTCTGGTACGGCATGCCGGCGAGCCCGAACACGCTGGAGGTGTTCACGACGGCACCGTCGTCCTGCTCGACGAGGATCGGCAGGAACGCGCGGGTGCCGTTGACCACGCCGTGGAAGTCGATGTCGTGCAGCCAGGCGTCGTCCTCGGGCACCGCGTCCAGGACGCTCGAGGTCACCGCGACGCCCGCGTTGTTGAACACGGCCGCGAGCGGCGCGGGGAGCCAGTCGCGCACCTCGTCGGCGAACCGCAGCTGGTCGGCCGCGTCCCGGACGTCGAGCACCCTGGTCAGGACCCGGTCGCCGAGACCCGCCGCGGTGTCCTTCAGGCCCGCCTCGTCGATGTCGGCGATCGCCACCGGCGACCCCAGCCGCGCGAGCCTGCCCGCGAGCGCGCGGCCGATGCCCGAGGCCGCGCCGGTGATCACCACGGGGCGGCCGGCGATCCTAGGTCCTGGTGGCACCGGTGCTCCTCGTCGTGGGACGGGCGTGGCCGTCGATGAGGTCGAGCAGGACGGGCCACACGGCGGCAGGCAGGTCGTGGCCCATGCCGCGGATGGTCTCGAGCCGGGCGCCGGGGATCGCCCGCGCGGTGGCCGCGCCGCCGGTCGGGTGGACCATCCGGTCGCGGTCGCCGTGGACGACGAGCGTGGGGGCCCGCACCGCCCGCAGCACGGCGGTCCGGTTGCCCGAGCGGAGGATCGCGGCCAGCTGGCGCCCCACCCCGGCCGGGGACGGGTCGCGGTCCCAGCCGGTCCCGGCGAGCTCCCGCACCTTCTCCTCGTCGAACGGGAAGCCGTGCGAGCCGATGTGCCGGAACACGCGCACGGCGTGCTCGACGGCCGCCTCCCTGGTCCTCGCGGGCGCCGCGGCCATCAGGCGCCAGGTGGACAGCGCGGGTCTGCCGACGCGGCGGGCGCCGGTCGTCGACATGATGGAGGTGAGCGTCCGCACGCGTTCCGGGTGCCGTGCCGCCACGGTCTGCGCGATCATGCCGCCCATCGACACGCCGACGAGGTGCGCGTCGGCGCAGCCGAGCGCGTCGAGCAGCCCGGTGGTGTCCTCGGCCATGTCGGTGAGGTCGTACTGCCCGGCGGGCCAGCGCCGCAGGAACATCGCGGGCAGCGACGGCGGGCGGAAGCGCAGGTGGGTCGACCGGCCCACGTCCCGGTTGTCGAACCGGACCACCCGGTACCCGCGGTCCGCGAGCCGCTCGCAGAAGGCGGTCGGCCAGCTGTGCAGCTGCTGGCCCAGCCCGGCGACGAGGACGACGGGGTCGGCCCCCGCGTCGCCGATCTCCTCGCACGCCAGGGAGATGTCCCGGCCCACCGGCACGATCCGCTCGGTCACGGGCGCGCTCCCGTGGCCGTGGCCGCCGCGGGTGGCACCGCGCGGGCCCGCCTGCGGTGCACGACGGCGAGCCCGCCCTTCGCGGGCGCGTACGCGATGCCGCGGGAGTGCCAGCGCTCGTCGCGCTCGGTCGTCGGGGTCAGGGTCACGTCCCGCAACACCGTCCGCAGCACCACGTTCATCTCCATGTTCGCGAACGCCGCCCCGAGGCAGCGCCGCGTGCCGCCCCCGAACGGGATCCAGTGGTAGAGGTCCGGTCGCGCGCCGAGGAAGCGGGACGGGTCGAACGCGCGCGCGTCCGGGAAGACCCGGTCGTCGTCGTGGATCAGGCCGATGCTGACGAGCACGGCGTACCCCTTCGGCACCGTCCACCGGCCCAGCTCCAGCCGCTCGGCCCGCACCTGCCTGCCCACCATGTCGATCACGGGCCTGCTGCGCTGGACCTCGAGGACGGTCGCCTCCCGCAGCTCCCTGCCGCCCGCGTCGACCTCGTCCACGAGTGCGCGCAGGACCCCGGGGTGGCGGCGGAGCCGTTCCACCGCCCACGCCAGCGTGGTCGCGGTGGTCTCGTGACCCGCGGCGAGCAGGGTCAGCAGCTGGTCGGCCACCTCGCCCCGGCTCATCGGCGAGCCGTCCTCGTAGCGGCTCTGCAGCATCATCGCGAGGACGTCCTCGCGGCCGTCGAGGTCGCCCGCCTTGCCGACCAGCCGGTCGATCACGGCGTCGTACTCGCGGCGCATCGCGAGGAACCGGCCCCACGGGCTCCACCGGCCGAGGTCGGCCCGGGGCACCGGCAGCACGGCCAGCCGGGAGCCGAGGCCGACGAAGCGGGGCAGGAGCTCGCGCAGTTCGTCGAACTCCGCGCCCTCGGCGCCGAACACGGCGCGCAGGATCGCGTTGAGCGTGATCCGCATGGTCGACGGCAGGACCGGGAACGGGCGCCCCCGCGGCCACGACGCCAGTTCCCGGACGGTCTCCTCCTCGACGATCCGCTCGTAGGTCGCGAGCCTGCGGCCGTGGAAGGGCGGCACGAGCAGCTTGCGCCCCCTGCGGTGCGCCTCCCCGCGGAGCGCGAACAGGGAGCCGCGGCCGAGGACCCGGCCGAGGTTCGCGTCGAGGTTGTCGACGACGTCCGTGCCGGTCGTGAACAGCTGCTTGATCTCCGCCGGGTCGCTGATGACCACGCCGCGGCCGAAGATCGGCACGTCGATGGTGAAGGCGTCGCCGTAGCGCTCCCGCATGCGGCGCATGCCGCGGAACGGCATCGTCAGCGCGTAGGCGCCCTGCACGAAGCGGGGAGTGGACGGGCCGGGTGGGAGCGTCACGGGACCTCCGGTTGGTACGCGACCGTACCAACGAGACGGTACGCCGCTGTACCATTCGGCACAAGGGCTGACCAGAAGTGGGGTATAGCGTGGTGGCGGTGACGACAGCGCGGGCCGAGGGGGCGGCCGACCCGAGCGGTTTCCGCAGGCGCCTGCTCGACGGCCTGGCCGAGTCCATCGTCGCCGACGGCTACCGGAACACCACCGTCGCCCACGTCGTCCGCCACGCCCGCACCTCGCGCCGCACGTTCTACGAGCACTTCGCGAGCAAGGAGGAGTGCTTCGTCGCGCTGCTCACCGAGGCCAACGCGCAGATGATCCGCCAGATCTCGGCCGCCGTGGACCCGGCGGCCCCGTGGGCGGACCAGGTCCGCCAGGCGGTCGAGGCCTGGATCGCGTGCGCCGAGTCCCGGCCCGCGATCACGCTGAGCTGGATCCGCGAGATCCCCGCACTCGGCGACCCGGCCCGCCAGCTCCAGCGCGACATGATGGAAGCCTTCGTCACGATGATCCAGACCCTCTGCGACACCGAGGGGTGGCACGCGGCCGGCCTCGGTCCCGTACCGAGGCAGCCGGCGATCATGCTGCTGGGGGGCCTCCGCGAACTGATCGCCACGACGGTCGAGGACGGCGGCCGCGCGGGCGACATCACCGAAGTCGCGGTCCAGGCGTCGATCGCGCTCCTCGGCCCCCGCCGGTAGCCCCTCGGGCAGGTCAGATCAGGCCCAGGCCGATGGCGCGCAGCGTGGCGCGGGTGCGGTCGCGCACGCCGAGCTTCGCGAGGACCGAGGAGATGTGGTTCTTGACGGTGCCCTCGGCGAGCACGAGCAGCTCGGCGATCTCGCGGTTGGAGTGACCGCCCGCGACCATGCGCAGGACGTCCAGCTCGCGGGGTGTCAGCGGGGCGGGCGGGTCGGCCCGGTCGAAGGCGGGCGGGTGGCGTTCGAGCCTGCGGGCCAGCGTGGCGGTGACGGCGGGGAGGATGAGGTGACCACCGGCGTGGAGCGTGCGGATCGCGTCGCACAACTGCTCCAGGGTGACGTCCTTGAGCAGGTAGCCGCGGGCGCCGGCGCGCAGGGCCTCGACCACGAGCACGTCGTCGTCGAAGGTGGTCAGCACCAGGACCGGGGGCGATGGCCGGCCGGACAGGGCGTGCAGCACGCCGATGCCGTCCAGCCCGGGCATGCGCAGGTCCAGCAGCAGCACGTCGATCTCGGTGGTGCGGACCGCCTCGAGCGCCTCGGCGCCGTCGCGGGCCTCGGCCACCACGGCGAACTCGTCGGTGACCTGCAGCAGGCTGCGGATGCCCTGCCGCACCAGGGTCTGGTCGTCGGCGACGCACACGCGGATCATGCCGGTCCCGCCGCGGGCAGCCGGGCCTCGAGGTGGAAGCCGCGGCCCGGCTCGGTCCGGTAGGTCAGGGTGCCGCCCGCGCCTTCGAGCCGCTCCCGCATCCCCGTCATCCCGTTGCCGGGGCGCACCTCCGCCGCGCCGCGGCCGTCGTCGCGGGAGCTGATCGTCACGTCGGTGCCGGTCCGGCGCACCGTGATCCACAGGTGGTCGGCGTCGGCGTGCCGGGCCGTGTTGGTGACGATCTCCTGGATGCAGCGCACCAGGGTGTGCGCCTGGTCGGGGTCGGCGAAGTCGAGGTCGTCGTCGATGTCGAGGTGCACCCGCGGCCTGGTGGCCGAGGTCATGGCGCTGACGACCGCGGGCACCTCCCGCGAGGTCACGCGCAGGTGGCTGACCGCGCGGCGCAGGTCGGCCAGCAGGTCCTTCGCGGTGCCGCGCGCGCGGTCGACGTGCCGGGCCGCGTCCCCTCCCGCGTGGTGGGCGGCCACCTCCAGCTCGAGCGCGAGCGCGGTCAGCTGGTGGCCGACCAGGTCGTGCAGCTCGCGGGAGATCCGCAGGCGTTCACCGGCCTGCGCCGAGTCGCGCAGGAGTGCCTGCGCGGCCCGCAGCTCGTCGTTCACCCCCGCCAGCCGGGCGCGGGTGACGGCCTCGCGCAGCGCGGTGACCGCCATCAGCACGGCGAACAGCTGGAAACCGCCGAACATCGCGGTCGTGGCGAGCACCTCCGTCGCGTCCGCGCCGATCGCGACCTGGCCCGCGGCGATCACCGCGGTCTGCACGGCCACCACGGCGACGGTGGCGTACACCCCCAGTACGAACGCCGCCGAGGCCGCGGAGGTGACCAGGCAGACCGCGGTGACCGAGGACCGGGCGGCGAGCAGGTAGACCGCCACCGCGCTCAGGCACAGCGCGGCCAGCCACAGCTCGCCGCCCCACTCCCCCGGCACCCGCGCGTCGAGCAGCAGCACCGCGACGAAGACGGCATAGGCGGTCCACCACAGCCACGGCGCCGCGGCGAACACACCGGCGCCGTGGGACCGCTGCGCCACCAGGACGACGACGCCGACGGCGGTGGTCGAGACCAGCGCCGACCCCAGTCGCAGCACCATGTCCACCATCATGGGGTACCGGGCAAGCCCGCGGACGTGCCGGAAGTCATGGGTTCGGGTCATGACCGCGGGCACGCGCGCGGGGGTGCCCGCGCTTTCTACCGTCCTCACCGTGCTGAGCTACCCGGAGCAGATCCGCGCCTGGACCGTCGGCTGGTACCGGGAGGCCGAACGGAGCAGGCTCGCCCGCGCGGCCAGGACGGGAGGCGCCGGAAAGTCGGTGCAACCCGACGGGTGCCCGGACGCATGTCTAACGTGGAGCGCCGCCGGCCCACGGGGGCGCATCACCGAAGGAGTTGAATGCGCACACGAAAGTGGGTCGTGTCCGGGATCGCCGCGGGTGTCCTGATCATCGGCACGCCGGTGGTCGCGCTGGCCATGTCGGGGCCGGGCGAGCAGGCACCGCAGCCGTCGACGACCACGTCCCGGCCACCGGAGTCCGCGACGGCACCGCCCGCCGCCGCGCCGCGACCGCCGGAGTCCGCCCCCGCGTCCCGGCCTCCGTCCGCCAGCCCACCGGCACCCGCGCCGGCACCGCCTACCGCCGCCGCGCCGCCCGCACCGGAGCGGCCGCCGGCGGGCTCGCAGGCACCGTCGTCGCGGCCGCCGGCCCCCGTGCCGCACCGCCCGGTGCCCGGCACCCCGCCGACGGTCTGGCCAGCCCCGCCCACCCCGCCCGCGCCCACCCCGCCCGCGCCCACTCCGCCCGCGCCGACACCGCCGGGGCAGTAACGGCGGGGTGAGCAGCGGGCGCTCCTCCTACGACGGGGAGTTCAGCGAGTACTTCGCGGCGCGTGCGCACGCGCTGCGGAACACCGCGCACCTCCTGTGCGGTGACTGGCACCGGGCGGAGGACATCACCCAGCTCGCCATGCTGCGGCTGTACGTCGCCTGGCCGCGGCTGTCCCGGCGGGACGCCCTCGACGCGTACGCGCGGCGCGTCGTGGTGCGGACCTTCCTCGCCGAGAACCGGCGTGGCCGGTGGCGGCGCGAGCAGCTGACCGACGCACCGCCGGAGCGGCCCGCGGTGGCCGCCGGGGACAGCGCCGAGCGGCTGCTGCTGGTGCACGCGCTGGCGGCGGTGCCGCCGAAGCAGCGGGCGGTGCTCGTGCTGCGGTACTGGAACGACATGAGCGTCGACGAGGTCGCCACCGCGCTGCGGTGTTCGGCGGGCACGGTCAAGAGCCAGGCCGCCCGCGGGCTGGCGACGCTGCGGCAACGGCTCGGCCCGCACTTCGCGGAGCTGTCGGCCACCGGAGACGGAAGAGGTGACAGGCGTGCACGGTGAACCCGGCGACCCGGTCCGCGCGTTGTTCCGCCGCCTCGACGACGGCCCCCCGCTCGGCATCGACGCGCGCGACGTCATCGCGCGCGGCAGGCGGGCCCGCACCCGCCGCACGGCGCTGGCCGCCGCGGGCAGCGCGCTCGCCGTCGCGGCCGCCGTGGTGGTGGGCGTATCCGTGCGCGGCGAGGTCCAGGCGCCCGACCTCGTGCGGCCTGCCCGGCCCTCGGCGACCGTGACGTCCAGTCCGCCCGGTCCGCCGAGTGCGCCGGGTGCGCCCGGACCCCCGAGTGCCCCCGGCCCGTCCAGCGCGCCCGGCCCGTCGAGCCCGTTGCCGCTGCCGCCGATCGTCCGCCCGGACCCCCGGACGGCACCGCCGGCTCCCACCCGCTGACCGCCGGGCGGGGGCGGTGAGCCCGCGACGACCGGGCGGACCACGCCGGGCGGGCACCACGCCCGCACCCGGCCACCGGCACCGGCGGCCCCGTTTCGGCTGCGTGCCCGGGATTCCTCAGCCGGTGATCTCCCGGTCCATCACCACGCCGTCGAGGAACACGCCGTCCGGCAGGGGAACCTGCACGCGGCGGGTCTCCCGGAAGCCGAACGACCGGTAGAGCGGGACGCCGGGCAGCGTCGCCATCAGCGTGAGGGACCGGAAGCCCTCGTCGGCCGCCGCCTCCGCGCACCGCGTGAGGATGGCCCTGCCGAGCCCGCGCCGGGTCCAGTCGCCGCGGACGAACATCGCCCGCACCCGGGCCGCCTCGGTCCGCGGGTCGAGCGGGCGCGCGTCGTCCCGCGCGGAACCGGAGCCGGTGTAGAGCTTGTGGCGCCGGCTCCAGCCGCCGCAGGCGACGATCCGGCCGTCGTGCTCGTGGACGTAGTAGGTGCCGTCCTCGATGAGGACCGTGTCCGGCTCCGTCAGGTACACCGCCGCGCTCGCGGCCCGGCGCGGGTCGTAGAACAGCGGGAAGAGCTCACGCGCGGAGTCGCGCATCAGCTCGGCGATGCGCGGCACGTCGGTCCCGACCGCCGGTCGCTGGACGGGCACACCCACCTGCATGTGACGACTCCTCCGGTTCCCGTGTCGGCGGCGGACCCGTCCATCATCGACGGTCGCCGAGGTGTGGTGCTCATGGCCCGATGATCCGATCGATACCCGGACAGCGGCTGTCAGGGTAGTGCTCCATGCTGGACCGCATGACCCATGAATGGCTGCCCCGGAGATCGGCCGCGGGCCGGGGGACGGCGTGAGCGCGGTCGGGCGCACCCGGGACGCGGGCTGGCAGATCGGGGTGTCGAAGACGGTGGACCGCCCGGTCGAGGTGGTGTGGGACTTCATCACGTCGCCCGCGGGGGTCGCGATCTGGCTGGGCGAGGGCGTCACCGCGCTGTCGGAGCTCGGCGCGGGTTACGAGACCGCGGCCGGCGTGCGGGGCGAGACCCGCAGCTTCCGCGAGCTCGACCGCGTCCGGCTCACCTGGCGGCCGCCCGGCTGGACGCACGACACGACACTGCAGCTGGCGGTGACGTCCGCGGGCGAGGGGCGGGCACGGCTGGGGATCCACCAGGAACGGCTCGCCGACGCGGGCGAACGGGAGCGGCAGCGCCGCCACTGGCAGGGCGTCATGACCGCGATCGTGGCGGCACTGCCGGACTGACGCGGACCCCGGTCTCGTCGTCCCCTGGCCTGCGCGGCCTCAGTTCCGTTGTCCGCCGGAGCGTTCGTGCCGGTGCTGGTGCACGGGTGTCTGCCAGGACAGCGGTTCACCGTCCGCGACCCGCCCGGGCTCCGGGTCGGGGAGCGCGAGCAGCGCGTCGATCACCTCGTAGGCCGAGCCGCGGGTGTGCCAGAGCACGGTGCGGGCGAGCAGGATGTTCGTCTCGGTGTCCGGCAGGCGGGTCGCGTTGGCCTCGTCCTCGCCGTAGAGCTCGAAGATGTCGATGACCCCGTGGTGCAGGCGAACCCCGACGAGCGCGACGATCCCGCCGTCGTCGTCGTGGTCGGTCGCGAACTCGAAGTCCAACGCGCGCATCGTCCGCAGGCGCGTGCCGATGTCGTCCGCGCCCGTTGTCCGCTCGGCCATGCCGGCCTACCCCCAGCCGAAACTTCCGCGCAGGTAGACGGCGGGACCGGGCCTTCATGCGCTGTTCGGCCACCGTACTGGATCCGCGAGTAGGTGCCTAGCCAACGTGACATCTCGATATGTGGGTCTTCTCCGACGACAACCGATGCACCGGTCGGCCGGCCGTCACATTGACTGTCCACAATAGACTTCCAGTCCCCGGTATCCTGGGGGAAACCCGCTGGGAGGTCGCCGTGGACGCGGAGGAACTGCTGACGGACTGCGACCACGCGCTGGTGGCGCTGGACGGTCCGATCGCCGAGCTGCCGGGTACCCGGCCCGCTGCGGAACGCCTCCGGACGATGGTGGCCGAAGCGCCGCTGCCCAGGAAGGTGGCGCGCACCGACGACCCGTTCGTCGTGCTCGCCCACGCGGCGGCGATCGGGCCCGCCACCGAGCGCGCGCTGTACTCGCAGCTGTGCCGGATCGAGCACGAGGTGCTCGCCACCGCGCGGGTCACCCCGGGCGTCCGCGAGGCCCTGGCCGCGATGTCGGCCGCGGGCACCCAGGTGACGGTGATCAGCGGCCTGGCCACGGCGGCGGTCCGCTCGTTCCTGGTGGTGCACGGGCTGGCGGAGCACGTGCACCACCTCGCGGGCAGGCGAGGACCCGACCGCACCGGCCTGCCACCGGACCCGGCCATGATCACCGCGGCGGTCCACGAGCGGGCCGTGGAACGCTGCGTGTTCGTCGGGAGCACCGAGGCCGACCTCGCCGCCGCCCGCGCGGCGGGTGTCACCGCCGTCCGCCACCGGCACCGCACCGCCGCTCCGGTGGCCGAACCGGCACCGCCGCCGCCGAACCCGTGGTTCGGCGCACTGTCGGCACCGGCGAGGAGATGACGGGCACCCGGTGGTCGCGCGGGCGCACGGCCACCGGGAGGGGAGCCGGTCACGGCCGCCGGGCGTCCACCTCGATCTCGATCCTCATGCGCGGGTCGGCCAGGCCGCAGACGAGCATGGTGGCGGCCGGGCGGACGTCGCCGAACCAGCGGCGCAGCACCGGCCAGCACGGCTCGAAGTCGGCGCGGTCGGGCAGCAGGTACCGCACCCGCACCACGTCGGCGGCGGTGCACCCCGCCTCGGCCAGCGCGGCCCCGATGTTGCGCAGGCACTGCTCCGCCTGCTCGACCACGCCGTCCGGGATGGTCATGGTGGCGTAGTCGAAACCGGTCGTCCCCGACACGTGCACCCGGTCGCCGTCCACCACCGCGCGGGCGTACCCGATCTGCTCCTCGAACGTCGAACCGCTGAGGATGGCACGTCGCTCCGTCATGCCCGGGAACGTAGGTGACCGGTGCCCGGGGCGTCCACCGGAATCCGCTTCGGCCCGCACAACGGCGGACGGGCGCCGGCAACCGTGCTCAGCGCCCGTCCGTCTCAGGTGGGACCGGTCAGCACGCGCCCAGGTCGAACCAGGCGGTGCCGCTGCCCGGGGCTTCCCCGAACGAGAAGAAGGTGGCCAGGATCCACAGGTGACCCGCGTGGCTCACCTGGTCGCCGAAGAAGTAGAACTGGCTGGCGCTCCACGCCGTCGTGCCCTCGCACGGCTCCGGCTCACCCGGGTCGGGGTCGCCCGGGTTCGGGTCCGTGCCCGTGCCGACGAAGAGCAGGTTGTTCGGCGAGCCGGTGCCCGCGCTCGTGACCTTGCCCTTGCTCGCGCCGTCCTTCAGCGCCGTCTGCACCTGGGCGGGCGTCGCCGACGGGTTGGTGCCCAGGTACACCGCGGCGGCACCCGCGACGTGCGGGGTCGCCATGGAGGTGCCGCTGATGGTGTTCGTGGCGGTGTCACCGGTGTTCCACGCCGAGGTGATGTCCCGGCCCGGGGCGAAGATGTCGGTGCAGGTGCCGAAGTTGGAGAACGACGAGCGCACGTCGGTGCGGTCGGTCGAGTTCACCGTGATCGCCTCGGCCGTGCGCGCCGGGGTGAAGTTGCACGCGTCGGCGGAGGAGTTGCCGGACGCGATCGCGTAGGTGACACCGGAGGCGATCGAGTTGCGGACCGCCGCCTCCATCGTGGCGTTGGTGCCCGACGCGCCGAGGCTCATGTTCGCCACGGCGGGCTTGCGCGCGTTCGCGGTGACCCAGTCGATGCCCGCGGCGACCCCGGCGAGCGTGCCGGAACCCTGGCAGTTCAGCACCTTCACCGCGACCAGGCGGGCCTGCTTGGCCAGGCCGTGGGCGGTCCCGCCGACGGTGCCCGCCACGTGCGTGCCGTGCCCGTTGCAGTCGGTGTTGTTGCTGTCGGCGGTGTTCGTGCCCCACGTCGCCCGGCCGCCGAAGTCGGTGTGCGTGGTGCGGATGCCGGTGTCGATGATGTAGGCGGTGACGTTCGACGCCGTGTTCGGGTAGGTGTAGCTGCTGTCGAGCGGCAGCGTCCGCTGGTCGACCCGGTCCTGGCCCCACGACGGCGGGTTGGGCTGGGTCTCCAGGGCCTCGACGACCCGGTTCTGCTCGACGTGGGCGACGCCCGGGTCGGCCGCGGTGCGCTTGGCGGCGGCCTCGCTCATGGTGGCGGCGTAGCCGTGGAGCGCGGCCCGGAAGGTGTGCGTGACCTTGGCGCCGTACCGGTCGGCGACGGCTGCCGCGGCGGCGCCGTCCTTGAGCACGACGAGGTAGCTGTTCGCGATGGTGCCCGGTGCGTCCGCGCCCAGGACCGCACCCTCGGCGGCCGCGGCGGGCACGGTGAAGCTCAGCCCCAGCGCGACGGCCGCCGCACCGGCGACCGCCCCGCGGGCCAGGTTCGTGACCCAGCGTGTTCTCGGATGTCCCATGTCGATGTCTCCTCGCTGCAGGGAGTGGCGGCCGGCACGTGTGTGCCAGGTCACCTTTTGACATCCAATGACACAGGTCGGACATTTCTCAACGAACTGGGAACGCGAAGGACTGAATGCCCGCGGGAACCATCCACATGGCCTACACGGCGGCGGGTGCGGCCGCGCTCAGCGCAGGGCGAAGTGCGCGCGGACGGCCGTGCCCCGCTCGTCGGTGTGGATGCGCACGAGGTCGCTCAGCGCGTTCACGAGGAGGAGCCCGCGGCCGCGGGTGGAGGTCGGCGGCGCCGGGATGCGGCCGGCGAGCGGGTCGGTGAGGCGGCCCGTGTCGAACACCTCGCACACGAGCTCGGCCGGGGTGCGCCAGGTGCGGAGGCGGGCGGTGCCGCCGCCGTGCTCGACGCTGTTCGTGACCAGTTCCGCCACGACCAGCCGCACGTCGCCGACGCGCTCGGCGGACAGGCCGGCGTCGGCGGCGCAGGCCGCGGCGGCCTCCCTGGCCCGGCGGACGTCACGGGTGTCGAGGACGTGCTCCGCGGTCCCGGTGATCTCGGGCAGCGGCTGGTTGTAGGCCCGCACCACGTCGAGGGGCGCGTACCGGTCGCTGGACCACGACCGGTCGCCCGCCATGAGGACGGGGTGGGTCGCCTCGGCGTCGGCCAGCACGGTACCGGTCAGCGCGTCGGCGTCGTAGGGGCACAGGATGGTGACCTCGCGGCCCTCGAACGCGGGGTTGATCAACGCCTCGTGCTGCACGCAGGCGGGGTACTCGACGTCGCTGCGGCCCGCCCAGATCGGCTCGCCGATGATGCTCACGCGGCGGTCCCGGTGCCGGTCGGCGAACGCGCGCAGCACGTGCGGGATGATGCGGCCGGGGTTGCGGCCCGCCTCGGTCATGTCCAGCCAGTGCACCCGCGCGGGGAGGTCCTCGTCGCGCCTGCGCAACTCGTCCCGCAGGGCACGCAGGTTGTGGCCCGGCACGGCGACGGCGACGGGCTCGTCGCGCACCAGGGCGTCGGCGACGAACGGCACGGTGTGTGCGAGGTACTCGTCCGCGCCGCGGTAGAACAGCGCGGGGTGCGTGAACGGCTCCGGGCGGTCGAGGACGGTCTCCCACCGGCCGGGCTGCCGGCCGTTCACGTCCGGGGACAGGCGCGGGACCACATGGCCATGAGGCTACCCAGGTCCCCCGCGGGGAACCACCGCCTCCTCACGTGCGGCCCGCCGACGGGTCGCCGGGCAGCTCACCGCAGTCGAGATCGGCCTGCGCCTGCCGGCTCACGGACGCTTGGGGAGGAACGCCCACAGCGCGAGGTACGCGATGAACTGGGGGCCGGGCAGGATGCAGGACAGCACGAACAGGAGGCGTACCTTGCCCGCGCTCCACCCGTAGCGCTGCGCGATGCCCGCGCACACGCCGGCGATCATCTTGTTGCTCTGACTGCGGGCCAACGTGGTGCTTGTCGTGGTCATGACTGAGACGTACCCGAACGGGCACCCCGTCAACCGTGATCGTCGTGCTGCGGACGTTGAAACTGGGGGATCTGCTGGTCACCGTGCCCGCGCTGCGCGCGGTGCGGCGCCACTGGCCGGACCGGCACGTGGTGCTGGCCTGTCCAGGGCGGCTCGCGCCGCTCGTCGCGCTGAGCGGTGCCGTCGACGAGGTGTCGCCCCAGCACGGGATGGCGCCGCTGCCCGCACGGCTGCGGTCGCCGGACGTCGTGGTCAACATGCACGGCACCGGGCCGAAGAGCACCGCGATCCTCGACGCACTGGGTCCGCGGCGGCGCATCGGGTTCGCCGGGCACGGCTGGCCGGGGCCGGACTGGGACGACGACGAACACGAGCGGACGCGGTGGTGCCGGCTCCTGTCGCACAGCGGCATCCCGGCCGACCCCGCCGACCTGCTGCTCGAGCGCCCCGCGATCCCCAGTACGGCACCGGGGGCGGTGGTGGTGCACCCCGGCGCCGCCTACGGCAGCAAGCGGTGGCCGCCGGAGCGGTTCGCCCGCGTCGTGGCCGCGCTCGCGCGTGACGGGCACCGGGTGGTGATCACCGGTTCGGCCGCCGAGGAACCGCTGGCCCGGGAGGTCGCGGACCGCTCCGGGGCCGCGCCCGCCGTGCTGGCGGGCACCACCGGGCTGCTCGAGCTCGCCGCGCTGGTCGCGGACGCGGCGCTGGTCGTCAGCGGCGACACCGGCACCGCCCACCTGGCGTACGCGTTCCGCACCCCTGCCGTCGTGCTGTTCGGGCCCGCCGAGCCGCGGCACTGGGGACCGCCGCCGGGGCCGCACGTCGTGCTGACGGCCCACCACGCCCGGCGGGGCGACCCGTTCGCCGACGACCCGGACCCGGCGCTGCTCGGCGTGTCGGTGGACGAGGTGGTCGCGGCCGCGCGAACCCTCGCGCGGGAACCAGGTTTCGCCAGGCCACCGCTCGGGTAGCCGTGCGCGTCCACACCGGGAGGGGAGTCCGCCATGCCGACCAAGGAAGTCACCGACTACCAGCTCACGGCCGTCGAGCTGTCCGCGGCCGACCGCAGGCGCGCGGTCCTGGCCGTCGCGACCGCCGCCGTCGACGCCGCCGAGTGCGCCGAGTTCCTCGACATGCTGGGCCTCGGTGCCGCCGAGGCCTTCCCCCAGGTGCCCGCGCCGCGGGGGTAGCCGCGTAGTTTCGGTTTCCCCCTCTCGTGCTATTCGTACGGGAGATGTCGGGCGAGACGGGGAGCCATGGGCGACGAACAGGTCATCGCGGGTCGGTACCGGTTGATCGAGCGGCTCGGCAGCGGTGGCATGGGGGTCGTCTGGCAGGCCTACGACGAGCGGCTGCACCGCAAGGTCGCGGTCAAGCAGGTGCACGTGCCCGCGGAGCTGACCGAGGCCCAGACCGAGGAGATCATCCGCCGCACCATGCGGGAGGGGCGGATCGCCGCGCGGTTGCAGCACCCGCAGCTCATCACGGTGTACGACGTCGTCGAGGACGGCGGGCAGCCGCACCTGATCATGGAGTACTTCCCGTCCGCGAGCATGTCCGAGCTCGGCACGCTGCCGTACGCGGAGGTGGCGCGGATCGGGGCCGAGGCGGCCGGTGCGCTCGCGGCCGCCCACGAGGCCGGGGTGGTGCACCGGGACATCAAGCCCGCCAACGTGCTCGTCGGCAAGGACGGCACGGTGAAGATCACCGACTTCGGGATCTCGCGGGTGGTCGAGGACCTGACCGTGACCACGACCGGCAGGTTCGCGGGCACTCCCGCCTACCTGGCACCGGAGGTCGCTAAGGGCGACCGGGCGACGTACGCCTCCGACGTGTACTCGCTGGGCGCCACGCTCTACGCCGCCGTCGAGGGCGAACCGCCCGCGGGCAACGACACCAACCCGATGGCGGTGCTGTACCGGGTCGCGTCCGGCGAGATCCGCGAGCCGACGCGGGCCGGGCCGCTGGGCCCGGTCCTGATGAGACTGCTCAGCAACGATCCCGAGCAGCGGCCCGCCATGCCCGAGGCCAGGACGGCCCTGGCGGCGGTGCCCGCGGACGAGACGGCCACCGCGGCCGCGGCGCCCGCGCCCGCACCTGCGCCCGCACCCGCCGCCGCCCCTGAACCGGTCGCGCCCGCCGCCCCCGCTCCCCCTCCCACTCCCGGCAGGAAGCGCAAGGCGGCCCTGCTCGGGGCGGGCCTGCTCGTGGTGGCGGTGATCGCGGCGCTGGTCACGGTGCTGCTGAACAACGACGACCAGCCGTCGCGGAACGCGGACCGCGGCGCGGCACCGCCCGGCTCGTCGACGTCGGCGCGCGCCACGGAGCCGACCACCACCGACGAGCCGACCACGACCGAGGACACCACGACCTCCGCCACCACGACGACCACCACGACGACCGCGGCCCAGCCGCCGCCCGCGCCACCGCCGCCCGCGTCGCCCGCCGAGGCGGTCGCGAGCTACTACGCCCTGATGCCGGGCAACCTGGACGCGGCGTGGCAGCGCCTGACCCCCAGGTACCAGGCGAGCCCGGCCGGCGGGCGCGAGGGCTACCAGCGCTGGTGGAGCGACAAGAGCGCGGTCGCGGTCTCGGAGGTCACGCCCGCGGGCGGCAACGCCGTGGAGGCGACGATCCTCTACACCTACACCGACGGCCACCGCATCCGCGAACGGCACCGCTACTTCCTGGTCAACCAGGGCGGCACCTGGCTGATCGACACCTCGTCCGTGCTGAGCACCGGCCCCGCCTGACACCACCGGCCCGCGCCGGTCAGCCCATCCTCAGCAGCGCCTGGACCGGCAGGTGGTCGGACGGGAGCTGGGGGCCGTCGCCGACGGGGTTGATCGCCGCGGCCGGGACGGTGACCGCGCCCCTGGTGAGGATCCAGTCGATGCGGTCGCCGTCGGGGACGAGGGGGCCGTAGCCGTGCCAGGTCGCGACGTGCGGGGTCCTGCGCCGCTCCGCGGTGAGCCAGGTGTCGGTCATGCCCGCGGTGGTCAGCACGTCGTAGGCGGTGGAGTGTTCGGCCGGGGCGTTGAAGTCGCCGGTGAGCACGACCGGGACGGTGAACCCGTCGACCCAGTCGCGCAGGGCCTCCGCCGCCCGGACGCGCGCCTGTTCGGAACGGTGGTCCAGGTGCGTGTTCACCACCACGAACTCGGTGCCGGTGCGGCGGTCGGCGAACCGGCACCAGGTGGCCATCCGCACGGTGACGTTGCCCCAGGACGTCGAGCCGGGCACGTCCGGGGTGTCCGACAGCCAGAAGTTGCCGGACGCGAGCACCGCGAGCCGCCGCGTGTCGTGGAAGATCGCGACGAACTCGTCGCCGCGGCCGCCCGCGCGGCCCTCGCCGAACCACGCGTAGTGGCCGGGCAGGTCCCGCTCGACGTCCCGCAGCTGGCGGTACAGCCCCTCCTGCGTGCCGAGCACGGTCGGCTGCTCGCGGCGCAGCAGCCGGGCGACCGCGGGTCTGCGTTGCCGCCACGAGTTCGGCGGCCGGGCCGAGGCGAACCGCAGGTTGAACGACATGACGTGCAGCGCGTCGCCCGGCGGCGGGCCGATCACCGGGGCCGGGGTCACAGCCAGCCCCGGTGTGCGGCCTGCACGCCCGCCTGGAAGCGGGTGGTGGCGCCGAGGCGGTCCAGCAGCGCGGTGATCCGGCGGACGACCGTGCGGCGCGAGAGCCGCAGCCTGCGCGCGATGGCCTCGTCGGTGGCACCGGCGGCCATCAGCGTGACGATCGTCCGGTCGCGGTCGGACAGCGCGGCGCCGTCCCCGCTCGCCGTGACCGGCACGCCGAGTGTCCACAGTGTCTCGAAGACGCCCGCGAAGGCGTTCAGCAGCGCGGAGGCGTGCAGCACCAGCGCGCTGTCGACGCCCACGCGCGCGGGCTCCGGGACGAGCAGCGCGGTGCGGTCGTCGCCGATGACGAGCTTCACCGGCAGGTCCGCGAGCACGCGGGCGTCCTCCCCGAGCGCGACCATCCTCGTCATCCCGGCGAACAGGTCCGCGTCGTCGTACACGGCCTGGTGGTAGAGCGTGCGGTAGCTCAGCCCCTCCGCCATCCGCCTGCCCTGCAACGACTCCTGCTCGGCGAAGCGGGCGGGCGTGCTGCGGTAGGGCGGCCGGTCGAGCCACCGGACCTGATCGCCCGCCCGTTCCTGCAGCTGCGCGGTCAGCGCGAACAGGTCGGCGGGGTCGTCGACCGGCTCGACCCCGGCGGTCGGCCCGGCGCCGCGCCGTGCCGCGCGGTAGAGCTGGTCCAGCTCCGCGCCGGCGCGCCACACGAGGGTGCACCGCGCCTCCTCCTCGCGCAGCACGTCGGACATCACGCGGGCAGGCGGGCGCGCCTCCCACCCGCCGGGGAGGCGGACGACGGCGTCGAGGTCGGCCAGGTCGGTGAGTACCGCGGCCACGGCCGTCGCGGGCAGTCCGGTGTGGAGTGCGAGCGCGGCCGGGTCGGACCGGCCGCGGCGGGCCAGGGCGCGGTACACGCGACCCTGCTCGCTGCCCGGGTCGAGGACGTCGAACAAGGGTTCCTCCCGCGTGGCTCAGTTGCGCATTGTCGCAGGTGGGCCAACGGACAGGGCTGGTAATGACCACGCTCGGCCGTCACGATCACGATAACGGAAATCTCAGACAGTTGGTTGGTCAATCACAGGCCCACCGGCGTCCCCTGCCTGTCGAGGAGATCCACATGTTCGGACGCGCCATCGCCCTCCCCCTCACCGCCCTGGCCCTCGCCGCGACGACGGTGCTGACCGCTCCGGTGGCCACCGCCGCCCCCGCGGCCACCGCCGGTCCCGTCCACGTCGCGGGCGAGCACGTGCTCGACGTCGACTACCAGGTCCAGCAGACCGGCTACTGGTGCGGCCCGGCGGCCGTCCGGATCGCCCTGTCCGCCCGCGGGATCTACCGCACCCAGAGCCAGCTCGCCGCCCAGCTGGGCACGCACACCGGCGGCACCGACTGGATCGGGCAGGTCACGCGCGTGCTCGGCGGCTACGTCGGGTGGTACGAGACCAAGGAGATGCCCAACGACCCGCCCACCCAGGCGCAGCGCGACCTGCTGTGGCGCGACGTGCGGCTCAACATCGACAACAACTACCCCATCGTCGCGAACATCGTGGCGCCGCCGGGCAACCACCCGCCCGGCTACCCGAACTACACGATCTACCACTACTTCACGGTCATCGGCTACAACGACGCGAACATGACCGTGCTGATCGCGGATCCCGCCAACTTCGGCGGCAACCGGATCTACTGGCTGACCTTCCACCAGCTGGCGACGCTGATCCCCCCGAAGGGCTACAGCGCCTGACGCCTGACGGACCCTTCGGGACGGTGGACGTCCCGAAGGGTCCGTCATGGCAGTCCGCCGGTGGCGGGGACGGTGTCGAGCAGGTCGGCCGCGATCTCCGCCGCCGGGCCGGCGAGCGCGGTCTCGATGTCGTGGAACGCCTTCTGCGCCGGGATGGCAGGCCAGTCCTCCGGGAGGTGGCGGACCGGCAGCCGCGGGTCCCCCCGGATGACGCGCAGCCACTCGGTGACGATCGACAGGTGCGCGGCGAGCGGGTCGTCGGCGTAGGGCTGCGTGTCACCCCAGCGGTCCAGGAACGCCCGGTACCCGTCGGCGATGGGGGCCAGGTCGTAGGCGTCGGAGACCAGCTGGCCCACGTCGGTCGGCTCGTCGACGGTCGCGCGGAACACCCGGACGTGTGCCGCGAGCCCGAGCGAGGCCACGATGTCGTCGACGCGGACGTGGCCGGGCGCGATCCACAGCCCGCCCTGCAGCGGGCCGAAGCCCGCCCACGCGAGCTTGGAGCGCAGGTCGTGCCGTTGCCGCTGCCACGCCTCGGGCAGCGAGAAGCCCAGGAGCGTCCAGGTGCCGTCCCAGTCGTCGTTGACCGCGCCCGTCCGCCAGACGCGCGCGTACCCGTCCCGCAGGATCCCGCCTGCGCGCGGGGTGAGGCCGAAGTACATCCGCCTGCCGTCCTTCTGCCGGAACAGCAGGCCGCGGTTGACCATGCGGGTGAGCGTGGAGCGGGTGGCGTGCTCGGAGACGCCGAGCCTGCCGAGCACGTCGATGACGCTGCCGGAGAAGACGCACAGGTCGCGGTCGTACAGGTGGTCGCCGAGGAACGTGAGCATCAGCGACTGCGGCCGCGCGGCCGCGGCCTCCTCGGTTCCATCGGTCACGGCGCAATGTTAGGCAGATTGTTGACGGCTGCAAGCAACACGCCTAACTTTGGGCGAGCATCACCCTCCCGGTACAAGGAGGTACCGTGCGTCAACTCCTCCCCATCCTGGCAGTCCTGTCCCTCGTCGTGGCGGGGTGCGGTGACGACGCCGGCGGCGGCGACACCGGCGACCCGGTCCGGATCGGTCAGATCGTGTCGCTGACCGGCAACTACTCCCCCCTCGGCAGCGAGAACGAGAAGTCCGTCGAGCTGGCCGTCGAGCAGGTGAACCGGGACGGCGGGGTGCTCGGCAGGCAGCTCGAGGTCGTGGTCCGGGACGACAAGAGCCAGCCGGACCAGTCGGTGCTGGCGTTCAACGACCTCCGCGGCGACGAGGTCAGCGCGGTCATCGGCTCGCCGTTCTCCAACTCCGCGCTCGCCACCATCCCCTCGGTGGACCGGGAGGAGATCCCCTACCTGTCGCTGACCCCCGCCGACGAGCAGGTGGAACCCGTGCACCCGTACGTGTTCGTGGTGCCGGCCACCTCGGGCACCTACGCCGAGCGGATCCTGCAGTACCTCGAGGCGACCGGGGTGTCCTCGGTGGCCGTCGCGCACGACACCCGCAGCTCCTACGCCGTCGCGGGCTTCGAGGGCATGCGGGACAAGGCGTCGGAGTACGGCGTGGACCTGGTGGTGTCGGAGGAGTTCCAGACCGACGCGACCGAGTTCGGGGCGCTGTTCGGCCGCGTGCGCTCGTCGGCCGCGCGGGCGCTGGTGGTCTGGGCGACCGGCGCGCCCGCGGTCGCGCTCACCAAGCAGTACGCCAGCACGGGCCTCGACCTCCCGCTGGTGCTCACCGGCGCGCAGGCCAGCAAGCTGTTCCTCGACCCGGTGGGCGCCGCGGCCGAGGGCGTCACGGTGGCCAGCTCGATCGGCGTCGTCGGCCCGCACCTGCCCGACGGGCGGCAGAAGACCGCCGTCGACGAGCTCACGACGTCGTTCACCGACCGGTACGGCTACCCGCCACCGCAGTTCGCGCAGGACGGCTACAGCGCGGTCAAGCTGCTCGTGGCGGCCATCGAGAAGGCGGGCGGCACCGATCCCGAGCGGGTCCGGGACGCGCTCGAGAACCTCACGCTGGTCACCCCGAACGGCGAGTACACCTACGGCCCGGACGACCACGCCGGGCTCGGGCCGGAGTTCATCTCGGTGAACACCGTGGCACAGGGCGCGTTCCGGCCCACCGACTGGGCGGGCTCGCAGCTCGCCGGGCTGGCCGGGTAGCGGCCGATGCCGCCGATGCTGCGGGGGACCGGGCTGTGCCGCTCGTTCGACGGGGTGCCCGCGGTGCAAGACGTCGACCTCGAGGTCGCGCACGGCGAGCTGCGGGCGGTCATCGGGCCCAACGGCGCGGGCAAGTCCACGCTGTTCGGGATCATCGGCGGACAGCTCCGCGCGGACGCGGGCACGGTCACCTACGACGGCACCCGGATCGACCGGCTCCCGCCGCACCGCCGGGCCCGGGCCGGGATCGCCGTGGTGTTCCAGGGCGCGCGGGTGTTCACCGGCATGACCGTGCTGGAGAACGTGATGGTCGGCGCGCACGCGGCCACCCGCGCCGGGTTCGGGCAGGCGGTGGCCCGCCTGCCCCGGCACCGCCGCGAGGAACGGGAGATCGCGGCGCGTGCGCGCGAGTGCCTCGCGCGGACCGGGCTCGGGGACTGGGCCGGCCGCCCGGCCGAGGCGCTGCCGCTCGGCGGGCAACGGGTGGTGCAGGTGGCGCGGGCGCTGTGCGGGCGGCCGCGGCTGCTGCTGCTCGACGAGCCCGCGTCCGGGCTGCGCGCCGCCGAGCGGGCCGCGCTGGCGGCGCTGCTCGAGGAGCTGAAGGCCGAGGGCCTCACGATGCTGCTGGTCGAGCACGACGTGGCGTTCGTGACGCGCCTCGCGGACCGGATCACCGTGCTCGACCTCGGCCGGGTGCTCGCCGAGGGCACCCCCGCCGAGGTCAGGGCCGACGAGAAGGTGGTCGCCGCGTACCTCGGCACGGAGGTGCCGGCATGATCGAGGTGCGCGACCTCGTCGTCCGCCGCGGCCCCGCGGTCGCGCTCGACCGGGTCAGCCTCACCGTCGGCGCGGGCGAGCTGGTCGCGCTCATCGGGCCGAACGGCGCGGGCAAGTCCACCCTGGTCGACACGCTCTCCGGCATCCTGGCGCCCGCGGCGGGCACCGTGTCCGTGACGGGCAGGCTCGCGCACGTCCCCGAGGGCAGGCAGGTGTTCGGCGACCTCACCGTCGAGGACAACCTGCGGCTCGGCGGCAGGCGGTATCGGGAACGCGACACCAGGCCGGTGCACGCCGTCCTGCCGCGTCTCGCGGAGCTGCGGCACCGGCGCGCGGGCACGCTGTCCGGCGG
>WUUC01240010.1_pt1 | contig 28956 bp, 27 predicted proteins | sample 6278441 | NCBI WGS metagenome assembly WUUC01 (sample SAMN13675441, study PRJNA597444) | soil metagenome | isolation source: soil | place: USA: Washington | collected 2017-10 | reverse complement strand
TACGTCGCCGCAAAGGATCGAGCCCGGCGCCACGTGCACAAAGTCCCCTATGTGACAATCGTGATCTACGTGTGCGCCTGTATTGATGATCGCATGTTTACCGATCGTTGTCTCAGCCTGTAAGATAGAACCGGCCATCACGACTGTCCCTTCGTCGATCTTTGCAGAAGGAGAAATTGTTGTACCTGGATGAATAACTGTTCCGAAGGTGCGCCTTACCCTTGCCGCGATATCTCTGCGGGCAGAGTTGCTGCCGACAGTGATGATAAGCGTTGACTCCGGAAATTTATCGTTTGAATATTTTCCGGAGACGCTCTTTCCGAGCAGTATCCTGATGCCTTCATTATCGTCGTAGATGGCGGTGACTTTTCCTCCCGAGGCCATCCAGGCTTCGATGACAACTTTCGCATGGCCGCCGGCGCCGTAGAATATCATTAGTTGCTGCCGTTGAATTTCTCCGCTGTTGCGACGCCCTGGCCCGATATTCCTTCGGCCCTGAACACTTTCACAACGGTGATGAAAATTATCCTTAAATCTAACCAAAAGCTCTGATGATTTACGTACCAGACATCGTACGCGAATTTATCCTTCCATGCGATACTATTGCGACCATTGACCTGCGCCCAGCCAGAGATACCTGGCATGACAAGCTGACGTTTACGTTGCTCGGGCGAATACAGGGGCAGGTATTCTAACAGTAGTGGCCGAGGGCCAATAAAACTCATTTGGCCGCTTACGATATTCAAGAGTTGAGGCAATTCATCCAATGATGTCTTGCGAACGAACTTGCCGATCGGGGTAAGGCGTTCCTGATCGCTTAGCATTTGACCATGAGCATTGCGTGCGTTGTTCATTGTTCTGAACTTGATGACGTGAAAGACACGTTCACGATAACCGATACGAGGCTGCGTAAAGAATGGATTGCCGCCTTGAGCGAAAACAAGTAATAGAGATATTACAAAAAAGAGTGGTGAGACTGCGATGAGTGCGATAAAGGCGATGAATACATCGAACGGAGCCTTGACGAACTGCCGGTAGAACATGGGCTAAAGTTAATACTAAGAGCTGCGATGAAAACTATTCGACCATCTTTTTCCATTTTTGCACACAAGCCTCCCATGTGACCTGATCGCTCTTCGCCATTGCCTGTTCTTTCAGTGTTTTGAATGCCTGTTCATCGCTGACTACCCGAACCAATCTCCGCGCAATTGTATCAACGTCGTCGGTAATGTTGAATCGCAGACTTGCACCTTCAAGCAATGTATCCCGCAAGCCCTGGTGATAAAAGCCGGTTACCGGGGTTCCTACGCGTAAAAACTCCAAGGTAGAAATTCCAAGAGCCTCCGCTGAGCTAAAGAGGCATCCAAGATCGCATGAGGAAATAGCATCGACAAATCGACTGGGTTCGCGCTGCTTGTCGATGAACCCGCTAAATTCGACGTGGGCGTTGTTGCTTAGTTCGGACGGTGCATTCCCAAGAACAACGATCTTTACTTTTAGCCCCAGTTCCGAGATCCTGTTACGAATTTCCATTAATAACGGGAGACCTTTTCGTTTCCAGTCTTTCCCTACAAATCCGAGTCGCAGGTCACGCGATGTTCCCGCTCCTCCCCGATACGGGGAAATCGAAAAACCGTCGGGCAGGATAACGTTGGCGCCGGGAAGGATATGCCCAACCTTATCGTCAGGCAACGAGTACTGCCCGGCTAGCGAAGCATGAACCCATTGTCCCATACTCACGACCTTATCGGCGTAGAGGTAGTTCTGCCGTTCCTGATCTATGGCGAAGGCCTTCACTTCGTCGGGGACTTTAATGGCGTATTGCGGAGTAGAGAATAGGTCGAACAACGTCGAGTCGATGTAGTAGAATATTCTTCCGCCCGCCTTACGTACAGTACTCGCCCTGGGAAAGAGTTGGTTAAACGAGATTACTGTTGACGAGAAGAACGCGTCTGGGATCTGTTGTTCGGCTTTGTCAAGAAATTCCGTGCTATACTGGTAGCCACCAATTCCCTGACCTGAAAAAACTTTTTTTAAATTCCATAGTGGTCGGCGGAACTTGAATTTCGATATGTCGAGTTTCCATGGCTCGTTAAACAATGACTGCGATGCTCCAGTTGTGTAAAAGAAATATGGAATATTGCTCCATGTATTGATGTCGGTTACGTCGCCTACCGCGGCTATTCCAATATTACGTTTCATGTGGTGGTGCACGTTGCAAAGGTATTCGTCGCGGAGGAAGCAACAAACGAATGTATGCTTCTGCGTTGGCGGGAGTAAAATTTATCGAGGCTTCACGGGAGCGACCCTTAAAGAGTGCGAGGAGCGCCGGGTCGTTGGCAAGGCGAAGGATATGTTCGGCGAGTGCTTTAGGCTGATTCGGTTCTACGACATAACCTACCGAATACTTCTCAATAATATCGTTGAGTTCGGAATTCCTGGGTGTGATGCCTATAAGTGCAAGGCCTGCGGCCATGTTGACATACGTTTTGCTTGGTACCGAAATACTCTCTGCACCTGTTCCTAGTGTAACAACCCCCACATCGGCGGCGGCCATTGCAAAGGGAAAGTTAACTGCATCCTGGTATGGAAGAAAGACAACATTCCGGAGACGCCGTTGAGATTTGATCAATTCGAGTTTCTGTCGTTTACCTCCTTCTCCTATCAGCAAAAACACTATCCTGTCATTGTTGTTAATAATAGCGGCAGCATCCATTAGCGATTCAAGGTCATGAGTCAGTCCCATGTTCCCTGAATACAAGACAACGAACTTACCCTCCAGGGCATGAGCGCCGATAAAAGGATTAGAAGTTCGACTAATTGGCTTTATGTACTCCGTGTCTGCCCAGTTAAATATGACGGTGGTATTTGCTGAAGTATATTTCCCGATTGCTTTTCGCATCGACTCACTGAGGGTGATGACATTTTTTGCCTTTGCGAAGGTCCAGCGATTATTCCTCTGCCACAGCTTATAGAGCCAACTATTCTGGGAAACGATGCCAGTGGTGTGAAGGGTTTCGGGGTAAAGGTCAAAGACAACGATATGGAAAGGTATCCGGCGAAATCCACTGACTAACGCGGTGATGAATGGTGCTATCGGCGGGTTGGTCACCACCAATAATTGTGTGGGTTTTTTACAAAAGAGCAGATAGAAAAAGTAATGAATCGAGAAGAGTGTCCAGGACGTCAGGCGCGTTAAGGTATGCCGTCGGTTATAGCGGACACTGATGATTTTCCTGATTGACGGATCCAAAGGCACGCGGCCCGCTTCGACATGACCAGTAAACAGAGTTATCCGTTGGCCGCCGTGGGCGAAGGCATTGGCCACGTCTGTAAACACTGGCACGGTGTGTTGATTTACCAACAGGATCATCGTTACGGGGTTCTTGTTGGCTTAGATATGTTCCGAATAGGCCTGGCAGGACTACCTGCGACAAGTGTATTATCGGGAACATCATGAACAACCACGGCTCTCGCTGCCACCACGCAGTTGTTGCCAATTGAAACGCCTGGTCCAATGAATGCGTCGGCGGCGATCCATACATTGCGACCGATCGTAAGCCCGGAGCGGAGCAGCGCAAATCGGTCTGTCGTATAATCGTGAGTTCCGCCGCACAGGTGTGCAAATTGTGAGATTACGCTATGTGCCCCAATAGTGATCACTCCCAGGTTGTAGATATTTACGTTCCACGACACCACTACATCGTCTTCAACGCTTAGTAACCATGGGAGCATAATTTTTGCTGATGGGTGGATCTGTACACGGTCACCTATAGTTGCCCCGAACGAACGCAAAATCATGTTCCTCCATCCATAGAATAGCCGCGGCGAGATACGGAAGAAGATGGGATAAATGATACTCCAACCAACGCGAAGCACCTTTTCCCTGGTTGAATAGTTGCTCACGATGTTAGAAGGGAACTATAAAGATTGAACAATTTATTTCCAATAGTTTTTTCAGAGAAATTTGCCTGGATAAAAAATCTGTTCTTCGACGACAAACTTTCATCGTATGAACTCATCACGATATCGTTAAGAGTTTTCGAAATTTGTTCCACGTCGGCTTCCAGTCTAAGCCCAAGTTTTTCTTCAAACACTTCATTGAAGTTACAGCCTTCCGATATGAGTGGTATGAGACCAAAACTCATTGCCTCCAGTACGCTAACGGGAAACCCTTCGCTAAAGGATGGCAGAAGAAAGTAGTGTGCTTCATTCAGCAGCGCTTCTTTTTCTCTTCCATACACAGCGCCAACATACTCGGCGTTCGCGGAGAGGTAAGGCTTGATTTTATGGAATTCTCCCTGGTCCGGACCGGCGATAATTAACCTGCAATCAGAGCGCTCCTTCATTGCAAGATGCCATCCTTTAGCGAGTTGGACAATACCCTTCTTATGGTGGAGGCGACTCAGGAATAAAAATGTCCGATGAGTTGTCGATTTTCGTGATAACGGTGGAAGGTACACTCCATTTTCTACCAGGTCGACGGGACGCTGAAATCTGGCGGAGAGGTTGTCTCTTTCCTTTTTGCTGACAGCCCGGATCCGGGTAGAATGACTGACAAGTCGCTTCTCTAAAAGGTTAAAGAAAATAGTTTTTTTTAGTTTATTCTGCGACATACTCCACGGTTCGAGCATCCCGTGAGGGACATAAATCCAGTGAAAACCTTTTTTGACGAGGCGGCGTGCAAGTCTCGTTGGCAGAAGCCAGGATCCGTGACTTACCACGACAGTGTTCGAAGGATTGAGGTCGTTAGCTGCCAGAGCTTCATTGATCGTGACATCGTCGAGGGGGGATCTCCCCAACCATTGTATTTGAAGGTCCACTGGATACAAAGGGGTTGAGCCTGGCGTACCAGGAACCCAAACATACGAACTGATCGAGTGCGTCGTTTGCAGGAAGTCGAATGCAAAAATTGCTGCATTCCAGATTCCAAAGTTAATGCTTCCGAGGCTGCTGACAATATGGATTGCCTTACGATGCATGGGCACGGGATTTTCTGATGGCCACTTGTCTTCGAATCAGTCGATGGACAACAAATACCGGGGCAACAGAAAAGAAAAAGAGCATTACTACCTGTGGTAAATACCCTCGGGAGATTATCACGTAAAGGTAACTTACCGTTACCGCGTAAACGGCGACATGGAGTGGGTTGTTGTAATCGGAAAGATACCACGTCCATAGTCGCTTGAACACGTAACCGATGAGCATCCCTCCCATGATTATTCCGAACCAACCGAAAGCGAGGTAGTACTCGCCATAGTTCAAAAAGGCTGAACCTACGCTTGCCTCTCTACCATAAATTGCATCGAGTGTTGTGAATAGATATTCAGCAGACTTTTTTTCTTTATAAATAGCGCTTGGTATCGGGAACAGAATTGTTGAAATAATCGGTTGTATTCCCACATAAGGAATTTTGTCAGGCACCAGTGAGATCACTGCTCCCGTAGTCTGGAATATCCTTGACTCATTGAGGCCACTCTGAAAATACGATTCGGTATCTCCCTGCAGACGGTCGGTCTCGATGCCGCGGCCATACTGCCGACCTTCGCTAATAATTCCCATTGCGGCTATAAAGAGAAAGAATGTGATCGACCCTATGAGTATGTTCGGTCGTCGTCCAACGGTCAGGTAATAACTTATTGCCATAGATCCCAGTAAAAGAACAAGGCGATATCGAAATCCAAGGGTTATGAATATGCCGAGAGCGACAACAAAAAAAACTACAAACCACAGCAAATTCTTCCGGGTGCGGATATAACACAGGAAGAGTATGGTACATCCCGGGATAAGAAAATTAAGACTAAGGCCGAGGTAATTTGAAATTGTCCCTCCACTTTGGGCAACAGCGTCGGCGTCCAGCGGGTTTATCAGGCTGGCCACCCGCCCACCAGTGGAGATGGTGAAGAAACCGAAGCCAATCACACATACCCATCTGCCAAACCTAAAGAGAACATCATCGGGAACACGAATTGGAATTGTGCGTTGACGGCCTTTAAATAACTGAAAGCTAATTGTGACAGCCAGGAGAAAAACCAACCCACCCCATAATGCCTCCGGGTAAAACGGCCGCATATTGAGCAGGCGGTCGGAGGTCTTACCTGTTGCTACTGCCTGGTATGGACCAAGCACGCAATAGTAAAAGAATATGACAGCGGTTAATGTGAGCGGTGACCAAAATTCCTTATAACCTTTGAAGTAATTGCTTGCAATAATAAATAACACCATGGCTGTTATTCCAAGGAAGGGGATGGTTTCCGCGTCGGTAAAGCCAAATATTGTCATCTTGTCACAGCATTGTGCAAAGCTATCAAAGGCATTTTACGCGGGGCTTTGGATGCGCAAATGCATGCCTGGAGCAGGCCGTCTCCGAACGCATGAAGGCTCCAGCTTGCAATGCTCCCTCTTCCACTGTTGCCCATTCGCTCCCATTCTAGTTTGTCGAGGCGATCCATCTTCATCATTGCTTCCGCCATGCCGCTTTCGCGAAAAGGGTCAAATATAATTCCATTTACACCATCTTTCACCAGGTCTTGAGCACATCCGCATTGGCTGGACACGAGCACCGGGACACCGCTTGCCATTGCCTCGTTCACTACCAATCCCCATTGATCGCTGACACTGGGGAGAATGAGTGCTATGGAGCGTCTCAAATACTCCCGAACAGAGTCCTGCTGCGAAAATCCTGCAAATTCTACATGAGATGAAAGTTGTAGCGCGTCCACCTGCTTTTTTAAAGCATCGGTAAGGTCACCATTTCCGAGCAAAACCAGGTCCCTGAAGCCTCCATTGGCACGGTAGATCGAAAAAGCCTTTAGCAACCGTGCGTGATTTTTCTTTTCCACCAGGCGCGCAACGCAAATAAATGCTCTATTCTCAAACGGGCTGGACGGCGCCACAGGCGAATAGAAGTCGTTGTCAACAACATCCCACGGCTGAAAGATCGCGGATGGGTGCATGCCGAGCCTATGCAGATATTTTCTGCTTGCTGTCCCAGCAACCAGCGCCGATCCATACGAACGGAGCAGTAATTTCTTAATCCATTCTTTGTAGAATACCCTGGGTTCGTCTTCATAGCGGCTGTCGCTGATCACCACAAGTGGTATATCAAGCCTGGTTGCCTGAACGACCACCTCGTTGTACTCCGGATCTGCCCAACCTGTATTAACGATCACATCGGGTCCATGTTTGTGAATCACCTCGCGGACAGATCTCGTGAGCATTTTTCCTCTTTGTCCATTTTCCGGATCATTACCGGCAGCAAATGACTCGATCACGTACGCACCCGTCGGTACAAAGTCCCAGGCATACTCCTGTGATGAAGGTCGTGTTTGTACTACTACAATGTTGCACTGTGCCGCGGCTGTTGAAAAGCGGGCATGGTGATAAGGCCCGATCCGTCGCAGAAATAGAAGGATTTTCATAAAACTCAAACAACCTGAAGGTACCCTGAAATCATCTGCTCTGGTCTAAACCTACTCAAATAGCTGTGTTTATCAAGTTCAGTAAACTCCAATCCATTTCGATACATTTCGACGATGGCTTCGGCAAGCGATTCTGCGCTGTCCCTCTTAACAAGGAGTCCAAATTTCCCATCCTGCAATACTTCACGACATGCAGGAACGTCGGTGGCGACGATCCGCGTCCCGGCGGCAAGCGCCTCGATGAGAACAGTACCAAAGCCCTCCGCTGTGGTCGTACTAAGGACGAAAACTTTCGATTGAGCAAGAAGATCCGCTACATCGGTCCTGGCTCCTGCGAATTCTATGTCGAGAAGTTTAAGATCTGCCGCAAAGGCGCGTAGTTCAGCCGCGCGCGTTCCCATACCGACGATCATAAGCTTAGCAGGAATGTTCTTACGGTTTATAATGCTCCAGGCTTTCAGCAAAGTCCTGTGATCCTTGTGATTTTCAAGAGTTGCTACCATGATCACATTCTCACGAGGGAATTGACCGGCCCTACTGGCAAATTTTCTGATGTCTACGCAGTTATAAACTACCTTAAAATCCTTGCGTAGTAAAAAAGGTATAGCACGAAAAGAACTCAACAAATAGTTTGAAGGAACGATTGTCTTTGCTCCCAGGAGACTCCCGATCCAAAAAGTCGCATAAGTATAGAGGTATTTTTGAATGAATCCTCCATATGGGGGGTTGCCTGCGTGTGTCAGTAGATTTTTGACAGAAGCCCGCCGGGCGCCGATGTGTATCCACTGAGACATTCCTGTGGTCCATGCTATAACCACATCTGGCTGCGACTGCAGGCATATCTTCTTTACCTGACCAATGATGTAACTTATTTTTCGAATACCTCTTGGTAGTGGATCAATAAACCAGGTAGTACAGCCCGTCCGTTCAAAATCCTGCAGGAGGTCGATGCTTGATCGTGAGAGAAACAACACTTCCTGGCTAAGTGAAGTGGAGTTATGCAGCCAATCGAGGACCAGGCGTGGTGTACCTTCTGCGCGCGGTGCAGTTAGAACGTGTAGCACTTTCACCTGGATGCAAGTTTTGTTAATCGTTCCCGCAGCATTGCAATGCTGTACATCTCCATAGATACTGAATTTTCCGAGAATGACGCCACGAGTTCGGGGCGTGTCAATAGTTGCGAGATGGCATCGGTGATGAATTCCTTTGTCACACTCGAAAGTACTATTCCGTTGTACATGTGAGTGATAACCTTTGCGCAATTTGTAGAAACGATAACGGGCAGTTTGCGCGCCTGGGCCTCCAGTTGTGTTAATCCAAAGCCATCGGACAACGTGGGAAACACCATCGCATGGGCTTCATCAAAGAAACGAGAAACATTCGACCGATGAACGTGGCCGTGGACTACTATATTCGAAGGAAGATTTTCAAGAAGCTCCTTTGGTCCTTTAAGGCCGCCGACGACGTCCAGCACCACAGGCAGGTGGGAGATTCCCCTCATCGCGTCGACGAGAATATGAAATCCCTTTCTTATGCCAATACCTCCGAGGTAGAGTAAACGCAAGGGGGAGCTGCGATTAAAGTTCAAATTAAATACCCGCCGCCCGGTGGCTTCCATGGATTCATAAGCGAGGGGAATGATATGAATCTTGTTTACATCCACGCCTGAATGGACAAGGAGATCGCGCGACCAGTCGGAGTTCACGATCAAAAGATCTGCAGCAGCAACCTCCTCTTGCCAGTTCTCCCAGTATTTATCGTCTGGAATCGTGGGTGGATACTTACTTCCAAAGTGTTTTGCAAACTCGGCTCTCACTATGTCAGCTTCGGCTGGCCCGGGGTTGATCTGACCAAGAAAAGTAGTAAGGCCTTTGGCTTTCGAAGTCTTAATCGAGTGACGGCACGAATAGCTGTACGAAAAAAAAGTGGTATTGCTTTCTACCTCCAGGTGTGAGATCGACGTTGCCACCAGCTTATCGAAGTCAGATTCAATGTCGGCGTACTTGCCGGAGAATTTTGCTTTTGCCTGGGCAAACAGGAATCGCGCAGTGAATGCCTTTACATTCACTTGCCGCAAGTCGTTATGAAATCTACTGCGGGCTTTGGCATTCAGCACTCCTGCAAGATTCGCAGGAGGAACCCAGATGTCGGTATATAGCCGATGCAGTCTGCCTGCCTGACCAAGAGCACGCGGCACTGCATAATTCTCGCGCGCACCGAATTGTGAGCAGATCCACTTCAGAGGTTCAGTGCTTGTTGACATCGTTTGCTGGTCCTGCCAGGTAATTTGATGAAAACTTTTCAGGGGAAAAATTCTCCTTTATGTAGATCGGTGCATTCCGGTGGATAAGCATCCGATAATTGATATCATTAAGGACCTTAATTGCCACTTCGCCCATATGTCGATAGTCATTGGCGCGGCAATAGGTAACGTAGTTTCCGTCCGGGTCCCACTCACGAATCATTGGCAGGTCGCCGCTTACCACTGCGAGGCCGGATGAGAGTGCTTCAGGCACAGATCCACCTAACCCTTCGTTCATCGTGGTCGCATAAAGGGCCAGGTCCCAGTGTTTCATGACCTGGAAGACATCTTTTATTTCGCCGAGAAAAATTACCCGGTCGGCTACTCCCAATTCGAGCGCGAAATTCTGCAGATAGGCTCTGCGCTCACCATCGCCGGCCAATTCGAGAATGGCTTTTGGATATTCGCCAACGATAGATTTAAAAGCTCTTATGACCGTCTCATGATCTTTAATGATATCTAGTCGTGCAACCATTCCAAATCTCACATCTGTATTGCGGTCGACAATTCGTGGGACACGGCCACGTTCGCCCTCTCGAATTGGCTTCAACGAAACTCTATACGGGAACCTGGAGTAGTACGAAGTTTCCTTTAATGACCGCTGGACGAAATGAGAGACGGGCCGAAGTTCTATTCTATTATTTGAAGGCCACAATATCGACAGGATCCTGAGCTTAACGGCAGGTAAGAAACCAGTTGCGATCGGGTTGCCAATATGGATATAAAGTGTCGCACCTTTGTATCTATTCAAGGCATTCGTTACAGCAGGCATGCGGTTGTTGCTCCAAACAATCACTTTTTCGAACAGCGTATCGGGCAATTGTTGTTTTAACTTTTCCCGGAATGCAAAGATATTTAGAGCAAGGATATTCAGGATACTGACATCGACAGGAATCTCCCGCCATTCATTTACTATTGGCCCATTGCTGCCAAGGACAAGGACCGTGTGGGAAAAAGACGGTGTGCTCCTGATGAAATGATAGCAATTCAATTCTATCCCTCCCCTCTCTGCTGTCGGTATAATATGCAGTAGTTTCACAACGACGCCGGGCGGAGCATATTTTTGTAGAGCGAATGCATATCTTCTGCAAATTCGGCAAAAGTTCTCTTCGGCGTTACGCCCCCTCGCAGTCTTTCCAGTACTGCTGGATTTTCAGCAAGAGACCTCAATTGACGTGCTAAGTCGTGGCTGTCATTCCACGCAAACAGCAGCCCGTCGACACCGTGCCTGACTCTTTCGCGGATGCCGGCGTAATCGGTGCCTATCACCGGTATGCCAGCAGCGAAAGCGTCAAAGACTACGATAGGACCAGTCTCCGGCCAGCGCGAGGGAATGACGCACGCGTCCATCTTACTTATAGCGTTGATGACATTCTCAGGGTCAAAGAGTTGAGGTGGTTTAAATCGTCGATCGCCGGCCATACGGGCCTGGAGTTGCAGTCCGTATTCTGTATCATTCCAACCGGGGCCATAAAAGTAGACTTCGAGGGGAAGTTCGGGTGGCAATTGTAATACTGCATCAATGAGCACGTCGATGCCTTTGATCGACGAACAACGACCCATGAAAACCAATTTCAATGGGTCTCCCGGGTTTCGCGTGCGCGGCATACTGGGAAGAGGTGCTCTTCCTCCGAGTTCGATATACCTGATCTTTTCACGTGGCACTCCATTCAATACGAGTAAATCGAACAACCAATGCGCAGAGACCTGCACCTGGTCAATGGAGCCATAGAACTCATTCCATGAAGAGTAGAACAGGTCTGTTTTATTTCGTTGATTGATGATTCCCGTGGGATCGATGGATGTCTTTGCACCGCCGAGCACATTAGCGAGCCATGTGGGTACGTTTCTTTGTTGGTATTGGCATGATGCGCAACGCTTCAGAATAATTTCTCCATCACACGGTTTTTTGCCGGCGAATGTAAGTGCTCGTTGTAGACATGATTGCCCGGGAGAATGGTAGGTAACAAGAGTCTTGACGCCTTTAGTGACGCACGCACGAAGGTGGGACAGGGATGCACCGTCGCTTTGATCATGGAAGTGGACTATGTCGGGTTGGAATTCCTCAAGTACATTTTCAAATCCTCCGATATCATCGTATGTCCGGGTAAAGTATGAGTACCGATAATTGGAAGACCTCGGAGATGGGAGAACTCGTACCTGAACTCCGTCGAACTCATAACTTTTCCGCGAGGGATGATGCAATAAGATGCAATGCTCTATAGCCGGCGTATGCTTCGTGAGTTCTCGTAAAAAAACTTCTTTTCCACCCAGGTGATCAGGCAAGTATGTTGACGGCAGGTGTAAAACTTTCATATCAGTCTACTCCAAATTGTATCCGAGGGCCTGAATGTGAGGCCGCCAAAAGTCTATAAATAATGGTTTATACCAGCCGTGACATCCAAATGGAAGTCTGTTTCCGTTCATCGCCAGGAGCTTATCACAATTGAATTCCATTGAGAACTTATACCCATCTTCAAATGATGCATTACGAAACTCTTCGAAGTATTTCGGAACGTAGTGACTCCAAATCACGTCTTCATTGACTTTGATCCTATTAAATCTTGAATTCATGCGAGAGCCCAGAGTAAGCAACATCGACATGTAGTAACCAGCTCGCGCAACCCGACCTTTCCAGCTGTATAGAAGAAAGTTGCGCCATATATCCGCCGGCCGATAAACGGGCCGGTAGCTCCCCGCGATTTCGTAAAAGGTTCGCACTTTCCGAAGACTCAAACCTCCGTTGCCGCAACAGATGAATTTAGTTGGATTTAACGTGCCGTCGTACTCGTACATCGGGGCGCCAATATTGTCAAAATTCCGTGAAAGCCAGTATTCCATCTCATCCCGGAATATAAATGCATCCGTATGATGCAACATCATGAAGTCAAAATCCAGAAATTCTTTATAGAACGCCTGCATCAATAACAGCTTGTTATAATTTCGTATGCCGCTAAAAAACTTTTCATGAAAACTGACCGTTCGAAGGATCATCGGACCGAGTACTTCCCTGTATTTAGAGATATCGAGACCAGCGGGGCAAACAATAATGACTGGATAATCAGGAAGCACTTGCCTCAACCGGTGCAGTGATATCCATTCGTAACGCGACAAGTTGGGTTGGTAAACCTGTATAACAATTACGATCTTCGGCCTCATCGGTTGACAAGTTAACCAATATCTATGGCAGGCCAGCGATTTTCCTTGCCATGTAAAGCAGTATCTTCGAGAAGGGATTTGCCCGCATTTCCTTTTGGTCGTGAGAGAACCGATGGTGCTCCCGAATGATATGAGACAACCCGCCAAAGTGGGTTGTATAGGTAACCATGTGTTTGCAGACAATGTAGTTGATACTTTCTCCCTCAACTTGCTTCGACTTTAGCAGCGATACTATCATGGAGTCGCTCTTCTTACGGTAAAAGAAAAGAACTTTGCTCAACTGAACAACCTTCGCACCGGGGGATAATAATCTCAGCCAGAACTCCCAGTCTTCGAAACCGTTTCTCATTGCTACATCATATCCACCGATCCTGTCGAAATCAGAGCGCCTATAGACAGCGGAGCAAAAAATGGTATTGCTCATCAGCAGGTTTTCGTACCCTTTATAACGAACGTTCCATGCGCCGGTCTTTGAACCAAAGAATTCAGCAAGCGAGTATATCAAACTCACTGAAGGATCGCTTTCAAATTCCCGGACCGCAAGCAAAAGATATTCCGCATGAATACGATCGTCCGCGTCGAGGGGAAGTATTAAAGATCCCGAGGATTGAAGAACACCAGCATTACGAGCATCGCTCAGGCCGCCGTTCGATTTCTCAATTAGTTTTATTCTTTTGTCGCGACTTTGCAATTTCTGCGCAACAATTGATGTGTCATCGGTCGAGCCGTCATTTACAATGACGCATTCCCAGTTTGTATAAGTTTGGATTAGCACTGAGTTAATTGCTTCCTCCAGGTACACTCCCTGGTTGAAGCAGGGTACGACGACAGATACCAGGGGGTTCACAGAATGAACTTTCATTTAGGGGACGACATTGCCCGAAACACAATTGTACGAAAAAAATACCAGTCTGTCAGTCCAGCCAGGAAGGTTCCAAAGTCCAAATTCCGATAGATCGCTATGGCTCCAAGAGCCAGATTCATGTGAAGAAACTTTTTGAGTATTCGTTCATCGAGCAGTCGCGTGATGCTATTTTCCCGCAATAGCGCTTTAGATAAACGCCGCGCCTTCCTGTACTCAGCGTAGTTTGTATACTGACCTGTCATCAATTGGCGTATGAGGTCGCCATTGCCGTCGGATGATTTCGGAAAACAATACTTCCAATATTCAAGCCTTATCCGATCTGTTTGCTCCGCTTGACGTTTGGCGTTCGCCACCGACACTTGTGATCCATGGGTGCGGTATAGCAATAATTTGTGCGGACAATTGCCTATTTGCAATCCCGCCAACTTCGCATCTACCCACAACTTGTAATCTTCGGCATGCAACGCACCCGGATCATATCGCAGGCCAGCCCCGGTAAGATCCGCCTTTCTAAACATAACCGTCGGATGCCCCAACACCGACTTTCTCAGCAACCATACACTGCATTCCTCCGGCGATACAGGTGTTCGTAATAATTCACCACCGGGCATCAATTCAAACCAGGTGCCGACTATTGATACATGCGGATTGGATTTCAGAAACGCAACTTGCATCTCAAGTCGTGTCGGCATGGAGATGTCGTCACCATCCATGCGCGCTACTAATTGTCCCTGGCAAGTCTGGATACCAACATTAAGGCTGTCGGTCAGCCCTGCGTTCAAGGGTTTACAGATCAGTCGTATGCGGCTATCATTGAAGCTCTCGACAATAGATACCGTGCGGTCCGTCGATGCGTCATCGATAATAATCAATTCAAAGTCAGTATAGGTCTGATTGATAATGCTCTGTATGGCGTCCGCCAGCGTTGACTCTGCATTGTACACTGGAAGGATGACACTCACCAGGGGTATCGTCATGCTTGAACTCATCCAGGTAATTGGATCCATGAGCCAGGAATCAGGTCGGGACTTTTTCCAGCCTTGCGAAACCAGTTAGACGGTGCAATGACGGTCTTTTCCGGGCTTGCATTCAACCAGGCACCCCACCAGCTGAAGCTGCTGTTTGCAATAATATTGTGACGGCAGATGCTCATGTAGTACATATCCATGTAATCGGGCTGTCCTTCTTTTTTGGTGATAATAGTAGAGTTTGGCAAATGGCCAAAATTACTCCCAAGCCACTCGTTGTCATCCGAGAAGAAAAAAAATGAAGGGCATTCCAGTTTTCTGTTAAGGAATTCTATCGCGTCAAGGTAATAAGAGACACTCAAGCTGCCATGATAAGAGTTCGTAGCCGTATCGGTGACAAAATCCCCTCTCCTGACATGCACACTTACCGATTCGGTTGATTGCATTATTTTCAAAAGTCCGGTATCGGAAAATGCAGGCTCTATCTTGAATTTAAAATCCTTCCGCACTTGGGATTCATGTTCTTTGAAGAATTTCTCTGACTGCCAGTATCCTTTAATAAGTGCTGGTGGAAGTACCATGCCCAGCGGATCCTTGTCTTCAAAATATACTTTCTTACGATCTATGCCAGTCTTTCGCATCAGGCGTGATAGCAGGGACGGATCGGTGAACGAGGCCACGAGGTTTTTAGGCGCTATAGCAACTTTCGTTTCGAAGGCATCAAGTTGGTATTTCCTTGCCGTAAAGCCTGCACGATCCATCGCATTCGCTTCCAGGAAACCCGTGTCTACAAAAAGCGAAGCATTATGTTTAAGGGCCATCGAGCGCCCAAACGCATATTGGAACATTTGGTTCCCGAGCCCGCCCTGTAGTGTTACTATGATCAATCGTCGACAGTATCCTGTTTTATTTTCTTGTCCAGTTCTCCCAAACGAATTTGTACTGATATGTTGGCTTATGGGTCCGTGCGAGAGCCCGTTGAATAGATTGCATCCTCGCCTCGGCGTTGTCCGTAAAATTATGGAATTGAACCTGCAGGTTTACGATCTTCGTGATCCATCCGGTTTCGATTAAATGATCAAGCAGATCGTATTCCGCACCTTCTATATTAATCTTCATCAAATCAATCCGTTCAATCCCTTTCTCACTTAGAAAATTACTTGCGTTGACAAGGCGGATGTATTCATACTTGCCCACTGAGTCTTTATCACGAATGACCGAGCTTGCATCTTCGGATTCATACAATTTAAGTTCACCGTCATGATCTGCGAGGCCGAAATTTAACACTTTCATCGACGGATTATGGCTGAACCGAGCTACGATTCGCTGATAGAACGATGCTGAGGGTTCAAATATCCAGACGGGGCATTTGTACTTCCCGAAGATGTCGCTTGCCCACTGCCCTTCGTAGCCACCAAGGTCGAATACAAGACTATTCTCGGCGAGATCGTACGTCAATCGCAATTCCTTATCGCCCTTTGAAGCTTTCCATTCTTCAAGTGTCTCGTTAGGTGGCAGTCCTTTCTGCTGGCCCCGGGCGAGCCGCAGAAGGAAATAACCGGAGCGGACGAGGATACTCTTAACTATGTTAGCCATTTTAAATGATCATTTCGGAGCTCGCCATTTGAACACTCCTCCAGGTTTCCTGAGGTCACGGGAGTAATTTCTTATGATCGATATTTTCTCTCCAATACTAAGATTATCGCCTTCCTGATTGTTGCTGCTTACTGAAGCGAGTACAGTCGAACCAGAATTCTTTTTGAACATCCTTCTTGTCAACCAATAGCATTCGATCAGCAGTTGTTTTCCTTTGAGGCGGATAGAGGGCAGTGTACCGGGCGTTACCGCTTTACGAGATATCGCACGATAGTAATCGTCAAGTGATCGGGTCTCCTCTATCATTGTTGAGTAGTATTTAACCGAATTGCTATCAACATTTTGCAAACGTACGTAGCAAAATGAATCCCACCACCCTATTGTTAGTTTTTTGTTGCTCGTGACCCTGAGTCCAAATTCATAATCGACCCAAACAGCCCCGGTGGAAAACAGTCCAGCCGAAGCGATGGATTTTGTGCGAATCATAAGTCCCAGCCCGGTAAACGGGAAGGGTTTTCCATTTTGAATATAATCATCAACGCGTTCATTAAACCATGCTGAATTCTCTGCTGTTGCGATAACCGGACCCTTTACAACGTCTTTAAGATGTACTGTCCATCCATTTGTTCCAACCATATCGATCTCCGGATGCTGCAGCATGAAATCGCGCTGTTCCCGGATCTTCTCATAAAAGAAAATATCGTCGTCGCTGATATACTTGATCAATTCTCCTCGTGCCAGAAGAGTTCCTTTGTTAAATCCATGGGCTTCGCCAAGGTCACGCTCGGAGACGAGTTTATGTATCTTACCTTCAGCCAGGAACTTTTCAAGCAATTCGACGGACCCGTCTGTGCTGCGACCGTCCGTGACAATAATTTCCTCATCAGGTCCACAGTTCTCAACCAAATCCCCGATGACTTCATTCAGGTAGGCAAGCTTGTTGAACGTTGTGAGGACGTATGAAAGTTTGATCTGCATGTTGCTGTTAGCTGTCGTTTACCTAATAAATCTCTGAGTCACATTCTGACAACTCCCAATTCGTGACATCCAGCAACAGATTGTTCTCAACCCCAAATGGTCTGACACAAAAATAACGTTCTTGCTCAACCGGGATGAAGTTTATCTGCACTGCATCAAAGTAGGTTTGAGTATGTTTCAGAGCCCAAAGAGTGGTTTCACGCACATTGATCGATTCCATCTTGTCAAGAGCCATTTTCAACAATTCTCTTTTTGCGGATCCGTTACCATGCAAATAGACGATGTCACCGAATTTCCTTCCATCGATGTCTGTAAAAAGCTTGGTCACAGCATAGCTTCCCTTACCGTCATCAATTTTATTGTATTGGTAGATAGGATGGCGATTGAAACGCCAATTTAGATAGTCTTCATTCTTCTGAAATTGAAACAGCTTTTTCGCCCCAAACTCACCTGGGAGAGTTGCCGGAACGACACTTTGCCCCTGATCCTTCGAGTGGCTAGAATGCACCAAGGTATCAATCTTTGCGATCGATGCCCAACCGAGCGCTTTGAATGCAGCATGTCCGAAGGCATTTGGTAGTGCCGCCAGGAACGCCACCCCCTTTGCTTCACAGTATTTTCTAACCTCCGCCTCGAGAAGGAATGCTATACCGCGTTTTCTCCAATCGTCGTGAATAAGTAAGTCCACGGTGAATCCGGCAGGCATTTCGGAATTTGTTGGCATGATCTTCACGCCAAAAAAACCGATAAATTGATCTCGCTCGATCGCAACAAATAATTTTGAGGGAAATGGCCCGTCAAGAAATTGCCACTGGAAATACTCCTGAGATGTTTTCCGTTTGTAGTTGGAATTAAAAAGAGAGACGAAAGCATCGGCGTCGCGATAATCGGCCTGTCGCACAACGACTGACGGATTCAATTCTCTTACCCTCGACACATATGCTTCCGCGCGTGTCATAGCCTGGTTGAGATTGCATCGCACATTTCCCCGACGTTCTTAAAGTCCTGGATCTCCTGAGCGGTGAACCGGATACGAAAATACTCTTCTATGCTAACGGTCAGAGCGATATGATTTAGCGAATCCCATTCTGGAATATCCACGGCCGTTGTTTCACGTTTAAGAACAATAGTTTCGTCTTCGAGGATATCCCGAAAAATTGTTTGCACCTCAGCCATGATTTTTTCGTGAGATACCTTATTGGCGTTCATTAATGTAAGTTTTGTATTGTGTGCCGTCGTCGACAGTTAATTGCCACTTGTCGCCAGCTTCTTCAAAGTTGAGAGATTTAAACAGGTCTCGTACAATTCCATTCTTCGCAGTAGGCAGATACTCTCCCTCGATCAACGTTAGATTCAACTGCTTTGCCCGATCTACTATTGAGTTCATGATAAACTGCTCCATACCCCGCTTCAACACGCGGCAGCTCATTACCCAGGTGTCGATAAAGAGCGCGCCATCTGATTGCTTTAGTATAACCACAGAAATCAGTCCATGATCGCCGAATTTATCATGCAGGTCAACAGCCAACGTGCTGTAATTCCTTGAGGAGGCGATCGATGTGATTTCGCTCTCGGTGTAACGTACAGTACGCAAGTTGAATTGATTAGACCGTTGAGTTAACTGAGCAACGCGGGGGATATTGAACTTATCAAAAGCGCTCACTCTTGCTTCCATTCCAAGGCTCTTGAGGAAATCCGACTCTGACCCTGAAGTTTTTTTCAAAAGATCACGCTGTGCTTCTTCGCGGTACTGTCTGGTACGTTGCAGGTCTTCCTTCGACCAGGACGATGTTTCAAAGAGGTTGAGTTCCACAAGGTACTCCAGGTAATTCGCGGGATCCTCGGGAAGATCTGGCACCACTACGTCGGGCAGAGCCAGCCTTACCTGCTCGCGCTCGAATGGATTGTCGTCGATGAATACCATGGAGTCGAAGCCAATATTGAGCACCGATTGAATATATCGGATGTTCTCGGCCTTACTGCCCCAGTTCGCGACGAACAATGAAATATCCTCCATCCGCAAGACCATATCCGGATGCTTTTCGAATGGTTCACGGGCAATGACCGGGTCATTTTGGCTACACACGGCCAGGATGATTCCGCGCTCCTTCAGCTCCTTGATCCATTTTTGGAGTGTAATGAACGCTTTTCCTATTCCAAGGTTTCCGATCTGAATATTTTCTATGCCATCGTCGCCGATGATGCCGCCCCAGATGGTATTGTCGAGGTCAAGTATGAGGCATTTTTTTACACGGCCCGTAATCGGCAGAATCATCTCCACGATATTGCGGCCAACGGAAGAAGTAAATGACAGGCTGAATGGGAGATCCGCATTGACCTCCTGCTTGAGATCACGCACGAAGCCGAGGCCATGTCTAAGACTCAGGCTGGCGATGTCATTGATGAACAGGCTTGCCCGTTCGGAGGCGATCGTCATTAACTCAACGTTGATTTTTTTTACTTGGAAGAGAAACGACGAAGGCACCTTGTTACCGTAGTTTCCAAAAATGCGGTCATCAATTTCAATCAGGTTTGAGTAAATGACTGCTTTGAATGGATGGCTTTGGAGCCGGTCGAGGAGTCTTCCTACCCGGCTTATGCGATCTAACGCAAAAGAACTTCTTGCCTGCGGATCAGTTTTATAAAATGCGGCTTGAAGTTTCTGGGTAGTCTCCACAATCACGACAAATTCAGCTCCACTTGTATACAGAGCGGAGTCGGTTTCAATTTCCTGGTCTACCTGATTGTAATCGCTCTCGTATATCTCAATATCAAGTCGATGCTCGTACCCCCAGCTTCGGATTGCCTGGCTAAGAAATTGCGTGGATGCATCGCCTATAAGAGCAATCCTGAATTTCTGAAATCCCTCAAAGCTTTTCTTTAGATTTTTTCGTAGTTGAAAAAAAATCACTTTGTTTCCGACGTGATGATTTTATGTATTCTTAAACATTATAGTGCACCGCAAGCATTGTATTTCGTAAGTGAAATATTTTCCTTTCACTGCTGATGTCGGCAAGATAGCGTGTTACATCCGGACAAAGCACGTCGCCGTAATTATGCCAGAGGATCACCCCCTTTTTGGCGATGAGTTTGAACGCATTTTCCGAGTCTATCTTTTTATTCTCATAGTCATGAGCCGCATCGATAAAGATGAGGTCAAGTTTTTCTGAGCCAAGGTCATTGTAATCATAGGTGGCCGAGTCGGCAAGTTTCTGAACGATCTTCACGTCATTTCTTCCCTTGAAATAGGAGCCAGTGGCTGTTCCAAATTTTTCTTTAAAGTGTTTTGAAACAAGAGTATCCATTTCAGAAAGCTTCAATGAGGCCATCATCTCGTCGGGAAGATCGAGGGTATAGGTCGTGCAGTCGGCGGGGGCATTGAGAGCCATCTGCAAAGTGGTCATCCCATTGTAGGTGCCTATCTCAAGCATCCGCTTTGGCTGCACGAACTTCACGATAAGACATATCTTGCAAAGTTCTTCGATGGAGACGTTCCCCCAATGACCCAGAAAATTCTCCAGGGCTATCTTGCCTTTCTCCAGTTCGGGCGGAAAGACCCTGTTTAGGTTCACAGTGTTGATGGTCTTTCGCGCGCGCTCCAGATCCGCATCGAACCTGGCAGACTTCGGTCCTACCTCGTGCTCGATCAACTCATCACCAACCAACGACCTTAGGTTACTGATATACGGATATTTTTCAAAAAGTGTAGGCATAGATATAGTTAATAAGGATATATGCTTTTATAGTATTTAATTGTTTCTCTTATTCCATTCTCGAACGCTGTGAACTCGAACCCAGGGAACACTTTTTTGAAACGCCTTTCATCCATCACTTTTTTGGGCGCACCGTCGGGCTTCCCCACATCCCAGTTTATTGAACCCTTATAATTGAAATTATCACGAATGATCGTCACAAGTTCTTTTACACTTAAACCAAAATTCTGCCCCACGTTCACGGGCTCCGACAAACCAGGCATCGACGGGTTTTTCAATATTCGGAGTATAACTCTTCCAAAATCTTCGGCATACAACCATTCGCGGATAGCGACCCCGGTTCCCCAGATCGTCACCTCGTTTTGCCCGATATTTTCAGCCTTGACGAATTTACTCACCAGCGCATTCAATGCATGAGCCTTGTTTGGATCCGTTGAGTCGTGGGGACCATACATATTGGGAACAAGTAAGTATATGCTTCTTATGCCGTACTGCATGGAGTAACTCTCCCCGATCGACCACATCATACGCCGGGTGGAACCATATGAAAGAACGGACCGATGCAGGTGGCCATTCCACCATTCATCTTCTATAAAAATATCAGACTTCGCAGGATAAGCACAATTGGCCACCGGGTTGATCACAAGTGCGTTGGGGCACACTTTAGATATTGCATCATAAAGTGTAAGCAACATGAGTGTATTGTCGTGAACTACAGTAGCAGCTTGCTCGGTAACATAGTTAAGACTCCCCACATGTGCTGCGCAGTTGATAATAACTTCGGGATTTGTAGACTTGAGGAACTGGAGGCAATCCTCAGGCTTGCGGAAATCCACACCGGAAGATTTCGATGCAATCTCGAGCTTGACATTATTTTCAGTGAGTACGCTGGCCACATTTCGACCGACAAAGCCTGTGCCTCCCAGTAATGCTATTCTCATCCGTAGGTTATTGTTAGTTGCACGTGTGATGACTTACGCAAAGACGCCAAATTTAGTACAAAAGCGACCTTTTACCAACCGGCCCTGATGCTATTAATGATGTATTCTATTTTTTCCTGATCGAGCCCATCGTGGATTGGCAAGTGTATCTGGTGGGCGTCAAATTTTTCCTGGTAAGGCAAATCAGCAAGCCCACCGAAGATCGAATTCCTGTCGATTCGTTGGTGCACGACGGAAACTGTTATTCCCTTTGACTTCATAGCCCTGACAAATGCATCGCGTTGTTCCACCAGGACTGGATACAACCAATAAGCGCTTTGAATCCCAGCCTCATACTTCATGCATTTGATCCCATTAACCGCTGCGACACCGGCATCATACATCCTGGCAAGGGCAAGTCTGTGCTTAAGTCTTTCGGAGAAGCGCCTGAGGTTAGCGAGTCCAAGAGCGGCAGCATAGTCGTTCATGTGATACTTATAACCCAACTCGTGAATGTCGTATTTTCGTTCGCCCAGATCTGAAGGCATCGCGTTAGCGCGATCGATTCCAAACCACCGCTTCACCATTGCTTCATTCTCATGCTCCTTCGACAAACAACCTATGGCACCGCCGTCGGCGGTCGTGACATGCTTGATAGCTTGGAAAGAAAAGCAGGTAAGGTGAGAAATCGATCCGATCGGTTTTCCTTTATAGGTGGCTCCAAGTGCGTGAGCGGCATCTTCTATGACAACGAGATTAAACTCATCTGCAATTTTCATTATTTCGTCCATGTTGCACGGATAGCCTCCCCAGTGAACGGGAATGATGGCCTTGGTACGTGGTGTGATCTTCTGCCGGATCGAAGTCGGGGAAATATTCCCGGTGTCCGGCTCGATATCCGCAAAAACAGGTTTCGCCTTCTGCTGGACAACAACCAGTCCGGTGGCAACAAATGTCTGCGCGGGTATGATCACTTCATGCCCCTCTCCAACACCCGCGAGAACGAGGGCAAGATGCAGGGCCGACGTCCCACTATTGACGGCGACGGGGTTGACAATCTGCAACTGATCGGCGAGAGCTCGTTCAAACATTCGTACCAATTTTCCCTCCGAGATGAAAGTTGATTTTAGTACGGCAGTCACACTTTCGAATGACTCATGGTCTATATACGTATTGAAAAATGGTATCTCCATGGTTACCCTATTCTATTGTAAGAGCATTCGAGGGCAGCCCAAAGAACAGCATCCTCACGAACGCTGGTGAACATACCCCTGGCAATTGATGTCTCATCCATCGGGTCCCAAACCGAGATCTTAAGAATATCAAGGTGATACTCATAGTTTACACGTGGGCTATGAGAGTCGAGTGCGACAGATAACATAAAGTCATTCGTATTCAACAAATGCGGTGGTATAATAAAGGTGGAGACATAAAGCCCAGCTTGCTTTTTCTGTTCGCCGGTCCAATCGATTTTACTATCCGAGGCGATCAAAGCGGTGACCTGACTGGTCGCCAGCTTCAGTTGAATATTTGGAGTACAGGAAACACCGCGTAAGTTTTCCCAATAGATTTCGATAGACACTGGCTCGGTGGTGCGAAAGCGTGACGTCATTTTTCCGGAGGAATTCTTAAGGACCACCTTTGTGATTCTCACTTGTCCCCTTGCTTCAGGATTATCAATCCCGTTACTCCCGTCATACTCTGACTCTGTCGAAGCACCTGACGCCCCGTACAGGTATCTTGAAACGACATCGGCAACGGGCTGAATTCCATTGCTCAATCCTTTCTCGAGGTAGATCCCCTTACTGCATAAGGCCTGGATTGAAGTCATGCTATGACTAACAAAGAGAACGACGCGTCCGTGACCCTTGCTGATGTCTTCCATTTTACCAAGACATTTTCTCTGAAATTGGGCGTCACCTACGGCAAGCACCTCATCAACGATGAGTATTTCAGGTTCCAGGTGAGCAGCTACGGAAAATGCCAATCTAACATACATACCGCTGCTATATCTCTTAACCGGCGTATCCAGAAACTGTTCTACTTCGGCAAACTGTACTATGTCGTCGAACTTCGATCTGATCTCGGAGCGATTCATGCCCAGGATCGCACCGTTCAGGAAAATATTTTCACGTCCCGATAACTCTGGGTGAAAACCTGTCCCAACTTCCAGTAAGCTTGCGACCCTTCCTTTGATACCGATTGAACCGGTCGTGGGTTCAGTTATCCGGCTTAATAACTTGAGGAGTGTACTTTTTCCGGCGCCATTTCGCCCCACGATCCCAACACGGTCACCCGGATTTATCTCGAAGTTCAGATCCCTCAACGCCCAAAACTCTTCAGAGGTAGTAGCACTTCTGCTGCTTCGTTTAAAAATATTCTGAACTTTGCCGGCGACAGTATCACGTAACGTATTATATCGCGCACGCCCCTCCTCATGCCTGATCACGTACTTCTTGGAAACATTACTCACCTGGATTGCCACCGCCATACATCCTGTCATTAAATATTGTCTGCAAATGACTTTTCAGTCCCTCTGAAATACCATGTGCCAAGCCAGAGTGCGGCAACTCCCCACAAAATTGAAATAATAAGGGCTTCAGGGAGCATCGGTCCTTCACCGAGAATGCTCCAACGAAATCCATCGATAACTCCTACCATTGGGTTAAGGGAAAATAAGAGTCGCCATTTTTCCGGCACTGTACTACTGCTAAAACCTACAGGCGACAGGTACAACCCAAACTGCACGACGAACGGAATGATGTACCGAAAGTCGCGATACTTCACATTCAATGCTGTCAGGTAAAGACTCACTCCAAAGGAAATGCAAAGTGTAAGAATGACGAACAACGGGACGAATACTATTTTCCATGAAGGAAGAAATCCAGAGCCCACCATCATGATAAGCATCAACGAAAATGAAATCATGAAGTCCAGCAGGCCCGTCAACACCGTACTTGCCGGAATGATTAGTCTTGGAAAATAAACTTTCGTGATAAGACTTGAATTTCCCACGAGGCTCATGCTGGCTTCCGCGAGACTGTATGAAAAGAACTGCCAGGGAAGAAGGCCGGCAAACACCATCAGGAAGTATGGCGCTGCGCCATCAGATTGGAGCTTTGCGATTCTGCCGAATACAATCGTAAATACCAGCATCGTGAGTAATGGTCGCAAGATTGACCACGTGGCCCCGATAGCTGTTTGTTTATATCGCACCTTGACATCTCTCCAACTGAGCATGAAGAAGAGTTCACGATAGCGCCACAGGTCTTTGAAGTAGTTTAGCTCCGAGGAGCCGGGGGCGATCAGTATGTCAAATTTGCGATCCTGATCCATTTGTCCTTACCCAGGCGTGGTTGAAAATATCAATTCTAGTCTTCCGAGTAGTACCCATGCCCATTCTTCTTCTTTTTACCATAACCATAGCCATAGCCGTAGCCGTAACCGTAGCCGTAGCCGTAACCGTAGCCATAGCCGGGACCCGACTTATGGATATCATTTAAAAGAACGCTCACGTTTTTCAGACGACCGGAATCGTAATACTCCCCTACACTGCTGAGTAGATTTCTTGGAGTGTAATTTTGCCTTACCAGAAACACCACGTGATCGGCATACTTGGAAAGCGCGAACGCATCTGCCACAATAGCAAGTGGTGGGCTGTCCATAATGATATATTCATAACGCGACTTTGCCTGGGCAATGAACTCGTCCATCGCCGTAGTGAGGATAAGTTCTGAAGGATTGGGAGGAACGGGCCCGCCGGCGACAAAATCAAGGTTGGGCAGGCTGGTGTGCTGGACAGCCTCATCGAAGGTGGCGAGGCCCGCCAGGTATGAGCTCAAACCTACAGTATTACCCAGCCCAAAGTCGCTAAACATTTTCGGTTTTCGAAGATCGGCACCAAGGATCAGGGTACGCATACCTGACATCGCAATGACGGAAGCGAGATTAATAGTGGTAAACGTTTTTCCCTCTCCGCTAATTGAGCTTGTGACCAGTATAAGTGATTTCTTCTTGTCTCCAAGAAAATAGGCAAGGTTCGATCGAAGTGCTCTGAAAGACTCGGCCACTGCCGACTTCGGCGACGACGCTACAGTCAGATTATTGGCGGTCTTCTTGTGTCCAATGCCGCCAATAAATGGTATGCGGGAGATTCGCTCTACATCTTCCTTCGACTGAACGCGACCATTCAGCAATTCAAGAAGGAGAAAAATCCCTACAGGAATAGCAATTCCCAATGTCCCGGCGATGGTATAGTTCTGGTCAGTTTTTGGTGAAATCGCTCCCCCAGCCATTGGAGGGTTGACCACCACGATATCGGAACTACTGGATGCCTTGGAAATACTCGCTTCAGCCTGTTTTTGTAAAAGGAAAATATATAGGTTTTCGAGCAAGGAATAGTTGCGTTGAATGGCAATGAATTTTCTTTCCTGCGAGGGAAGCCCCGACAATTGCCCTTCGATTGCACGGATCTGTTTATCGATAAAACTGAGTCTGATCTTATCGGTCTCCCGCTGATTTAAAACTGATTCGAGAATATTCTCCTTTACTCTCTTAAGTCGCGACATTTGATCGCGCGTAAGGGGATTGTCAAGTTTGTCCTTATCCACGATCATCTGCATATCCGCTTCGAGATCGATCATCTTTGTCAGGAAACTTGAAAGAATTCCATCGTTGACGCCGATTGACGTGGGGAGAATAACCAAATCGAGACTCTTGCCATTTTTGAGATAGTCCTCCAGGTATTTATAATAATTCTCGCGGATCACGAGTTCGGTCTTCAGCGTCTCCACGCCTTCGAGCTTCTCATAGAGTCGTTGGGTTTCTTCATTGAGATTAGTGATCACGTTCTTTTCCTTAAATCTCTCGATGACACTTTCCACCTGTTTAAGGGAATCGCTGATATTGGCAAGCTGAGTATTTATAAATGCGATTGTGCTTGATGCCGTTCGATTCTTCTTTTCAAGGTCGTAGATCTGGTATCGATTGATCACTCCGTTTATAAAATCTATCTCTTTTTTTGGATTCACCCCGTTAACGGAAAGGTAGATAACTCCGGCACCCTCCTCGGCCCAGTCAACCAGAAGGTTTCCAACGTACCCGCCAGCCAGCAACTCGGGAGCTGTAAAACTATAGACCACTGTATTTTCAACGTGTGCTGTGATCCCTGACTCATTTTTTTGCTTCGCAACGAGAGAAACATTCTCGTACGTGATGGTGTCTCCAAAATTAAACGTTGCAGGATTTCCTTCAGGGTTATCTGTGTTCTTCTCCAACCGGAATTGGTTCTTGTTTAATACCGTGAATTTGAAACTACACGACTTAACTTCTGTTTGATTGAGCACTGAAATCTTTACCGGGAAGTCATACAATTCACTGGTAAGGATATTACCCTCGCGATAGAATGTAGAGCCAAAGTCAAGATCGTTGATAACTGCCGTGATCAGTGGGTAAGATTTCAAAATGTATAACTCGTTGAGATAATTGCGGTATGGATCAATCAGCGCATTGCTGTAAAGAAGTTCTCCCCCTCCCGTATCCTCTGTTTCCTTGATGATTATCGATGCGGTTACGGGGTATATCCTGGGTGAATACCTATTCTTAACGTAAGCAATTGATAGTGCGACAAGAACACAGCCCAAAACAATATACCATCTCTGAAGAATCCGAAAGATGATTCGTTTATAATCAATGACCATCGGCTCTTTACCCCTGGCCGGCATCTCTCCTTGCGCGAAATCGTAGTTGTTCGAGGTCACCGGGTTAAATTAATTACTAGGAATACTAAAGAAACTGAGGATACTATAAGCGAAACGTTACCGGCAAAATATTTCCGGAAAGTTCGTTGTTTAAGAGGGGGGACAACCAGGATATCATTTTGATGAGCATAGTAGTAAGGTGACGTAATGAAATTCTCATCCAGAACGTTAAGATATTGCACATCGACTTCACTGCCTTGCTGCCTGATCAATTTAATCTTTGAACGATCTGCCAATTCGCCTAAGCCGCCCGCGAGGGTAATGACCTCGAGCAGTGTTGCCCGATTATTGTTGATCGAAATTGTTCCTTCCCTTCCAATCTCACCCATCACAGTAACACGAAAATTCAGCAATCGAACTTTTACGCTTGGCGATTCCAGGTACTGATCCGCAAGGGCCTGCAGCTTATCCTGGATCTCAAAGACAGTTAATCCCGCAACAACTACTTTGCCGACGACCGGGAAACTCAGTTCACCCTTTTCGTCCACCAGGTCTCCAAACAGCAGCGGGCCGCCAAACACTGCTCCTGCAACCTGCGCGTTTGATTTCCCAAAGAAATCGAACTCCTCCGACGTCAGACTTTGAAACCGTACTGAAAGGATATCATGAGGTTGAACCCTGTATTCAAATCTTTTTGCGTTGTAAGACCGAAGTACTGAATCCCGCAACATATCCGTGTCATGTACATCGTTTTTCTGAAGGACAACATACTTCCTGTTAGGGACACATGAACTCAGGATCATGGCGACGGTGATCGCCCAAAAAAAGTATCTCACCATATCTAATTCAAGATCGCAATTTAATGGTAATTTATGATATCAGCCGTTATTCGGATGCCCTTAGCTCCCACACGCGGTGTATTGACTCCAGAAACCGTCTCATCTCATTCAACGGTATCATATTCGGCCCGTCGCTCAAGGCAGTCTCTGGCGTCGGATGAGTTTCAATAAAAAAACCATCCACACCCACAGCCGCTGCTGCACGCGCGAGAAAGCCTGCGTACTGACGATCACCCCCACTAGTACCCCCCAGCCCTCCAGGTCGCTGAATACTGTGGGTCACGTCAAACACAACGGGTGTATACTGACGCATAATGGGAAGTGACCTGTAGTCCACGACTAAATTATGATAACCGAAACTCGAACCTCTTTCTGTAAGGAACACATTGCTATTGCCTTCGCCCCGCACCTTCTCCACTGCAAACCTCATATCCTCGGGAGCCATGAACTGCCCCTTCTTGATCTTAACCGGTTTGCCCGTCTTACCTGCCGCTAC
>WUUC01101957.1_pt1 | contig 29076 bp, 25 predicted proteins | sample 6278441 | NCBI WGS metagenome assembly WUUC01 (sample SAMN13675441, study PRJNA597444) | soil metagenome | isolation source: soil | place: USA: Washington | collected 2017-10 | reverse complement strand
GACTACGGGCAAACTATTTTCCCTACTCTTTATGTAATTAGTACCAAAAAGATTCCGATTCGGAATCTTTATGCTACCAAATTGCACCGGAAAATATATGCTATCGAAAACTATGCACTGAGTGCATTACAAGCAAAACTTATAAATTGGTTGTATTTCTGGGGAGGCGTTGAACCGGCAGCACCTTACTCGGGGACTACTATATAAAGTTCGCTTCTCATTTCTTTAAGTACTTGATCTATTTCTCGGTTAATTAAACACTTCATGTCAGGTAGGCGGGTTTTTATACGATGAAGGGTGAGAGGCGTTTGTTCTGCTATAAGAGCAGTCGCAGCCGCAAGGATAATATTTCGCCGGCTGCTCTTTCGCTGTTTAGCTTCCTTTTGGTAGTAGTTACTATATTTGATTTTAATAGCGCGGGTTTCATCGGGGAAATATTTGGTCAAGGTAGCGCTGCAACATCCCAACTCTTTGGCGCACTCGCCGATTGGTTTTGGCGGGAATTCGGTTTGGAGCGCGTGTAGTTTAATTAGAGTGTCAGCAGGGTCGGTAAAAGCTTTCCGAAATTCGTTATGTCGTACCGAAATTATGTGGCAGTCATCTCTAGAGAGAAATCTCAAAAAACTAGGGCTACAACCTAGCCGCTTTGCAATAGAAGTCACTGATGGAGGTGGGAACTCGTCTCTCGCAGACAAAAGAGTATAGGATATTTTTTTCCTATCATATCTTTCGCCCCTGTATGCAGAATGTCTCTCCTTAATTTGCTGATGCTGAGTTGGGAAATATTTCTTGAAAGTCAGGTAGTGGCATCCAAGACGTGTGGAGGCTTCTAGCATACTTGGTGGTGGGTATTCTTCAAGCATTCCATGGATGGTTATCTCCATCTTATTTAATTCAGCGACAGATACAGGGCCGTAGTTTAAAGTTCTGGTAGGAATGTCTTGTTGTAGATAACTCGTTATATTAACTACCCCGATTAGAATGTCGGAGAGAGGAATCTCTGCCACGTAGCATAATTGTAAAATGCGAGCGAGTTCTGGACGCCCATAGCCTTGAGACCATTGCTTAATTGCTCTGGATGAGAAAGAACTGAATCTATAGACCAACGCATTCAAATTACCCCTCGTCAATCGCTGAATGCATGCAGAAGCCAAGTCAGCAACTATTTCCTTTTTAGGAAGAGAAGGTGATCGAGGCAGCGCAGCAAATAATGCTCCTAGATGCTTAGCTACCCACGACTGCCATCTTAGTTGTTCATCAGAAAGCAGTTCGTTTTCAGCAGGAGCGTCAACTAACGACGCTCCAAGCCATTGTTCGCAACCTGGACAATAGCCCGGTCGAACATTAGGTGATAGGTGAAAAGGCTGCTTGCTGCAGAGAACACATTTATCGCGCAGCAATCTCTTATGTATTGGACAGGCTGTTACTGCTCGTAGAGACCACAGCAGAGGATCGTAGATTGGCTTTCCTTTCTGACGCCATTCTTCATAACAACCCGGACACCATGCGCGGCATTTACGCACTAAGTTTTTAGCAAATAGTTCATTCCAGCCCACTATTGTCAGGAACCGTAGTTCTTGTCGTAATGTGAGAACTTGCATTGCAGTCACCCACTCTGTAGCGGTGATCCCATAGCTATTCACTATTCCTGCAGTACAACAAAATGCAGACGAAATGGTTCCTGATTTCTTTTGTGTCAAGTAACCTTTGTTAATAATTGGCGCGATTTCTGCAGCGACCAGTGTGCCGAGTGTTACACAATGAGCCGCTGCTACTCTAATTACGTAACTGGTTAAGCTCTCGACCATAGGCGTGCCAACGCCTATAGGTTCAACGCCGTAAAGTCGGCTGCATGTTGGCCGAGCAATTCGCTTCAGCAAAATCCCATTGAAACGCTGCAGATGTTTAGTACTACTTTTACGCGGCATCACGCTTATTCATCCCGTTGTCATCTCGCTCTGGCGCACGTTCACCTGCCTTTCTGTTCCGGTGCTTGGCCCTTGACGGATGTTCTTTATTAGACGCCTCTCCGGCACTTTCACCACCATCCTCATCGGAATGGATGCCCTCCTCAGCCTCATCAGCGAACTCCTGAAGGAACTTTTTTTCATCCTCCACAATTCTCTTGCGCAGCTTAAAAGCCCTCTCGCGAGAGAGCGGCACATTATCTTCAAGATGCTTGAGTTCTAGCGTAGTTGCTGTAGGCTCGCTGATGGCTTGGGTGTAGGCATCCGACAACCAGTCTGCAAGAATTCCAACACAACTTGCCGTCCGCTCGGAGAGGTAATCGTAGTGTTTCAGGAGATCGGGCGTTTCGCGAAACGGCATGTTTAACTGGAAATGGTAAATTGTGCTTCTGAAATCATTTTGATCTGCTGTACTGTCACCATAACTGCGGAGATGGATAATGACACTGCGGCGCATTAACTGATCGCTCTGATCCAGCAGACTCTGCATGTCATAGTTGCCGAACAGCGCATACCGTTTTTTCGTCATGTTGGCAATAGATTTGACGCAGTCTGTCTGTTCCTGAAAACTTAGCCCCCCAAAGTCCAGTAGGTGTTGTGCCTCCTCAAAACTAACAACGATAGGGTCACGATAATTCAATGCCTGCTCGAGTGCGTACCTATATTTCCTTGTGCTAGCGCGACTGTCAAAGGTCAGGTGTCCTCGTACGTCAAATTTTAAGGCGAGGTCTCCATGGATAATCTTCTTCCCTATGAACGATTCTGGCTCATAGAGCGCCCTCAACTGACGTACGTACAGGTCAGCCCAAGAATGCCTGATTGTGTCCTTACCGGGAACTTCGACGTTAATAAACGGAATGCGACTAGGGTTCCAGTTAGCGTCTTCGTCTGCCATCGCGCTTAACTGATCCTCCATGCACTCGCGAAGGAATGTTTTGCCCGCCCCTGTCGGCCCAATGATGAAGACCAGCATCTTGCTGCTGTTACCCAGCACGACTTTCATGAGCTTGGAATACGCTTCCCGAAAAACCGTATGCTCAACACCGTAGCTCTTAAAATATTCAAGCCACCTTTCCTTTGGCTGCTTCAACAATTCTCGTGGAAACCCTTCGGGCGCTTTCTTTGTAGACTTCTTCTTCTTCATGCTGTGCGCCTCCTAAGATTGCCAAATTGCTTTAACCCAGCAGTACTCGTAGGAGGGGGGCTGGGCTGTACGGGAAGTCGATCTATCTGCAGCTGTTTCTGCCGGGGTTCGCTCCCAATGTCCTCCACGCTCAGAGGTCTGCCCATTCGCTGTGCGGCCTCTCTCTTCTCTTCATCGCGCAGGCGCTGTTTCTCAATCTTCTGAATCCGTTCGCGCGAAGCATGTTTCTCTGCCATCTCCATCACCCTGGCGTTAAAATTCTTCCCGTACAACCTTTTCTCTTGTCGAATCTCTTCACTAAGCACTTTCAGTTCTTTGTGAGAACGATTCTTCAACTTGTTATAGAGATCAGGAGGCCCATACAGGGTCTCCCATCGGCCATTTATGTATGCGTACGCGATTGCACGATTCCAAGGGTCGTAGCGAACTTTCAGTTGCTTGTCATAAAGTCCTGCAGCCTTGAGCACGCGCGAGGTGTAAAAGACATATTCAATCTTCACACCTCTACCGCGATTAGCCTTGGCCGTTTCCTTCCTGGTTGTTGGCAGAATGTCTATTATGAAGTTCTCGTCGTAATTTATCTCTTTGAAGGGTGGGTTATACTGTTCCAACGCGTCTTCGAATGCGTCCCTCGGGCTTTGACCCAGAGTGGTATGATCCCTGGTGTCATACTCTTCATAGAAAAACTTCTCAGCCTCCTCCTCTAGGAGTTGCAGATTCCACAACGCAAGGTTCTTGGGATTCACCTCCTTCGTCACTAGGCGAGTCTTTTTCGCCATGATCTTTGTATTACCTTCAAGCGCATGAATGAATTGGTCGTTCATCGTCTTGATGAATCGCTCGATAATCGCCCCGAATCTCGGCTTGGTCGGAGGTCGCCACTGGATATCGCAGCCATGACGAGCAAGAACTTTCCCGAAGTAAGCACTTATGAACTCACTGCCGTTATCAACTACGATGCACTCTGGAAGCCGACCAAGTCTCCTCACACACTCCCGCAGTACCATCATGACGGATATTCTTGATGGAGAATCAAAACTCAGATAATAGGCGAGGACGCGTCGCGAATAGGCGTCAATCATTAAGGTGATCCACACCTTGCCCATCTTTTTGCGCCACTTCGTGGAGTGCCGTAGCTCGAGGTCGATTTGAGTGTGATCAATGTGGACGAACTGCCAAGGTCTGTCGCCGTTTACCGGGAAGGTATAATGTTCGTTATCGACAGGCTCCTCTTCTTGATATGCAGCTCTACTGCCCTCAATCTGTGCGGTCTGCTCAGGACCTTCACGAGCCTTAAAAGCCAAGCGAAATGTCTTAAAAGTGCAGGGTTTGTATCCACTTTCTTTACAAGCATTACTGAAAGCACCATATGTAAGGGATAATGTTCCCCTTCCTGGCCTCTCAGTACCTTTTATATGGGTGAGCATGAGGTCCGAAACCCGTGGGTCAAGCTTTGGATTTCGATTACCTCTCTTACTGGGATGGAAGACTAATCCAGCCAGCCCCTTTTCTTTATACCAAGACAGCCAGTTTCTATACTTGCGAGCTTCGTTATCATCTTTGGCGACTTTTTCTCCTTCCAATATCCGCAGCACAATTAGCTCTCGCTCTAAAGCGGCGACCAATTCTTCATCTGTCGCACTCCGCTTTGCTTCGAGTTCCAGTTGGATAGCTGTTGGAACAACTCGCGGGAATGTTTGACAGCCGGTAATCAAGCCTTCACTGATAAATCTTTCAATGTCTTCGTTGCGGTAGTACTCTGTCACTCCCTCTGGGCCGCGTAAGTAAATCTTAGTCTTACTCGTCTGAAGTACTTTGAAATGATTATTGTTCCATATGAGGGTACTACCGAGGAGAAGGTCATCAGCTCGAATATTGCTTTCGCGGTTCTGTGAAGATAGCTCCGAAAGACGGTGACTGAAGGTTGCCGCCGCTTTACTGCGGAATATTTGCACTCTATCCGGCTCGCCTAGAAATGCCGCCTCCAAGTCGACATAAAGCTTTCTGGAGGCGATCAACCCGAAAATATCACCATTAGTCGCACCCCCCACCTGCTGGAGCAGATTTGCCATAGTAATACCCGGGTCGTTGTTTACGACCTCGCCGAGCCTCTCATGTAAAGATTCGCTCATTCTGGGGATTGTCCGTATAAAACGTAGTAGGGCATTAGCATGTTGATGTTACGAATCAACACCCATGATATCTCGGCGGACGAATGCGTGTGGTGGTACAGACCGAACTGCTCCGCATAGCGCTCAGCTGGCGGGCAGTGCCATTTACCGTCGGCGCCCACACTGTATTTTTCAGACTTCTTCGTCAGTTCGAGCAACTCTTCTTGGGTCTTCCACTCTTCCCACCCGGCGGTGTGTCTCCGAAGTACGAAGAAGTCGGCGGTATAGGTGTGTCCAAGGCTTCGCCCGGCTTTGTTCTTATAGTTAATAATGAATGAGGGAGGTTGATCCCAGTATTCAAGCACGTCATCGTCGCAGAGTTCCATAATTATGATGGCAGGCTTTTCAACCGTGCGACTCTCACTCTGTATTGAGAAGCCCATCTTCCTGCTGCGATTGAAATGCCCCGTCACATTACCTACACGGCTTTGCACGCGACGCGCAGGTGGTGAAGAGCGGATGTGCTCGATCTCCGCTTTGGCTCTGTCAGCCAATTGGAGTCCTTTGCACCATGCGTCAAACTCTTCATTACTTAGCATATTGATCGCAAGTTCCTGATAAGGGCTTTAATTTCTCAAATGGTTTAAAGCCCCAAGCTTGGCTGTACTCTGATCATCGTGTCGGTTACGACTGCTAACTCATAAGCCTCTCGGCGGCAAATTTGGGCGATAATCTTAAACAGAATCTGATATTTTTCTTGGATTGCCTGTGTTGCTGGCTTAACTTCGATGATCTGCTTTTTGCTCTTCCTGTGTAAGAGAAAATCAGGGGTGTAGCGATGCCTTTTGCCATCGTGCCAGTAATAAATTCTTAAGGGCTGTTCCTTGTAAAACTTCACGCCGATATCGCGTTCGATCAGGAAAGCGTAATCGCGTTCTACGGGTGATTGGCAAATGACGATTTTGTTTAGCTTTGCACTGGGAAATTTGGTATATCGTCTCATGTGCCGTTTCCCTTAAATCGTAAATTTGACTAGAAGCGGTCTCATAAATAGCACCTCAGCAAAATCTTGATGCAGCCGAGATGTACGAAGCCGAGATAATTTTCCGCGTGATAGTCAAAGCGCGTCGCAATACGCCGGAAGTTCTGAAGCCAATCGTTCAGGCGCTCAACCTTCCAACGGCGGTGGCAAGTCTGGTACGGCGGGAAGCGAGCGGGTAAATCTTTCCACCTCGCGCCGGAGCGCAATATCCAGAGAATGCCGTTGATCACTTCGCGGTTCTCTCGCCACGGCCTGCCCCGTCCATCTTCTCGACCGGGAAGTTCAAGCAGATGTGGCTCGATGACCGCCCATTGTTCGTCCGTTAGTTCTTCGCCGCGTGCCATGCCGAAATGCTAGCGCGGGTATTTATGAGACCGCTTCTAATGTAAGTATCTAAACCTTTATATTGTCGACTTCTATGTAATTGTGAAAAGAGCTTTTACACGAATTGGCGATATTAGTCAATAAAATTAACAAAAGTTAACATATCGTGAAAACAACAGATAAGCTGAATTTCGGTCAGAGGTTGAGAGAAGCCTTCAAAGGTGCTTCTCAAACTGAGATTGCCCGGCAATTAGGCGTTAGTAATTCCGCGGTCACAAATTACGTCGAAGGTAGGGTTCCGCCAGCGGAGAAGCTAATCAAGATAGCCGACCTGACCGGTTATTCCATTCATTGGCTAATTACAGGAGATGGGCCTAAAAGGGTTTATGAGCAGAAGAGCCGTTGCCAGACGATAATGCTCGCCAACGTCATGAGTGGAGTTGCGAAAAGCGCCTCGGCAACTTTGCTAGCCTTAGAGTTTGCAAAACGAGGCTACCGCACACTACTCATTGACACCGCGAAAGGTCACTGTGCTGAGATCTTATTCGGTCTATCCATTTCTGGATTAGGTTTTTGGAGGACTAATTCCTCTAATAAACCAAAGAGGAAGATCCAGCAGGGAAGAATGTTCTTCGAGACGGAACTCTCGAAGCTTCACCTGTGCGAGTCCAACGATGACAAAAAATCATTGCTAGCTGCTCATGGAGTCAAAACTTTCAATATCGATGTTGAAAGTATCAAAAGAGAATACGACTTTGTAGTGATGGACACTAATGTTGTTCCTTTCGCCCAATCTGATATGTTCACTTATAGCCTGATCACGGTGGCTCATGTGTTAATCCCCACACGTGCGGATACCCATGGAGTGAGTGCCGTGAAGGAGACCTTGGAGTTGTTCAACGAAGCTCACCTGTACCTGCCTGATATCCGCCTGCTAGGGGCTTTCCTGACAATATTCTACCCTTCCGGAAAAACGGCTTCGATTGTTGCTCGTGAGTTGCACAGAGTATTGCCAGAGAAGACCTTGGAGACAAAGATTAATGTAGCTGAAGATTTAGCGGGACTCGGCTCGTACAGTCAGTCAGAGATTGTTCGCAAAAAGTCTCCCGGATTTGCCAAGTATTCACAGTTGGCCGATGAAGTATTACATCTGATGAGAATGGCAATGAAAGTTAAGGGCGCGCCCGAAATTCGGAAAAAATGAAAAGTAGATTGAAGTGGACAGCCGAGATAGTTCTCGTCATGGAAGTCAAAGCGCATCGCAAGGCGATGGAAATTCTGGAGCCACGCGAACGATCCGAATTGCCTTAAGTTGCATGGCAAGTCGCTAGGCATGTGCTGGCGGTGCCTCCGAATACAATCCTGATTTAACAATTACCTCAGACCGCACCCTCATAGATCAGCTATACTGCTGAGGTAATCTGCCTGATACGCCCAACCTTAGTACGAATTGTGGGACCGAGATCGTTGAGGGCAGGGTGATTTATCGAGATGTCGCCAACTTCCTGTTGCTCGACCAACCTAATCTGAAAGCGAGCTGTCTTCGCTTTCTGCGATTCTCGACAGAAGATTATTAGCCATGAGCTGTCTGGATTCATACCCTTTAAGGCATTAGCTGTCGACACGATGATGGCGAGCGCGGCTGGAGCGAGCCCAAGTGCGACAGCTATCACCTCCTCAAGCGGTAGTACAATATCAATCCGAAGCGTTGGAGAATACGGAGAGCCTTGATCGAGTTATTGGATACTGCGATTCATAAAATGCCGATTATTATCCCCTAAAATTTCCAATTTGATTCACAGCTTCTTCCGCTTCATTTCCCATCGGTGCAGAGTCAGTCCCCATCGAAACAATAAGAGCTTCGCGCTATCGAGCGGAATCTCTATTTGTGTCAGATCCCTCCCATCTGCTTTGTCGTAAGGTTTGAGCGTCATCCGATCCTTGAAGAGCCGAATGTAGACTACTTGGTGTCTGGAGTAGGAGTAGGTCGAATCCCACCCTCTTTCCACCCTCGTGATATCGTAGAGCAGGTTGACGGCGAACTCTGTGGAGGGCAAGAGGAACTGCGACAACAGCTCGTTGCGCCGCGAGTCCTCCCCGTGAAAAATCGCTATTAGCCTGTCATCAGTTTCTTTAAGGTGGAATCTCATCTGGATATGCATCCGGCGCTTGTGCAGTGAACTCATAAGAAACGGAAAGATGAGAAGAATCTGGTCACGTCGTCCTTGTTCGGCCCGGACAGGTTCTTCGTCATGCTCGAGACGAAGTAGAGGCGCGAGCCACGCAGGTACAGCCGGGTGCGGGACAAGATCGGGTAGCCGGTCAACATCCCGCGGTGCTCGATCAGGTAGCCATCGGGCATCTCCGCTTGTCGCCGGAGTTCCCACCCGGGAAGCGCGGCGTGATAGTTCTTCAGCGCCTGCTTCAATTCCTGCTCAGGGGATGCTCCGGGTTGGCTCCGCTCGCGGTAAGAGACTGCGAAGAAGTTCTCGCCGTAGGTAAAGCGGTAGGTGTGCAACGGGGGGCCGGCACTGGAACTGGTATCAATGCTATATTCGGGCTTACCGGGGAATTCGGCTATGAAGTCGGCGTTCGGCCCCAGAAGCCTATGCCACCGAATGCGGTCTGTGACTTTCGGCGATAATTTCTTAGGCGCGGTTCTACGAGCGGAAACCTGTCGCCTCGGTGAATCACGCATGAAGCTGAATGAGGAGAAGAACCGCTCTGCAATCTGTTTATCGATGCCGTCCTGCGCGTAGGAGCCACAGGAGAGGGTGAACATCTTTCCTCGATGGATGTGAACGCGGGAGCGCAGGTTTAAGGTGCCGGACGGGGTCTTCACGATGTTGTCGAACTGCCGTCCGCCGTCCGGGAGTTTCTCTTGCCTGAGCAGGTTGCCGGCGTTCCTTGCATACACGTCAGCCGTATCGCTTAACGCTCTGTTGACCTGCATGACGGTTCTCGGAGCAGGAACCATCGGGCCGAAAGCAATTTGCAACAGGTTGCCGTTGTAATAAAATGAATAAGTTTCTAATGGCTGACCAGTCTCTGGAGCGGTAGACTCTCCATATTCGGGGCGGCCAGGAAAGCTAAGAGTAAAGCCAGCTTCTTGATCCGTAATTCTTTGCCATCCATTCTGTGCTGTGGAAACAAGTGTACCCGTAGCAAAAACCAACGCCGTAAAGATTATCCACATGAGGTGTGTTAGGTAGGAAATGCTTTTGTATATCATGGCAGTATCTTGATCATATCAGGAATTAAGCTGAGGATTGTTGTACCCGTATGTTGGGTGCGTTTCATACCTTTGATAATTACCGGCAGCAAATGATGAGTGTTGTGTCTACGCGTTACAGATGATGCGGGCCGCCGTAGAGTTTGTTATTCATAAACTCTCGGCGAAGCAGGTTCAGCACCGAACCACAGTGATATATATCACTGTGAATCTTACGAAAGCACGCTTCCGCTGTCAACGGTGTGAGATCTTCCGGCAAGATGTGCACCCATCAGGAGGTAATCCTGATGGGTAGGAAAGCCAGAGAAAAGCCTCATCGATTGGCTGAGAAATTGCTCCGAATAAGAAATACTATTGATGGAGGGCTGTCACAAGATGAAATGATAAAACGCTTGGGTCTCGGGGCAGACCTTGATAGAACCTATATATCGAAGTGGGAAGGGGCAGTTATTGAGCCATCGCTTCAAGTTCTTCTTCGTTATGCGGAATTGGCCGGAGTGATTTTAGATGTTCTCGCTGATGATAGCCTCCCTCTTCCCAAAAGGTTGCCAAGCAATCAAAGGCGGGAATGTCTGAAGCGTGAAGCAGTGGCCCACACACCTGGAGGCACATAAGGTTATAAGTAAGAGAGGCATAGGTGATGCTAGAAGACGGATATTTTCAGAGTAGTTAATGGATATACCGGTTTGAGAATCCCCATCCTTGGCTTTTACACAAGAAAGGTATTGGGGTCCCTATGCTCTGGCGACAGCAGCCGTCTGTAAATCAATGTCAATTACCAGCCCCTAGAAAGCGCAAGACATTTGGCCTCAAATTTTAATTGATCGCGTAATTCTCTAACCGCCCTTTAATGCCGGAATCTTGATGAAGACTCGCTCAACCAGAGTCACCAAATCATCATTGTAGTGTCATCGCTCGGCTACAGCACTGAGCGTATCGTCGCATATCTCAGTAAGCGAGACATCCCCATCAACTTGCTCTTTTTCTATGTGCTCACGTATGACATGGAACAACTGCTTAGCCACGCTTGGCTACTTGACTCAGTGCATACTTAGGTCATCGTTATTGCGACGCCTGCGGGTTCCAATATGGCATATGCATCAAGGAGGCTCTAAATCTGGCGCTCCCACTCAGCCACTCAACCACGGAAGAGTACTACCCGCTGCGGATGACGTCGTACGTGCCGTCAAGGAAGGTCTTCTTAAAGAAGTCAACATACTGTTTTAGTTCTCGCGCCTTCTCGGCATCTACAATCGGAATTTCTACCTCTCCGGCCAGCCTTTCAAAGCAAAAGTGTTAATTGTTAGACGCTCACCTCTGGATACGTTACTGCCGCCCACCGCTTCGTTTGCCCGTAAATGTCCATGTAGTAGTGCGGGACGAGGCGCATTCGCGAATGCAGGTAGGCTAACAGAGTTCGTAAAGCATCTTGGGGAGGATGGTGCTCGGTGATCGCGGCTAAGACGGCATGCAGTAATAAAGACTTGGTTGTATCAACCAATGAACGCAGCCACAAGTCCTTAAGGAAATCCCCAGCAACGTTGGCGAGCCAAGGAATCGACACTTCGCCACGCCCCACCTCTTCTAATACTGTTAAGAAATCATCGCCTGACTCGAACCCATTTTTCGCTGCGCTGTGAATCAGCAGCACGCCACTCGCAGGGACGTACCGGTACCGCAACTTAAGTAATAGAAGCACCGCTTCATAAAACTCTTCCTCTGTCAGTTTTCCGCTTTCCACTGCCTGCGTAAGAAGAGTGTGCGTGGAAAAACTTTCGATCCCGTAGGTGTTCCTGAGAGGTACTCGCAGCAGGCCGTCATCGGTTAACAGCGGCAACCCCATCTGCGCAGCTAGAATGCACGTATATGAGGCCGAGTAGCCTAAAGACTCAATGACCTCCCTATCCAAATCACTTAGCTCCCTCTGTAGTCCGCTCAACAAACAATTCTTTCTGACGAAACTCCTGACGGCTTCCAACAGTTCAATGTTCTCTCTAATTACCTCTGCTGGTACGTCTTTCATCACGAAGCGGCCTCTGTCCGTGACCGCGTACGAGCGCCCACTCTCCGCGTGTAGAGTCTCCTCCTGAATGGTTTCGTTAAGCTCGTCCAAAGCTGCTTGGTGAATGAATACTGCTCCGAACATCTCTGCAAGGAGAGACAGCTTGTTAATTTTTTGCAACGTGAATAGGGCCAAGAGATCGACTACTACCCGCTCACACCGGGCGACAGTGTCCTGCTCCCTTTGCTGCTCTTCGTGGATAGCCAAAGACCCCTTTAAACCCGGCTCTTTCATCGACGTGAGGGCCTGCCACACATCGAACAAGGTGCGTCCGTGTAAAAACCTGTCTGAGGAGATAGCCAGCCGGTTGTTTTTATAGTCGTCTAAAATCGCGGAAACGCTGGTCTCCCTTTGTTCCAGCATCTCGAAAACGTAGTTAGGATTCTCCTTCACGTTAACCGACTCAAACCCTTCCGCATCGGGGAAACGCTCGTTGAATTTATTGCCCACGTCACGGAATGTCTCTTTGTATTTTTCGTCAACTTGGTCTCGGTGATTTCTGGTGTCAAAAAAGAGTTTAATGTAGGCCAGATGGACTTGGGGGTCGTCGAAGTCTTGCTGGAGGGCTTTGTGTGCGAGTTCTATTGCAACACCAGCTTGGCCGACGGCGTTGTAACCGCGCGCGAGGTGAAACAGGTCTTCTGTCCTTGTGACGCGGTTCCTAACCTGATCAAACGCGCGGACGGCGGCCTGCGGTTCCCCGAGACGGTACAGACGCTTGCCGTGCTCAACGAGATAGGCAATATCGCCGGTCTTATGGTACAGATTTAGATATAGCTTCGCGGCAGTCTCGAAATTGCCGAACGAGCGGTGGATGAAAGCTTCCACCGGTGTGATCTCGACATCAGTCTCGACCTCACCCCTGAGTTTCGCCGCGTAGTCAAGCGCCTCCTTCATCCTGTTACTGTTGCATAGGCAGATGAGGCGGCGAATGCTGATGGGGTTCTTTTCCCGGTCGTCGGTTAGCTCTTCGTAAAGAGGGAGCGCCTCCTTGAAGCGACTTTCTTCATACAGAATGTTGGCGAGTTTGCTGACTACGAGCGGTCTGACCGCTCCATTAGCTACCTCAACCGCCTGTCGGAGCAAGTCTTCAACCCCGTCCTTACCGGTTGTCTGAAGGTGTGTGGCGCGCAGCATTAACGCCAGCGCACTGCCGGGTGATTGATTCTCGATCCGAGCTATTAAGCTCTCTGCGAGGTCGTAGTCGAGGTTGCGGTCGAGGATGACAACCGCCGTGTCGAGAAAGTTGGCCCTTTGTTCAGTACCGTCGCGCTCAAGTTCGCGCAGCACCAGCGGCTTGGCTCTGGCGATGTCTCCGGTGAGGAAGTAGGCGTTGATTAACGATTTGACCCCATTTTCATCATCTCCGGCCAGTTCGACATACCGCTCCCAACTCTTAGTGGCTGCGCCATAATCGGGGACGAGCATTTCAGCTCGAGCCTTGTTCCACAGCGCGATGGTGTTGTCCGGGTCAATGCGTAGTGCCTCGGCGCAATCCCTAATCGTTCCCTCGCAGTCTCCCAACCTTAGTCTCGCCCCGGCCCTGTCAACCAGAGCACAGGTTAATTTCTTGGGCAGTTCCTGAGTTTGATAAATCTCAATCACGCGACTGAGCAACTCTTCGGCCTCCCTTAAGCCACGTATGATGGCTTCGGGAAGTTTCCACGGAAGAATGTTCTCGCGGCTGATGACATCACCATGATTCGCGAGAATGCTTTCAGCCGCGAAGTGCATAAAATCCACGTCATCCGGCTGATGCGATAATGCCTCTCGGAATGCCCGCTCGGCTTCGTCTGAGCGCCCCTCTTCGACGCACTTAAGACCCTCAAATAACGAGCGCAGCCCCGGCTGGTTCTTTCCTCCCAAGTAGTCGAACGTCTCTTGGAACCGCTTCGCCTTGGCGAGTATGTTGGCCTTCCGCTTTACGCTAAATTCGTCGTCGGGAGCCACTGCCAGAGATCGCTCGATGGTCTTCAGTGCGGCTGAAGTGTCGCCGCGCAGCATCTGAGCCACGGCGAGGTTGGAGATTCGTGAGGGGTCGTCCGGCGTGTACGTGTAGGACTCTTCGAATAAGCGCGCGGCTTCGTCAATGTTGTCGAGCTTCCACTCACACAGTGCCCAACCATTGTAAGCGCGAGATAAGAAATTGGGGGACGAGAACTCAGGCTCCCGCTTTAAGTCGCTCACGATCTCTCCGAAAGCTCTTTTCGCTGTTATGTACAGCCCGCGCTCTGATAAGTCCTTAGCCCTTTCGAACCGCTTCGTATACTCCTGCTCGGCCCGCTCCTGTAGCCTTTGCGCACTTTTATCTTGGTTGACGATCTTTTCAAGAACTAAGTTGAGCTTATCGTTTATATCACTCCCTTGAGAGCCAATTTGTGAGCCTAAGCCGTGGACCCCTTCTTTCACCTCTCTAAGATCAGTTTCGATATCCGAGATTATGAGTTGAGGGAATTGTGAGCGGAGATTTTTATGCCTCGTCAGCAGATTGACGAGATGCATTTCGGACTGGTTGGCTCCGGTGACGAACCCTGCCGCGGCGGCCTTGTCGGAGAGGTAGCGGTGCAGTTCTTCCTCAAGGGGGGCGGGGGTGAGAAAAACCCAATGCTCGATTTGGTAGCCCAAATCATCCCGCAACTTAACAGCCTTTCGCAGGTCGGAAGTGATTTTCCTCTGGTAATACCTTTTAGGCGTAGGAGAGACTTCTGGACAGTACACGGCATAGAGCGTGCGGGCGGACGGTACGTATCCGTCCATTCCTTCGTCGCCGCTACTGTCGTTAACGATTTGGGTGTCAGGGTGTTCTGCGACCAGCAGTTGCTGGCATAGGTCTTGGAAGAGTTGAGTGTTTCTTATCTCGGATATGCGCATGGGCTGTAGCTCTCTACAGAATTCGGTTTTAATAACGTCTGCTACTTAGCTCTCTCTTTAAGGATGTTAAGTAAATTTTCAGCGACGATGGTGCGCACCGCATTTTTTGCTGCTAAGAGAATTCGGGCCGCTTTCCTCATCCCCTCGGTAGATTCATCCCTGCACGCCGCGGCTATCGGCTCCGCGTTAATTTGCGGGTAAAGTAATGAAAACCTCTCGCGCTCTGCCACTACCAACCATTTGCCAGAAATCATCGAGCCAATCACGCCCTCTGTCTCCTCCAGCCAGGTCTCGAAAAACTTGGTGGTGACCAAAAAAACATTCGCGTAGAAACGCACCTCCGGGGTAGAGTCGTCACTCGCAGAAAGAAGGAGAGCCGCCACAAGCCTGATTTCGAGAGGCGCGGCGTCGTCCATGAGTGTCGTACTAAGGTGAAAGTTGTCGGCACTCAAGCTCTTCTCTACGTAATCAAGCCACGTGTCTAACGGGTCGGCCAGCACCCCATATTCCGCGGCTCCCCTCTTCCAGACCTTCAACGGTACTGATTGATATTGGCCCGCGCCGACGAGGTTGATTAGTGCGGCGAAAAGATAGCTTGTTAGCACCAGAGAGTCTGGCGGTTGGTCCTGCTCGACTCCTTCTTCCGTGGCGTAAGCCCGTAAATCCGCACGGGACTTCATACACACTGACACCAGCGACTCTGTCTTTAAGCTCCTCAAGGAATGACCTAATAACAGATCCCCGTACCCGGCCCTTAAGGACGACAGATTCGTTTGCTCATGGATCTGCTCGAACCTGCGGAAAATGGCATCCCCGGCGTTCAGCCTGTATTCGATTTTAGCCAGTAAAAACCAAAGACCGGCGCGAGGCTGCATCGGCAAATCATTTACCAAATCGAAAACCTCCTGATTACTGAAGCAGCCCGGCGGGGGCTCTAAAAAGTCTGTGCGTCCCCGAACGTCATGATTGAGCCAAGCGATGGCGTGCCCGACGCGCTTATAAAGCATGTTTGCCTTAGTGTCGTTACCAGGGTCGGGTAGGTCGTCGAAGGCGTTCAGAATTTCCGCGAATAGCTGGATCGATTTTACCCGGTCACCGGACTTCCACTGAGCGAAAGCGTAGTCAGCTTTGAAGCCAGTGGTGATGAGTTCGGTCTGAGGCGTTCTAAGGGGGCGGGGTATGACGCCCGCCAGCATTTGACGCGCTGCGGCCGCGCCTTCGAGGGCGAACTCGCCTGCCTTCTTCCAGTCGCCGAGTCTCGCCGCGCAAATTTCGGCGTCCCGGTATGAGAATGTTCGGGTGGGGGTCTGGATTTTCTTTAATTGAGGTAGGACCGTCTCCCAAACGCCAAGGGCTTCGGCGTACCGTTCCTCCATAACAAGAATCTTCGCGTGGTAATCCTCTAGGAGGTGATGCCGGTGGCCGAGCTTTCTTTCGGCTTCCGAGATAGTGTTTAAGGCGCGGTCGGTGTCCTCCAGATACTCTTGCTGAACAGTGGCCTTAGCGCGGTATCCTGCAACGACCAGCGGGACCGCTCCCCTCTTAACCCCTAACTCGATGATTATCTCCAGCCTTTCAAGGCACCGCGGCCAGTCAGGCGGGGACGCCTTTGTCTCGTCAATCCATACTTGGTCGACCAGCATCATCGACAAGTAATCATCAGTCTTGAAGATGCCCCACATCTGTTCGGACTCGTCGGTCTGCAACTCAGCGAGTAACGTCAAAAACTCGACGACAGAATCGGCGTCCTTACACCGCCCGATAGCCACGCCGACGTAGGTGTGCGCGTTGAATATTTTTTCTGTGTTCCTCCTGAATGCCTCACTAAATTCGTGGCCGGGGAAGAAATTACTCGGATCCTTTGATAAAGCGATGACCCTCGCGAGGTAAGTGGGAAGTGCCTTTATCGGCAGGGGGGTGCCTAAGCTGAAGAGCAAGTCGTTGAGAAACAGGAGTTCCATGGCTGATTTGATGCCGAGGTGGGAGTCAGTCGAGTTCCACCCTTCAAGTTCCTGCTCCCAAGCAGCCGCGACTCGAAGAGAGAGCGGGCCGTCAATCTCCGCAGCGACTTTAAACTGTAGCCTACGTAACAGCGAGCTAATTAGAGGATTTGCCGGAAAGAGCTTCTCGCCGGGGCGCAACCGGCTGCGCCCGAACCACTCTATTATCCTGCTGAGGTCGGGCCAATGTTCATCGTCCACCCGGAACGTACTCATCGCGGCTGCCGCGAGGGGCTCTGCGGCTTCTCCAAGTAGGCCGTGAAATAGTAAGCCGTCTAACTCTATCGGGCCGATTGTTCCCTGTAAGATGAAAGCTCTGGCGGTAGCTTCATGTAACTTTTTGACCTCCTCCTCCGTGAAGTTCTCTTCCGCTGCGTGATCGAGGAGTGGCGACAGTCGAAAATACTTGTCCCCGGCGCGCTCGACCCACGGGCCGATCAGGATGTCGAACGCCTCCCCGGCGGTTTTTAGGGCAGGTGGGTGCTGACCGAGGTGCAAAGCGTTCTGACGTTGAAAACGCCCGCCGATGATGCTCAGCCGGTAAGCTAGTAGGCGAGCCTCTTCGGAAGGCAGAAGGTCTCGAAGCCTGCTTCTAGCCTCACGGCGGATTTCTTCGATGTCTTGTGTATGGCCTAAATCGTCGTCTGTATGGGTGGGCCAGCCTTTAGCCTCTAGGCTCCGAACGCGCGCGTGTACCAACTGCGGGTGACGGCTCGTGTTTATGGCTATAATCCGGCTCCACGCCTTCAACATGTGCCCCGGTGGGCATCCGTGATTGGCGGCCAGTTCTTGGACTTCTTCATCGCTGAGGACCGGCACATCGATGATACAGCCGGCAGGCAGATCGTGCGTGTTTATTATGCGGGAAGGGAGCGACCCCTGAGTCGTAATAATAATCCGCCCCGAGCGCAGGAGGACGGTGTAGATAAACTTTGCCAACGCCTCTTCATACAGCGAGACCTGTTTATCGAAATTCAAATCGTCGATGATGAAACCAGTCTCGTCATGGTGCTCCTCCGCGAGGCGGGTGGCATAAAGCAATCTATTCCGTATCGCGTCCGGTTCGAGACCCCGAATGCTCAACCGCTTCCATAGCCCCCCGTCCGCCGCCGCAATCGTGTTGGCGATTGTCGATTTACCCATGCCTGCGGAGCCCGCCAGCACCAGAACGCGGTTGAGATTTAGCCTCTCGCGGAGGTCTGTCACGAGCGCGGTTCGTCGAACAAACCTATCGTTTAAGGGCGGGAATATGGCTTCGAGTATCGAGTTGGGTTCGGGGGTAAACGAATGACCGCCGCCCCCCCCGAAAGTCGTCCCGCCGCCGTGCCCGGCCCGAAGGTCGTCCAATTGTCTAAGCCGCCGCAGCTCACTTTTGCTTACGGATTCGGAAGTTATCTCCTCGAACAACCTCATGAAGTCTAAAAAAACTAGTCGCCGATTTTCCTTCCGAATCACGACGTCCCACACGTGTTTGAGCAAGTGTGGGACGACCTTTTCGGAATCGGACGGGGGGAGGCGATGAACTTCGTAGCCGTAAGCTATGACCCTGCCACTGACCAACTCAGCAATGTGCGACTGCGGTTTATTCCCGGTATCCCATTCGATACGCTTGATCAGTCGTTGGCGTAATTCTTCGTCGGATGAATCGCTAATGAATGTGCGCAATTCTTGAGGCAAGAACTCCATTCCGCAGAAGAATGACCTGAGAGGGTTAAGGTCCGTACCGGGAAACTTGCAGGAGTCCCAATAATCAAGGCCGCGGGCGGTGCCGAAGGGCTTCGACATTTCGAACCCCCGCTCTGCCGTCGTGAGGAATCTGAAAGCAACCCGGAAATTAGGGTTGCTTTGTTGGTGCTGCCAGAAATGGACTATGGCCGCGAGGACGTCTTTCGAGCGCATGGTGACGGGGCCGGAGGCATCCGCCTTCTTCACCTGAATCGGCTCTGCGCTTCCAGGGCCGAGGAGATCAATGTCCTCAGCGCCTTCTAGGAAAAGAGCTTGACCTTCACGGAGAAGAAGCCAGCGGTAAAGACTCTGCCAGATTTGATAAGAGTACCCTTCCAACGCGGCTATCGCCTGACGCCTCGGGTCACTCTCCAGAACTTCTAATACCTCCCCAGCCATTTACTTGCGCCCTAAATTTAGTTAACAAAGTCTGTTTCATTTTAACCCAAATGTTCGAACAGAGAAACAAAGTTTCTCCCACAATACGCAACTTGGCTCTTTGGAGAGGGGCAGGTTAATAACTCTAATGTCTAAATGCGGGTAATTATGACTTGCCCGTAAACAATGGTTGGGCGGAGGTTTGCTACGTATTTTTGTGAGACAGCGAGGGAGAGGGTGTAAGAATAATTCACCGGTCACTTCTAATGGTTGCACGTTACTTTTGCCGAGTCCATGAACAGAGTGAAATGGATAGACGAATACTCTGTTGTGGTTGAGGTGAGCGTTTCCAGCCGGGCATCCCGCATCCCCTCCCGCCTTTCGCGCCTGTGGAAAAAGTGCAAGGGCGTGTCGCGCACAGCGCCGGCGGCGGAATCCTTTTGGTACTTGTCACACTTTTGACCTTCAACTTCAATTATTCTCGTCTGGTATATCTTCATCTGTAATTTCGTCGGTGGAGGAGAAGACTATCCGCCCCAACTTGTTATGCCACTGCATGAGTTCGGATTTTTCCGATGGTTGTAGCTCGTTAGTATGGACCGTAAGCTTCATCCCGCCGTCTGAGGTAGTTTCTACTTTTGTGATCTGTGAAGGAACATTATGCATTAATTGTGAAGTTTATTGATTAGCCAGCCACCTGCTGGTGAGGCGACCTTTTACTTTAGTTTAGCAAGGGAACAGAGACCATCAATACAGTATAATTGGCTTAGATATGCGGGTAGCGAGTAAGTTATCAACAGGATAAAAATCCGTGACGACACTACCGACCCATTGCCTGTACTTGAATGCAGGGGAGATATGTCATAGAGCGCGAATTGGGAATGGCCCATTTTGCCCTCAACACACCACACTGTTTGATGACGTTGATAACCGGGCGTTGATTGAGCAGGGTGCGAGAATTATGAAGGGAATGATGTATGTCAACGAAAGTAAGAAACTCGTTGGCATACCGGATGTGAAGCTGTCAGGGGAGTTTTACAACACCCTGAACGAACTTATTGCGAGGGGTTATAGCGAAGAAGAATCTTTAGACGCTTTTGCCGCAATCGTACAGGAGCAAGGACTGTTCAATGATTTCTATAAACAGATGGGGAAGGACCCGAAGTGGAAAAAGTTTGAAAAAATTATAGCAGGAATTCACATGTTAGTAGCGGAAGGTGCGGAGGTGAAGTTCGATGACCACATACCCGACAGGGTAACTGGGGATGATAGGCAGATAGATGTCAGTGTACGTTTCAAACAGGGTTTGTACGACCATCTAGTAATAATTGAGTGCAAAGACTATGGTAGCAGGAATGTATCAATGGAGAAGGTGGAAGCCTTCGAGACGAAGAAAAAAGATGTAGGGGCTACGCTGGGGATTATGGTTTCCCCTAAAGGGTTTCAAAAAGGGGCAGTCAAAAAAGCGAAGTTTTATAACATCGAGTTATACACACTAACTGAAGTAAAAAGTGACTGGACGAAACATATTAAGGCGGAGGTTTTGAGCTTACCGTTCCCAACTAATATTGAACTTGATTACCCTTATTTTGACCTTCCCGACTCATATCAAGAACCACAACCCATTCAATTTGGTGACATGCTTTTTTATAAAAACCAACATAAGCTGCCTATGTCGCTCGATGAGATAATACGTAGAATCGCAAAATGGGTGATAAAAAAAGACCTACTCTTGCCATGTAAGGTAACGGTGCCTTATGACCCGCCGTTATTGACCCGCTTCCTCGGCACGGATTTTTACACACCGATTTATTCAATTACCGTTACTTTAGAAAGCCATAGACTTGCCGTTGGTTGGGAAGTAGATATGCCGCCCAAACTTATAAAGTACGTTTACAGCGATATTGAGAAAGAAAAAGTACACGAAATTCCAGCCAAAGATGTACCACCCATTAAGTAAAAAAGGTCATAGAAAATGTCACGCAGATTACGATATTGGATATTGCTAATAGGTGGTGGAATGGACACATGGATTGTCCCGGAGGGAGATACACGGACGTATGAAATTGCGCCGAATACCGACTTAAAGAAGGATGACATAGTTTATCTCTGGTGGAATCCTCACAACTACTTCTTTGGGTGGGGAGAAGTTGCGGAAACTCCTCAGCAAATAGTTGTTGAAACGCCTGGACCTAATAACGATGTAATAAAAAAGAAAAGAACATCCGTCGTAGTTAACAGGAGAAAAGAATTTACTCGTCACATCACCGCGCAGATGATGGCAAGCGATAGACACTTAAAGCGTTTTATTCCCACAGGGGAGGATGATCTAAAGGCAATTGAACTTCGACCTGGACAAGCGAGTAGTTTGAACGATTTTATTACGCAACTGGGCGGGGAAGCCCCTTCGGGTTCATCTACTCTTATTGCTCACACCCATGAGCCGCAGCTAATAAAAACTCTAGGTGACTTTACCGAGAAAGAGAAACTACTTCTTTCTTATCATTATGTTGATAGGCTACCAGTAAATGAAATAGCGGAGTTCTGGAATCTACCTGTTGCGGTCATCGAAGAACATTTAGAAATAGCTATTCGCAAATTACTCTCGTTTAAGGAAGGCCCCTATCTGGATAAGATTGAGGGGAAAACATTAAGAGAGCAGGAACTGCCTGTTAGTCTTATTGAAGTAGTTGAAACCATCAAATCTCTTACCCCTGATTTAATTCATCATCTCAAACAAAACGAGGATGATTTGAAAAAAATCCAACCAAGGGTTTTCGAGCACCTTGTAGGAGAAGTATTGCTCCAACGCGGATTTGATGAGGTTAAGCTTGTTGGACAAGATGCTAAAACATCAGCGGATATTCTAGCTGTTAAAAAGGTTCGTGAAATTGATAGTGAGGTACGCTATTTTGTTGAAGTAAAGCGGTGGAAAGATAAAGTGGGTATCGGAGTTATTAATAATGTGTACGGCGCAATGTTAATGGAAAAGCCTAGGTATGGCTGGAATGCAGCAATGATTATTAGTCTTGTCGGAACTACAAAAACACGCAAAATAAATACAGAGAAATTAGCCTGTTTAAATGTAATACTAAAACAGAAAGATGACTTACTTCGTTGGCTAAAAGAATATGAGCCAAGAGGAGATGGTCTGTGGCTACCTACTACTAAATAGTTATCCACCACCTCTTGAGCTTTTCTGCCTACCGTCACCCACACCAACCAGAAGTTCGGCTGTTACATAGGAGCAACTAATTTAATGCTTGAATGGATAAAGGGTTGGACATTCTTCAACTGGCTAGCAGTCATAGCTTTTCTCTTTTCTTCAATCAGTGTTCTAAACGCAATATTCAATTTAAGGTCTCGCTATAAAGACTGGAGGGCTACTAAGAGCAAGGCCGCATTTGTCCATCGATTAAAAGAACTTGAGCATTTGGTAAACCAGATAGGAGAGTACAGGAAAGACCAATCGCAATTTATATTAACGGTACTACATAATGGCTGGACTATAAGACTAAGGGTTCTTTTTGCGATTGCTATGTTTGCGATTGGTTGGTTTCTTTCAGTGCCGCCCGTGGAGGAGAAACTGTTAATATATATAGTACTAAGTAGTGGCATGATGCTGTTACTTAGTTCCATCCTGGCAAGTATGAAGTTCAGCAGTATAATAAGATATGTTCGCTATCCTGCTGAGTTCAAGCAATATGTAACGGATTTTATAAAGAGTGGAGTTTCTAAAGGGTTACTTTCGTTTGAAGACGGTAAGGCCATAATTGAGGCTTTATTCAATAATAATTTGATAACGGTAGGCCAATACGAAGACTTGGAAAAACTCCTAGGCAAACCACCGACTTGTTAAGTTTTGTGACTCTATCCACCCAATAATACTTGTGCTATACTGCCGACAAATGGACGTGGACCCTGTAGCCATAACCTCTCTCATCATCAGCGCAATCGGCGTGTTCCACCAGCTATTTTCTAAAAAAGAATCCTCGCGGCGGCCAACACAGTCTTCAAAAAAAAATCGATTAGCAATCAACTTGTTCGCTAAGCTAATACGGAAATCAACCCCTATTTACCGTTTTCGTGGTGCGGCTCCTTCCGGTCTACTTCTACTTAACTCTTTAAAAAAAATCTAGCTTATAAAGAATTTCTTTATAACTAGCTATAAGTTATCCACATTTGAATTCTCCCTAAGAATATTAACCCCCTCCAAAATCAAGAGCAGAATTCGGATTGGAACCTGGCTCTCTCCTTTTTCGTATATGGCTGAAAGAGGGTAATCATGAAACTCTACATTGGTCGCGCGGTGCCGGTTTTGGTCATCTGTGCTGTCTGTGTCTTTGGAGCAGTAGGCTGTAAGAAAGCAGTAGCGAGGGGTAGTCGGGTTGCCGTAAAACAGTTACCCAAAGTGAAAGAGGCAGCAAAGGATTTGCTTAAAGAAGGAGCTAAGCAGGCAGCCGAAGAAGGCGCTAAAAAAGCCGCTCCAGAAGTCTATAAGTATGGCAAAAAGAAGCTAAGCGAGTACAAAAACAATAATAACCCTGCTCCTGTCATTCCCCTTGACCGTAGATACAATCGCCCTCCAGACGAGATAGATAAGGAACGGATGCGACAGATGTATCGCAACTGGAAGGCTTTACAATCTGACAACTCCAACCAGCAATTTATCTCCTCGGAATAATGGCGAGTAAGTTCTTACTCATTTCTACGTCTCCTGAGTTATCCACAGTTCCCCTGGAACTACCCTCTTGCAAAGTTTCTAGGGCTTGCTATCATTAAGTTACTTCCATCTGAGATGTAGGCCGGAAGTCCATCAGGTCGATTACATCTTGGAATTTAGAAACTAATCTGTTCCCCTTACAATCCGCCAGTAAAATACTGCGAATAGAGAACTCTTTGAGAGGTTTGGAATACTTCGCGGTATGCCCCTCTTGAAGAGTTTTTTATTTAGGAGTGCCGGCCATCAGGCGAGCTAATGAGACCGGGAAGATACTTCTACGGTTCATCAATATACTCCCCAGTCTCACAGTCCACCTCTTCTTGACCACCCTTACCCTCGATATAACAAGGTCCCTCAACTACTTCTTCTCGAGGAGGGCTAGACTTCCTTGGCTTGCGCTGTTTAGCTTCTACCTTTGGTGAAGGAGAAGGTGAAACTAAAGGAGAAGACGCGACACTAGCAGGAGTGGGGACCGGGGTGGAGACAGGGCTAGGCATAGCCTCTTGCTGAGAAACAAGTTTCCGGTCCTCAGCAGTAGGCTTAGAAGATTGCTGTGCAATGTGATAGCTGGCGGCAATACTGAATACAGCTATTACTATAGCTACAATCACGCTGATTATTGCGACATAGTAGCTGCGCCTTGTGTAATCAACTTGAGGTCGTTGCGAGGGGTCCGGTTTGGTCATATAGCGTCTCCACTACCTCTGATTTCACCAATATACTGTAAGTTGCCTTTCAATTAAACGTTTTGTTCTCTAACTAAGCCGTACCATGTTCAATGGGCGGCATAGCTAGTGAATAACTAGGTAGCCTGCTGTAATAGGCTTTGCTTTTGAAGCAAGAAGGATTACAGCCCGAACGATAACCTCTACACCTCAAGCACGATAAGCCATGTTGTTAGGACAATGCCTAACTTGGGCAAGTACTCGTGTGCTTAGGGAGAGAGGGAGGAGTGAAGGGGTATAGTTGGGTGGGTTAGTATTGCAATGGCAATAGCAATGCTTAACTCTTTCTCCGTAAATCAAAAGGGCCATAGAACTCATAAATAATCCACCCCATAAAAAATAATACAAGGGTTGATACTATTCCTCCGGTTCCGATTTCCTTGTTCTGTCTCCAAAGGCCGACACCTGCTAAAACGACGAACTGGATAAAGCAAAGTGGTACCCAGTAGGGAGCGAGCCATGCAAAAAATGCTACTAGCCAAAACTTCTTCTCCGGTTTATCTGGCTCGGACTCACCTTTTAACTGTTTAAGTTCTATTCGTAGCTTTTGTAACTCAAGACGCTGTTTCTGGAAGACGTAAGGAATGGTAATGAAAGTAATAAGGGCCGCAGGTACTCCTATTATCCATTTTAATAAGTCGAAAAGTTGTTCATTCATGATTGCGCACCTATGAATAGAACTTGTGAGTAATGCAAGTTTAGACAGCAATTATTTTACATCAATGGCAAGAGACAAGCATTACCCGAATAGAACTATCCGCCTATCTGATGAAGTATGGGAACAGCTAAAGGTCGCTCAGAAACAATCAGGTAAGAACTGGAATCAATTTATTAAAGAACTTACCAATGGACCTTAAGTATGCATTTCTTTGTACCAACGAAGTCATCCTCGCCGGAAAATACAGTATCCCTAATGAGTGTTATCGATAGTTTATTTGCCTCGCAGTAGCGATAAACTTTACGAAAGTCTTCGGGAAAACTGTAAAGAAAAAAACTTCCCAAAAAGTTAAGAGGCCAAATGTATAAGCCATACCTATCGGACTTTAGTACAGAGTAGACCACGGCTTGTCTTTTTCCTTTCCTTGCCGCCTGCTCAAGGATTTGAGGAATCTTTTTGATGGCCTCACCCGCCTGTTTGTTTAATAGTTCTGGAAGTGCAAGTTGTCGTTGCCGAGCTAATTCATTCCGTCGCTCATTCTCCTCCTCAATCCATTTGCGATGCTCTGCTTCCATAGAGTCTGATATGTTTTTGATTTTTTTTATGTCTAGTGTCATGGCGGCATACCTACCAAATCTAAGTTTTTGTAGGGCTTGTGGATAACTTCAGTTGACCATTCTAATAGGCTTGATAAAGTTTGAATAGAGCCGTGGTAATCATTAACAACAAACCAATGAAGCTAAGAAGACTGCTATGTTTAATCGGCTACCATAGATGGACATACTTACTCTCTGAAACAGACGGTGTTATCAGGGATGAACCACCTAGAGGGATAGCTAAGTGAGTTTTGTAAGACCGTGTATTAATCAATTAACTTAAAGACAATGAAATAAGACGAGCTAGAGCAAATGGTCTCTACGGCAGAAAAGCGTTTAGCAGTCAGAGCATTTCTCATAAACTTTCTATTCGCTGCAATTATATCTGTAGTAGTGGCAGCGATAGTTATTCGTACCGCTTACCCTTAACACCTCGAAACTCCAGTTAGAACTAAGAAAAAAGGTACCAAGAGTGTCCCCCAAACGGTTTATCAATATCACCAACAAAACTTTCAATTTGGATAGTTGAAGTAACAGCATAATTAACAACGAACTCAGCTTCATCTGTACTTGGTTCTGGCCCGGAGATAGCTCTGTCCACATGACCTCCTCCGTAATGGCAGATACTCAAATATTTAGTAAACCGTTTGTATTGTAGGTAACTTGAATAGTCTAGTCCGATTACTGGTAAAGCAATGACTTTCCTTAAAGATTCAAATGCTCTGGATACATTACTTAAATCTAAGTCATCGTTTCTGACAGTCGTGCCAGTCAAGGTGGGTGTTATTCCTACTACCGCCGCGATACCTTTCTCTAGTGTCGAGTCGAATCCTGCGATAGCTTGAAAAACGGCCTCGGTGGAATCACCTTCCTCTAGTTTGATTTCTGCTTGGGTTAAAAATGACTTCACCATGGGATTTCGTATCAGGTCGGTTAGCCTTATGGAAGCGAAATCTTGACCCCAAACATTTGATACGATCTGTTGAATAAAGTCCTTTGTGTATGTCCTGCAATCGCTGATGTCGGAAGCCGTTGGGTATTTAGCTTCATGCATCGCACTGTTTCTAATGTCTCGGACCCGAAGTATTTTCTGTGAGTCTGGTACAAGGGGAATTGACGGGGTTGCTTTCACAAAAACTTCATCGGCAGTTTTAATGAGAGCGCGTAGTTTAGATACGATATCCACCCTACTGTCCACGGCTTTAATCGCGTTCTTTAAGAGCGTTTCATTAGCAAGGTCAAAGCTGATAAGGGACAAAATTCTATCCACATCACTATGCTGTAATGCGGATTGGGCGATTGCTCGCTGATAAATTTGCTTTACGAGGATTAGGTTTCTATGTGTGATTAAGTCTAGAGGTATCGTCATAAGCTTTAATTTATATAGAGTTGGTGATAGTGAGAAATCAATGCCATAGTGAAGAAATCTCAACTCTAAGTATCTTAATAAGGGTAATAAGAAGGCAGAGAATCGCTGCAATCCGTATAGCCAGCACTTCAAATTTAGTCAGTGATTCAGTAGTCATATCCTCTCCTTTCAACCCTTCCGGCACTCTAGTAAGTGCAGTAGTACCACTTAATGCCTGTAAAAGTCATAACTTGCTTCTAACTGTTGTAGATATTAGAGATGTTTTCCACAGCCCCTTTGGGGAGCAGATTATCTCTGTTGCCGTAAGCATACGGCGAAATGTGCGCGTTAAACAACCATGCCTCACCTTCGCGCACAGCTCATAAGTAAAGGAGTATAAGACCTCCCATTTACCACTTAATAGTTCATTATTTACGCTTTTTTTGAACCATATTGATACCGCAAAATTTAACCTTTTTTTCAAGTAATCTAGGCCAAGTAAACTTAGTTGCTTCCTTTAGAGTATCCTTAATAAGACAAGAAAGGTGGCATAAAAATCGGAAAAATTATGCCGTCACAATCCACAAGCCAAATGTAGCTCCCTCATGAGGGGTATACGAGCGAAAAATTCCTTAATATTTCGCTGGCGGGGAACCCTAACACCGCTGAATGGTACGTTCTCTAGAACAAAATAGCGTGGACAAAATTAAGTATTTTTAGCCACTGGTCTCGATAGTAATTTCCCCAGAACTTCGTGGACAGTAAAAAAGGTGTAGATTTTTTATTGACCAGAAGATGACCCTGTAAAGGAAACCTTGCCTTTAAGGCGGCTGATGATAGAATTCTTGTCTTAACCTTTGTTGTGTCGTAGCAAGCCCTACCTCACATTACCCAGTCTACTTTTTTTGCTTCCAAGGAGTTCTCTCAATGAAAAAGCTGCCAAGATATCCCAGGGTTTCCATCATTGTAATAACCCTTATCAGTGCGATCACAATAACCGCCGCGCTAGTCGTTTACGCACAAAGTAACAGCATGATTCAAGGCTGTTTTGATAACAAAACTGGCGTTCTGCGTAAGGTTAATTCTCCCGGTGACTGTAGTAGTAAGGAGACAGCTATAAATTGGAACGTCACAGGCCCTCAAGGGATACCGGGACCGCAAGGACCGGCAGGGCCTCAGGGGCCACAAGGCTCCCAAGGGGATCCAGGACCACAGGGGCCTCCAGGAGCTTCAGGTATAAGTGGTCTTGAAGTAGTAACTTCTCAGGGGCCGCTTATTTTGAGCAATGGTTTACCACCTCCATCAAGCCCTTCAGGAAACGGTAATAGGTGGACTCAATCGGTGGCCTGTCCTGCTGGGAAAACTGCCATAAGTGGTGGTGCGGAAATAGCACTGGCGGATGGCACATCTAATGGGTTGGGGAATGCAATAACGAATAGTTACCCGATGGGGGATCCGCCGACAGGCTGGACTGCAAGCATGATAGTGTCAGATGGTTCTCCAGTATCGCTTAAGGTATATGCAGTATGTGTAAATTCAGGGTCATAGTCTGTTGTGGATAACGCCCCTTGCACGAACCAATAGGCTTGCTGGAATTCAATTAGGCTGGCGCGGCTATGAGCAAAGCCGGGTAAGGTAAGGGGAGGTCTATGCCACAAACCTTACCGCCAGCTCCCAACTGAAATAAGCGTTGCGTCCCGTATCCAGGCAAGCACCTTACATGCGGCCTGGATGTTGGATGGAGCGACTTATGCCCACCTCACAACATTTCAAACAACAGAAAAAGATAGGCCGCTGGTTCGAGGCTGAATGCGAAAAGCTCTTGCGGGCTAAAGGCATGGAGGTCGTTGATAGCGAGAAGCTTTACTACCGGCTCTACTGTGGCTTTTCACATTAGTCGTGCTCATTAGTTTTGCAACTGGAATAATCAAAACCGCTGATACGGTTTTCGGTATTCTCATTAGTGCGTGTATTGGATGTGTCGGTACAGTGCTCACTTGTATTTTTAAGTCTTGGCGTAATCCAAAAGAGTAAGAGGATAAATGCTTGTTGCAGGAATAATGTGGGTTGATTAACTTTTTACAAACGCACCCGCGGCCGTGAAAACCGTATGATCCACTCGACGTACTCTCGGAAAGCTTATGCTTCCAATTCGGAATCTTTATGCTCC